>Bissell_p2__coassemble_228_pt1 | contig 82325 bp, 80 predicted proteins | sample Bissell_p2__metabat2_high_PE_001 | metagenome-assembled genome bin Bissell_p2 | reverse complement strand
TCCTGCATATGTCAACATCTTTTTTCATTTTTTTTAATCTTTTTCAGTCTTACAAAAAAACAGATACTGTAGTTACTCTAAATGAGAATTACATTACAACAAATATCTTTGCAGCCACTTCAAGTACATGACCGCAAAGACATCCCCATAATTAAATATTTCCCTACTTAAATAAATTGAACTGCTTCATTTATATTTTTCACACCGACAATTTCTATACCTTTGATATTATTTACAGACTCTAAGGATACTGCCGGAACTATGCACGTTTGAAAACCAAGTTTTTTTGCTTCAGACACTCTCTGCTCAGGCATACTGACTGCACGAACTTCCCCGCTTAGACCTACCTCTCCAAAAGCAATCACTTTATCACCGATAGGTTTATTCTTATAACTTGATACAATTGCCAATATAATTCCCAAATCAATGGCAGGTTCATTCATTTTAATTCCACCGGCTATATTTACATAAGCATCATAATTAAATAACGGAAGCCCCATTCTCTTTTCTAAAACTGCCATAAGCAGATTTACTCTGTTATAATCCGTCCCCGCCGCCGTTCTCCTTGGCATACCGAAGCCGCTCTGACAGACAAGAGCTTGGATTTCCAAAAGAATCGGACGTGTTCCTTCCATAGAACAAGCAACAACCGAACCCGACGCTCCCTCTGGTTTTCCGTTTAACATAAATTCCGAAGGATTTTTCACTTCCTGCAAACCGGATTGTCGCATTTCAAACACACCGATTTCGTTTGTTGAACCAAAACGATTTTTCACCCCACGCAAAATACGATAAGATGCGTGTCTATCTCCTTCAAAATATAGCACCGTATCCACCATATGCTCCAGCACTCGAGGACCTGCAACTGTTCCTTCTTTCGTTACATGGCCCACAATAAAAATAGAAATATTTAAACCTTTTGCCAACTGCATCAAAACATTTGTAGACTCTCGTACCTGCGAAACACTCCCCGGAGCTGATGTGACGTCTTCACTGTACATTGTCTGTATAGAATCAATGATAACTATTTCCGGCTTACACCTTTCAATCACGCCGCGTATTATATTGAGATTTGTTTCACATAAAAGCGAAAGTTCATCTGTAAATTCTCCCATTCGCATCGCCCGTAATTTAATCTGTTTGAGAGATTCTTCCCCTGAAATATAGAGAACCTGATGTTTTTTTCCGGAAAGTTTTTGACAAACTTGAAGAAGAAGAGTTGATTTACCAATTCCCGGATCACCACCAACCAAAATAAGTGATCCTTGTACAATTCCGCCACCAAGCACCCTGTCCAATTCTGCTATCCCTGTTTGCGTCCTCTCTTCTGAATCTGTTTTCACGCTGGATAATGTAACAACATCCGCACGGCTGACTGTTTTTGAAAAACGCACACCCTCTGAAATTGTTTCCTCTACAAATGTATTCCATTCTTTACACATCGGACATTGACCGAGCCATTTTTTCTCCTCATGCCCACAATTTTGACAGAAAAACACACTTTTCTTTCCTTTTGCCATATCTGTTCCTTTCTATATAAGAAAGAAGAGCCACAAATCGTCTTGCAACTCTTCTTTATAATTTCTTGTTATGCTCTTACTACCTTGATTTCTACCGGTATGTTTTCAGTAAGTTCTGTACTGATGCTTAATTTCCCACTTAAATTTGTTGTCATTCTTCCAACATTTGTGTCATCCATATACACTGTATATTCTGTATCTGCCTCTAGTTCTAACGTAAACTGTACGTCCTGTTTTCCCGAAACATTGAAAGACACTGTATCTTCTGTCACTTTCAAATGTTCTACTGCTGTTCCCGGCACAGATTCATATAGAAACATTCCGTTTCTCTCTAATTTTGTAATCTCTGCAAATGTCTTAACTTTATATAAATCTCCCTGAAACTCAAAATCTTCCAGTTTTGTCTTCTTATCCAGTGTGTAATCTCCAAAACTAAGTGTTCCGTCTTCTTCTACACGCAATAGTTCTTTCACCGCAGCCATTTTGTAAATCCTCCTATGGTATTCTTTTGTTGTTCCTCTATTATATAATAACTTCTATTCTTTTACCAGTTCTTTATCCGGTTTCACTATAAATTTTATTTCTTTTTTCGCCATCCCTACTTCTACCTGTGTGCCGGATTTAATTTCCCCATCCAAAATTGCATCTGCCATTTTATCTTCTAATATATTTTGCATTGCTCTTCTGAGCGGTCTTGCACCATATTTTAAATCTGTTCCCTGTTCTACAATTTCTTTTTTCACGGAATCGCGTATAATCAATTTAATATTTAACTGCTTTCTTACTCGTTCCGTAAGTTCTTTGCACATCAAATTGACAATTTTTTTCATTTGTTCCTTAGTCAAAGCATGGAATACAATAATCTCATCTATTCTATTTAAAAATTCAGGTTTAAACAATTGTTTCACTTCGTCCATTACATTGGATTTCATTTTTTTGTAATCACTGTCCGCATCTTCATTAGTGATAAATCCAAGTTTTTTCGGTTCTACAATCGCTTTCGCCCCCGCATTCGATGTCATGATAATCACCGTATTTTTGAAATCCACTTTTCTTCCCTGCGAATCTGTAATATGTCCGTCATCAAGTACTTGTAATAAAATATTGAACACATCAGGATGTGCTTTTTCAATTTCATCAAACAGAATGACAGAGTATGGATTACGGCGGACTTTTTCACTCAGTTGTCCTCCGTCATCATGTCCCACATACCCCGGCGGTGATCCGATCATCTTGGAAACACTATGTTTTTCCATGTATTCAGACATATCTACACGGATGAGCGCATCCTCTTTTCCGAATAACGCCTCTGCCAACGCTTTTGATAATTCTGTTTTTCCTACTCCGGTAGGTCCTAAAAACAGAAACGAACCAATTGGACGGTTTGGATCTTTTAATCCCACTCTTCCTCTTTTTACTGCTTTTGTCACTGCTGTAACCGCTTCTTCCTGTCCGACAACTCGCTTGTGAAGTATCTTATCCAATTTTAGTAAACGTGCCGTTTCACTTTCCGCCAATTTCTGTACCGGAATTTTCGTCCACGCAGAAACTACTTCTGCAACAGCCGACTCAGTGACACAAATCTGTTTTTTCTTATTTGCACGCTGGAAACGTTTTCTTGCATTTTCCAGTTTTTCTCTTACGGCTCCCTGTTCATGATTTAAAAGAGATGCCTCCTGCATCTGACCATTTCTTATTGCATCTTCTTTTTCTTTCGCAAGATTTTCCAACGTTTCTTCCAGTTCGTGAATATGTTCCGGCACTTTAAATCCCGCAAGACTGACTTTTGAACACGCCTCATCCAAAATATCAATCGCTTTATCCGGAAGATTTCTATCTGTTACATAACGCTTCGATAATTCCACAATCGCCTCAAGAGCCTCATTTTCAATATAGACCTCATGATGCGATTCGTATTTTGATTTAATCCCCTCCAAAATTGCCATACATTGTTCTTTTGTCGGCTCTTCTACCATGATAGGCTGGAAACGCCTTTCTAATGCTGCATCTTTTTCAATATATTTACGATATTCAGCAATGGTTGTCGCACCAACCAACTGAATTTCTCCTCGTGCCAGTGACGGTTTCAACATATTCGAAGCATCAATCGCTCCTTCCGCACCGCCTGCTCCAATGATTGTATGAACTTCATCCAAAAACAGAATGACATTTCCTACTGCCTTCACTTCCTGAATCAATTTTTTCATTCTGTCCTCAAACTCACCTCTATATTTTGAGCCGGCAACCATTCCCGCCAAATCAAGAGTTAAAATTTTCTTATTTTTCATCGCATCCGGAACGATTCCATTTGCAATACGAAGGGCTAGCCCCTCCACAATCGCAGTTTTACCCACGCCGGTTTCTCCAATCAAACATGGGTTATTTTTCGTACGCCTGCTTAAAATCTGCATAATTCTAGCGATTTCTTCTTCACGCCCAATGACCGTATCTAATTTTTCTTCCATTGCCTGACGGGTCAAATCCGTACTATATTGTTCCAAAATACCGGTCTGACTTTTCTCGCCTCCTTGAAACAATTTATACTCTTCCGGTTCTGCTCCAACCGCCTGCAAAATGTCTTCTATAATTTTCTGTGGCTGTATATTTAATGTGGCTAAAATTCTTGCTCCAACACACTCCGTATCTTCCAAAATCGCCAAAAGCATATGTTCTGTTCCGATTTCTCTTGCGTGCAGACGCATTGCCTGTGCCTTGCTATTCTCTAAAATATAACTCAATCTTGGACTTTCCTCAGGTTTCACCACTTCCTGTTTCTCTCCAATCGGCGAAACAAGTTCATTGACAACCTTAATCAAATCTTCCTCTTTCACCCCATTCTGAGCCAAAACCTGCCCTGCTACTCCGCGATATACTTTTCTCAGCGCCACAAGCAAATGTTCTGTCCCCACATACCTGTTGCCCATCTTCTTCGCCAATGTTTTTGCAGTCTTCAATACCTCTTCTGCCTGTTTTGTATAATAACCCTGCATTGCATTCTCCTATTCTTTCTATAATAATTAGCAATATTCTTTAAAAATCTCCTCCACAAGTTCATGCACTTCGTCCTTCGTAATATTTTTACATCGTCCCTTTGCTAAAATTATGCGAAGTTGATTTTTCATATCTTCCAGTGCCTGCATTTTATTCACATCTAATGAAATAACGGCGCCCTTCCTTCTATCCAACTGGATAAATCCCTCCTGCTTCAAAACAGAATACGCTTTATTTACCGTGTGCATATTTATCCCTATATTTTCGGCAAGTTGTCTGACAGATGGGAGGCTATCACCTTCCTGAATTTCTGCTGTTGCAATTCCCATAATAATTCTATTACGCAATTGCAAATAAATCGCCTCATCACTGTTAAAATCAATTTCAATCAGCATACACTCACCCTTTCTCTTTATGTATTTTCTGTTATATTCATATTATAACACAGGCACTCTCTTGTCAATCATTTATCCCTATTGACTTTTCTATTTCTATATGATATAACAAAGATAAACAAATTACTATGTTATACAAAGTATTATGTTATATAAAGTAGGTGTTAAAATGTACGACAAGTCACAATTACTAAAAGGTTTACAAGAAGGATGCGTATTACAAATTATAAACACAAAGGATACTTATGGATATGAAATCGTTACTACACTGCAAAGAAAAGGTTTCCACTCCGTAAAAGAAGGAACAATATATCCTTTACTTCTCCGCCTAGAAAAAAACGGATATATTTCCTCTAGTTTTCGCGTTTCCGAAAGAGGACCTGCTCGAAAATATTATCAAATTACAGATTTGGGAAGGGAATATCTCGCTGAATTTGTTTTAGCATGGCAAGAGGTTACACAATTAGTTGATTTTGTTTTTTCCGATGAAAAAGGGGAAGAAAAATGACAAACGAATTAAAATTATTAAAAAAAGAAAACGTACTAAGGGCATCCTGTCTATCCGTACAAAGTCAGGATGCACTCCAAAAATGGCGGGAATATGCAAAACTTTCCGACATTAATCCTTATGACTTTGAACTTTGCTATAAAGAATTAATCGGAATCGCCTCCCAGAAAGAGTTAGAAGGAAGTAATCTAAAAGAATTTTTCGGCGAAAATATGCAGACGGTGACGGAGGATATTTTACAAAATTGCCCGAAAAAATATTTAAAAGACTATCTCCTATTCGACTTTAGAGATATGATGGGAAATCTTTGTATTGGTTTTACTCTTATGTACTTTGTCTGCGGAATACTTTGGAAAGAAATCACGCTTGCCAGTTTCCTTGGGCATATTATTCTCATCGGAATATGGTTCATTTATTTGAGATTTATCACCGGTGATAGACATAGAAGCGGATTTTTTACACCAAAACTAAATCAAAAAATCGTGAAAACATTTTCTGTTTATTTTATGTTCCTTGCCGTCACTGTAATTATTTCATACGGCATTACTAAACTGCTTTCTTTTGTTTCATTACACATACCAAATGCGTTTTTGTGTGTAATCTACGGCATGTTTTGGGTTGTACTCACTGTGTGGAGAAATAGGTACATTAAGGAAATGAGCATGCGGAAACGGTGGGATGATTAACAATCGGGGACGTAGTGTTTTTACATTTCACTACGTCCCCGATTGTACTTTGCCCTGTCCCTTTTCTTAGTTCCCCCTGTCCCCAATGTAAAAAACAGCCATTTTTATGGTCAAATTTAAAAAAGGGACACACTAAAACGCAATTGGGGACGTAGTATTTTCTAATTTTACTACGTCCCCAATTGCGAAAATCTACACCTCGTCGATCGCTTTTCCGATATCGTTTCTCTTATATTTATTCGCAAACTGTACCCACTCAGTTGCTTTATATGCGTTGGCTCTCGCCTCTTTTAAATCCGCACCTTTCGCAGTTACACCAAGCACACGTCCACCGTTTGTTACGATTTTACCATCTTGCCATTTTGTTCCGGCATGGAAACAATAGTAACCGTCATGTTTTTTGAATTCTTCTAAACCTGTGATTTCAAATCCTTTTTCATATGACAATGGGTATCCTTCTGATGCCAACACAACACAAACTGCCGCATTGTCTTCAAATTCCAATTCAATCGTATCCAGTGTTCCGTCAATACAAGCCTCAAATACATCAATAATGTCTGTTTTCATTCTTGGCAATACAACTTGTGTTTCTGGATCTCCAAATCTTGCATTGTATTCCAATACTTTTGGTCCATCCTCCGTAAGCATTAATCCGAAGAAGATAATTCCTTTAAATTCTCTTCCTTCTTCTCTCATGGCATCTACAGTTGCCTGATATACATATTTTTCACAAAATTCTTCTACCTCTTTTGTATAGAAAGGACTTGGTGAAAATGTTCCCATTCCGCCTGTGTTAAGACCTTCATCTCCGTCTTTTGCACGTTTGTGGTCCTGTGCAGATGTCATTGTTTTGATTGTTTTTCCGTCTACAAACGAGAGTACGGAAACTTCACGCCCTGTCATAAATTCTTCTATAACCATTGTGTTTCCGGCAGTTCCGAATTTTTTATCCATCATAATGGATTTTACACCGTCTTTTGCTTCCTCTAATGTATTACAAATCAAAACACCTTTTCCAAGTGCAAGCCCGTCTGCTTTTAATACAATTGGAAATTTTGCTGTTTCTAAATAAGCAAGTGCATCTTCCGGATTATCAAAATTTTCATATGCCGCTGTCGGAATGTTATATTTTTTCATTAAATCTTTTGAAAATGCTTTTGAACCTTCCAAAATGGCAGCCGCTTTATTTGGTCCGAATACACGAAGTCCTTCTGCTTCAAAGGCATCAACAACTCCGGCTACAAGAGGGTCATCCATACCGATTACAGTCAAGTCAATTTCTTTTTCTTTTGCAAATTGCACCAATTTATCAAATTCCATTGCCCCGATATTTACACATTCTGCATATTCCGCAATGCCTGCATTTCCCGGTGCACAGTAAATTTTGTCTACTTTATCGCTTTTTGCCACGCTCCACGCAATTGCGTGTTCTCTTCCACCGCTACCAACGATTAATACTTTCATCGTATCCTCCTTATGATTCAATTTGAACCTGTCCATTTTCTACTTTTATTTTTCCATTTGCAATTAAATGTATTGCTTCAGGAAGAATTTTCCATTCCGCTTCTTCCATTACCCTGCGCTGAAGGATCTCAGGTGTATCATCCTGCTGAACCGATACCGCTTTCTGCAAAATAATCGGTCCTGTGTCCGTTCCCTCATCCACAAAATGCACTGTTGCTCCGACAACTTTTACCCCTCGTTCCAATGCTTTTTCATGCACCTTCAAACCGTAATATCCTTTTCCGCAAAAAGCAGGAATTAAGGATGGGTGAATATTAATAATCCTATTTTCGTACTGTTTTATCATTTCTTTCGGTATAACAACAAGAAAACCTGCAAGAACAATCAAATCCGGATTTAACCCGTTAAGTTCTTCAAGGAAAGCATCATTAAATGCTTCCCTTGTATCATAGTCCTTTGGAGAAATACATTTTGCAAAAATACCGTGTTGCTTTGCTCTCTCTAAAGCATATGCATTTTTGTTATTGCTGATTACTCCGATAATCTCCGTATTTGTAATTGTCTTCGCCTCGACTGCATCTATAATTGCCTGCAGATTTGTTCCTCCGCCCGAAACTAATACAACTACTTTTAGCATAAAGTTACTCCTTTATCGCCGGCTTCAATATGTCCGACTACATATCCTTCTTCTCCTGCTGCCTTGATTGCCTCCAATGTACTTTCTACATCTTTTTCATCTACTGCCACAATCATACCAAGTCCCATGTTAAATGTATTGTACATCATTTCTTCCGCAATATCTCCATGTTCTGCTAACATTGGGAAAATTGGCAACATAGGATAACTGTCTTTTTTCACTACTGCGTGTGTTCCCTCTTTTAACATACGAGGAATATTTTCGTAGAAACCGCCACCTGTAATATGGCTACAGGCTTTCACACGTACACCTGCGTCTTTAATAGATTTAAGTGCTTTCACATAAATTTTTGTTGGAGCTAACAATGCTTCTCCAAGTGTGCAGCCCAATCTGTCATAATATGTATTTAATGATTCTTCGCTCATTTCAAACACTTTACGAACTAATGAAAATCCGTTACTGTGAACTCCTGATGATGCCATACCAATAAGTACATCTCCGGCTTTTAATTCCTGACCTGTAATCATTTCTTTTTTGTCACATACACCTACTGCAAATCCGGCAAGATCATAATCTTCTTCCGGCATAAGTCCCGGATGTTCTGCTGTTTCGCCACCGATTAAAGCCGCTCCTGACTGAAGACATCCTTCTGCCACACCACTTACGATTGTCGCAATTTTTTCCGGTTCATTTTTTCCGCAGGCAATATAATCAAGGAAGAATAACGGTTCTCCGCCTGCACAGGCAATATCATTTACACACATTGCTACTGCGTCAATTCCGATTGTATCATGTTTATCTAAAATCATTGCAAGTTTCACTTTTGTTCCGCATCCATCTGTACCAGATAACAGTACAGGTTCTTCCATTTCTTTAATTTTCTCTAAAGAAAATGCTCCTGAAAATCCTCCAAGACCTCCGAGTACTTCCGGACGCATTGTTTTCTTTACGTGTTCCTTCATCAGTTCTACTGATTTATAACCTGCTTCAATATCAACGCCTGCATTCTTGTAATCCATATTATACCTCCACTTATCTTCATCTCATTCGTAACTGTGTTTTACATTTGTTTTAAGTATTCTTTATGTCCTAATTTTTCAAGTTTTTCTGCTTTCGCCTGTACAGTTTCTTTCATTTCCTGTGTATAGGCTTTTAATCTTTCTAATAACTCTGCATCTGATGCAGCAAGAATTTTTGCAGCTAAAATAGCAGCGTTTGCTCCACCGTCAATTGCTACTGTAGCAACAGGAATTCCCGGCGGCATCTGTACGATAGAGTACAGTGCGTCTACACCGTCTAAGTTTTTGCTTGACATTGGAATCCCAATAACAGGCATTGGAAAGATCGCAGCGCACATTCCCGGCAAGTGTGCAGCCATTCCCGCACCTGCGATAATTACTTTAAAGCCTTTTTCTTCCGCTGATTTCGCATAGTCATAAAATACATCCGGTTCACGATGTGCTGAAATAATAGTCATTTCATAATCTACGCCAAGTTTTTCTAACATATCGGCTGCTTTACTCATTACTTTCATATCTGAGTCGCTGCCCATCACAATTCCTACTTTTGCCATAGTTTTCTTCCCTTCTCTGTATTACATTATTTATAAGTTTTACAAATAAATCTTTTCTATTTATAAGTTATTTTACTTATACCCTTACGAGATGTCAACACATGAACGCCGAATTACTGATTATAAATACTTATAACAATTAATTCAGTTCAGCCAACGGTTCGTTCAACATTTCCGTTCCTTCGAGAACAAATCTTGTGTCTTTTAAAATCACGATTTTCTCTCCGTCCGGTTTCACAACAGAAATTTCTTCCAACTCCTCATATGGAATTGTAATATCTGTATGACACTGGAAATATGCTTTGCTTACATCTTCTTTTCTTAAAATGGAAACCGAATTATCTTTTGCTACGATTTCTTTTCCATTTTGATTGTAAATTCTGTTATCCTCGCTCCAACTGTAGCATGTATCTCCAACTGCAAAATGCGGTCCCATTTTTTCCGCAATCAAAATAGGCATTTTATCTTCAATTCCATATCTTTTAGCCACAACATACGCCGTTGTATTTGTGCCGATAGCAAATTCACCGAGAGGAAGTGTTTCGTGGTTAAACAAAATATTTGTATGAATATATTTTTTATTTTCTTCCTCCTCTGCAAAATTACTGCAAGTGTAATCCTGAATTTTTCCGTCTTTAAATTGAATTTCCAAATCTCTGTACTGAAGTTCGTTTAAATAAACTTTACTTACATATAAAGTTCCTTCTGTTCCCTCTAGTACAGGAGAGGTGAATACTTCTCCTACCGGAATATTGGCATCCGCCACACAGTTTTCAAAAATTGTTTCTTTCTCAGGATTTTCTAATTTGTGTAACTGTACTTTTAAATCTGTTTTATTTTCACCTTTTCCGAGAATATGAACATATTCGCCTTTATCAAGCGCATCAATAATTGTCTGCTGTACTTTCTCATAAAGACTTGCATCCAACGTATTAATACGGACAACTTCATCAAAAATTTCTTCATAATTATCTGCAATCTCCGGTACCGGATAAGCAATAATCGTAAATCCTCTTTCTTCGCCTTTGATGTATTCATTTGTAATCTGACCTGATTTGTTGTCATATAAAAGTTCCAACTGTTCTTGTTTTTCCGTTAAATGAACAGCATTCTTCTTGCTTTCCGGCGCAAACGGCGCTTCTCCAAATACCTCCATAACTGCCGGTCCCGCCATTTTTCCCGCCAGTTCTTTATGCTTCTCGTATGTGTTTTTTAATACGTCCAATTTGCGTTCCACAAATTTTTTATCTAAAAATAGTCCCGCATCTGCACCGTGGTCATACTCATACTGTTTGTTTGCGATTGCCCCATAATATCCTGTTTTAAAATGTTTACGTTTTGTCAGAACGCTGACGCCTGCACGGAAAATAACAGGCTTTAATCCCATTTTCTCAAAGTTTTCAATGGCTTTTCTGACAACTCTCTCAAATCCTAATGTATAACGTACATTTACCGAACCTTTCTTCGATAAATCTTTTCTTCCGTTTACAAAGCACATACGGTATCCTTCCGTATATGTGTCAGCCATTTTGCAAATAATTTCTTCTGAAAGTTCATTCATATGCTCTGCTGTTCTTCTCTCGTTTTCGGAAACATATTCCCCATATGAGTAAAGATAACGCAGGTCTTCCAAATCACTCTCCATAATAATGCGTGTTGCGAAATCCTTCTCCCAGTCAATCTGATCCACAATTCTGTCTGCCATAAATACGTCCGCATAATCACTTGCATACCAGTAAACAATCTCTTTTAACGATTCATAAGAAGGTTCTTCCCCTTCAAAACAGTTGTACATCTCAATAAATAATTCATTGCATATTGTCAGATATAATTGTTTTCTCTCAAAGACATAGGCTATTTCCCCACGCATTTCCGTATATAAGAAACTGAGTATCTTTCCATACTCCTCACCAAGCATTTCTACCGCATAGTCCGGATTTGCATAACTTTTCGCATAATTTTCAGGTAAAATGTCCTCATACAATTTTCTATTTTCTCTCTGCATTTCTTCAAATGACAAAGTTTTCCACTCATCATGTTTCAACAGTTGATTTACCCTGTCAATTTCTAAAAGAAATCCGGCAACTTTTACGAAAAAGTCCTGAAACTTCTCTCCCACTGTTTTCTCTGTTTCGATTTTTCTTATTCTTTCTATCGAAAGTGTGTAACGTTCCTGAATCTGTTCTTCCATTCTATAAAAAACCTCCTAAAAAGAATATCAATAAGCTTACTAAAAAGAATATATTTAATCCTATTCCTACTTTGCAGGTAAGATAATCTTTGTCACGTTCTTTAAGTCCACGAATTCCCTGCATAATTCCGGCTCCTGCAAAAAGCAAGGCACTCACACCAAGGCCTCCTATATATCCTGCCGCCTTTCCCTTATACAAATAGGTAATCACAACTGACGAAAGAATAACCACTGCAACTGCCCCCGCAATCACACAAGATATAATTCCTTTCTTGGAATGCTTTAATTTTGCCTGTCCGTATTTTCGATTTCCACGTTTTTTCTTATCCCTTTTTCTGTCCCGCTCTCTGTTCCTTTCTTTCGTTCTGTCATTTTTTCTGTCTTTTTCTCTATCTTTTCGCACTAAATTTTCTCCTTATTCTATCACATAGTATAAATAGCATATAACCCAGAACACTTCCGACTGTATTTAGCAACAAATCATCCACGTCAAAACTTCCTACTTTTATCACAAGTTGAAAAAGTTCTACGCATAAACTGATTCCGAACCCATAAAATGCAGTTGCAAGAAAACTTCTGAATCTACTCCCTATCGGCATAAAAAATCCGAAAGGAACAAAAATTAATACGTTTCCAAGCAAATTGCTCATCACCGCCATAACACCCAGTTGCTCTCTGTAATTCCAAAATCTTTTAATTTCTTTAAAAAGAACAAGGTTGTAGTGATATATTTTCAATTCCTGTCCTCGCCCGTACCAGTCCGAAAATAGAAGAAAATAAAAAATGAATATGATATATAGTATAAAGAATACTTTCCCAAACATTTTGATGCGTTTTTTATTTTTCGCTTTCAATCCCGTATTCCTTCTCTAAAACATTATTTTCTTTCTTCCTGCCAAAAGTCTTCCGCCGCCTACGATAGTAAGTACTCCTGCAACAACTCCTGTTACAATCATAATAATTCCAAGTGCAATGTTGCCCGCTCCGACAGTTCCTATTGTTTTATATAACTTTTCCATTCTCAACTTCCTTTCACTTATTTCGCACCATACTGTTCATAGTATGCGTCAATCGCTGCTTTTATTGTATCATCAATAACAATTTCTCCATTACACTCTCTATTATACAAATGTTCTACAACTTCAGCCATTGTAACAATTGCATTTGTCTTAAATCCATATAAGTCTTTTACTTCTTCCAAAGCACATTTTTCTCCGCCTTTTCCAACTTCCATACGGTCAAGTGAAACGATAAGCCCAACGATTTCCACATCTGCCGCACCTTTTACTTTCGGTACTGTTTCCTCCATTGATTTTCCTGATGTTGTTACGTCCTCAATCATAATGACACGGTCACCGTCCTGAAGTTTACTTCCAAGAAAACTTCCTTTATCTGCGCCGTGATCTTTCTCTTCTTTTCTGTCTGAACAATAACGTACTTCTTTTCCGTATAATTCGCTGTATGCGATTGCCGTTACAACTCCAAGTGGAATACCTTTGTATGCCGGTCCAAATAAAACATCAAAATCATCTCCGTATTTATCGTGAATTGCTTTTGCATAGTATTCTCCAAGTCTTTTCAACTGTGAACCTGTCACATATCCGCCTGCATTCATAAAGAATGGGGATTTTCTTCCGCTCTTTAATGTAAATTCTCCAAATTTAAGTACTTTGCTCTCTACCATAAAATCAATAAATTCTCTCTTATACTGTTCCATATTCTTAAAACCTCCATCTGTATATCATTATTTTCTTTTTATCTTGTATTATCCGAAGATACCTTTTAATCCTTTCAATTTTATCACAATTTTAAGGTTATTTCAATTAATGAAGAAAGGGAACTTTAAGGTTTTCACCCTAAGTTCCCTTGTGATTACTTTTATTATCTTTTAAATGTTTCTATCATCTGTTCTCTGTCACTGACTATGACTTTATCTTCCATGGAAATAAAAAAATCATTTCCCTACTGAATAAATTTTTCTAAAACAGTGCCTTTCTTTATTTTGATTTTTTTCTATCCCCAATAAGCAGCACCACTCCGATAACACCTGTTATCCCTGCAAGAACATAAAATACAGTTCCTCCTGTATTAAACATTTCATATTTCTCCTGATTCGCACCAATCCTTCCTGATGATGTGGATTGAAATTTCCCATTAATCATTATTCCTGTCGTTGCTCCTACTCCCTGCTGTTTTTTTGCTGTAGACTTGAAGACCCCTCCAAGTATCAGAAAACACACTGCCATAACCAACATACAATTTCTAATTACTTTCTTAGACATCTCTTCTCTCCCTTTCCTTTTAAAACTATTTTATTATTTTATAACAATATATTAGTAAAGATATTTACTAAAGTCAATAGTAAACTTCTTTACTATGATATGCTTAGCAAATGAAAGCAGAAAATCTAACCCATACTTATATATCACGAATAAGAAATTTAAGAGAAGACCATGATAAATCGCAACAGGAAGTTGCCGATTATCTTGGCACATCGCAGACTATGTATGCTCGTTATGAGAGAGGTGCTAATGAGATGCCTGTTCGTCATATTATCGCACTATGCAAGTATTATCATGTCAGCGCGGACTATATTCTCGGCTTATCCGATATAAAACAGCCGATTAATCATACAAAAAGTGACGTATGATTTCAAATATCATATGCCATAATATATTTAAACAAAGAATGAGATTATTCATTCCATGCAGATCCCCACTTTCCGTTATCGGATTAAGTATAACAGCATATTACAGGGAGATTGCCTCACGACAATCTCCCTGTTTTTTATAAACTATATATTTATTTTCTTCTTCCACTGATTACTTTAACTGCTCCAAGCATTCCCGCTAACCAAAGAAGAATATGGAAATCGTCAGAAGTTTTCGGCACTTCCGTTCCATTACCATGACTATTTTGTCCGTCATTTATATTTCCCGAACCATTATTGTCACTGCCACTTCCACCATTGTTTCCGCCGTTATTTTCATGAGAACTGCCGTTTTGGTCTTCACCTTCATTGCCGTTATCCTCATTGTCGTTTCCGTCGGTTTCTTTCTCCTTAAGTTGCTTCATTGCCTCTTCTACACTTTGGATTGCCTGTTTTACTTCTTCCTCAGTAGCATCCTTATCTTCTACAACTTCCCATGCTTTTGCAAGTACATCGTTTAAAGCAGATACGGATTCATTTGTATATTTACCTGATGCAGCCTTATCTTTTGCCTGTGTAATAACGTCTTTTAACGCCTCTTTGTCTACCTCAGGTTTTGTAGGTTCTTCTTTTACTGTTACTTCGACAACCGCTTTCAAACCATTTGTATTTGCTATGCCGTCAATTAAAACTAATTCTCCTGAAAGTCTGTATGTATTGGCCACATTTCCATTATATGAAGATGTATCCCACTGTACAGAAAGTGTTCTTTCTTCCTGATTATCTAACTGTACTTTTACCGTCTGTGGAAGTTCCAATTCTAATACAGTTGTTCCAAATTCCACTTCTTTATCAGAAATAGTTTCTACGGAAACGATTTCATTTACCTGAATTGGTTTTTCCGTTACCGTCAATACCGCTTCCTCTGTAATAGCCTGTTTTGTTTCCATGCCTTCTTTTGTATTTACAACAAGACATCTGAATTTCATTCCGTTTTCTTTTAACGATACATTTTCTTTTGTATAAGTCGGATTTGTCGCTCCCTCAATATTTTGCCAATCCGCACCGTCTTTTACCTGCCATTGATATGTAAGGTTGCCACCGTCATTTACCTCTGCCTCTACTGTAAACACAACATTTTCTCCAACCTCTACCGTCTGAGATTTTGGCTGAGATGTGATAACCGGAATTTCTGTATTTTTCTGAAGTTCAACAACAACTGTCGCATTTTTCTTGTCATCTGTCAATTTTACTCCGGAAATTTCTTCAAGAGTTCCTCTAACGGTTACCTCTCCTTCTTTTATTTTGTTGTAGTCTGCCTCGTTCCATTTCACCGGAAGCGTAGTTTTAATACCGTCTTCCAGTACTACATCCACTTCTTTTGGCAACTGTAACTGCGCAAATTCTGTTCCTACGAAAGCGGTTACCTTGTCAACCGCTTTTACTTCTGCCACCTGACGTCCTGTCGGAACAGGTGCATACGCATCAAATAAACCAAATCCCTGCTCACTTGTTCTTTCTTTCGGAAGACGAACTCGGATATAACGTGCAGTTTCTTTTACAGATTCGTACGGTCTGATTGCATTTGTTCCTTCTTTACTTCTGTCTGCAATCGTTGTCCAATTCTTTCCATCTGTTGAAATGTCGATGAAATATTTATGTGTTTCTTCAGCATTCCATGTCATCTGTACATTATCAATGTCGTAAATTCCTTTTGTATCAATATACCACCATTCATCTCCCATTGTTGCCGGGTACCAATACCAGCCCGGAACACCATTACTTCCGTGTCCTGCTTCTGCGCCTTCTTTGCATGAAGATGCAAATGCTTCTTTTTCCCTTGACACGCTGGAAAGTGTGTAATCTACTTTTTCTCCGTATGCTTCGATTTCACATACTGCCGGCCATTGATTTGCCATATCTCTTGTTGTAATGTCCTGTATTCTCAAGTATCTTACATACTCATCGGAAGAAATTGTAACTTCTTTTCCGCATCCTTCTCCGTTTCTAAAATCTTTCATATCTGCATAGTGTTCTCCGTCCGTTGAACCCTGTACGATAAATTTATAAGCAGCATCCGCTTTTTCAAATGTCAGTTTTACTTCTGAAAGTTTGTAAGTATTCTTTAAGTCTACCTGTATCCAGTGATTTTTTGTGTTTGCTCCACCTTTTGCACACCACCATGTGTCTTTCTTTCCATCAACGGCATACTCTGCCTTTTCCACTTTGCCACCTTGACCTGTATTTACGGTACTTGCTTTTACCGGCTTGCCCAGTGCGATATTATCTGTTTCTCCTGTTCCTGAAACATCTCGCAACACTGCCCATTCTCTGTTAGTTGCCTCCGTAAATGTCACACGCACATAACGTCCCTTCACTTTTCCTTTTTCAAATGCCAGTTCTGTATCTGCACTTCCTTTGCTATTGTCCAACACAATATGTTTCTCGTAAGTTTCATCTGTCATCGGATTTTCTGAAACGGCTATTGTATAATGATAAGCACTTCCTGCTGTTTCAAACGACAATTTCATTGTATCTAAATTATATGATGCTCCTAAATCAACTTCCCACCACTGAGGATACGAACCGCTGTTTGCACACCATTTTGTATTATCGTTTCCGTCATTTCCGTTTTCTTTGACTTCATTTTTATTATTTGCCGTATTTTCCGTACTTGCTCTGGAAGATTTATTTAAGAAAATGTTGCTTTCCTGTGTTTCTTCCTGTGTTTTGTTATACTCGTATTCATCTGCATCTGAACCTTCCGCTGCTGCTGGCAAACCTTCTACTTTACTTGTAGGAATAGTAACTTCCGCAGTCTTTAATCCATCTGCTGATGCTTTTAATGTAATGTTGCCTTCGCCACGTTTACTTCTCACCCATACAGCCAGTTGTCCGCCTTTTGTTGTAATTGTTTTCGGACCAACCACAAGTCCCGGTCCTTCCACTTCCAGTTTTACATCCGTGTAAGCACTCGATACAACTGTACCATTTTCATCTGTAATATCAACCCAAACCAGTTTCGCACTACTTCCGTCCAATGCAACTTTTGCGTTACTTTCCGGACGAAGTTTAATCTGCGATGCCGTTTCAGGAGATTTTCTTACATATTCCGCTACCTCTTTCCCTTTGATTTTTCCAATCGCTTTTAATTCGCCTTTTTCATATTTTTCTAAATCAAATGTAATCGGTGCATTTCTTATTGCATCTGCACTGATTTCTTTTCCTGAATTTGCTGAAGGATGTTTACTTGGATCTACATCTCCGTGAGGACCCCAAATTGTTTTGTCGTGTCCTTTTTCTCCCAGGCTCTTTCCATTTAAAAATAACTCTACAGTATCACAGTTACTGAAAATACGAACTTCCTTTTTCGCTTTTGAATCCCAAGTATTTGCAACATATACCATTGGTCCGGTTTTTATTCCGTACTCACTCATATCTATACTTGCATCTTTTTGACTCTGATAAAAATATGCGCTATGTTTTGGAATTCTGTGCACATCCACAACTCCGCAATATGTCAGCATACCTGCATCAAAACCTGCATAATCTGCATAATCCCAGTACATAGATGCACCCAACCAGTTTTTCCCGCGTGAACGAATTGTCTGTACGCTTTCCTGAGCGTTATCCGACTGAATTAGCATTCCTTCATCTCCGCCTTTTTTTCCGGCATCGTTTTTATCTTCTCTTGTTACACGGGTTGTAGAGCTTGAACCACCATATGTCCAGTCACCGTATTCAGCGATAATCATCGGTTTGTCTTTATATTTTGGATTTTCCGCACCTTCATTTCCAGTACCAAAAATACCTGCCTGCGGGGTAGAAAGTCCGATGTCCCACACATCCCACTGATAGCAACCTGCCGTGTAACCATATGACGCCTTGTCTTTTGGATACTCTTCTTTTACAATACGGTTCATCTCCGTTGCCCATTCTCTATTGTAACTGCTCTCATTCAAACTTGATTCCCAAGCAACGATAGACGGATGATTTCTTTTATGTCTGATGTCTGTCTTCAATTCTTTGTAAGTACTTTCTTTAAACGCCTGAGAATTACTGAAATACTGCCAACCTGATGCACACTCTACAATCATAACTCCATATTTATCGCAAGCATCATAATATGCCTGACGATGAGGATAATGGGACATTCTCACAATATCAAATCCATTTTCTTTAAAACGTTTTACTTCCTCATAAATGGCATTGTCCGGAATAGCATTTCCAAGCATATATGTTTCCGCATGGAGATTTGCACCTTCTGTTTCTGTCTTTTTATCATTGATATAAAGGCCATCTCTTCTCCACTCTACTTTTCGGATACCATATGTTGTTTCCACAACGTCTTTTACAACACCATCCGCTTTAACTGTAGAACGTACCGTATATAATTCCGGTGTGTCCGGTGACCATAATCTTGGATTTGTCACCTGTAAAGATTGATTAAAATATTTCTTTTCGCCACCGGCAATAGAAACTTTATCCTCTTGTGATGCAACTACTTCTCCGCTCTCACCCACGATTTCCGTAAGAAGTGTTGTTTCTTTGCTTTCTTTTCCCTCATTTTCTACATGAGTTTTCACTTTAACCGTTGCTCTGTCTTTGGCAACCTCAGGTGCGGTGATAAACACACCTCCTCCTGCTGTTTCATTTGCTTCCACTGCATCCGTAATGTGTAACTCATCTGTAACGGTAATATAGGAATTACCATAAATTCCTCCGAAATACTGGAAATCCGGTTTATCTTTTCCCGGTGCAACATTTCTGTCCGGACGGCTGTCAATTTTTACTGCGATTGTATTTTTTTCCCCATAATTTACCTTGTCCGTAATATCAATCACAAATGGAATATAACCGCCCGCATGGGTTGTCACTTTCTGCCCGTTAATATACACCTCTGCTTTTTGCATGGCTGCTTCAAATGTGAGCATCAATCTTTTTCCCTTTAAATTGTTATCCACCTGAAAATCTTTCCGATACCAACTAATTCCAAGATAAGCATCCTTATTCTCTGCCGTATAAAATGTTGTTGTGTGCGGAAGATTCACATATACCCATTTATCATCGGCAAAATCAACCTTTTCTCCCCCCGCTACATCTCCTTTTTTGTAATGCCAATCCGTATTGAAATTAATAACATTACGGTCCGTACTCTGCACACTCTCCCTTTCCATATTGACTTCCGGCGCTGCCTGCGTCTTCACAAGACAATACGGGCTGACAAGTCCGCCAATCAGACTTAAGGCAGTGAGCAGTGCTACTACTTTTCTTTTCATACCTCATGCCTCCCTTAAAATATACATTATCGTTTATTATTTTATCTCGGTCACGTATTAAAGTATGTAGTATTTTTTATCTTTTTGGTGCAATTTTTTACACAAAAAGTTGTGAAGAAAGTGTGAAAGGGGACGTAGTATTTTTCAATTTTACTACGTCCCCTTTCACACTTATTTCACAATTCCAACCATATCCTGTACGCTTTTAAAGCCATAACGTTCCATATATTTTTCAATACCCTCCGCAATTTCCATTGTAACCGAAGGATTAATAAAATTAGCAGTTCCGACCGCAACTGCTGTAGCGCCTGCCAAGATAAATTCAATTGCATCTTCCGCTGTTGCAATTCCTCCCATTGCAATTATCGGGAGTTTAATTGCATTCGCCGTTTGATAAACCATACGGACTGCAATCGGTTTGATTGCAGGACCTGATACTCCGCCTGTTTTATTTGCAAGTGCAAATGCTCTCTTATGTACATCTATTTTCATTCCTGTTAATGTATTGATAAGAGAAACAGCGTCCGCTCCACCCGCTTCTACCGCTCTTGCCATTTCTGTAATATCTGTTACGTTCGGACTTAATTTCATAATAACCGGTTGTTTTGCATATTTTTTGATTTCTCTTGTGATTGCCTCCGCCGATTTTGGATTTTGTCCGAAAGCAATTCCTCCTTCTTTTACGTTTGGACAGGAAATATTGATTTCCAGCATATCCACATCTTCGTGAGATAAACGTTCCACCACTTCACAATAATCTTCCGTCGTTCTTCCGCAAACATTTACAATAATTTTTGTGTCATACTGACGTAAAAATGGTATATCTCTTTTGCAGAAAACATCAATCCCCGGATTTTGTAAACCTACCGCATTCATCATTCCGCCATATGTTTCTGCGATACGAGGAGTCGGATTTCCTTCCCACGCAACATTTGCCACACCTTTTGTTGTCACCGCACCGATTTTATTTAAATCAACAAACTCGGCAAATTCCGCACCTGAGCCGAACGTTCCCGATGCTGTTGTTACCGGATTTTTCCATTCTACTCCCGCAATATTGATTTTTGTGTTCATTATAAATCCACCTCCGTTGCCAAAAAGACCGGACCGTCTTTGCAGATTCGTTTGTTATGTACATTTGTGTGGTGGTCTTTTTCTTTTGATTTGCATACGCAGGCAAGACACGCACCAATTCCACACGCCATTCTTTCTTCCATAGAAATATAGCATTCGATATTATTTTCTTCCGCATATGTTTTTAATGCACGAAGCATCGGTGTAGGACCGCAAGCATAAATAATATCCGCTGTTAATCCATTTTCACGGATAGCGTCCAATACATTTCCTTTTGTTCCCGCACTTCCGTCTTCTGTTGCCACATAAACTTTTCCATTTTCAGAAAGTTCTTCTGTTAAAAACAACTCATCACGATAGCCAACAACAATCTGTTTCTCTGCGTCTAACTGTTTTGCTAATTCAAGCATCGGAGGAATACCGATGCCCCCGCCAATCAAAAACGCTTTCTTTTCTTTTAACGGAAAACCGTTTCCAAGAGGTCCTAAAATTTCAATTTCATCACCTGACACTAGTTTAGAAAATTGTTCTGTTCCCGTATTCTCTCCCGTAACTCTGTAAACAACCCGTAACTGTTTATTTTCTTTGTCAATTTCACAGATACTGATTGGACGAGGCAATAATTTTCCGCTGTCATTTGTATACATAGAAATAAACTGTCCGGCTTTTGCTGAAACGGCAGCCTCTGCACGAAGCCATAAACTGTAAATATCTGTTGCTATCTTTTCTTGTGATACAACAACCGCTCTTTCTTTTTCTCTCTTTTCCATTTTCGTTCTCCCCTATCTGTTTTCCAACGCTCCGTTAATATCGGCAATCATTGTTTCAACTGCTTTTCTTGATGCATCTGCGAAATTCTCTTCTCCAAACTCAGCATATGCTTCCTGTTTATAAGCAGCAATAATTCCTCTTGAAGAATTTACGATTGCACCTAAACCGTCCTCATTGAAGAAGTGTACAAGGTCTTTTCCCTGTCCTCCCTGTGCACCATAACCCGGAACAAGAATATAAGATTTTGGCATAACTTTTCGGAGAACTTTTCCCATTTCCGGATAAGTTGCACCTACAACTGCACCGATATAACTGTATTCATCACCCATATGGTTTTCGCCCCACTGTGCTACTTTTTCTCCAACCAATTCATATAACGGTCTTCCGTCAACAAGTCTGTCCTGAAATTCTCCACTTGACGGATTTGATGTCTTCACCAAAATAAATAATCCTTTATTTTCTTCCTTACATACATCAATAAATGGATTAATTCCGTCTGAACCTAAATACGGATTAACTGTGGCAAAATCTTCGTCAAACGGAACATAAGATTTGCTTCCAACCTGTACATGACCAAGATGTCCTACAGCATACGCTGAAGAAGTTGAACCAATATCGCCTCTCTTAATGTCCCCGATTACTACTAAACCTTTTTCTTTACAATAATCTACTGTCTTTTTAAATGCAACAAGTCCCGGAATACCGAACTGTTCATACATAGCAATCTGTGGTTTTACCGCAGGAATTAAATCATATGTTTTATCAATAATTTCTTTATTAAACTGCCAGATTGCTTCCCCTGCTCCTTCTAGTGTTTCTCCAAATTCTGCAAACGCTTTCTTTTGAATGTGCTGTGGAATGTAATTTAGCATTGGGTCTAACCCCACTACGATTGGTGCTTTCGTTCTTTTAATGTTTTCTACTAATTTGTTAATCATGTTTTCTTCCTCCTAGTATGCTGTATTTTCATAAACCATTTTTCCGCCGACAAATGTATAACGCACGTCACCTTTTACCTCATAATTGTCAAACGGTGTGTTTTTCCCTTTTGAAAAGAATGTGTTTTTATCAATTCGATATTCTCGTTTTGGATCAAAAATAACAATATCCGCAACCATTCCCTCGGAAACCGAACCTTTTTCGTCAGCAATTCCAAGTATCTTTGCCGGATTATAACTCATTTTTTCTGCCATCTGCATCGGTGTTAAAATCCCCTTATCCACTAATTCCGTATAAGTAAGGGCAGCAGATGTTTCCAACCCTACGATGCCAAACATGGCGTCTTTCATGGATTTATTTTTTTCCTCAGCCGAATGTGGTGCATGGTCTGTGGCAATGACGTCCATAATGTTATTTTTCAAGCCTTCTTTTAATGCTTCCACATCCTCTCTGCTACGAAGCGGAGGATTCATCTTATAGTTTCCATCATCTTCCGGTATATCCTCTGTCGTTAATATAAAATGATGTGGGCAAACTTCAGCCGTCACAGGAAGTCCATCCTTTTTCGCTTCCGCAACCATTTTCACACTGTCCGCTGTGGAACAGTGACACAAATGTAACTGTACACCGGTTTCCTTGGCAAGCAAAATATCTCTCGCTACAATTACGTCTTCCACTGCATTTGTAATTCCTTTTAGACCTAATTCTTTTGCTTTCTCATCTTCATTCATCACTCCGCCTTCTACCATTGTGATGTCTTCACAGTGAGCAAAAATAGAAATCTCATTTTCTTTTGCCATTCTCATCGCCTGACGATAGAGCGAAGCATTCATCACGGATTTACCGTCTTCGCTGATTGCATGACACCCCGCTTTTGCCATACCTTCAATATCCGCCAACTCTTCACCTTTCTGTCCTACGGTAATTGCACCCAGTTGGATAACATTTACCGGTGATTCTGTCTTGGCACGGCGGTGTACTTCCGCAACTTGTTCTCCCGCATCCGTAACCGGTTTTGTGTTTGGCATTGCACAAATGGTAGTAACTCCTCCTCTTGCACCTGCCTGTCCACCCGTCTGCAATGTTTCCTTATATTCTAGTCCCGGATCTCTTAAATGAACGTGCAAATCAATAAATCCAGGCATAACATAGCATCCTGACGCATCAACTGTTTTGTCCGCTTCATCGGCAATATCCTTGTCTACTTTTACAATCCTTTCATTTTCAATCAACACATCGCAAATTTCGTCACGCTGTGTTTTCGGGTCTAATACATGACCATGTTTAATTAATGTTCTCATTATTTTACAACCTTTCTGCAAAATTACATATAGTTTTATTTTACCATAGGCTAACCAAAAAAGGAATGCAAAAATTTGCATTCCTTTCCGCTTACTGTTTCATTTTTTCTTTTAATACTTCCACAGCTTTCTCTAACTGATTATCTGCCTCTGCATTATTCTTATCATATTTATATTCTACCTCTACATCCGGTTTAATTCCTTTTCCATGGATATTTCTTCCATTAGGAGTAAAATATTCTGCAATAGTCAATTTCAGACAAGTTCCGTCTTTCAAGTCAAACAACTGTTGTACAACCCCTTTGCCGTAAGTTGTTGTTCCAACAAGTGTACCAGCCTTATGATCCTGAACTGCTCCCGCAAAAATCTCTGATGCGCTAGCGCTTCTGCCGTCCACTAAAACGGTCATTGGTATTTCCAGTTTATGTTCCTCGTCCGAAGTCATCACTTCACGTTTACCGTCTTTGTCCTCTGTATACACAATCAGCCCTTCCGGCAAAACATAATCCAACATCTGACATACAGTCGAAAGATTTCCTCCCGGATTTCCACGAAGGTCGATGACCATTCCTTTCATTCCCTGTTTCTTTAAATCCGTTATTGCCTCTACGAACTGATTATATGTAACCATATCAAATTCAGTAATACGAATATAACCAATCTGAGCTTCCTTCATCTCATACTCAACCGTATGCGCTTCCAGTTTTTCACGCACCGCTGTCGCCTCAAACTCTTTTCCGTCACGGAGAACCGTTATCGTTACTTCCGTTCCCTCTTCTCCTTTGATTTTATTGACAACTTTACTGAGATCTTCACTGGAAATATCTTTCCCATTAACCTTATAAAGAATATCGTTATTCTTAAACCCTGCCTTTTCCGCCGGAGAGTTTTCATATATATTCACCATTGTAATCACTCCGGTTTCAAGATTCTGGGACATTACCGCCCCAATTCCACTGTACTCTCCCTCCGTTGTTTCATACAGTTCTTTCGTTTCTTTTTCATTATAATATACGGAATAAGGGTCTTTCAAACCATTCACATAACCTTTCAGAAGATAATCAGACAAATCTTTATTCTTAATTTCATCTTCTTTCAGATAAGTTTCATCAATAAGATACCTTATCTTTTCTAACTTATGTGCTGTTTCTTTATCAATAGTTGTTCCATATCCGGCATTTTTCAAATATATGCCCGCTGCTCCCGCAATGACTAAAGTAACGAGGGTGCCACAAAGCACCCCCTTTAAAAATCCTTTTTTATTTCCCATATATGAGTCCTATCTATAAATATTTTCTTGGGTCTACTAACTTTCCGCTCGGCTCTTCCACAATAAAATGTAAATGAGGTCCGCTTACTCGTCCTGTTCTTCCAACCGTGGCAATATTCTGTCCTCTGCTGACTTTCTGTCCCTGTCTGACAAAAATGTCCGTGCAATGCTGATACCATGTCGTAAGACCGTTCGGATGTCTGATAACAACATAGTTTCCGCGAACCGCCTGATTTCCCGTGCGGATTACTGTACCTTCCGCTGCCGCATAAATAGGGGTTCCTGACGGTGCGCCGTAGTCGCGCCCTTCATGGAATGTACTTGCTCCCGGAACAGGAGCTTTACGCGGTCCAAACTCACTTGTAATTCTTCCCGCCGGACAAGGATTGGAAAGATAACCGTTTCCTCCCGTAATCACAGGACCTGTCGGTCTGTTTCCCGACGGTCTTTTATTTGTATTAGCCGCCTCCTGCTTTCTTCTCTCAGCCTCTTTCGCTTTTGCAATCAAATCATTCAGTGTTTTCATGTTCTCGCCGATTTGTGCGTCTAATTTCGCAATTTCCTCTTTCTTTGAATCAAGCAGTGTCTGTACTTCTTTCTGCTTTGTTTCCAAATCTTTCTGAAGAGAAACAAGACTTTCTTTTTCTTTCTTTAAAGCCTGTTCTTTCTTCTCTACTTCTTTTACCAGTTTTGCGAACTGTTCAAGCATCTTTCTGTCATATTTTGAAACCTGCTCCACATACTCTGTTTTATTGAGAAAATCTGCCATGCTTTCTGCTTCAAACAATATTTCCATCATTTCCGCATTACCATTTTCATATACATACTTAATGCGGATTAGCATACTTTCATATTGTTTGTTTTCTTTTATTTGTGCTTCTACAAGTTCATCTTCAGCCAATGCTATTTCATCTTCCTTTTTCTCAACATTGGTCTGTGCAGTCTGCATTTCCGTTATAATACTATTCAGACGTTCATTCAAAGATTCCTGCTCTTTTTGTGCTTGTTTTTTCTGTTGTTCCAACTGCTGTCCCTTTTTCTCTGCCGAATGAATACTGTCTGCATGAACCGGTTTAAAAATACTTCCTGCAACAAGAACTGTTACTAAAACTAAACTGATTGCTTTTTTACCTGCCATTCTATTACCTCTTACTTAAATTATACCTTTAAGTGTTTACGAATTGTTAAGAAACTTCCGACAAAACCGATTCCGATTCCCAGTGCAATACCGATTGGTAATAGCGTCTTATACACTTCTGTTACCGGAAGGAATGTAAGAAGGTTGTTTAATATTTTAAATTTAATCAGAATATATCCTACTGCCTTTTCATATAAGAAATAAAGTGCCGTAAGTGGAATAATAGCTCCCACAAGTCCGATCAGAAGACCTTCTATAATAAACGGCATTCTGACAAAAGCGTCTTTTGCTCCTATATATTTCATAATCGCAATTTCTTCACGTCTAATGGAAATCCCCATTGTAACCGTATTACTGATTAAGAAAATAGAAACGGCAAGTAAAATAATAATAATTGCTCCTGATACATATAAAATCAATTTGTTAATGCCTGACAATGTCTTTGCCACTGTGTCAGATTTATTTACCTGACGAACTCCTTCAAGTCCACTTACATATTTTACTAACGCTTTCTGCTTAGAAACGTCTTTCATGTATACTTGATAGTTATCGGAATTTACAAGTGGATTATCTGCGAAACCTTCTGCAAGGTATTCTTTATTGCCAAAATATTTCTTTTTATAACTTTCCCATGCTTCTTCACCGGACGTGTATTCTACTCTGGCAACTTCTTTTCTGTCTTTAATAAGATTACCTATTTCATCAATGCGTTTCTGTTCTAGTCCTTCATCGAAAAATACGGTAATTGCAACGCCTTCTTCTGCACTTTTTACGATATTCTGAAAGTTTACAATAATCGAGAAAAACAATCCGAACATAAAAATACAAGCCGACATCGTTGCAATAGATGCAAGGGAAAACATCTTATTTCTGCCAATATTTTTAACCCCTTGTTTCATTGTATATCCTACTGTACTTATTCTCATTTTTCTACTCGCCCTCTTTCTCGTCGCTGACAATGACTCCCTTTTGCATTGTAATGACACGTTTCTTCATTTCTGCTACAATCTCATGATTATGTGTAACTACGATTACTGTAGTACCTCTCTCGTTTGCCTCCTCAAGAAGTTTCATAATCTCCCATGCATTTGTTGGGTCAAGATTCCCTGTTGGTTCATCAGCAAGCAAAATCGCAGGTTCATTTACAACCGCTCTTGCTATAGCAACTCTCTGTTGCTCTCCACCTGATAACTGTTTTGGATAAGCTTTATATTTCTGGGCCAATCCTACAAGGGAAAGCGCTGCCGGAACTTTCTGTTTCAGCACACGTGTCGGAGTTTCAATTACCCTCTGTGCAAAAGCAATATTTTCATAAATATTTCTATCTTTTAACAAACGGAAGTCTTGAAATACAACCCCTAAATGTCTTCTGTATTTTGCAATATGTTTATGTTTCATTCTATTGAGGTTAATTCCATTTACAATGATTGTACCTGACGTTGGGTCTAACTCTTTCATCAAAAGACGAATTAATGTGGATTTTCCCGAACCACTGTCACCTACAATAAATACGAACTCTCCCTGTTCAATTTTCAAATTAATTCCGTTCAAGGCTGCAACGCCTTTGGAATATTCCTTTGTGACGTCCTTTAATTCAATCATATATTCCTCCTAAATTAACTACTAATACTCCAGTGTTTCCATATACTTCATGTATTTCACAACCATTAACGCAATTTTAAATGTAATGGCATCTTCAAACACTCTCAAATCCAGCCCTGTGCTTTTTTGCAGTTTATCTAATCTGTAAACAAGAGTATTTCTGTGAATGTATAACTGTCTTGATGTTTCTGATACATTTAGACTATTTTCAAAGAATTTATTGATTGTTGTCAATGTTTCCTCATCAAATTCGTCCGGAGATTTCCCCTCAAAAATCTCTCGAATAAACATCTTACAAAGAGGAAGTGGAAGTTGGTAAATCAGTCTTCCTATACCGAGTGTACTGTATGCCACAATATCTTTCTCGTTAAAGAAAATTTTCCCTACATCCAATGCAAGTTTCGCTTCTTTATATGATTTTGATACTTCTTTAATATCATTTACAATTGTTCCATATGCAATGTGAACTTCTTCTCCCTCTGCCTTTAAGATTTCCAAAATCTCATTGGCAACTTTCTCCATCTCAGGATAACCTTCATTGGCGCTAAGTTCTTTCACAATGATAATGTTTCTCTCATCAACTGCAGTCACAAAATCTTTTGATTTCATGCCGAGTAATGAACGGATATGTTCCATTGTACTCGTGTCTTTCTCACGCGCCGTTTCAATAACGATAATAACGCGTCTTACATCTGTTTCAATATGTAATTTCTTTGCACGGTTATAAATATCCACCAGCAAAAGATTGTCCAGCAATAAATTTTTAATAAAATTATCTTTATCAAAACGTTCCTTATATGCTACCAACAGGTTTTGAATCTGAAAGGCTGCAATCTTACCCACCATGTAAACATCATCACTACTGCCATTTACTACCAATATATACTCTAACTGGTGTTCATCAAAGATTTTAAAGAACTGATAGCCCTGAATAACCTGACTGTCTGCCGGTGACTCTACGAAAGAATCCAGCGAATTTTCATAATGCTCCTGTTCTACAAATGTGCTTGCCAATACTTTGCCGTCTGTATCCAGAATACATAAATCTATTCTTGTAATCGCCTTCAATCCTTCAATTGTGTTCTGAAGTATTTGATTTGATATCATACTTTTGCTCCTTATCTTTATTAATTTTAACAGTAGTTTCCCCATTAAAAAACTGTATATTCATTCTACATTTTAATACAATTAACCAAAAAAATAAAGAGGAAATAGTTTAAATTTATACATTTCCTCTTTTTTGTCTTTCTTTCTCCACTTCACGCTTGAGGAAACGTTTAATCATAAACTCCCTTATCGGCTTTTTCCCTTTCTTCTTTCCAAGCGGAAGAGGTGTATTTTTCCCTAATCCCAACCACATACGCGTATTTAACAAAATGCGATTTCTCACTACAAATGCTTCTTGAAACGGAGAAGAAATCATGGACAATACACAATCTGCTTCCGCACCGTTCACACTGTTTAAAATCATATCATCTGCCGAAGAATTTGTCGGAACAATCTCCTCACCTACTATCTGAATACCCTGATAATTTTCCTCCAAATATTCTTTCAGATGTCTTTTCTCTTCTTCTGACTCCGTCAATAAAAAAAGTCTGTGATGATTTTTATGAAAAAAGCGTAAAAGCATTTTCACAAAAAGCTGCGAACCTGCCTCTTGTAATTTCTTACGCTCCGTAACTTCCGCAACTTCCAATACTGCCTGCTCTCCTGCAAGAACTAAATCCGCCTGTGCAATATTGTCTTTAAGCGTTACATCATCTTTACTCTTTACCAGTGTATCTGCACTGATAATCTCAACAATATTCATCGGTTCAGTCTGCATATACTCCATAACTTTCTGCATGGCCTCTTTCGCCGTATTGTTATTCAATTCAATTTCTAACACATTTACTCTACTTTTCATAACCCTCTCCGTTATCTTCCTCAATTGAAGGATTATAGCAGACTTATCGTTATTTTTCAACCCACGTTACAAATTGTTCATATTTTCTCATTTATCCGATCATTTCTGCTGACGCTTTTTCTTTGTAATCAAACCTCCGATTCTTCCTGTTTCTTTCGATGTAAGAGAACGCCAGCCTTCCGATAGAACTTTGTCCAGAAGTCCGAGTTCTTCTGCAATTTCATATTTCAGTTTATCCTCCGGTTCAATCTCACTTAACACAATCGGTAATTTTTCTTTCTTTGCCATGATGATTACCCCTTTCTTCTTTATAAAATAAGGATTGCCCGGAATTTTCGTTTTATTCGGGGACGTAGTATTTTCTTATTTTACCACGTCCCTTTTTAAGTTTTACTGTGTCCCAAATCACCAAAAGGGGTGTCCCTTTTTTAGATATATCTATACAAAGCCTATAATACTGCGGTTTAGCAACATATTGATTAATTTTTCTTAAAATAGTCAACTATATTTGGAGATTTATAGCGTATTTATGGACTTTGCATTATGTTATTCATTTATAGTTTTACTTGTCCTAAAAAAAGGGACAGGGGATTTCTAGAAAAGGGACGGGGGAAATGCGAATTGGGGACGTAGTCTTTTTGTAAAAGACTACGTCCCCAATTCTACCTATCCGGAATAATAACCGCTGCCACAAAATAGCCAAAAATCATTGTGCCGAAACTACAACAAGTTGCAAGTACCATTCCCAAGCGTACTAACGTAGGATCAATATTAAAATACTCTGCTACTCCCGCACACACTCCGCAAATTTTACGGTCTGTTGCTGAACGATATAATCTCTTCATTTTTCTTACCTCCTGTCCTACTGACCAAATATAACATTTACTTTTCCTGTCGCACAATCAATTCCCATCTCTTTTACAGCATGATTGTTGATTGTTTTTTCTACTGCCAATCCCGAAAATTTTTGTCCGTCGAAATTTACCTCTCCTGCACCTACTTCAATTTCATAATTGTAATCTGCCTGTTTTCCTTTTGTTTCAAGATTTATCACACCGACTCCACACTCTAAATCTACATCTCTTTGTGTAGTTCCTTTTATATTTGCCACACCCTGTCCGCAAGAAACACTTAATTCTCCCGTTACAAAGTCTGTCGCTATGATTTCTCCTCTGCCTATTTCTAAATCCACTTCATTTGTCCGTATTCCATTTAGATTTATCTTTCCGTTACCATTTTGAATACTTATTTCCGGCAATTGTATATTTCTTGGAATATAAAGAGTCAATTTTCCCCCATTATTTATTCCTTTTGTATTTCCTGTCGCTTTAATTTCTATTGAATCCTCATCTTCATTCACCGCAAGTCCGACTTCTTTTGTTGTAGCATTTTCCATACGAACTGTTCCATCGTCTGTAGCAACAACTTCTACCAGTACTTTGTTGACTTCCACATCTATTCCTTTTGTATTTGAAAGTTCCATTGAATTTGTCACCTGAATATCGTCATGTTCCATTCTATCATCAAAATCATCATCAAAATCGTCATCACGAATAAAACCAATTCCTCTATGCACGGCACTTCTGACATCTTCGTCCGTTACCCCTACGGCAAATCCTGCAACACATAAAACAATTCCAATCCCTGCCAATACGGCACAAATAATTGCAAATATTTTCCAACCTTTTTTCATTATTTGTTCTCCTTTCCATGAACGAATCTTCTGAAAATGTTTACCAATCCTCTAAATAGAATCGGGAATACAATCATACACGCTTTTACCATTAACACTGTAGCAACAAGTCCTGCAACGAAAGCCAAAATTCCTCCCCCCATAACAACAAGCGCCAGTGCTGGAAAATGAAACATTTCCAATACACCGCATATTGTTACGAGAAATCCGCAAATCATTACAACAACCGCTAACAATACGAGTGTTCCCAAAATGGCAAATCCAGAAACGGCTATTGCTAATATAAGTGCAACTCCTGCCAACACAAGTGGAAAGACAATCGGTAAAGTACAAATGGCTATTGCGATAATAAGAAGAATTTTTAACAGACTGCTATTTTTCTTCGGTTTACTTTCTTCTCTGTTTTCTCTTTTTGCCAAAATTTCCTTCTCCTCAAATCTTGTATCTGTATACCCTGTTTCTCTGTATTCGCTACTTTCCTCTTCTTTTCCCCGAAGTCCCGCTTTTATTGTCTGGGCAACTTTTTTCGGACTTTCTAATTCCGCAATGATGTGCTGTTCGTTTTCCAGTCCCGCATCAGCAAAATAGTCCTCATAATATTGTATTGCTTCCCTACGTTCTTCTTCCGGTATTTCTTTTAGCAGCCTCTCCAGTTCCGTCATAAATTCTATACGATTCATACTGCTGCACCTCCCTCAAACATCTCACTAATCTTTTTTGAATAATTTTTCCATTCTATCCGATACAGATTTAACTGTGCCATTCCTTTTTCCGTTACTTTATAGTATCTTCGATTTCTCCCGTCAAACTGCATATCATAAACTTCCAGACATTCGTCTTTCTGTAACCGTCTAAGTACCGGATATAAAGTGGATTCAGAAACGTCCAACGCCTGACGTACGTCCTGAGTAATTTTGTAACCATACGTCCCCTGTTGTTCCCGTGAAACAACCGCCAATACAATCGCATCCAAAAGCGCTGCCCCTGTATTAAATACCATTTCTCCACTTCCTTTCCCAAATAATATTGTTTTGATAATCATATTATATGTCATATAATATTGTTAGTCAATATAATATTATTTAAGAAATTATGAAGATTTATTGCATTATTATTAAAGTATCATGTGGCATACGCCTCCTTTTCTTCTATAATAAATATAAAGACAAGTCAAAAAGGGCATAAACTTCTTATGTAGTTTATACCCTTTTAACTTTAGCATCTTATGAAATTGTAATTTCTTTCTGCAAAAACATAGAATAAATAATTTTCTCTTTTACTTTCTTTCCCGTAAGTCTTTCTAATGCCTCCCCGTAATATTTCAACTGACTTCCATATCGCTCTTTCAATTCTCCTGTCGTTTTTACTCTATCCGTCTTATAATCCACCACAGTAAGTCCATCTTCCTCTTCCATCCAGACATCAATAACTCCCTGAATAAGAAGCATCTCCTCTATTTCTTCCTCAGGATAAATCTCTTTTGCCGGTACACCTAGAACAAAAGGCTGTTCTCTAAAAAGTTTTCCATTCTCACTGCATTTTCTCATTCTCTTTGCAATATCCGTATTTAAAAAACAGAGTAAATCTTTAATACGCACACACTCTCGCATTTCATCCGAAATTCTTCCTTCTGCAACCAGATTTTCCAAATACTTTTTCAGGCTTTCATATGTATATTCCTTTGTAAACTCTAAAAGTTCCAACACTTTATGATAAGTTGTTCCCCTCAAAGCACCCTTTACTCCTTCTTCCTCCGTGAGAATTTTTGGCAGAATTGAAACAACCTCTTCTTCCTCTACGAGAAGTTCTCCCGCCTCTTCCTCAAGATTTCTTCGTTTTTTCAATTCGGATACCGTGAATTTTAGTTTTAAATGATTTTCATTCGCATATGGGTACTGATAAGAAAACTGTTCTTGCAACCTTTTTTTGAACTCTATCGCAAAACTCTGCTCCGTATCCCAATTCTGCAATTTTTCTTTTGTATATTCCGCACCGATTTCTTCTTGAACTTCCTTCTGCACAAGTTCTTCCAATTTAACAACATACACATTTCCCACCCGTTTATGTTCGGGATGTCGCAAAACAGCAGGGAGTACCCAATCAAAATAACTTTGTGCTCTTGATAGCATGGTAAACGGTAACTGTTTTTTCCTACTGTTCTCCAAAACCGCATATCCTCGCATTTTTTTATCTACCTGCGAAAGCGTTCCCGTCATAATCAGTTTCTCTTTCGCTCGGGTAAGCGCCACATAAAGAACACGAAGTTCCTCACCAATATTTTCCAACATAATTTCTTTCTGCATTACTTTTCTCAAAAATGTAGGCGATTTCATACGTTTTTTCAAATCGATTCTTTCTAAGCCGATGCCGAGTTCTGCGTGAGTCACAATTTCCCCCGTAATATCCTGTTTGTTAAACCTTTTATTCATTCCTGACACAAAAACAATCGGAAATTCCAATCCCTTACTTTTGTGAATACTCATAAGACGGACTGCATCCGCCTGTTCGTCAGCAATATTTGCCTCCCCATAATCTACATCATATTTTTTCAACTGCTCCATATAACGAACAAAATTAAACAGACCTTTATAACTTGTTCCCTCAAATGCTTTCGCTTTTTCCAAAAGCATTTCTAAGTTTGCTTTTCTCTGTTCACCCCCTGCCATAACGGCAACTTCATATCCATATCCCGTTTCTTCGATTACCCTCCAAAGCAATTCGTGTATAGCAGTATACGGTATCATTTCTCGGAAATATTCTATCTGTGCAAAAACTTTCTCCAAACGATTAGCCAGCAGAAGATTTTTTCCTTCCTTTATATATCTCCTCACACAACAATAAAATGGAACTTCCTTATCTAAAGTACGAATTTCTGCCAACTCTTCTCCCGAAAATTTTCCCATTCCTGATGTAAGAACGGAAGTTAACGGAATATCCTGATTAGGATTATCTAACACTCGCAGATAATTCAGCACGGTCTGTATTTCCTGTGTTTCAAAATATCCTTCTTTGCTTCCTGTATACGTTGGAATCCCTTCACGATTCAGCACACTCGCAAATACATCCGTCCATCCCTTTAAACTTCTTGTCAGAATAACAATATCTCTATATCGTATTTGTCTAAATTCTCCTGTTATCTTATCCTGCACCTGATGTTCTGCCATTAATTCTTTAATCCTTCTTGCAACCGCCCTCGCCTCAAGTTCACGGACAGTTTCCCCCGCCTGTTCTTCGTCTTCCGTATCCATTTCCACATCGACGATAAGTACTTCTGTATTATTTCCTTCTTTTTCTTTATAATCTGCCCCCACATATAAAGCCGCCTTATCATCATACTCTACTTTTCCAAGACCTTTTGTCATAATCTGCTCGAAAATAAAATTAGTACTTTCCAACACTTCTCTTCTGCTTCGGAAATTTTTATGTAAATCAATGCGTTGTTTATCTCCGCCTTTTAAATCATATGTATCAAACTTTTCCATAAATAACTCAGGACGGGACAGACGAAAACGATAAATACTCTGCTTAACATCTCCAACCATGAAAATATTATTCTTTCCACAACCGACAGTTGACACACTTGTAAGAATAGCCTCCTGTGTTAGATTACTATCCTGATATTCATCAATCATGATTTCTTTAAATCTTTTCTGATACTCTTTTGCTACAGGGGATGGTAAAAGTTCACCTTCCTCTTCCACTGTAAGAATTTGCAGCGCCAAATGCTCCATATCTCCAAAATCAATCAGATTTCTGCTTCGCTTTGCCTCCGTATATAACCGTGTAAATTCTTTTACAAGAAAAGTTAATTCCTCAATCATTTCCTTTGTCTTTGCCATATCTGTCACCATTTCCTCAACAGGTTGGAAGAGATATGTTTTGACAATATCAGACAATATATCTTTTGTCTGTTTTCTTGCCTCTTTTACAAAATTAGTAAGGTCCTCCGATACATCTTTATCTCTGTTTGGTTTTAGTCTTTCCCCTTCGGGATATTTTCTTTTCTCATAAAACTCCGTCAGACTATCCGATTTCAGAAATGTTTTCCAGCCCTCTATTTCTTTTTCCAACGTTTCCTTATACATATACGGTCCTTCCGGATTTTCACAGGCTTCAACCCCTGTTTCCAATATAGCAATTGCATCAGAAGCATACCTTTTCATATTTTCAATCGCTCTTTTGCAGTAATCTGTATTCTCCAATTCTTCCAACGTTTTTACATCATAAGCATGCACACATTCATCAAGCCACTTTTCCCCATTTGGATAACTTCCCGAAAATGTATCTAATTGCAAAATAAATTCTTCCAGTTTTTTGTCATCTCTTCCGGTCGCAAAGCATTCTACAAAAGAAAGAAATTTTTCATTTCCCTCCGCATACTGCTCTTCCAATAACTTCTGCAAAACTTCCTTTTGCAAAAGTTTCAATTCTCCCTCCTCTCCAATACGAAAACTTGGATCTAAGTCTATCGTATGAAAATATTCTCTTATAACCGAAAGACAGAAACTATGAATAGTCGTAATCATTGCACCGTGAATGAGTGTAGACTGTTTCTGTAAATGTACGTCATCCGGATTTTCTTCTAGTTTTTTCTCAATCGCCGACAAAATCCTTTCCTTCATCTCTGATGCTGCCGCCTCAGTAAAGGTTACTATAAGAAGTTCGTCCACATTTATAGGCGGCTCGTCTTTTGTCAGCATCGTAATAATACGCTCTACTAAGACTGCCGTCTTTCCTGAGCCTGCCGCTGCCGACACAAGAATATTTCTATTTCGCAAAGAGATGACTTTCTCCTGCTCCGGTGTCCAATTCACTCCCATATTTACAGTTCCTCCATCATTCTTCTTAATACTTCTTCATCACTCAATTTTCTAAGTTTACGGTACTCACAGCCTTCAATCTTTTCATCAAAATGACACACTCCCTTAAACTGACAGAAATCACATCCATGGCTCGTCCTCAATTCATATGGTGCAACATTGATTTCCCCATCCTGCATTCTTCCTTCTATTTCTTTTACTTCCTTATCTACATATTTGGAAATAACAGAAAAATCTGCTTCTGAAAATGCTTTTGACGTTTTGGAAAGGCTTCCGTTTTTATTTTTTCCTACCGGAATTGCCAAAGAATTACCGGTAAATTTCTTATCTAAATGGTCTATAACTTCCTCATCTGCATTTACAATTCCATCCAAACGCAGTTTTGATAAAACCGTTTCTTCCCATTTATCATCTTCCACCTTATCAATAATCGGATCTTTCATCTGATAATAGAAAAGTCCTGCCGGAACAACTTTTTTCTCCGGCTGTTTTCTTCTCTCCAGTTCCACTGCCATATTCATATACATTGCCAACTGCAACTGCAATCCATGATAAAGTGATGCAAGACTAAATGTTTTTGTTCCCGTCTTATAGTCGATAACTTTTACATACACTTTTTCGTCTGTTTCATAAATATCAATTCGATCTATTTTCCCTTTTCCGAAGGAAACTTCATAACCACTCGGAACAAAATCTCCTTTTTCCAATTGTTTCGCCAACGCCCACACGGTACGTTTCATCATTCTTTTAATGCGGGTAATCATATATTCATTTCGTGCCGAACTGTAAAGAACCGTATTCCCATAATCCGTAATACTCACCTCTACACTTTCCTCTATCATTTCCTCCGCAGTTTTTTTCGGCAGTGTTGTCCATGTATATCCACTTTTTACGAGGTTACGCGAAAAGATTTCAATTGCACGGTGAAAAATATTTCCCAAATCAACCGCTTCAAAACGATACTCTTTTCTCTCTTTCAGACGAAGTCCGTAAGACAAAAAGTGTGCAAAAGCGCAGGCAGAAAATCTTTCTAATCTTGTTACACTTCCTTCTATCTTTTCACCGTAAAGTTTCTCCGCCATCTGTCTTGACAGCCTGTCCTCAGGCATTTTATAAAATCCTTTCTCAATCAGGTTATCGATAACGTTTTCCCACTCTTTGTCCCTTCGATAAGACATATATAATTCCAGCCATTCATCCGTAATCTCTTCTCTTCTTCTCTGTAAACCGGAAATAATATAGGAAATTCCCGATTTTTTTGTTAATTCCACTTCCGTAAACTTCTTCTCTTCTTCCTCACAAACCTGAAGCATAGGATATAGCCTTTTCAAATCCTGCAAAAAGTATGCTGGGCGGATTCCTTTACCTTCTCCACTTACTTTACTGTAAGAAATATATACTTTATCTCCCGGCTTCGTCAGGTTCATGTAAAGATAGAATTTCTGAATATAAATTTTTTCTTTTCCATTCGGTGCAAGAGGAACTTTCTGTGCCTCAAACACCTTTCTGTCCTGCTCGGAAAGAAGTCCGTTTCCTGTTTGATTTCCCGGAATAAATACATCATTCGCCCCGACAAAAAACAGAACTTTAATTTCTTTTAACCTTGTTCTTTCCATATCTCCCACAATAACTTCATCAATCCCCGGAGGAATTACACCGACTTTCGCTTCCTCAAATCCGGCATCAAGCAAATCACAATACTCTTTTAACGGCAAATATTCATCACCCAAAAGTTCAATAAATTTATCAAAAATTTCAATTACAATACGATAAATCTGTGCATACTCTTTCGCCAACGCCGGCTCATTTTTTTCCTGAAATCTTTCTTCATATTTTATCAGTTTTTCCTGTAACTTTTCCTGCATGAAGAAACTATGAAGAGCAAGAGTAATCTCTTTTACCGTTTTCCTTCTTTTCTTCAATACACTCATTACATTCTGTATTTTGTCCACAAATGCGCTTCGGATTTCATTAACTTTCTGCAAATCTTCTTCTGAAAATCCTTTATAAATCCGAATCCATTTTTCATCCCATTTTTTGTATCCCTTTATGCCCATAGCAATAACGTAATTTTCCAAAATATCTATATCTTCTCTCGAAAATTCGATAAGTCCTGTTCTGAGAAAACGAAATACACTTTCATAAGTCATATTTTTCTCTGCCATCGCCAAAAGACTTCTAATATATTCCACAAATGAATTTAGCAGAACACTTCTCTTGTAATCCATAAAAATTGGAACATCATACATTCTCGCCATTTTTTCCATATAATCCGCATAAGTTGAAATATTTCCTGCAATCACGGCAATATCCCTATATCTGTATCCTTTTACACGGACTAAATGACGAATTTCCTGCATAACAAATGCCGCTTCATCTTTGGGCATCTTCGTACAATGAAGCGAAACGCTCTCCTGCTTTCCTGCAAAACTTTCTGTCGTATATCGGAATAGATGTTTCTCTAAAAACGCCATTGACGGATTTTCCCGAAAACGATACACAGGAGTTTGCGGCAGACAGATTGCCTCTTCAATTTCCACCCGCTCGTCTTTCGCCAACGATACCAATCCCGTCACCATACGTTTACTTAACGCAAACAGTTGGTATGGATGCGTAAATGTATATGGATTTTCTCTCTCATCTATTGTCACAGTCACGATAACTTTTTTACAGACACGAAGCAGTTCCTTCATAACTTTATCCTGTACAGGCGTAAAACCTGTAAATCCATCAAATGCGATAACACTGTCCTTTAAAATCTTTGACTTTCCGATAACATTGCAAAGAACATCCAAAAGTTCTTCATTTGTAATATATTTATCCGAGAGATATTTTGAAAATCCTTCATAGACTTTCGCAATATCTTTTAATTTCCACTGAAAATAAGTCCCCTCTTCCACGGACTCTGCCAGTCTATCCAGCGTTTCCACACCTATATTATATTGTGCGAACTCGGAAAGAACGGACTTTACTTCTCCTATATAACCGTGTTTCTTTAAATTTCCGCGCAGTACTTTTAATTCGTTCTCGTTATCCCCCGCAATTTTTCGCAAAATCAGACTTTTCCCCGTATCATCTAAAATAATCCTTTGATTTCCACCTACTTCCTCAAAAATACGATGAGCAAGACGTCCGAAACTAAGCACATCAATATTCATAATTCCTTTGCGCTCATGTGCCATAACCAAATCTTTCTGCGTCTGCATTGTAAACTGTTCAGGAACAATCACAAAATAATTCCCTGTAGAATTTTTTACCGACTCTTCCACGATATATTTCTGCAAATAGTGGGATTTCCCCGCACCTGAACTGCCAAATATAAATTGTAATGCCATTACTTTCCTCCTATAGTTTTATAATCATCGCCGGAATAGGCGGATGATTTGGTCTATTATAATATTGGCTCACGATAACAAGATATTTTTTACTGTCCAACATATGTAAATATTGTAATATTCCGTCCTTTTCCTCAAATCCACTATCTCCGCCACTATAAATACAAAGACTCATCAATCCGCCTTTCTTTAGTAATGATAAACCTGTTTCTATTGCCGTTATGCTACTCTCCTTTTTTGTGGAAAGAGAATGATCTCCCCCCGGAAGATATCCAAAATTAAATACTATACAGGATACCTCTTCTCTAATTCTTTTTCCCATTTCCGTATGGCTCTTCAAAACAAGTTCCACACGTTCCTCCAAATCTTTTTCTTCCAATCTCTCCCTTGTCTTTTGCAATGCCTGCTCCTGTATGTCAAAAGCGTACACTTTCCCCGTTTTTCCTACAAGTTCCGCCAGAAGTAACGTATCATTTCCGTTTCCCGCCGTTGCATCGACACATATCTCTCCCTCTTTTACATGATTTTTTATAAAATGGTGACACCACTCTGTTATCTGATATTTTTTCATTTTTCTCTCCCATGATATAATGAACGGAGAATTCCTCTGAAATTCTCCGTTTTTCTTTTCTTATTGAATTTTACCGTAAATCTCCACAGGAACATAGGCTTTCACAAAAATTCCTTCTTCCCCATATTCTTCTGTAAGAAGTTCTCCATATTTTCTAATCAATTGAATTTTTCCTGCCTCAGCATATGGATAGACTCTCTCTACCATAACCTTCTGCTGACGCAATACTTCCTCAATTATTTCTAAAAGATTTTCCAGCCCTTCTCCCGTCTTGGCAGAAATTTTAACAATATAATCAGCCTTAAAATCTCTTATAATCATTTCACTGTCCGCCTTATCCTGCTTGTTAAAGGCAGTAATAATCGGTTTATTTACCACTTCCAACTGTCGTAACGTTTCATATACAATATGCATTTGCTCATCTAATTGCGAATTAGATGCATCCACAACATGCAGAATTATATCCGCATATTTCGCTTCTTCCAGCGTACTTTTAAACGCTTCTATTAAGTGATGAGGCAATTTGCGGATAAATCCAACCGTATCGGTCAATAAAATCTCCTGTTTACTCTGTAACTTCAATCCTCTCGTTGTCGGGTCTAACGTTGCAAAAAGTTTATCTTCCTCAAGTACAGACGCTCCCGTCAATTTATTTAACAAAGTGGATTTTCCTGCATTCGTATATCCAACAATGGCAACTACCGGAAGATGATTGCGATTTCTCTGCTCCCTTGTCACTTCTCTATGACGTTTCACTTCTTTTAGTTCTCTGTTCAACTGGGCGATTCTTCCTTTGATTAAACGTCTGTCCATCTCCAGTTTCTTCTCTCCCGGTCCTCTCGTTCCAATTCCACCGCCAAGTCTTGAAAGTGATTTTCCAAGACCGACAAGTCTTGACTGACGATATTTTAACTGAGCAAGTTCAACCTGAATTTTCCCTTCACTTGTTGATGCACGCTCCGCAAATATATCTAAAATAATAAGAGTTCTATCCATTACTTTCGTATCCAGTGCATCCTGAAGATTTCCAAGTTGTGCCGGCGACAATTCATCATCACAGATAATCCCTGTTGCCTCTGTTTCCCACAACAGTTCTTTAATCTCGTCTATTTTACCTTTTCCTACATAAGTGGCAGGATGAATCTGCTCCCTTTTTTGAATAACTCTTCCAACAGTTACTGCTCCGGCAGTTCTTGCGAGTTCTTCCAACTCATCCAACGATTTCTCCGTGTCATCATTTTCTTCTACACTGACACCGACTAAAATAACTTTTTCAATTTCTTTTGATAATTCTATCATTTCCGCCATACTTCTATCTCGTTTCCAAAAATTCTGCTTCTTTTTTTGCTTTCTCATCATCAGGATATTTCTCTACATACGCTGAAATTTTTGCCTTAGCACTGCTCCAGTCATGAAGTTTTTCATAGGCTACAATTTCATTGTAAGACATCTCCTGTAACTGTTTCTCATTAAGTCCGTCACAACTCATCCCTTTCAGATAATACGAAATGGCTTCCTCGTAGTTTTCCAATTTCATCTCGCAATCACCTAAAATCTGATAAACCGTCAATGTAGGTTTTCCTTTTTCTTTCAGGCAATTTAACATTGCCTCTTTTGCCTTGTCGTATTCTTTTAGTTCCCAATAAGCAATTCCCTGTCCATGATATGCATCCGCAACCTGCTCTCCTTCTTTAATTGCTTTATCAAAATTTTCAACTGCTTCTTTGTACTCTTTTTTTTCTAAATGTTCTATCCCCTTATCCATTTTTCCCGCACAGCCTGTTAATAAAAATGTACATACTACGCACAACAATACCATTGTTTTTCTTTTCTTTATCATTATGTTTCTCCTTATTCTGAAATATGCTCCATTCCCTGATTTAAAATCGTCTGAATATGTCCGTCCGCCAAAGAATAAAATACTGTTTTTCCCTCTCTTCTATTCTTGACTAACTTTGCCTGTTTTAATACGCGAAGTTGATGAGAGATAGCCGACTGGGTCATTTGCAACACTTCCGCCAAATCACACACACACATTTCTGACTGTAGTAATACATACAAAATTTTTACACGGGTAGAATCGCCAAATACTTTAAAGAAATCCGCCAAATCCGTCAGTGTTTCCTCTTTCGGCAGATGTTTCTCCACCTGATGAATTGTTTTTGTATGAATATGTGTCGAGTCACAACACTCTACTTCTATTTTTGCCATGTAATACTTCCTTTCTAAACACTCTAAACTTATTATAACGGATTTCTATTATCGGTCAAGTTTTTCTCACAAATGTAAAGGGTTTGTAAAACTGTGTTAAACCTCCGTAAGTTCTCTTCCAAATCAAATTTCATCTGCTATAATCCCGCTTGTAAACAAACAAATAAATGCAAAAAGAGAGGAATTTGAACATGAATATGAAAATGAAAATCGGTGCAGTAACTCTTGCCTGTGCCATTACTATCGGAAGTACACCTTTTTCTGTTATAGCTGCCGCCATCCCTCAGAAAAAAGAACCTTTAAAAATCGGCGTAATGTCAGACACCCACTATTTTTCTAAAAGTCTATACGGAAACTGTGAGGATTTCACAACCGCAATGAATTCTGACCGAAAAATGTTGAAAGAAAGTGATGCCATACTGACAGGTACACTAAATCAAATGATAAAGGATGAACCTGATGTAGTCATGATTTCCGGTGACCTGACAAAAGATGGGGAACAGGTAAATCATGAAGCAGTCGCTCAAAAATTAAGCGAAGCAAAAGAAAAGTTAGCGAAAAAAGGGGTTGATACAAAATTTTTCGTTATCAATGGTAACCATGATATCAACAATCCCCACGGTAAAGATTTCTCTTCTAAAATAGCACAGGACGCAGACAGAACAACAGTAGAAGAATTTAAAAAAATCTACAAAGAATTTGGATATGATAAAAATACAGTTCAATACAATCCTGACAGCAATCGAGGCGGAAGTCTTTCTTATGTTACTCAGTTAGCGGAAGGATATACCTTAATCGCTGTTGATACAGGTAAATACAGCAGTGACCAAACAAGTAGCAAACAAGATTTGCAGGAAACCGGAGGAGTAATCAGTCCAAAACTTTTAGACTGGGTAACTGAGCAGGCTGAAAAAGCAAAAGCAAAGGGCGATACCGTCATGGTTGTACAACATCACGGCGTTATTCCTCATTTTGAACAGGAGCAGACATTAATGGCTGACTACCTTGTCGATAACTGGGAAGAAGTACGCGAAGCATATGCAGACGCTGGTGTAAGTTATGTTTTCACCGGACATATGCACGCAAACGACATCGCTTCTTATACATCTAAAAAAGGAAATACATTGTATGACATTGAAACCGGTTCACTTGTAACTTATCCTTCTCTATTCCGCAGCATCATTGTGCAGAGCGGAACAGATAACACAAAAGATGGAAATACGTTTACAACAAAAATGGAAACACCGGGGACTATTTCCTATGAAGATTTTGATACAGGAAATATACAACAAATCGAAAATTTAACGGAATATGGTAAAACACTCACATTATCTAATGAAGTTATCCGCACAATGATTACGGAAGGAGTCCTTTCTCCTATGATCGATTCCGCTCTTGCAAACGGCGGAAGTAAAACGCTTGTAGCAGATTTATTAAAAATAAATCCTGAACAGACAAGCCAGACTCTTGTAGCAATGCTTACACAACTGCTGCCAACAGAAAAAGAAAATGGTTTACCTATCAGTGTGTCAGGATTCAACTTCCGCATTTACTATGATGTAAACGAAAAATGTATCCGCATCAGTCAGGATACATCCAAAATCATTTCCGATAAACCGAAAGGCATATTGGAAATTCCACTTGAAAGCGGAAGAACTCTTTCTATTGAATTACCTGAAGAAATTCAGAACACTTTAAAAGAAAGAATACAAACTGTTGATACAGTTGAAGAAAAAGCAATGACAATCGAACTCCTTGTTTCTGATACAAAACTTGCTAACTTTTTCGATCAATTATTCACAGATGTAGACACTCATCTTCTCGGAGATAAAGATGCTCTTTTCTCCATTGTAGAAACATTCATAAATCAAATTTTAGACAGTAAAATAGATGATACACATAATGTATTTGACTTAGTGAACTATGTATATCAACTTCACTTAGCCGGAAACGAATCTTGTGAGCCTTGGGCTGAAACTGCAATTCAAAAAATACAGCAAGGAGCGTTGCTTCCGAATATTTTGACAGAAAGTATAAAAACGACACAGCCGGTAATTAAAAATGTACTTTCTAAAATCAATATTGATTTAAAAACAATTTTAGATAAAGGAAATAGCAGCCTGACAACAAATTTAGTATATGGTGTTATTACAGGAATGATTAAAAATACCGGGGATATTGTAGATATGATTGACTTAAGCACACTTCTTCCTGACAGTATTCTTAGTGAAATAAATACTCTTGCATATAACGCTGCTTACTCAATGTCACACGATGTAAATTATCAGGAAGATTTAGATACTTCGATATTAATAGAAGGAAAACAAAAATGGGAGGATTCTGAAACACCGGAAGTTCCGGAAACCCCAGAAACAATTCCTCCACAAAAACCAGACACTCCTGCACCGCAGAAACCACAGACACAACAACCACAAAACTTACCAACAAAAAAACCTGCACAGCCAGTAAAAACAGGAGATACGTCTGAAATTTCACTTACATTACTTATGCTTGCACTTAGTACAAGCGCTATCGGATTCCTCCGTAAAAGACGATAATATGCAAACAGACACCTCATATTAATGAAGTGTCTGTTTTACTTTATTCCTTATTTCTTATATAAAATTCGTATTGCATTTAACACACAAAGCATTGCTACTCCCGTGTCTGCAAAAACTGCCAACCACATATTTGCAAACCCTAAAAGTCCAAGCACCATTACAAGTGCCTTTATCGCCAAAGCAAACACCACATTCTGCATGGCAATTTTCCCTGTCTGTTTCGCAATGCGAATAGATGTTGGTATCGCTTCCACAGATGAACTCATAAATACAACATCCGCTACTTCAATGGCAACATCCGCCCCATTTCCCATTGCCGCTCCTACATCCGCTCCCGCAAGTACAGGTGCATCATTGATTCCATCACCTACAAACATAACCGCACCTTTTTCCTTACGAATTTGCTGTAATTTTTCCAACTTATCCTGCGGAAGAAGTTGTGCATAAACATTCTCAATTCCAACCTCTCTCGCAATAGCATCTGCACTTTTTTTAGCATCTCCGGTCAGCATTGTAATATCCACATTTTCTTTTTTTATCTGACGCACGGCTGAAACCGCATCTTCTTTAATCGTATCCGCAATAACAAGGTAACCGATAAATTTTCCATTTAAAGCAACCAACACTTCCGTGCCATATGATTTTTTTTCATATTCCCCTAAATCTATCTGATTTTCTTCCATTAAAGAACGATTTCCACAGAGGACCTCTCCCTCTTTTAATACCGCACGAATACCTTTACCGGAAATTTCTTCCGCTTTATGCGGACGTTCTAACTTAATTTCTCTTTCTTTTCCCGCATTGACAATGCTATTTCCAATTGGATGAGTAGAAATCATCTCGCAATTTCCTGCCAAACGAAGTAAATCTTCCTCTGTTCCTTCCATAACAACACATTTCTGTAATGCAAAATTCCCTTCAGTTATCGTTCCCGTTTTATCTACAACAACCTGTTTTACATCTTTTAACGCCTCTAGCGCCAAACCTCCTTTAAATAAAATTCCTCTCTTAGAACCTGCACCAATTCCCGAAAAAAATGCAAGCGGAACACTTAAAACTAATGCACAAGGACAACTAATAACAAGGAATGTAATTGCCGTATAAATCCAATGTTCCCAATTTCCTGTAAATAACGATGGTATAATTGCTGTTGCTAATGCAAGTGTAACGACAAATGGTGTGTATACTCTCGCAAATTTTGTAATAAAACGATCAATCTTCGGTTTGCTTGAAGCTGCATTTTCCACAGAATGTAAAATTCGACTTACCATGGAGTCTTCCAAAACTTTTTCTACTTTTATTTTCAGCACTCCGGTTAAGTTTACACAACCTGAAGTTACTTTTTCACTTGCTTTTACTTCTATCGGGACAGGTTCACCCGTAACGGCCGAAGTATCAATCTGACTCTCACCTTCCACAATAACACTGTCCAATGGAATTCTGTCGCCAGCACGGACAAGAACAATATCTCCTACCTGAGCCTCTTCTGACGGAATTATTTCTACATTTTCACCTATTACTTTATTTACTACTTCCGGACGTAAATCCACCGCCTCCATAATCTGTGAACGACTTCTTTCTACTGCAATGTGTTCAAATAGTTCTCCAATGCGATAAAAAAGCATAACTCCTACCGCCTCTGAAAATTCTCCTATAACAAAAGCAGCTAAAGTTGCCAGACTCATCAAAAAGTTTTCATCAAAAATTCTTCCTTTCAAAAGATTTTTCCCCGCGGTAAGAACAATTTTTCCACCTAGAATAAGATAAGAAAGGACAAATAGAACAGAGGGCAGCATTTCTATTTTATCATCTAAAATTATTCCGGCGAAAAATAAAATCGCCCCCATTCCAATGCTAATTATCTCGCTCTTTTTACTCTCCTTCTTTTTCTCTTCACGAATTTCTTTTACACTCTGCTTTTTTTCTCTAATCACAACTCCGTCTTCCACAGAATCGCAGGCTTTTTGTAGTAACGGAAGTAAATCTTTTTTAGAATTAGAAGCCACCTGTAATTGTTTCGTGGCAAATATAAGAATTGCTTCCTCAACTTCCGGCAACTCATTAATTTTCTTCTCAATTTTACTTGCACAGTTTGCACAATCTATATTTTCTATTGTATATACTATTTTTTTTGCATGACTCGTTAATTCTTTTTTCTCTTCTTCACTATGATGATGTTCATGTTCACAACAACAATCATGGTGGGAATGTTCTCCCTCATGTGCATGGTGGTCATGTTTTTCATGGTGGCCACAACATTCATGATGATTATGATGGTCATGACCACAGTTACATTTCTTTATCTGGTGTTCAGCCATATTTGTTCCTCCTTAATATGAATAATTGTTCATACGTTCATGTAACCACTTTTTTATAGTTTTGTCAATAGAAAATAACAAACAATTTCTATTTTCCTTAAAATATTAAAAATGATATACTGTCATTACAGAATTTCAATTAAACAGGAGATGTGACAATGGAACTAAGAAAATATAATGCAAACGACTGTAAAGAATTAGCACAACTCTTTTATGACACAGTTCATACAATAAATGCCAAAGATTATACAAAAGAGCAATTAAATGTATGGGCAACGGGACAGATAGATTTTGAAAAATGGAACGCCTCCTTATCCGAAAATTATACCGTTATCGCTGTAGAAAAAAATGTGATTGTCGGATTTGGTGATATGGACAAAACGGGGTATCTCGACCGGCTGTTTGTACATAAAGATTATCAGAGAAAAGGTATTGCCACCGCTATCTGTGACAAGTTGGAGAAAACTTTCCCCCCATCTTACACTACACACGCAACCATTACGGCAAAACCTTTTTTTGAAAAAAGAGGGTATGTGATTGTGAGAAAGCAACAGGTAAAGAGAAACGGCATTTTTCTTACCAATTTTGTAATGAAAAAAATATTTCCCCATAAAAGCAAAAATCACTGCCATTTTCTTGACTGTAAACCTTATTTATAGTGTATTTTATGAGTATACCAACAAGAAAGAAGGGATTTATATGAACATAAAAGAAGTTGAAGAACAAACCGGTCTGCCACGTTCCAACATTCGTTTCTATGAAAAGGAAAATTTAATTCTTCCACTGCGAAACGAAAAAAACGGATATCGCGTATACTCTGAAAAAGATGTTGAAAATATCAAAAAAATTGCTTACCTAAGAACTCTCGGACTTTCTGTTGAAAATATCCGAAATATTATAGAAGAAAAAATTTCTCTACAGGAATCCATCCAACAACAGTACTCTCTTTTGGACAAGGAATTAAAAGAGCTGGAGAATGCTAAGATTTTATGTGAAAAAATGCTTTCTACTCCAAACATAAATTATGACACACTGAATGTCCAAAAATATGTCACGGAACTGCCGGAGTACTGGAGTGCAAACCGCTCTGTATTCAAATTAGATTCTGTCAGTTTTTTGTATATTTGGGGAAGTTTTATTACATGGGCAGTTATTACAATGCTCTGCCTGTCCATAGGCTTATTATTTTATCCGAAACTCCCGCCGGAAATTCCTATACAATATAGTCACGGTTCCGCAACATCCTTCGCAAACAAACATTTTATTTTTGCTTATCCGATAATTTGTATCCTCGTACGTTACATATTACGTTTTTGCATCTATGCGAAATTCCAAATGAATAATGCATACAACAGTATTATCGCTGAGTATTTAACAAATTTTATATGTTTCATTGTATTATCCGCAGAAGTCTTTTCTATTCTGTTTATCTATCATATCGTCAAAAATATTGTATTTCTCTTATTTATAGATACTGCCGTATTTATTTTAATATTGATTATAGGTCTTACTAAATTAAGTTTGAACGAAAAATAAAGAGAGGGATTCCCCTCTCTTATCTACTCTCTATCTGCCAGTCAATCGGCTCGACTCCATGCGCCTTCAAAAATTCATTTGTTTTACTAAACGGTTTGCTGCCAAAAAATCCACGGTACGCCGATAGTGGACTCGGATGTGGCGCTTCCAAAATCAAATGTTTTGGATTTGTCAACATAGACTTCTTCGCCTGCGCAGGTTTTCCCCACAAAATATACACAATCGGTCTGTCCTGTGCATTCACCGCACGGAGTGCCGCATCTGTAAACTCTTCCCATCCAATTCCCCTGTGAGAATTTGCCTGATGCGCTCGCACTGTCAAAACCGTATTGAGCATAAGCACTCCCTGCTTTGCCCATTTTGTCAAATATCCGTGATTTGCAATCTCGCATCCCAAGTCATCATGTAGTTCCTTGTAAATATTTACAAGTGACGGCGGAATTTCCACCTCCGGTTTTACAGAAAAACAAAGTCCATGTGCCTGATTTACATTATGATACGGATCCTGCCCCAATATAACCACCTTTACATTTTTCAATGGTGTTAAATGAAATGCGTTAAAAATATCATCTGCCGGTGGAAAAATAAGATGTGTATGATATTCTTCCAATACTTTTTTATGCAGCTTAGCATAGTATGGCTTCTTAAACTCATCTTTTAACACATCTAGCCAGTCATTATTAATTGCTCCCATGTCGGTATCTCCTTCTTTACTTCCTTATTTCAAATCCAATTCCATAAAAAATTCTACACCGTTATCATAATTCTTCACACCATACTCTTTATGGAAAGATTCCATAATCGCCTTGACAATGGAAAGTCCAATACCATTTCCTCCGTACTCTCTCGTGCGCGCTTTATCTACTTTGTAAAATTTATCCCAAATATGTCCTATATCTTCTTCCGGAATCGGAGAACCTGTGTTGAATACGGAAACTCTCACCGTTTCTTCTTTCTTCACAATCTTAATTTCAATTATATTCTCTCCCGTCACATGATTCAAGGCATTACTTATATAATTTCGGATAACCTGCTCTGCCTTAAACTCATCTGCCCAGACATAAACCGACTCTTCCATAACAAAATTGATTTTCACACCTTTTTGTTGAATTAGAATATCACAAGACTGGATAACTCCCCGAACCAATTCCACAATGTCAAACCGTTCAAATGTAATTTCTTCTTTACCGAATTCCAACTGATTTAACGTCAAAAGATTTCTTACCATTTGGTTCATCTTATTTGCCTCGTCCATAATGACATCACAATAAAACTCACGGCTTTCTATATCATCACTAACGCCTTCTTTCAGTCCTTCCGCATATCCTTGAATTAATGCAATCGGAGTTTTCAACTCATGAGAAACATTTCCCAAAAATTCTGTACGCATTGTTTCAATCTGTTCCTTTTGTTCAATATCCTTCAGCAATTCATTGTTGGCGCTTTTCAATTCAGAAATCGTTGTTTCCAATTTTTCCGACATTTTATTAAAATTGCAGCCTAAAACCCCTATTTCATTTTTCCCGCCACTCGTATATTTTGCATCAAAATCCAAGTCTGCCATTTTCTCCGAAAGTGTTGCCAATTCTAAAATCGGGTCGGTAATCTTCTTTGAAAAATACCAGATAATCGCAATGCTAATAAGGATAACGCCAACTCCGATATACATAAGAAAACGGTTGAAAATAACAACACTTTCCCGAATACTTTCCAGAGGCGTTCTAAATAAAAATACATACCCATTAGAAAAATTCCCCCACATCTCCAAATATTCCATTTTATTGCGAGGGTCTTTCGCTTTCCTAAGTTCATAATATTCCTTATTTTCAAGAAGTTTACTTTCTTTCTGATTGATATTAAAACGGTAACCTACTAAACGGGTTTTTAACTCTTCGTTTTCCGCATCCGTACGCATTTTAATTCTTATACTTCCGGTAGCATCCGTTACAATGAGGGATACATTGCTTTTTTCTACCATAGGTCCTAAAGTCTTATTCAGATTTTCCGAATCTATCCCCGCATCTTCTTTCAAAAAGTTATCGAGAGAATTATATATATTTGTTAATACCTGCATTTTATTCTGCACATAGTATTCTTCCAAAAATCTGCCATTCATAATAAAAACAGCTAAAAGAATAAATATAACAATCCCTATGAACACAGTTGCCATCTGACGTTTAATTGAATATTTCATTACGACACCTCAAATTTGTACCCCATACCCCAAATGGTTTTAATATAATCTCCTTTATCTCCCAGTTTACTTCTCAATTTTTTCACATGAGTATCAATTGTCCTCGCATCACCAAAATAATCATAATTCCATACATTGTTCAATATCTTCTCTCTCGAAAGTGCAATCCCCTGATTTTCCACAAAATATGCCAGCAATTCAAACTCTTTATAACTCAAATCAATCGGCTTATTGTCAATCGTAACAAGATGCGCTGTCTTGTCTATAACTATCCCGCCTGCATCAACAGACTCTTCGGAAAACAATACATTAGTCCTTCTTAAAATTGCTTCAACTCTCGCCACCAAAATCTTTGGACTGAACGGTTTGGAAATATACTCATCTACGCCCAAATCAAATCCCTGCAACTCATCTCTCTCATCTGCTCTTGCTGTTAGCATAATAATCGGAACTTGAGAAATCTGACGTACTTCCCTGCATACCTGCCAACCATCCATCTTCGGCATCATTACATCCAAAATCAAAAGGGCAATATCCTTATGTTCATAAAAAACATCCATCGCCTCAAGACCGTCCCCTGCCTCAAGCACATTAAATCCGTCCCTCTCCAAAAAGTCTTTCACTAACTTTCTCATTCTGCTTTCATCATCTACTACTAATATCTTCAATCGCTCCATAATTTCTTCTCCTTGTCACTTATCTCCTTTTATCCTATCAAAGAAATATGTTTCTTTTGTGAAAATTACAGATTTTCCCTTACCGGTTCTACATTACTCTTTAATTTTTCTCCGTCACTTGTGAAAATAACAGTTCCCTGTTCATCTGTCCGAAATAATTTTATTTTCCTTTTTCGCACTCGTTTTAAAACAGCACTATGCGGATGCCCAAAAGGATTTTCTTTTGCACAACACACTACGGCATAATTCGGTGAAACTTCTTTCAAAAATTTCATGGAATTTGTATCACTGCTGCCATGATGATTTAACTTTAATACATCTGACTTCAAATATACTTTTGTTTTCAACAGCCTTTTTTCCATTTCTTTACTGATGTCCCCACAAAACAGAAAACTGTGCTTTCCATTATAAATCCTTAAAATAAGCGATGAATCATTGATATCCTCATAAATTTTATTTGGATTTGGAGAAAGAAATATCATTTTTGCTTCCCCAAACTCCCTTACCTCTTTCCAGTCCGGCACTGTTATCGGAATATTTTTCGCTTTCGCCGTTTCTCGAATATCAATATATGTGTGTGTTCTATATGTCTGTTTCGGTAAAAATAGTTCACCGACTTCAAAATTATATAAAACCGCATCAATTCCACCGATGTGATCTTCATGACCGTGAGTCCCTATGACATAATCGAGATAAGTTATCCCCTCTTTACGAAGATATTCTACCACTTTTCCACCTGACGCATTCGTTCCGCCGTCAATCAACATATTTTTCCCACCGGACTGTATCAAAATGGCTTCCGATTGCCCCGTATCCATAAAATGTACTCTTAATTCCCCTGACGCATCCTGTAAAACTTTTTTTGTTTCCCATTTCTCCTGAAACCGTAAGAAAATGGCGGTCAGACAAACTATAATAATCGCAATACTTATCCGGTGGACTTTCCTTTTCTTGTTCATGTTGCACACCTCTTTTTTTCAGTAGTGTGCCACATTTTGATACAATTTATAAAAGAGCGAGTAATCTTCCCGCTCTTTTTCTTACATACTTCTTCCGACAACCTCTGCAACTACTTTACATTTATCAATCATTGTTTTAAATTTCTCCGGTTTCAATGACTGAGCCCCGTCGCTCCATGCACATTCAGGATTATCATGTACTTCCACAATCAGACCATCCGCTCCCGCTGCTACCGCCGCAAGACTCATGGATTCCACAAGTTCCCAATCTCCCGTTGCATGAGAAGGATCAATAATAATAGGCAAATGACTTTTTCGTTTGATTATTGGCACAACACTTAAATCCAAAGTATTTCTTGTATATTTTTCAAATGTACGAATTCCCCTCTCACATAGAATAACCTGATCATTTCCGCCCGCCATAATATATTCTGCAGACATCAGCCACTCCTCAATTGTATTTGCCAATCCTCTCTTTAACAAAATAGGTTTACGAATTTTTCCTAATGCTTTAAGCAAATCAAAGTTTTGCATATTTCTCGCACCTACCTGAATTAAATCGACATTTTCTACAAATTCATCAATTTTATCCGCACTCATAATTTCAGATACTATCGGAAGACCTGTGCGTCTTCTCGCCTCAACCATTGCCTCAATTCCTTCCGTTCCAAGTCCCTGAAACGCATATGGCGATGTACGTGGTTTATACGCCCCTCCGCGAAGCATATCCGCTCCTGCATCTTTAACTTTTTGTGCCAAATCACAGATTTGATCTTTTCCTTCCACAGAACATGGTCCTCCTATGACAACCACTTTCTCCTTTCCACCGATTTTCACACCCGCTACATCAACTACACTATCCTCCAGATGAAAAAGGCGGTTCACTTTTTTATAAGGCGCTCCGATTCTTGTAACATCTTCAATCCATTTATTTGCACGAATTTTTCTCTCGTCAACAACAGTTGTGTCACCGACAATACCAAAAACATTATAATTTGCACCCTGAATAAAATTTACTTCTAATCCCTGCTCTTCAAAACTTCTTACAACTTTATCTACTTCTTCTTGTGGCGCATTTTTCTTACATGTAATAATCATATCTTATTCCCTCTCAAACTTTCTATTTCTATCGGGAGAAGTTTTGCCTCTCCCACTTTATCTACCTGTACAACAGTAACATATTTTCCATTTGCTTTTTTATCTTTTTTTATAAAATGTATCACTTCTTCCACATCATACTCGGCAGATAAAGGTACATTTAATTTATACAAAACTTTTCGGAGTCGCTCACGAATTTCTTCATTTTCCAAAATCATCATCATTCCAATGCCGACACATTCCCCGTGATAATATCCTTCTAAGTGATAAATACTTTCGATTGCGTGTCCGATTGTATGTCCGAAATTTAAAATCTTACGCAGATTTTCTTCTTTCTCATCCTGTTCCACTACATTTTTCTTCACCTTCAAAGCACGAATGATAATCTCTTCCAAGTCCTTTTCTATATCTTCAGTCTTTTCAAACAGTTCAAATAATTCCGCATCCCCAATCAATCCGGCTTTCACTGCCTCGACAAGCCCGTTATGATAATGTCTTTCCGACAAAGTCGCTAATGTATTCAAATCAATCAACACTGCCTCCGGATGATAAAATGTACCGACAACATTTTTTACCTCTCCCATATTTACCGCTACTTTTCCACCTATACTGGAATCAATCTGCGAAAGTGTCGTTGTCGGAATAGACGCAAACCGCATCCCTCGTTTAAATGTTCCTGCCACAAATCCGCTCAAATCGCCGATCACTCCGCCGCCGAGAGCGATAACTAAATCTTTTCTTGAAAAATCCAACTCAAGCAGCCTCTGTAAAATCTGTTCATAAACTCCCAGACTTTTCGTTTCTTCCCCCTGCTTTGCAATAAACAGATAACCTTCTTTACACTGTTTCAGCACTTCCTCGTGATATTGTTTTGGTACACCTTCATCGGTAATTACCATAACTTTACAGTCTAAAGAAATATATTTTTCCAAATGCAGACGACAATCTTTTTCAATATAAACTCGGCTTGTCTTCTCTGCAAGTTGAATATTCATTTCCATTTTCTCTCACCTCATTTTCCTCTATCTTAACTGGTTATGTATCGTTGTCAATATAAAATCCAACTCTCTCACATCAATTTGCCCCGGAGCAGATGTTTTTCCTACAGCCCCGAAGGTAAGTGCCGAGCCTACAAGTTCCCCTGCCAACCTACTTATCACTCCCTGCCCAGACATTGACATTGTCACAACAGGCTGTTTTGCATATAGTCTGCTCATCTCTTCCGTTGCAGTCAAAAGTTCTAACACATCTTTTGCTGATTGAGGCATTACTGCCATTTTTACAATATCTCCCCCCATATCCTGCATTTTACATAACCGCTTTATCATCTCGTCTTTTGATATGGTCTTTTTAAAATCGTGGCTGGAAACAATTACTTTCATTCCCTGTTCTTTCAGTTCCTTTATAAGTCTGTCCGCATTTTCAAATACAAATCCCTCGATATCAATCATATCTGCCAGTTGCGTTTTGGCTATGTTTATATTTAATTCTCTGTATATTTCCTGCGAAACCTCTTTCTCCCCTCCCTCTTCTGCCGTACGAAAAGTAAATAAAACAGGAATTTCCCTTGCAAGTTCCCGTAGCCTATATAATATATCTTTCACTCTTTCCCAATCAAAAATACCGTCAAACCAGTCACCACGCCATTCTAACATATCCGCCTTTTGAAGTAGTATTTTCTGAATCTGTTCCTCTATTTCCTCCTCGGTTTTGGCTACGATAGGCACGATAATCTTCGGTTTCCCCTCTCCTATAACTGTTTTTCTCACTCTCACTCTGTTCATGTACCGCCTCCAAAATAACTAAATTATATTTATATTACCACACTTTCCCCCTCTACAAAAAGTATTTTCTTGACTTCTTTTTAAAAGGGTTTTAGTCTATAAAAATATAGGAGGGTTTTACGATGAACAAAGAAATTGACGGACACACCATTTTAACGGGATTGCTAGGCAGCCCTGTTTCCCACAGCATTTCTCCCCTTATGCATAACGAAGCATTTCGTCAACTGGGGGTAAATTACATTTATCTTGCATTTGATGTAAAAACCGACAAACTGCAAACAGCAGTTGAAGGTTTACGTTCATTAAATGTACGAGGTTTTAACCTAACCATGCCAAATAAAAATGAAATGTGTAAATTATGTGACAGGCTATCCCCTGCGGCAAAAATCAGCAAAGCGGTAAACACCGTTGTAAATGATAACGGTATCCTCACTGGATATACAACAGACGGCATCGGTTATATGCAGTCATTAAAAGAAGCCGGACATAATGTTATCGGCAAAAAAATGACTCTGCTTGGAGCCGGTGGAGCAGCCACCGCCATACTTGTACAAGCCGCTCTTGACGGGGTAAAAGAAATATCGGTTTTCAACAACAGAAGTTCCTCTTTTCTTCACATGGAAAAGGTAATCGAAGAATTAAAAACGGTATCGGATTGTGAAATTCACTTATACGATTACTCTGATGAAAAAATACTTAGACGGGAAATTTCTGAAAGCATCCTGTTGACAAACGGAACATCTGTCGGCATGGCGCCACACACTGACGCTTCTATCATTACAGACTGTAGTATGTTCCACAAAGATTTAATTGTTTCTGATGTCATTTACAACCCACGGGAAACAAAACTTCTTCAGATGGCAAGAAACTTCGGATGCCCGACACTCAACGGACTTTATATGCTTTTGTTTCAAGGTGCAGAGGCCTTTAAATTGTGGACCGGAAAAGAAATGCCTGTGGAAATGGTGAAAGGGAAATATTTTTTGGGGACGTAGTGAAATTCAGTTTTGTGGCGTCCCGAATTAACTTTTAGTGTGTCCCAAAATATAAAATGCCCTGTCCCTTTTTGAAAATATACCATAAAATTTGATAGTAAAACAAAAAGGGACAGGGCATTCTGTAAAAAGGGACATAGATACTTGCAAAACGGGACGTAGTTTTCTTAAAGAAAACTACGTCCCGTTTCACAGTTTCTTCACATTTAAAATTCTATTCCTTCTTCCGTAGCATTATTCAAATACACAGTAAGTTCATCAATCTTCCGAATCATTTCTTGCTTTTCTTCCCATGCACTCCCCTGCATTTCTTTATTTACTAAACAGGTTTTGATATGTTTTAATTCGTCTATTAATTCTTTATTCATGACAAACCCCTCCTTTGTATTTTACTAATTGTTATCTACATACTACTCCTCTTATTCTAATTTGTCTATAGAATTTATAGACATTTTCTTCATTGTCCGTTTTAACAAGAAAATAGCAACTATTGCAGATACTGTTTCGGCTATTGGAAACGTTACCCATACACCTGTGAGCCCAAATGGTTTTAGAAGCATCATAGATAATGGTACAATAATAATTAACTGACGAAGAAGAGAAACAACCAATGATTCTATTCCTCTTCCCAATGATTCAAATACCCCCGAATATACCGTACCGATTGAGGATACGATAAATCCAAGTCCTATAATGCGAAGTGTCTGCACACCCATTTTCATCATTTCTCCATTTGCATTAAACATTTTTAAAATCGGTTTTGGTACACCGACAAAAAGCAACGTTCCAAATATCATAATTGTCCCTGATACCATAACACTTACTTTAATTACCTGTCTTAAACGATGATGAAGCCCCGCACCGTAGTTATAACTAATAAGTGGTCTCATTCCCTGAATCACTCCATTTGCAGGCATATATACAAATGTCTGCAATTTGAAGTAAATTCCCAGAACCGCAACGGCAGTTCCTGATACCGCAGAAATAATTCCATTTAAAGTCCCAATGAGAATAGATGGCATGGACATCATGATTCCTGACGGAATAGCTACCATATATAATTGTTTTGTAATCTGTTTATTAAATCTGAACCCTTTAAATTTCACATGGATTCCACCGTTGTCCCTGCAGAAAAAGAACACTGATAACGCACAGGCAGACATTTGTCCGATGACAGTTGCAATTGCTGCCCCCTGCACATGCATTTCCGGAAAGCCAAACAGACCAAAAATTAAAATCGGATCTAAAATAATATTGATAATCGCACCGACTCCCTGCATAATCATCGGCATAATCATTTTTCCGGTTGCCTGAAACATTTTTTCAATAGCAATATGAAACAAACTTCCAAAAGACAGACAAATAACAATGTAAGTATACTGACATCCCCATTTAAAAATAGTAGGGTCATCCGTAAATAAACGGAAAAACGGTTTAATACAAAATATACCGATTAAAATAAACATAATTGAATGAATCGCTGTAAAGACCATTCCGTGTGTGGCAGTTTTATCCACCATATCCTGTTTTCCTGCCCCCATATTTCTTGCTATCCCTGCATTCAGACCTACTCCAAGTCCTACCGCTACGGATAATACAAGGTTTTGAAGCGGAAAAGCAAGGGAAACCGCAGTCAATGCATCTTTCCCGAGCTGTGCAACAAAAATACTATCCACAATATTATACATGGATTGAATTAACATGGATACCATCGGTGGTATAGCCATGGACATCAAAAGAGGAAACACAGGTTTCGTTCCCATTACGTTTTTTGTTTTATTTGTTTTATTCATTTTCAACCTCTCTCCTTTTCTCATTCTTTTCCCTTGCATAAACATTTTCATCATAGTATGATTATTCATTATAATTAAAGTTCACTAGAAGGGATTGTAAATTATGACAAATAATATAGAATATAAATATTTGCTGTTTGAAGAAACCGCAAAGTATTATCAATCATTACAAGCGCAGAATGACCAGGAAACACTTGTACAGTTTTTAAGGGAAACACAGGATATTTTCGGCTGTATTCCACATGACGCCAAAGTGAAAATTAGCGAAATTATGGGAATGGGTACTGTCATCATCGATAAAATCATTTCCATGTATCCCAGTTTAACCGCCGAAAAATTTCAAACAGAAATAACCGTATGCTCCGGCGCTTCCTGCTCCTCAAAAAATGCACAAAAACTGCTCTCTGAAATTCAGACACTTTTGCAGATCCGTCCCGGACAGGTAACAAAGGACGGAAGATATAAACTAACTGCCAAACCTTGCATGAAACAATGCAACAAAGGTCCTAACCTTATGATTGGCAACGCCTTATATCATAACATAGATTTAGAAAAACTAAAAACACTTTTATTATAATTTTTTTACGAAAGGAATGCTGATATGATAATCCGATGTCATTTTTTAAATACAAAGACGTATGGGCAAGATTTACGGCAAATCACCCTAAATTTCCGCATTTTCTGCAGGCAGTTTCACAAAATGCCCTCTCCGAAGGAACATTGATTGAAATAAATGTTACAACACCTGACGGAAAATCTTATTCATCTAACTTAAAAGTCAAACCGGAAGACATGGAACTTTTGCAAGAATTAAGGGGATAGTATTTTCAACCATCCCCTTGTCCTTTTATTCATAAATCGGATATTTCCTACAAAGTTTCTCTACTTCCCCACGAATTGCATCTGCTTTTTCTTCAAATTCCGTAGCAGTAATCCATAACAACTCCGCAATTTTTTCCATATCCTCCTCTTTCATACCTCTTGAAGTAACTGCCGGCGTTCCGATACGAACTCCTGAAGTAACAAAAGGACTTCTCGGGTCATTTGGAACTGTATTTTTATTGAGCGTAATATATACTTCATCGCACCGTTTCTGCAATTCCTTTCCCGATAAATCAAGATTTCTTAAATCTAACAGCATAAGATGATTGTCCGTTCCACCTGTGAGAATATCAAAACCTTTTCGTTGTAATGCTGCTGACAATGCTTTTGCATTTTTTAAAACCTGTTCCTGATATGTTTTAAATTCGGGTTTCAACGCCTCGCCAAACGCCACCGCTTTAGCCGCAATAATATGCTCCAGCGGACCGCCCTGTGTTCCCGGAAATACTGCTTTGTTTAAATGGAATTTTTCTGCCGCTTCCTGATTTGCCAAAATCATTCCGCCTCTTGCACCTCTAAGTGTCTTGTGAGTCGTTGTCGTCACTACATCTGCATATGGTATCGGACTTTGGTGTAATCCTGCAGCCACAAGCCCCGCAATGTGCGCCATATCTACCATCAAATATGCTCCTACTTTATCTGCAATTTCCCTAAATCTTTTAAAATCAATGGCTCTCGCATAAGCACTTGCACCGGCAATAATCAATTTCGGTTTTGACTCCACGGCAATTCTTTCTACCTCGTCATAGTCAATAAATCCGTTATCATCCACTCCGTATGGTACAATATGGAAATACATTCCTGAGAAATTCACCGGACTTCCATGTGTCAAATGTCCGCCGTGCTCAAGATCCATTCCCATTATCGTATCACCCTGTTTCAACATGGCAATCAACACCGCCATATTCGCCTGTGCACCGGAATGTGGCTGCACATTTGCATAATCGCAATGGAATAATTTCTTCGCACGTTCAATAGCAATATTTTCAATTACGTCTATCTGCTCACAGCCCCCGTAATATCGTTTCCCCGAATATCCTTCCGCATACTTATTTGTCAAAACCGTTCCCATTGTTAGCATCACTTCTTCGGAAACAATATTTTCGGATGCAATCAATTCCAAATTTCTACGCTGTCTGTTGTATTCCGACATAATAGCCTGTCCGACTTCCTTATCGTATGCCACGATACGTTCCATTATTTCATTTACCATGTTACGCCCTCCTTTAACAGTATTTTTAAGGTCATCATAACACAGTTTATATCGGGCTTCAATATACCTCCCGACACTTTCCTCTAATGAACAAGAGCCTCGCGGCATAACGCCCGAGGCTCTCTGATTTTATTAATTTGTATAGTTATCAAAATATCCCTGAACAAGAACAACCGGAGTTCCTTTATCTCCAGAACCACTTGTAAGGTCACATAAAGAACCAATCAAATCTGTAAGCTGTCTAGGTGTTGTTCCCTGAGAAACCATGTTACCTACAAGATTATCATCTTTTTCTTTAATACGTTTAGAAATTGCTTCTTTCAATGCTTCTCCGCTTAAATCTTTGAAGTCATTATCTGCTAAATATTTTAATTTCACTTCGTTTGGTGTTCCGCGAAGTCCCTCTGTAAATGCAGGTGAAACAACAGGGTCTGCAAGTTCCCAAATTTTTCCCTGTGGATCTTTAAAAGCGCCATCTCCATAAACCATAACTTCAACGTGTTTTCCTGTTTTTTCCAAAATACTCTTCTGAATTGCTTCAACTAAATCAAAACATTCTCTTGGGAAAAGTTTTACACTTTCTTCCGTAGATTTATTAGAGCCTAATAAACCGTATTTTGCATTGTATCCGCTTCCATCAACAGATGCATCTAAAATCTCATCCATACCAAATACTTTTTCAGCACCGTTTGCTTTTAAAATACGTTTAGTTCTTGCTCTTGTATGAATATCACAGTTAATAACATTTTTTGTGTAATCAAGGATAACTTTCGGATTGTTTGCAAAAATAATTTCTACTTCTGCTCCTGCTTCACGGATAAGTTCTCCATAATATTCCACATAATCCACACCTGTAAACTGATGTTTATTTTCTCCAAACAACTCTCTGTATCTTTCTAAAGTTAATACATCGCTGTATGGATTAATTCCTGCTTCATCTAATTTATCAAGTGATACAAGTTCATTTCCAACTTCATCACTTGGATAACTAAGCATAAGAACGACTTTCTTCGCTCCCATAGCCATTCCCTTTAAGCAGATAGAAAATCTATTTCTTGATAAAATCGGAAAAATAATTCCAATCGTTTCTCCGCCTAATTTTGCTTTTACATCACTTGCAATTGCACTGATTGGAGCGTAATTACCCTGTGCTCTTGCAACAATCGATTCTGTAAGTGAGATTACATCTTTATCTCTTAATTCAAATCCTTCACTGCTTGCCGCATCTAATACGCTGTTTACCACGATGTCCGCTAAATTGTCGCCTTCTCTAATGATTGGACAACGAATTCCTCTTGAAATTGTTCCTACTTTTCTTTCCATTTTTATCCCTTTTCTCTTTTATAAAATAATATAGTATGTTTTTGCCACCTATCTATTATAATATAAAATTCTATTATTGTACATTATTTTTTTTCATCTTTTCATGCTCGCCTGCAAGTTCTTCATATAATTGAGGTACAGTCCAGTCCTTATTCGTGTCGGTAAGTATCGCTTTATAGTCTACTTTTCTTACCCCATTCTTACGAATACGGTATAAAATCTGCTCCAACTGAGCATCTCTTAAATTAGCAAAAATCATCATTTCTTTTTCTAATTCTTTCCCGTCATAAACTTCCTGCACCGCTTCCATATCTTTCATTCCTGCCAAATAGCCGATTTTCTGTAAATAATCCTTCTTTTCAACTGTTTGCATCTTAATCTTCATGGAAAGAAGTATCATTTTTATCTCACGCAACTGTTTCGCATCCTGAAAGTTGATTAACAATACTGTTTCACGCATATTTTCCCTATTTTTCTAAATATTTTTCTTTTAATACGTTTACCTGTTCCATATATTTTGCATTTTGTTTCTGCTGTACAAGACTTCTTCTGATTGTTTCTTTCACTTCATCGAAGGAAGCGATAGATTCTTCATTTTTGTTTTCTACTTTAATTAAATGATAACCAAACTGTGTTTTTACAGGACCTTTCACTTCTCCAATCTCTGCTGCAAAAGCAACGTCTTCAAATTCTTTTACCATCTGTCCTCTGCCAAACTGTCCTAAGTCGCCGCCTCTTGCACCTGATGGACAGGTAGAAAATTCTTTTGCCGCATCTTCAAATGTTTTTTCTCCGTTTAAAATGGATGCTAAAATCGTTTGACATTTTTCTTCCGAGTCTGTCAAAATGTGTTTGGCACTGACTGTCGCGCCTTTCTTAAACTGCTGACTGTTTGCATCATAATATGATTTCACTTCTTCGTCAGATACTTCTACACCTTTCATGGTTTCACGCATTGCCAGTTGTGCAAGAATATCTTTTTTCGCATTTTTGAGAATCTGCTGAAATTCTTCTGTTTCTTCCAATTTCATTTCTTCTCCCATTTGCGCAAATAAATGTAAAGAAATTAATTGTTCTAAACACTGTTCTCTAAATTTCGGGTTATTGATATATGGCTGTTGTTCTCTCGGAACATTGTTTAAAAATGCCTGTAATTCCTCTTCTGTAATTGCTTCTCCTGCAACAGTTGCTAATACTTTTTCACTCATTTTGTTTCTCCTTTATTCTGCTTTCATTATATCTTTTTTGCACAGATGTCTGCCAAGCAACATCTGTCACAATAAGGTTTTGTTCTCGCTGTACACACTTCTCTTCCGTGATATACAAGTCGGTGACAAAAATCACTTCCCTCTTCCGATGGAATGATTTTCCATAATTCCATTTCTACCTTCTTAGGTTCTTTTATTCCGTTTACTAAACCGATACGGTTTACCAGACGTATACAATGTGTATCTGTCACTATCGCCGGTTTGCCAAAGACATCTCCCATAATCAAATTCGCACTTTTTCTTCCTACTCCGGGGAGGGCTAAAATCTCATCAAACGTCGTCGGAATCTGGTCATTATATTTCTCATGCAAAATTTTCATGCAGGCATTAATATCTCTCGCCTTGCTCTTTCCAAGTCCGCATGGTCTTACAATCTCTTCAATTTCCTCAGCCTGTGCCTCCGCCAAAGATTTTACATCAGGAAATTTCTTATATAGTTTTTCCACTACAATATTAACACGCTCATCTGTACACTGTGCTGCCAGACGAACCCCCACAAGAAGTTTCCACGCCTCATCGTAATCTAAAGTGCAATCGGCAACCGGATATTCTTTTTTCAACCGTTCAATTACTTCTAATGCTAATTCTTTTTTTCTCATGTTTTTTACCTCTCTGCCATTTTAACATTATTTTTTATAGATAACAACGCTCACAAATTAAAATTTTTTTAAGAAAGTCTTTCGCCGTTTTTTATCTGTTTCTTTTATACTAATCGTAAATAACATTGGAGGGATACTTTATGAATTCAAAAAAACTATCTATAGGACTATTTTCATTTTATTGTGTTGCACTTACATGGATTATTCTGTTTAAATTTTCTTTTTCTTTGACAGAACTTCCTCATCTAAGAAATGTCAACCTTATACCTTTTGCTCAATCCGTTATTGTAAATGGAAAAGTAGATTTCTCGGAGATTTTCCAAAATCTTTTCGCTTTTATTCCTTTTGGTGTCCTTATCAGCGCCATATCGGAAAAGAAATCTTTTCTCCAAAAACTTTTGCCCGCTTTTTTTGTCAGTCTTGCATTTGAAATCTTACAATTTATTTTTTCTATCGGAGCAAGTGATATAACAGATGTGATTACAAATACTCTTGGCGGACTTATCGGCATCGGTATTTTCGTTGTATTGAAAAAACTATTTAAGAAGAGTTACAAAACGATAATCAATACTATCAGTCTTATTTTCGCCATATTCTTTTCCGGTCTGATGCTGATATTGTTTTTGGCAAATTAATTATGTTATACTAATGTCATTATCATTTAAAATCAGGAGATAAATATAATGAAAAAGATTGACATTACTTACCCGAAAGAGAAAAAGAAACTTTATTCTTTACTTAGAACACAACTAATTGCTCTCACAGACGGAGTACCACATATACTTGCTAATTTCTCCAACGCCTCTGCCCTTTTTAATCAGGCACTTTCGGATATTAACTGGGTCGGATTTTATTTTATAAAGGAAGATCAACTTGTGCTTGGAACATTTCAAGGAAAACCTGCCTGCATAGAAATCAAAATAGGAAACGGAGTTTGCGGAACTGCCGTTGCTAAAGATGAAACGATTGTTGTTGAAAATGTGCATAATTTTTCAGGACATATCGCCTGTGACAGTGCATCTAATTCAGAGATTGTTATTCCGATTCATGCCCACGGCAAAATTATCGGAGTTCTCGATATTGACAGCCCGCTTTTTTCAAGATTTGATGAAGAAGATAAAAATGGATTGGAAATGCTTGTAAAAATACTTGAGGAGATGTTTTAAACATCTCCTCCTTTCATTTGAATCACACGAAAAACCTGCTCTACGCTATCTTCAAGATTTTTTATTGCCTTTTCTTTCTCAGTTGCTTCTTCCAGTGTTAAAATTTCCCTCACTATTGGAAAGAATGCATCTATTCCTTTCTCATTACACAGTTTCGCCCCTTCAGTCACTGTTCCCGCAAATGCGATAACATTTTTATGATACCTTTTTGCCAACTTCGCTACACCAAGCGGCGCTTTTCCCATACCTGTCTGGACATCTAATCTTCCTTCACCTGTAATGACTATATCGGCTTTTTGTATAATTTCTTCTATGGAAAGTTTATCCATAACGAATTGAATCCCCGAAGAAAATTCCGCCTGCAAATAACTTAAGAAAGCAAACCCAATTCCACCCCCTGTGCCTGCTCCTTTCTGTAAACTATAATCTTTCCCGATAAACTTTTCTGTTTGATAAGCAAAATGTTCTATTCCCTTGTCTAATTTCTCTTTCTGTTCTTCCGTAACACCTTTTTGTTTTCCAAAGACATATGTTGCCCCATTCTTTCCATACAGTTCATTTTCCACATCACACATAATTCGAAAACGACATTTTTTTAATAAAGAAGAAACGTTTTCATCTGAAATACTTTCAATTTTTCCCACTTCTTTACCACCATGTCCGATTTGCTTTCCCTCTTTATCAAGAAAAAGATAGCCAAGTGCTCTCAACATCCCGACACCTGCATCATTTGTTCCGCTTCCGCCTATTCCTATCCAAAATTCCCGACATCCTTTTTGCATAGCATCCAAAATCATTTCTCCCACTCCGAAAGTGTCTGCCTGTAATGGATTTTTTTCTTTCAATAAAGTAAGCCCCGCTGCCTGAGCCATTTCAATAATAGCAACTTTTTCCTTTTCTATATATCCATAGTATGCCTCCATTTTCTCTCCCAAAGGTCCTGATACAAAAACAGATATTTCCTTTCCACCCAGACTTTCCGTAAGAATTTTCCCCGTTCCTTCTCCCCCGTCAGCCAAAGGTTTTACTGATACATTTGCATTTGGATAAACATATTTTATGCCTTTTCGTACCGCATTTCCCGCTTCTTGAGAAGTCATACTTCCTTTAAAGGAATCCATTATTACTGCCACATTCATTTTCACTCCCCCTGTTTCACCTTTTCTATCAACTGTAGAAAGGATTTCTCAAATATAATATCATCTTCTTTATTCCGTTTTCTTTGTCCTTTCAAATGATGTTTTGAAGAAGTCCTTCTAACTTTTTTGACTAAATGTCTTTGCATTAATAAACCGTCTATATTTTCATCGGTATACCACTTCCCAGATTGATGTATTGCATATGCACCTCTACCCAATGTCATAACCGCAACACCATAATCCTGTGTAATAACAATATCTCCCTTTTGACAACTGTTTACCAATGCGAAATCCACCGCATCCGTCCCTGCACCTATCACTTTTATTTTACTGTATTCCGAATGCAATATATGATTTGTATCACAAAAAAGAGTTACCTCTATCCCATATTCCTCTGCCACTTTTTCTATAATGTTGATAACCGGACAGGCGTCGGCGTCCACAAAAATTTTCATATTTTATTCCTCTTCCCGCAAAATGTTTATTATTTGCACTCGTTTTTGTGTTAAGAATGCCAATGTATTTTTTACTGCCACAATATTTTTTTCTCCAATTTCTTTTCTTAAACGAAGAAAAAGCATTTCCATGTTCTTTATTCCTAGTTCTTTTCCTTTTTGTGTCATTCTCCTCAATATCATCATGGCAGAAGACCACTGTCTGCGTGACGCTGCCTGACCAATTCTCATAAAATCCGCACCTTTTATAAAAACAGACAATTCTGAGAAATATGTTTCTTCCCCTAATCTTTCTATTCCTTCCTTTACTTGTATGCCTAGTTGCTCCAGTTTTTTCTGTAACATTTTCTTCCCCCGTTTTCCTGAACTCTACAAAATTTCCTAATAGTTATCTGCCCACCGAATTATTTCTGCCTTATGTTCACATTTATTTACATTGATTTTTAGTCTAGCATGAAAATATGGTTTTTTCAATCGAACTGAAAATAGAAACAACCGGCAGTTGCCCGCCGGTTGAAAGGAGAAAAATATATGATATATGTAAACGTTTAAAACGGATTTTTTAGTCGAAGTCCAACAGCCATAAATAACTAACTTTAAATATAACCGTTGTCTTCTTTGATTTGATAAATTTATTATAAAATATATTTATGTAAAAACTGTGACAAAAAAACTAAAGAACTGTAAAAAATCTAAAGATTTTCCTAAGAAACCCATTACTAATCTTTAAGTAAATACGGTTTATGAATAGGTGTCTTCATATCCCAAATTTGATAACCATTCTTCGTGTAATATGCCGGTTTACATTTTCCACTTTTAAATACGCGAATAAATTCTTCCATCGTCCTTACTTCTTCCGGAAAATAAGTTGCAAAAAATCCGATTTTCTCAATAATATGACAATCGCTCGAGCCTACCGTAACCAATCCAAGTTCTTTGGCATAGTCTGCCGCCTTTTTATTTGCTTCAGGCAATGTACTTCCATTTAACACTTCCACCCCATCTAAACCTTTTACCAGTTTTAGATTTTCTTCTAACCCTCTGTTGTTATTTCGAAACGGGTGCGCACTAAAACAGACGCCACCCTGCTTTTTTACCAAATCAATAAATTCCTGTGCATTTACCCGTTCTCTCGGGTATTCTTCAATTCCAAACGCTACAATATCTCCCTGCAAAGAAAAAAATTCAATTCCCACAAAAATAGGAAAATTTACTTTCCTCGCATATTCTTCCGCATATTGTTTTATTCCCATATCATCGTGGTCTGTAATACAAATCCCTCCTAGACCACGACTTTTTGCCACTTCTACCATATCGGCAAGTTTTAGATAACTGTCTTTTGAATATGTACATTCATGCATATGTGTATCTATAAACATCTAATTTCTCCTCTACTGCTTTAGCAGTTCCATAATCCGAGAACTTACCCCTTTCCATGAAACTTTTGATACATCAGGGTTTTCCGCTTCCTTTTGTTCCAATTTCTCATAAATACTTTGTGCCAATCTATTTTCAAACTCCGGCAGTTCTTCCCTAATCGGTTCATCCGTATTTCTCATAGAAGGTAGTTTTACAAACGCAACATTTTCACCCGCCACGTTTTCTGAAAGCCATTCTTTCACTCCCGGAATGTCAGAACAGACAACCTTACATCCGCAAGCCATCGCCTCCAACACAACTAATGGCAATCCCTCATAAAAGGACGGCAGAACAAAAACATCACTTTCACAAAATGTTTCTGCCAGTTTATGCTGATTTAAAAGTCCTAAAAAAACAATAGTATGCCGGCTCTTCTCTGCTAACTTTTGGATTTTCTCAAACTCCTCTTCATCACCTATTCCGCCTGCAATCTTGACTATCAATTCATTTTCACCATAAGGTAATTTTTCTGTAGCACGCAAAAGACTGAAAATTCCTTTCTTTTCCGTTACCTTTCCGGCAAAAACAATCTGTTTCCTATTCTTCTTTTTTATATCTTTTTTCCAAAAAACAGACTGATTATACCCTACTCCTACAACATGAACCTTGTCCTGCTGCAACGCAAACATTTCCTGTACAATCTGTTTTTGTTCCCGATGAAGAACAATTACGCCGTTTAATTTACCTATGCTTTTTCTAATTCGCTCTCTTTCCAACAGATTTTTAGAAAACTGTCTTAAATCCGAACCATGACATATACCATATATTTTTTTCTCAGGATACCATTCCCGTACAAGAGCGGTAAGTAAATATAAATGATGACATACGATAACGTCCGGATTGAACTCCTGTACTGCTAAAGATATTTTTTCTTGAAATACATGGGAAAATTTTTCTAAAATTCCCCTGTCCATCTCACTGTATTTTAAACTTTCATATGGCATTTCATCAGACATACCCAGTATGGAAAATGGCAATTCCTTTGACTGATAATAAACAGGATATACTTTTACTTCTTCCGGAAAATCCAAACGGTCATCTGCGTAAATACCCGTGATGACCGCCTGTTCATTTCCCTGTGCATTCCAGTTCTTAACCAGTTCCGTCAAATATATACCACTTCCCGTACTATGTGGTTTTTGTGCCGTAATGCTTAATATTTTCATCTTCTCTAGTGGGAACAATGTCCTTCTCCACAACCATGTTCACCGCATTTTCCATGCTCGTGCTCATCATGATGACTGCATTTCACATCAGGATTATAAGAAAGTGTTTCATTCAAAAATGCCTGTACCGCATCATCTGTACTTCCCGCTACTCCTCCGTAAAGCTGAATACCGGCTTCCGCCAATGCCTGCTGCGCTCCCGCACCGATTCCACCGCAAATTAGAACTTCCACTTCCAACTCCTGTAACATTCCCGCCAAAGCACCGTGTCCGCTTCCATTTGTGTCCACAACTTTTGCGTCAGAAACCTGTCCGTTTTCTACTTCATATACTTTAAACTGCTCCGTGTGTCCAAAATGTTGGAACACCTGTCCGTTTTCATAAGTTACTGCAATCTTCATTTTACATTTCTCCTTCCTGCTGACTGCTTTTCTTTTTTCTTATTATACCCCTTTTTTTCTATTTCTGCAAAGTCGAAACACTTTCTTTTAAAGAAAGGAAAAACAATACCATTCCAACTCCAAGAAGTATATGACCTATTCCGGCAGATCCTGACAGCATTCCGTTTTGCCCGTTGCTAAGTTCCACTCCAAGCACCTGAGTAATTCCACGAACTGTCAACATAACCGCCGTCAGACAGACACCTATATTATAAATGATAAAAAATGCGGAATACTTTTTCGCTTTGTCCAGTGCAAACAGACGAATGCATATCGTTACCAATAAAAACATAGCCATTCCTAACATAAATAAATGGGTATGTAAAACAGATAAGGTTGTTTTTTCTTCAAAACCTTGAAATTTTGTAAACTCCCTATAGAATACTCCTCCCGCCATCGCTAAAATAGCGTAAATAAATGATGTGTTTACTGTTTTTTTCATCGTAATCTCCTCTTTTCTTTTGTATGATACTTGACTATTTTAGTATAGTATTATATAGTTAATTTATCAAGGAGGTATTTATGTTATTTACGAAAGAATGTGATTATGCTATTCGGATTATGCGTGCATTATCGTCAGGTGATTTTGTCAACGTATCCACCATATGTGCATCGGAAAATCTTTCCTCTGCAATGGCATATAAAATTACAAGAAAACTGGAAAAGGCAGGACTTTTAAAAAGTCTTCGTGGAGCAAACGGAGGATATGCGTTAAATCAGCCTCTGCAAAACATTTCCCTTTATGATGTCTTCTCTGTCATCGAGCCGGATATTCTCCTGCTGGAATGTATGAAAAAAGACTATCACTGCTCTATGAATACACAAGCTACACCTTGTCTTGTACACGGTGAATTTTGTCGGATTCAACGTATTCTTTTACAGGAATTACAGCACAAAAATTTAGCAGAATTATTTCGCAAATAAATTTTTACCTAAATCTATACATTTTTAGTACAGTTTATAATATAAGGAGGATTTACAATGAATCAATGTTATGGTTGCAATACCTGCAAAAGTGCAGATAAACCTTTAGAAAATTATATCCGTTCACTTCCTATGGAAACTTCTCATCACCGTGTGGAAGGACAGAGTACAAAATGCGGTTTCGGATTACAGGGCGTCTGTTGCCGTCTTTGCTCTAACGGACCTTGCCGTATTACGCCAAATGCTCCAAGAGGAATCTGTGGCGCAAATGCTGACACGATTGTTACAAGAAACTTTTTGCGTGCAGTTGCATCAGGAAGCGGATGCTACATTCATATCGTAGAAAATACTGCTTTAAACCTGAAAAAGACTGCTCAGACAAGAGGTGAATTAAAAGGACTTCAATCTCTTAATCACCTCGCAGAAATTTTCGGTATTACAGATAATGATATTTATGTAAAAGCCGAAAAAGTTGCAGATGCGGTACTTGCAGATTTATATAAACCGGAATATGTTTCTGCGGAACTTGTTGAAAAAATCGCTTATGCTCCACGTGTAAAACGCTGGAAAGAACTCGGTATTATGCCTGGCGGTGCAAAATCAGAAGTATTTAAGGGGGTTGTCAAATGTTCAACAAACTTAAACTCTGACCCTGTAGATATGCTTACGGACTGCTTGAAATTAGGTATTTCCACAGGTGTCTACGGTTTAACATTGACAAACTTATTAAATGACGTTCTTTTAGGTCAGCCGGAACTTCGCCTTGCTCCCGTAGGTCTTCGTGTAATTGATCCTGATTACATTAACATTATGATTACCGGACATCAACACACAATTTTTGTTGATTTACAGGAACGACTTGTTTCTGATGAAGCCAAAGCAAAAGCACAGGCAGTTGGAGCAAAAGGATTCAAATTAGTAGGATGTACCTGTGTTGGTCAGGATTTACAACTTCGCGGCGCTCATTATACAGAAGTATTTGACGGGCATGCAGGAAATAACTATACAAGTGAAGCGATTCTTGCAACAGGTGCTATTGACGTTGTTCTTTCTGAATTTAACTGTACTCTTCCGGGAATTGAACCAATCTGTGACGAATTAAAAATCAAACAGATTTGTCTTGATGACGTTGCGAAAAAAGCAAATGCAGAACTTATGCCATTTTCATTTGAAAACCGTGAAGAACAGAGCGAAATTATTATCGACAAAATTATTGAGGCATACAAAGAAAGACGCGGCGTAGTTCCGATGAATCTCTTTGAAGAACACGGAAATGACTGCACTTTGACGGGTGTAAGTGAAGGTTCATTAAAAGATTTCCTTGGGGGAAAATGGACTCCGCTCATCGAATTAATTGTATCCGGAGAAATCAAAGGGATCGCAGGTGTAGTAGGATGTTCTAACTTAACAGCCGGAGGACACGATGTCCTCAGTGTTGAACTGACAAAAGAGTTGATTGCAAAAGACATTCTCGTTCTTACCGCCGGATGCTCTTCAGGAGGAATTGAAAACTGTGGTTTAATGACACCGGAAGCGGCAAAATTAGCCGGTCCTAAACTTCGTGCAGTATGTGAAAAATTAAATATTCCTCCTGTATTAAACTTCGGTCCATGCCTCGCAATCGGACGATTAGAAATTGTTGCAACCGAAATTGCACAGGAACTCGGTGTTGACCTCCCTGAACTTCCACTTGTCCTCTCTGCTGCACAGTGGCTTGAAGAACAGGCTTTGGCTGACGGATGTTTCGGTCTTGCACTGGGACTTCCTCTTCATTTAGGACTTCCTCCATTTATTACAGGAAGCAAAACTGCCGTAAAAGTTATGACGGAAGATATGAAAGAACTTACAGGCGGACAGGTTATTATTAACGGAGATGCAAAAGAAACTGCTGATATTTTAGAAAAGATTATCGAGGAAAAACGTAATCACTTACATATATAGGAGGGTTATCTATGAAACGAATTATGATCGATGCCTCCAAGTGCGATGGCTGTAAAAATTGTACGATTGCTTGTATGCAGGCACACCGTGAAACTCCGGGTACAATTTATGATTTAGATTTAACTGATATTCGTAACGAATCTCGCAATCACATTGAGAAGATGCCGGACGGAAGTTACCGTCCTATCTTCTGTCGACATTGTGATTTACCTGAATGTGTTATGTCATGTATGAGTGGTGCTTTAACAAAAGATGATAAAACAGGAATTGTTTCTTATGATGAAAAAAAATGCGGTTCATGTTTCATGTGCGTTATGAACTGCCCATACGGTGTTTTAAAGGCAGACACTGCCACTCATACCAAAGTAATCAAATGTGACTTCTGTTTACAGGATAACAGCGAACCAAATTGCGTAAAAGCCTGTCCAAAAAATGCTATTTATGTCGAGGAGGTGACACTATGATTCATGTAATTATCGGTGTTGGACCAGCAGGAATCACGGCTGCCCAAACCATTTTAAAAACAGATAAAGATGCCCAAATCACTATGATTTCTACAGATGAATTTGTACATTCCCGCTGTATGTTACACCGTTATTTAAGCCATGAACGAGATGAGGAAACCCTTTCATTTGTAGATAAAAACTTCTTTTCCTCCGACCGTATTCATTGGGTAAAAGGAGTAAACGTAGAAAAAATTGATGTAGACGAGAAAAAAGTCTGCCTATCCAACCATGAAGATTACCTGTTTGACAAACTGCTAATCGCAACAGGTGCAAACAGTTTCATTCCTCCGGTTGCACAATTCAGAGAAGCAAAAAACGTTTTTGGACTTCGTCATTTATCAGATGCACAAAAAATAAGACCGCTTTCTGATGCCGCAGACCACATTCTCGTTGTCGGCTCAGGACTTGTCGGAATGGACGCCGCCTACGCATTTTTAGAGCAGGGAAAAAAAGTAACGGTAGTTGAAATGGCAGACAGAATCCTCCCACTCCAGTTAAATGAAACTGCCGGAAAACCATACCGTAAACTTTTTGAAGAACATGGCTGCGAATTTATCGTAGGGAAAAAAGCCTCCGATACGCATATGAACGAAAATGGAAATATTGACGCCGTTTTCCTCGATGACGGAACAAAAATCAACTGTGATTTAATCGTTGTGGCAGCAGGGGTTCGTCCTGCCGTTGAATGTGTGGAAGGGTCGAAAATCCATGTAGACCGTTTTATTCAAGTTGACGACACAATGAAAACAAACTGCAATGATATTTACTCTGCCGGAGATGTAACCGGATTATCTGGAATTTGGCCAAATGCCATGAAACAAGGTCAGGTTGCCGGTCTTAATATGTGTGGTGTAGAATCACATTACACAGACAGATATGCCATGAAAAACACTATGAACTTTTATGGACTTGTCACATTATCACTTGGCCGTGGAGTCGCTGAGGAAGGAGATACCGTCTTAGAACAGGAAGATGCGGGTAATTATAAACGTGCCATCATCCGAAACGGAAAATTGGACAGTATTCTGCTTCAGGGTTCTATCGACTATACAGGTATTTATCAATATTTAATAAAAAATGAAATCGATATTTCTCACTTTGATAAGGACATTTTCCATCTTTCTTTCGCCGATTTCTACGGAATTGACGAAAAGGGAAAATATTATTATGAGGTGAAATAAAAATCGGGGACGTAGTATTTTTCAATTTCACTACGTCCCCGATTTTGATTTATTGTGTCCCTTTTCTCAGATAGCCCTGTCCCTTTTTCAATACAAAACAATAAAAGCATTATAAATGTGAGCGTTTCTATGGTTTTTTATAACACTATTATATAAACTTTAAGTTTCCAAATTAACTTTGGCTTATTTCAAAGTTTCTGTGGTTAGATAGTATATAAAATATGCCTTTATATTTTAAAATGGGACACACCATTTCTTAAAAAGGGACAGGGGTAAACGTGAAAGGGGACGTAGTATTTTTCACTTTTACTACGTCCCCTTTCACAGTTTTTTCACATTTGTTTCCGCACAATTCGATATTCGTCACCAAATTGGTAATATGGACAATCTCGAAACTCGCCCTTTACAAATCGATACATCTCGTCTTCATCTAAATTTTTCGTACAAACATAATACTCATATTCTTCATCGTATTCATAATTCATACAACTTTCGCAGTTGGACACCATTTTCTTTTTTTTATGTTTCATTATACTTGTCCTTTCCTTCTGATCTCTTCGTACAGTATATCACTTTTCTCCAAATAATTCATAATAAAAAATATATTGCTGTATTACTCCCTGAAAACCATTATATCGTTTGTTTGGAAATCCCCGTTTGTAATGTTTATCTAATACCTGACGGATATGGGTATCTACCGGAAAAGATTGTAAATGGTGCAGGGCGAAAAGACATATGCAGTCCGCAACTTTTTCTCCTACCCCGAATAGTTTCAATAGTTCCATCTTTGCTTTTCGATAGGACATTTTCCTTACTTGCTTTAAGTCTATTTCTCCGGATACGACACTTTTTGCCGTGCGAACAACATATTTACTACGATACCCCAAGTTACACGCTTTAAGTTCATCATCTTCTAATTTTGCCAATGTTTCCGGCGTTGGAAATGTATAATATATTTCACCGTAAATATTCAGCCTTTTTTCTCCGTATTTTTCACAAATATTCTGTATACATTTTCGTATTCTCGTAATATTGTTTTGTTGGGAAATCAGAAAAGATACTATCATTTCCCACAAATCCTGTCGCAAAATTCTTATGCCATTTCCAAATTCCCCCGCTTTGCTTAAATATTTATCGTTCGGATTAATTTGTGCCAGATATTCTCCATAATCTGTATCTAAATCAAAATATTTTCTCCAAAAAATTTGAAATTCTTCTTCCTCACACGAAAATATACATTTTTCACCTTCTTGTGTAATTTCTAAATAATGCCCCGATGCAATTACGCTATATCTGTTTTCATGAATTTGCATCATACGAAAACATTGACCTGAATCACAAATCTGTGCGATGTTAAAATGAGGTATCTGCTTCATTATCATTTGCTTACCCTGTTATCTCCTTTACTTTTTCTAATAATTCTTTATATCTTACATCATCCTGCAAAAATGCAAGTTCTATGTCATTTTCAAACGCTTTTTTGAACATAAAATAAATATTTGACATTTCTCCGTCTTTAAATTGCATATGGGCATATAATGGAGCATATCGGAAATCTCCCAAATGTTGAAGAGTGTGAACCATTTCAGATAAAATTTCCAATGTTTTTTCCTTATCTTTCTTATAGATAGCCAACTCCAAACCTGCTGAAATTTCCATATGTTTTCCCATTTCCAGCACTTTTGCCAACTCACTCTGCTTTTTGACAATATATTCTGCTTTTTCTAAATCATTTTCTTTTATCGCCAGCGTGTATATTCCCGATAGTGCCTGTGCCAAATTCATTCCGCCCATATACAGTATTTCTTCGTATAACCTATAAGCGTCATCTTTTTTATCCTGCTTTTCAAACAGAAGTGCCTGCATCTTTTTAATGCTGACTTCCATTTTGGGAAAACGGTCTAAATATATCTGTGCTTCTTCAAATTTTTTCTTTCCAATCAGATAATAAAAAATGGAAATCCATGCTGACATGGCAAGTGCATACTCCTTACTGTCCGCCACACGCAAATACAACTGATAAATTCTTTCATCATATTGCTCCGCATCCTCTAAATTCAAAATCGTTCTATATCCGTCTAAAGTCTGTGCTGCCACTAAAATCAGTTTATCGCAATTCGGATATTCTCTTATTTGTTCTTCTGTCCAATGAAAAACATTTTCATAAGAGTCCATTTTCATTTTTTCTGAAAGTAATTCAATTTTCCTTGAAATCTCTTTATCTGTCAACTCATTTTGATATGAAAGCAATGTATCTGTACTGATGCCCAAAAGCCTTGCTATCGGGGCTAACAGAGAAATATCAGGCATCGAGTTGCCATTCTCCCACTTATTTACAGCAGGGGTTGTCACGCCCAAATACCCTGCCATTTCTTCCTGTGTCAGTTGCTTTTCTTTTCGATATTTTCTTATTACTTCTCCTATTTTCATCTCTATTTCCTCCATTCTTTTTTGCAAGGCCTTTGCTTAATTTAAGGATAACAGATAAGATAAAAAGTAACAATTGAGGAAGAAGAAACATTTATGCAAATTATTTAACCAATAGTTAAAGTTATATAAAAATAATTTTTTTGTAAAAACCTCTTGCAAATTTCTTACAAATCAAATATAATACACCCATATTACAAATTCGTTGATAAGAACAAGTAATCTTCAGTGGATTTTTCAGAGAGGTAGCGGTTGGTGTGAGTTACTAATGAACCTGATAGATGAAATCATCTTTGAGAAGCACGCTGAAACAAAAGTAAGCAAGCCGGAGTAAAGCCACGTTACAGGTGACACGCATTAGATGATGCGATATGAGCTGAGTTTAGACTTGGGAATTAAGGTGGTACCACGATTAACAATCGTCCTTTTTATAGGACGATTTTTTTTATACTCAATTATCAGTGACAGCACTACTACTTGCACTCCCGTCATAGCGAAGATTGTGTCAAATGCAATTATTTTATTTTGAGGAGGATTTTATGATGAAATTAAAGAAAAGACAAGTTTTACTCGTAAGTTTTATGTTGTTTTCACTGTTTTTTGGAGCAGGAAATCTAATTTTCCCTCCATTTTTAGGGCAAAACGCCGGAGAACATGCTCCTTTGGCAATTTTAACCTTTTTGGTTACCGCCGTTGCCCTGCCTGTTTTAGGTGTTATCGTTGTAGCACGATTTGACGGCTTGGAAAGACTTTCCCGAAAAGTAAATCCTAAATTTGCCATCGTGTTTACAATTTTAATTTATTTATCTATCGGTCCAGGACTTGGTATCCCTCGTGCCGCTTCACTTCCTTTTGAGATGGCTGTAGCACCGTATCTTCCAAAAGGAGTAAATTTAACAGTAGCCATGCTTGCATTTTCATTAGTATTCTTTTTAATTGCTGGTTGGCTTGCCATGACACCAAACAAACTTGTTGAACGTATTGGGAAAGTTTTAACACCGTCTTTACTTTGTTTGTTACTTTTCCTATTCTTTAACTTTTTGTTCAGAGGAACTGTTGATGTTGCTCCTGCACAGGAAAGTTACAACGCAAATCCTATAGTAAAAGGATTTTTGGAAGGGTATTTAACAATGGACACCATCGCTGCATTAAACTTCGGTCTTGTTATTGCAACCACTATCCGAAGCCTTGGTGTTAAAGAGAAAAAAGGAGTTATGCATTACACTGTCACAACAGGCATTTTTGCCGGAACAATTTTAGCATCCGTATATTTAATGCTCGCTTACATGGGAATGAGTTCTTCAGGCGTATTTGAAATTCAGGAAAACGGAGCATGGACACTTCGCTGTATCGTCCACGAACTTTTTGGTGACACGGGAGCAATCCTTTTAGCAGCAATCTTTACATTGGCATGCCTGACAACCTGTGTTGGTCTGATTACTTCAATCTCACAATATTTTTCGACACTGACAACTAAGTTTTCTTATCGCCAGTGGGTATGTGTTATTGCAGGATTTTCATTTATCGTATGTAATCAGGGATTAAATATGATTTTAAGTATTTCCGTACCTGTACTTGACGCAATTTATCCAATCTCTATTATGCTAATCGTACTCGGACTTTGCGATACATGGTTAAAACGTAATCCTTACATCTACCCTTGCACAATCGGGGCTGTCGGAGTTGTCAGCGTTATCTACGCCCTTGAAAACGTTGGAGTGAAGTTTGGTTTTGTAAATAAACTTTTCCACTCTCTTCCACTATATTCTCTCGGTCTTGGCTGGGTTGTTGTTGCAGTCGCTGTTATGGCTCTTTGCTGTGTTGTATCCTTATTTAAAAAAGCTGACGATACACAGGCTGTCCCTACAGCAGAATAATAAATAATAAAAAAGGAAAATATCTCTTTAATTTAATTATCGAGATGTTTTCCTTTTTTATTTTATTGACAAACGCTTTTATTTCCGTTAAAATGAACATTGTTCAAGTTAAGGGAGGATACATATGAATCACATTATTACTTCAAGAGAAGAAATTTTACATATAAGTAGAAACTTAATCAAAGAAAAAGGCTGGGCCGCTGTTAATATACGTTCTGTAGCCTCTGCCTGTAACGTTTCAGTAGGCTCCATCTATAATTATTTTCATTCCAAATCAGATTTAGTTGGAGCGACAATCGAAAGTGTATGGTGTGATATTTTTCACTTTCCAAAAGATGAAAATATTTTTCACAGTTTTGTGAATTGTATTCAATGGATTTACGAAAAAATGGAACAAGGAAACAACTTATATCCAGATTTTTTTACTCTGCATTCCATGAGTTTCTTAGGAAAGGATAAATTAAAAGGACAACAACTTATGCAGCAGTCTTTAGAACATATTCAAAAACAACTTTGTTATATTCTTATGCATGATGATAATGTTCGTCCAAATTGTTTCAATGACACATTTACACCAGAAAAATTTATAGAATTTGTATTCTCATTTATTGTTTCATCATTAATGAAACAAGATTATGACCCCTCCATACTTTTAGAAGTTATTCGACGAACTGTTTACAAATAATATAATGTCCACATTTGCGGACATTTTTAAATCCCCAAAATGAACATTGTTCAAGAAAGGAGTTCTTATGAAAGTAAATAAAAAAACATTATTACTGATTGCCTGTCTTGTTTGGAGTATTGCTGGTTTTAATGTATTAAGAATAGGAATCTTAGCCTATCCGGACTATGTTTCCTTCTTAAATTTAGTCCTATCCGTAATTATTTTTTTGCTCTTCCAATATTTTGTATTTGGCAGATTAGTCCAAAAACATACCCGAAGAATTTTAAACTACACGGATACCTATCAATTTTTCTTAAAATTTTTTGACGTAAAATCATTTTGCATTATGACATTTATGATAAGCGGAGGAATTGGGCTCCGTGCCTCCGGCATTGCTCCTGAACGCTTTATTGCTGTATTTTATTCAGGTCTGGGAGCTTCCCTGCTTTTAGCGGGAATACTTTTTGGTAAAAATTATTTAAAAGAAAGGAAACAAAAATAATGCAGGCAATTATGGAAACTTCATTTGACACTATTTATTTAATTTCAGTTATCACTATCGGTATTATCATGATGAGAAAAAGCAATGGAAGTCAACAGTACCGACTCTTTGGTATTATGGCAGTTGTTTTAGGCGTGGGTGATTCATTTCACCTTGTCCCTCGTGCCGTGGCACTTTGCACGACCGGACTGGAAAATTTCACTGTTGCTCTCGGTATGGGAAAATTTATTACTTCTATTACTATGACAATTTTTTATATTCTTTTATATTATGTATGGCGTATACGCTACAATATAAAAGGTCAAAACAAATTCACTTTTGCAGTCTATTTACTGGCAGGTATCCGTATCGCACTGTGCCTTTTTCCACAAAACAAATGGGTAAGCGCTGCTTCACCTTTGTCATGGGGAATTTATAGAAATATTCCATTTGCACTACTGGGATTATTCATTATTATTCTATTTTATCAAAGCGCTAAAAAACATCATGATAAAGCATTCCGCTTTATGTGGCTTACTATCGTACTGAGTTTCGGCTTTTATATCCCTGTTGTGCTTTGGGCAGACACCATTCCTATGATAGGAATGCTTATGATTCCTAAAACTTGCGCTTATGTATGGACTGTTTTAATTGGATACAAAGCAATGAAAGAAGAAAAGTAAAGTTTCTTTTAGATTTATCTTTTGTGACTTCATTACAGAACTTTTCCTTTTATTCGGTAATAATAAGATTAGCAAATGTAAAGGAGAGAAATGAAATGATGAATATACAATTAGACGACAGACTAAAAACTTATATGCAGGAAAATCACCTGCAAAATATTTTAATTACTTCTATGATGTGTCACACTTGAGGCGGCTCTCGTTTAGAGATTTCAGCAAGATTTGTTGACACAGATGAAACGGAACGTTTAAAAGCAGACCATTTCATAAGTTTACCCCATGAATTCGGAGAAGTTCTTATCCGCAGAATGCCTGAAAAAGCAGATGATACCGTTTATCTCGGATTATCTCGCTTTTTCAAAAGAATTACGGTACAAGGAATTTACTCCGCATAATAAAATGAGGAACGCTGAACAGTGAGCGTTCCTCATTTTTCATTAAATCCTACTATTTCACTTTTGTAGTTCTTGCTGTCCCTGCTTCCTCCTCATGCGCAAAGATTTATTTTCTGCCTTTCATCAAGACAACTACAGCCGCTCCAAGCATAACGAAATAAAGTGTAGCATTTGTGGTATCCGCTGTTTTTGGCACTTCCGGCACTTTTAATTCTGATGGAATATCTGATGAAGACATTGCTTTTTTATCTATTACGATAACATAATCTGAAGCATGATTCATTGTAAATACCGCATAACCGTCTTTATCTATTTTCCCCGCGTCAACAAATTCAAAGTATTTTCCGCTTTTATATCGGAAAATATTTCCATATTTTCCTTCGTACTCTTTTCCAACATAAATTCGTAAGTTTGCCTTAAATCCAAATGCTCCGTCATATGTTAATGTTATCTGTTTTGTTGCTCTTCCGTTCGCTAACTTTTCTACTGTTTTGTTCGGAATCGCATTAACATCTTCTTTCACTTCCAAATTAATATCTTGTAAATCTTTTGCACTAATGTCTTTACCGTTAATTGTCCATGAGTATCCGTTCATTTCCAATACAATATTTACATTTTTGCCCTTCGCTTCTGCCAATACGTCCTTTGGTACTACTGTTGCATTTCCCATAGGAACTTTTACCGTTTCTCCCGGTTTTGCTTCCTTAATTTGTTCTACAACTTCTTCTACTTCTTCTTTTGGAAGTTCATTTTGTGGTTTTTCAGGCTGCTGTGGTTCTTCCGGTTTTTCAGGCTGTTTTGTGCACCCCTCCACGAAAGAAACATATTTCCACTCCCCTTTTCCATTATCCGTAACAGTCAATGTGCATTTTGTATACTCGTTCGGATCATTTCTATCCCACTCTTCGTCTATCATCTTATGAGATACTTGAAAACAAATTCCATATGTTCCATTACCGAGTTCGTTTACTCTCTCTACCTTTGTTGCAAATGGAGCATTACCTCCGTAAAACATATCGCGAATAAACATATTTTTCTCTGCATCATACTTTAATACGTTTTTTATATTTGTTTTTTTCATATCCGGAACATTTACAAACAATGCCTCTGTATCTTTTACAAAGTCCTCATAAGGAATCCATATTGTATCCTTTTCTGCATCATAATAAGGACCGCTTACAGAATATTTTCTTGCATCTGTATAAAGTGTTAATAATACAGCGTCATTTGCTGACGGAGTTGATTTATAAAAATGTTTTGAAAGCCCGTCTGCCAGCCAGTTATCAAAACTGATATTCTGGATATACTCTCTTACGACCCAGTCCCATTTTTTAATTTCTACAGGACTCTTTGTTTTCAAATTTAATACAGCTGGTTTGTTTAATGCCACCGTGAATCTGTACGTTCCATATGACTCTTCCTCACTGTCGCTTATTTTCTTCAGTTCCCCTACATTATCAGGATTTAATGTAAATGTATCAAGAAGATATCCCGATTTTACATCAACTAAAACGTCACTTGGATTTTGGGGGTCTAAATAAATATCTAATTTATTTTCTTTATTAACAACTTCTGTCGCATTTCCTCCGCTACCGTAAATTAATGTTGCTTCATATATGTTTTCATCCGTATCAAAGGATAATCTGTATTTTTCTCCTCGGGAAGCATCATTATATGATTGATCCTATGTCAAGATTTAGTACAAGTTAAAATGAGGTTTTCCTCATCTTAAC
>Bissell_p2__coassemble_222_pt1 | contig 86960 bp, 73 predicted proteins | sample Bissell_p2__metabat2_high_PE_001 | metagenome-assembled genome bin Bissell_p2 | reverse complement strand
GTTAAGATGAGGAAAACCTCATTTTAACTTGTACTAAATCTTGACATAGGACCAACTTGGTTTACTGTGATCAAAATGGTAAATATGTAAAATGTCTTATGAAAGTTATAATTTTAAGCAGTTAGTTTTGGGGTAACGGATTTTTTGATTAAAATTGGTGTCAAAACAGAAAAAATCACAATTTCAAAAGGAATAAGATACTGCAAACCATTGATTTTAAAGGGTTTGCAAAAAAATAACAAAAATATTAGCACTCAACACTTGACATTGCTAACAACAAATGTTATACATAATATAGAACAAACAAAAAAGAGGAGGAGTGACATATGAATATAAACAAATTTACACAGAAATCATTGCAGGCAGTGCAGGGATGTGAAAAGGTTGCTTATGATTACGGCAATCAGGAAGTGGAACAGGAACATTTATTGTACTCTCTTCTTACACAGGAAGATAGTTTGATTTTAAAATTACTGGAAAAGATGAACATACAGAAAGAATTATTTATCAATCGTGTGGAAGAAGCCCTCAGAAAAAGGGTGAAGGTACAGGGCGGTCAGATTTATATCGGTCAGGATTTGAATAAAGTTCTTATCCATTCAGATGATGAAGCGACACAGATGGGAGATGAATATGTTTCTGTAGAGCATATTTTTCTTTCCTTATTAAAATATCCAAATAGAGAAATGAAAGAAATTTTTAAAGCGTTTGGAATTACGAGAGAGTTGTTTTTACAGGCGCTCTCTACGGTAAGGGGTAATCAGAGAGTGACAAGCGATAACCCTGAGGCAACTTATGATACGTTGAATAAATACGGAACAGATTTGGTGGAGCGTGCAAGGGAACAGAAATTAGATCCTGTTATCGGGCGAGATGCAGAGATAAGAAATGTTATCCGTATTCTTTCCCGTAAGACAAAAAACAATCCGGTATTAATCGGAGAACCGGGAGTAGGTAAGACAGCAGCTGTTGAGGGATTGGCACAGCGTATTGTTCGTGGAGATGTGCCGGAAGGATTGAAAAATAAAACAATTTTTGCACTTGATATGGGTGCATTAGTTGCGGGAGCAAAATATCGGGGTGAGTTTGAAGAAAGATTGAAGGCGGTACTGGAAGAGGTAAAGAACAGTGACGGAAAGATTATCCTTTTCATTGATGAATTGCATACAATCGTAGGAGCAGGTAAAACTGACGGTGCAATGGATGCCGGAAATATGTTGAAGCCGATGCTTGCAAGAGGTGAGTTACACTGTATTGGTGCGACAACTTTGGATGAGTATAGACAATATATTGAAAAAGATGCTGCACTGGAAAGAAGATTTCAGCCGGTTATGGTGGAAGAACCGACTGTTGAAGATGCCATTTCCATTTTGCGTGGATTGAAGGAAAGATATGAAGTATTTCATGGTGTGAAGATTACAGATGGTGCGTTAGTATCGGCAGCAGTATTATCAAACAGATATATTTCCGACCGTTTTCTTCCGGATAAAGCGATTGACTTAGTAGATGAGGCTTGTGCTTTAATTAAGACGGAGTTAGATTCCATGCCGACAGAATTAGATGAACTGAGAAGACGTATTATGCAGTTAGAGATTGAGGAGGCTGCCTTAAAGAAAGAAAATGATAGGTTAAGTCAGGACAGACTTGTCAATTTACAGAAAGAACTGGGAGAACTCCGTGATGAATTTGCGGGTAAGAAAGCACAGTGGGATAATGAGAAGGCTTCCGTAGAAAAGGTACAGAAAATCCGTGAGGAAATGGAACGTTTGAATAAAGATATTCAAAAGGCACAGCGTTCTTATGATTTAGAGAAAGCGGCTGAATTGCAGTACGGAAAACTGCCGCAGTTACAAAAGCAACTTGCTGAGGAAGAAGACAAGGTAAAAGCAAGAGAATTGACTCTTGTTCATGAAAGTGTAACAGACGAAGAAATTGCGAAGATTATTTCCAGATGGACAGGCATACCGGTTGCTAAATTAAATGAAAGTGAAAGAAATAAAACACTTCATTTGGAAGAAGAACTTCATAAACGTGTTATTGGACAGGATGAAGGAGTTACAAAAGTAACAGAGGCAATTATCCGTTCTAAAGCGGGTATCAAAGACCCGAGCAAACCAATCGGTTCATTTCTGTTTTTAGGACCTACAGGTGTAGGTAAAACAGAACTTGCAAAGGCTCTTGCAGAAAGTTTGTTTGATGATGAGAATAATATGGTCAGAATTGACATGAGTGAGTACATGGAGAAATATTCCGTATCCAGATTAATCGGAGCACCTCCGGGATATGTAGGATATGACGAGGGTGGACAGTTGACAGAAGCCGTAAGGAGAAAACCATATTCGGTTGTTCTGTTTGATGAGATAGAAAAGGCACATCCGGATGTATTTAACGTATTGTTGCAAGTACTTGATGACGGACGTATTACAGATTCACAGGGAAGAACAGTGGACTTCAAAAACACAATTTTGATTATGACATCAAACATCGGTTCTGCCTATCTGTTGGACGGAATTGATGATAATGGAAATATTCAAAAAGAAAGTGAAGAATTGGTTATGAGAGATTTGCGTAATCACTTCAGACCGGAGTTTTTGAACCGTTTGGACGAAACGATTATGTTTAAACCGTTGACGAAATCGAATATTTGTGACATCATTGACTTATTGGTAAAAGACATTAATCATCGATTAGAGGAGAAAGAGATTTCTATTGAACTAACGCAGGAAGCAAAGACAATGATTACGGAAAGAGGATATGAAGCGATGTACGGCGCAAGACCGCTTAAGAGGTATTTGCAGAAACACGTAGAAACCCTTGCGGCAAAACTTATTTTGGCGGATAAGGTAAGGAGTCAGGATACAATTTTAATCGATGTGGAAAACAATGAATTGAGAGCAAGTGTAAGAGGATAAGATGGCACAGATTATTTTTCATATTGATGTAAATTCAGCCTATTTAAGTTGGACAGCGGTAGAAAAATTAAAACAGGGAGCAGAAACAGATTTGAGGGAAGTTCCTGCCATTATCGGTGGGAATCAGGAGTCAAGACATGGTGTTGTTTTGGCGAAGTCTGTTCCTGCTAAAAGATATGGCATTCGCACAGGAGAACCTGTTGCGAATGCCTTTCGTAAGTGTCCGAATTTAGTTATGGAACCACCGGACCATAAAATGTATAGTATATATAGTAAGAAACTAATGGAGTTTTTAAGAGAATACACATCAGATATTGAGCAGGTAAGTGTTGACGAGTGTTATATGGATTTTACGGGAATTGCATATAAATATAATTCTCCTGTGGATGCGGCATTGGAAATCAAAAATAAAATATGGGATACTTTTGGATTTTCAGTAAATATCGGTATTTCAACAAATAAACTGCTGGCAAAAATGGCATCAGATTTTGAAAAGCCGAATCGTGTCCATACACTTTTTCCAGAGGAAATAGAAGCGAAGATGTGGCCGCTTCCTGTATCAAGTCTTTATATGGCAGGAAGGGCGAGTGTGGAGGTTTTAAAGAAACTTGAAATAAAAACGATAGGTGAACTTGCAAAAACAAATCCACGCATATTGGAATTACACCTGAAAAGTCATGGAAAAATGCTCTGGGAGTTTGCGAACGGAATTGATACGACAAAGGTGCAGTCGGAAGAAACTGCAGCAAAAGGAATTGGAAACTCTACAACACTGGCAAAGGATGTTGTTGATAAAGAGGAGGCAAAAGAAGTTCTTCTTTGGCTTTCTGAAAGTGTTGGTAAAAGACTTAGAAAAGCAGGGCAGAAGGCACAGATGATCAGTGTGGAAATTAAATACTATAACTTCCAAAGTGTTTCTCATCAAAAGCAGATGAGAAAAGCGGTGTATGAAGATAAATGTTTGTATGATAATGCCTGTATACTTTTTGATGAACTGTGGAATGGTGAACCGATAAGGCTTCTGGGCATTCGCACATCTAAGTTAGTGGAGGAAACGGCACCGGAGCAATTGAGTATATTTGATATACAAATGGAAAAACCGAAAGATGAAAAACATAGAAAATTAGATAAAGCACTGGATGAGATACGAAAACGTTTTGGAGAAGACGCCGTAAAACGCGGAATATTTCTAAAATAGTAAGGAAAGGCAGTGTATTATGAAACTGACAAATCTGCTGCAACCGATAAAATACAGTATACGACAGGGAAATGACGAGTTGGAGATTGAGAAGGTAACTCATAATTCAAGAGAAGTGGAAAAAAATACATTGTTTGTCTGTATAAAAGGTGCGGTGACAGATGGGGCATTTTATGTCCGAGAAGCAGTGGAAAAAGGTGCGGTTGCTATTTTATCAGACAGAGAGATAGAAGTACCAAAAGAAATCACGTTGATTTTAGTGGAAAACGTAAGAAAAACTCTGGCGAAAGTAGCAGCCGTTTTTTATGGTGAGCCATCTAAGGAAATGTTTATGATAGGCATTACGGGAACAAAAGGGAAAACGACGACAGCCTATATGATTTACCATATTTTAAAGAATGCGGGATATAAAGTCGGACTTATCGGGACGATTGAAGTACGCATAGGAGAAAAAAGCATACCCTCTAAAAATACATCTCCTGAATCCACAGATATACAATGTTTCTTGAGAGAGATGGCTTTGGCTGGATGTGATGTGGCAGTTATGGAAGTTTCCTCGCAAGGATTGAAATTGCACCGAACGGATGAGGTTCAGTTTGATATTGGTGTATTTACTAATTTAGGAAAAGATCATATCAGTAAATTTGAGCATAAAGATTTTGAGGAATATAAAAACTGCAAGGCAAAGTTATTTACGCAGAGTAAGGTAGGAATTGCCAATATGGAGAGTTCATATTGGGAAGAAATGTTTCGCTATTCTAACTGTGAAGTGGAAACGGTTGGATTTTCACCAAAGGCGGATTACTGTGCGACAGATGAAAAAGTAATAAAAAGGGATGGTAAATTGGGGATACAATATTGCCTTACAGGGAAAATATTTGGAAAAATCAGTTTATCTATGGCAGGCAGATTTAACATTTATAATTCACTATGTGCCATAGCGGTCTGCAAAAGGGTTGGTGTTTCCTTTGATATAATGAGGGAGTCCTTGGAAGAAATGCAGGTGAAGGGAAGAGTAGAGCAGATATGTACAGGTAAGGGGACGATTATTCTTATAGACTATGCCCACAATGCTATGAGTTTACAAAGTATTTTAGAAATGGTACACTCATATCATCCCCGTCATATTATCTGCATCTTTGGCTGTGGTGGAAATAGGGCAAAAGAACGCAGATATGAGATGGGAAAGGTGTCGGGAGTATTGGCGGATTTTACGATTATTACTTCTGATAATCCAAGATATGAGAACCCTTTTCAGATTATGAGTGAAATCAGAGAAGGGGTGGATGCAGGTAACGGCAATTATTTGGAAATCTGCAATCGTATGGAAGCCATCCGTTATGGGATAAAGCGAGCGGGGGCAGATGATATTATTGTGCTTGCAGGAAAAGGGCATGAAGAATATCAGGAAATTGAAGGAATGAAATACCGTATGACAGACAGAGAAATGGTATGTGAAATTATAGATGAGGAAAAGAAAAATGTATGCAGACATTATCATTGACATTGCACACGAGAGTGTAGACAGAGTATTTCAATATATTGTTCCAACGCAACTGGAAGGAAGGGTAAAGGAGGGCATGGAAGTCCTCGTTCCTTTTGGTGTGGGAAATAAGGAGAAAAAGGGCTATATTGTAGGTTTCTCCGAAAAATGTAATTATGACTGCAGTAAGATGAAAGAAATACATGACATTTCTGATAAGGCAGTGCAGATAGAAGGAAGGCTTGTAGTGCTTGCGGGTTGGATAAAAGAAAATTATGGCGGGACAATGATACAGGCACTGAAAACCGTTCTTCCGGTCAAACAGAAAAGTCGGGCAAAAATAAACAGGACAATCAGGCTTCTTTTAAATGAGAAAGAAACGGAACAAAAATTGGAAGAATTTTTGCATAAGAATATGAAGGCGAGGGCGAGAGTGCTGGCAGAACTTATGGATAATAAAGAATTGCCGGAGAGTCTTGTTGTAAAGAAGTTAAATGTTTCCCGAAATGTTATAAAAGTGCTGGAGGAACAACATATTTTGTCTGTGGAGTCGGAGCGTGTATATCGAAATCCGATTAAGCATACGAATACAAAAGAGATTTCTTTTACTTACACAGAGGAACAGGAAAATGCCATAAGACAATTTGAGAAAGACTATTGTAGCGGAGTGCGGAAAACTTACCTCATTCACGGAATTACAGGCAGTGGTAAAACGGAAGTGTACATGGAAATGATTGAGAAAATCGTAGGAGAAGGAAAACAGGCGATTTTTCTTATTCCGGAGATTTCTCTCACTTATCAGACGGTTATGCGGTTTTATAGGAGGTTTGGCGATAGGGTGTCCATTATGAATTCACGATTGTCAGACGGAGAAAAATATGACCAGATGATGCGTGCTAAAAATGGAGAGATTGATGTGATGATCGGTCCGCGTTCGGCACTTTTTACTCCATTTAAAAATCTTGGATTGATTGTCATTGACGAGGAACATGAGGCAACTTATAAAAGTGAGCAAATTCCAAGATACCATGCAAGAGAAACTGCAAGAAAGAGAGCCGAAATGGAGGGGGCGAGTGTTGTTCTTGGTTCAGCGACTCCATCGGTTGATTCCTATTATAAAGCACTCTGCGGAGAGTATACGCTGTTGGAATTAAGAAGCAGAGCGACGGGGCAAAATCTTCCGGAAATGTATACCGTAGATTTGCGGGAGGAATTGAAGAAAGGCAATCGCTCAATTATAAGTGATAAACTGCGAAGTCTGATGGAAGAAAAGTTAGAGAAAAAGGAGCAAATTATTTTATTTATTAACCGAAGGGGATATGCGGGATTTGTTTCCTGCCGTTCCTGCGGTTATGTAGCAAAATGTCCTCATTGTGATGTAGCACTATCCGCTCATAAAAATGGCAAACTGGTCTGTCATTATTGTGGTTACGAAGAACCGATGCAGATAACCTGTCCTGAATGTAAATCCCGACATATCGGAGGATTCAGGGCGGGAACACAGCAGATCGAGGAAATTGTAGCAAAGGAATTTCCAACTGCAAAGGTTTTGCGTATGGATATGGATACGACAAAGGAGAAAGACGGACATGAGAAAATTTTGTCAGCATTCGCAAATGAAGAAGCAGATATTTTGATTGGAACACAGATGATTGTAAAGGGGCATGACTTTCCGAACGTAACTTTAGTCGGCATATTAGCAGCAGATTTGTCGCTTTATGCAAATGATTATAGGGCGGGAGAGAGGACGTTCCAATTGCTGACGCAGGCAGGCGGTCGTGCCGGACGCGGAGAGAAGAAAGGTGAAGTGGTTATTCAGACATACAGTCCTGAACATTATTGTATTCAGACAGCGGCAAAACAGGATTATGAAGCATTTTATGAGGCTGAGATGAATTATCGGGAATTAATGGGGTATCCTCCGGCAGAGCAACTCCTTGCAATATATATGACGAGCGAAGATGAACAGTTACTGAAGAGAGGAGCATTTTTTCTAAAAGAGTATGCGGATAGAGTAAATAAGCGAAAAGAATATCAGATTATCGGTCCTGTAAGTCCTTATGTAGAAAAAATAAATGATGTTTACAGAAAATTAATTTATATAAAACAGGAAAGATATGATATGCTAATAGATATGAAAGATTTTTTAGAAAAGTATATTGAGATGAATTCCGGATTTCAAAGAATAAAAATTCAATTTGATTTTAATCCGGTAAATGTATTTTAGAAGGGAGCAGACAATGGCTATTAGAGAAATCAGAAAAATAGGTGATGAGGTTTTAACAAAGAGATGTAAAGAAGTGAAAACAATTACACCGAGAACAGTGGAACTAATTGATGATATGTTTGACACAATGTATGACGAGATGGGCGTCGGTCTTGCAGCATCACAGGTAGGTGTTTTAAAGAGAATTGTTACGATTGATGTAGGGGAAGGACCGATTCTTCTTATCAATCCGGAGATTATCGAAACAAGCGGAGAACAGACAGGTGACGAAGGTTGTCTTAGTGTTCCGGGAAAAGCGGGTCAGGTAACAAGACCGTTCTATGCAAAAGTAAGAGCGTGTGATATTGATATGCAGCCTTTTGAGATAGAAGGGGAAGGACTTCTTGCGAGAGCATTCTGCCATGAAATTGATCATTTGGAAGGAAAGTTATATGTGGACAAGGTAGAAGGCGAACTTCATGACGTTTCCTATGAGGAGGAAGAGTAAGATGAAAGTAATTTTTATGGGAACACCGGATTTTTCTGTTGGAACTTTGGAAGAACTTATTCGTGCAGGGCATGAAGTAGTGCTGGCAGTTACACAGCCGGATAAGCCTAAGGGACGAGGAAAAGAAATGCAGTTTACTCCGGTTAAGGAAGTTGCGTTGAAGCATGGTATACCTGTATTTCAGCCAAAGAAAATTCGTGACGCTGAAAGTATAGAAGAGTTAAGAAAATATCCGGCAGATGTTATGGTTGTCGTTGCTTTCGGGCAGATTGTGCCAAAAGAAATTTTGGAGATGACACCGTATGGATGTATTAATGTACACGCATCTCTTCTTCCGAAATATCGTGGGGCAGCACCAATTCAGTGGTCTATTATTGATGGAGAAAGTGTTACGGGTGTAACAACGATGCAGATGGACGAAGGGCTGGATACGGGAGATATGCTTCTTAAGACAGAAGTGCCGATTTTACCAAAAGAAACCGGCGGAAGTCTTCATGATAAACTGGCAGAAGCAGGGGCAAAACTTTGCGTGGATACGCTGAAAGCGTTGGAAGAAAAGACGATTGTGGGAGAAAAGCAGGGAGAAACTCCTACAGCGTATGCGAGAATGCTGGATAAAAAGTTAGGAAATATTGATTGGAGTGCTGGGGCAGAAGAAATCGAAAGATTAATTCGAGGACTAAATCCGTGGCCAAGTGCATATACTATGTGGGAAGATAAAGTGATGAAAATTTGGGAAGCGGAAGTTTTTGAAGGTGAAGAGGAAAGTGAAGCGGGAACAATTGTGAAAGTAGAAAAGGACGGATTTTTCGTGCAGACGGGAAAAGGACTTTTAAAAATAACGCAGTTGCAAATTCCGGGAAAGAAGAGAATGGATGCGGGGGCATTTTTAAGAGGATATTCCATAAAAGAACAGACAAAATTAGGATAGTCTAGAAAGTAGAGGTAGTAATTATTATGTATTATCCAATGTATTTTGACCCGACATATGTTTTAATTATTGTGGGAATGATAATCAGTCTTATCGCATCGGCACGTGTGAAAAGCACATTTTCAAAATATCAGCGTGTGGCAAATCATTCCGGTATGACAGGAAGGGATGCGGCAGAGAGAATTTTACACAATGCTAATATATATGATGTGCGAATTGAGAGAGTGTCAGGGCATTTGACAGACCACTATGATCCGAGAAATAAAGTGCTTCGTTTATCAGACAGCACATATCAATCAGCATCAGTGTCAGCTGTAGGTGTTGCGGCACATGAGTGCGGACATGCTATTCAACATGCAACGGGATATGCTCCGTTACGATTCAGAGGAGCATTAGTACCTGTGGCAAATTTTGGAGCAACAATTGCATGGCCGTTAATTTTGTTAGGATTTTTTATTACGGGTCGTTCATCAGATTTATTTATTCATTTAGGAATTATAGCATTTTCTCTTTCCGTACTGTTTCAACTTGTTACGCTTCCGGTAGAATTTAATGCGTCAAGACGTGCAGTGAGAATTTTAGGAAGCAGCGGAATGTTGTATCAGAATGAAGTGGCTGACACGAAAAAGGTATTGGATGCGGCGGCGTTGACTTATGTGGCAAGTGCGGCAGCGTCTATTTTACAGTTAGTCCGTATTCTTTTGATTGCAGGAGGAAGAAGGGGAGATGACTAAACAGATTAGTGAAAGAGAAATCATTTTAGGAATTTTACTTGAGATTACAAAAGAAGGCGGATACAGCCACATTGTTCTTAGAAATACGATGGAGAAATATCAATATTTGGATAAAAAAGAACGTGCCTTTATTACAAGGGTCGTGGAGGGAACGCTGGAACATTTGATAGAGATAGATTATATTATTAATCGGTTTTCAAAAGTAAAGGTAAATAAAATGAAACCGGTCATCCGCACGATTATTAGGAACTCTGTCTATCAGATAAAATATATGGACAGTGTTCCTAATTCTGCTGTTTGTAACGAGGCAGTCAAATTGGCGGAAAAGAAAGGGTTTTTCCAATTAAAAGGATTTGTGAACGGAGTGTTACGGAATATTGACAGAAATGTAAGCAATATTCAATACCCCGATAAAAAGAATATGATAGAATATATGTCGGTAAAATATTCTATGCCGATTTGGATATTAAGAGAATGGGAAAAATCTTATGATTGGTCAACAATAGAGAAAATACTGAAAGGATTTCTTTTGGAAAAAGGAACAACTATCCGCTGCAATCTCCATAAGATTTCTAAAGAAGACTTGATGAAGAAACTGGCAGAGGAAAATGTGCAGGTGAAAGAACATCCTTATCTTCCATATGCACTGGAAATTTCGGGATATAATTATCTTGGCGATTTGGAAAGTTTTAGGGAAGGCGATTTTCAAGTACAGGATATCAGTTCCATGCTTGTTTCGGAGATTGCGAATCCGAAAGAAAATGATTATGTTATTGACGTCTGCTCTGCGCCGGGTGGAAAGGCACTACATATGGCAGATAAACTGTGTGGAACAGGTTTGGTAGAAGCGAGAGATTTGACGGAGTACAAAGTAAATCTGATAGAAGATAATATTGAGCGTTCTGGAATGGAAAATATCCGTGCGGTGCAGCAAGATGCGTTGATCTATGATGAGGCATCTAAGGAAAAAGCAGATATTGTTCTTGCGGATTTGCCATGTTCAGGTCTTGGCGTTTTGGGTAAAAAGACCGATATTAAATATAAGATGACAAGAGAAACTCAAAAAGAACTAAGAGAATTACAGAAAAAAATCTTGTCAGTTGCGCAGAATTATGTGAAATGGGGAGGAACACTCGTATATAGTACCTGTACAATTAATGAAGAAGAAAATATGGAAAATGTACGATGGTTTTTACAGCAGTATCCGGAATACAGTTTGGTTTCTGTAGAGGGCAGCCTTTGTGAAGAATTAAAACTGTCTGTACGAGAAGGCTGTCTTCAATTGCTTCCGGGAATACATGACAGTGATGGATTTTTTATAGCGAAGTTCAGAAAGGATTAGCATGGGAAAAAAAGATATTCGCTCTTATACACCAGAAGAGTTAAAGAAAGAAATGGAAAGCATAGGTGAAAAGGCTTTCCGAAGCAAACAGATATACAGTTGGTTACATGAGAAACTGGCGGATTCTTTTGATGAGATGACAAACTTATCAAAGGTATTGAGAGAAAAACTGGAGCGGGATTATGAAATTTATCCGGTGAAAATGGTAGAAAGACAGGTTTCTAAAATGGACGGAACAAATAAGTTTTTGTTCGCCCTGCGGGATAATCATGTAGTGGAAAGTGTATTGATGCGTTACAAACATGGTAATTCCGTCTGCATATCTTCTCAGGTAGGCTGCCGTATGGGATGTAGATTTTGTGCATCTACTTTGGACGGGCTTGCAAGAAATTTAACACCGTCAGAAATGTTGGGACAGATTTATCAGATACAGAAAATTTCGGGAGAACGCGTTTCTAATATTGTTATTATGGGAACGGGAGAACCTTTAGATAACTATGATAATTTTGTTCAGTTTATCAAATTAATCAGCAATGAAAACGGATTACATATCAGTCAGAGAAATATTACTGTATCTACCTGTGGGATTGTTCCGAACATGAAACGCCTTGCGGAAGAAAAATTCCAGATTACATTGGCCCTTTCGCTTCATGGTTCAACACAGGAAAAGAGAAAAGAATTGATGCCGGTGGCAAACAAATATGACCTAAAAGAAGTATTGGAAGCATGTGATTATTACTTTGATAAGACGGGAAGAAGAATTACTTTTGAGTACAGTCTTGTACAGGGAGTAAATGACAGGGAAGAAGATGCAAGAGAATTGATAGCTATTTTAAAACCGAGAAACTGCCACTTAAATCTTATTCCGGTAAATCCGATTAAGGAGAGGAATTTTGAGAAACCGACACGGCAGAATGCGGAAAAATTCAAAAATAAACTTGAAAAAAGTGGAATAAATGTTACTATAAGAAGAGAAATGGGCTCAGATATTGACGGGGCCTGTGGACAACTTCGAAGACGCTATTCGGAGGAAAGTAAAATATAAGGAGAAGTTTATGAAGACATTTTCATTGACGGACATAGGCAGAAAGCGTGAAGTAAATCAAGATTATGTATATGTAACAGATAAACCTGTCGGTCACATTCCGAATTTGTTTGTTGTAGCAGACGGTATGGGCGGTCATAAGGCAGGAGATTTTGCGTCAAAATATGCAGTGCAGGTTTTAGAAGAACATATTAGAAACAATTCGGGAATGGGGCCAGAGGTGATTATTACTGAGGCTGTTCAGGAAGCCAACCGCAAAATTGTGGAAAAGGCGAGAGAGAATACCGAAATGGAAGGAATGGGTACAACTTTAGTAGTTGCAACGATTATTGAGCATACACTGTATTTTGCCAATGTCGGAGATAGCAGACTGTATTTAATCAGAGATGAGATAAAACAGTTGTCGAAGGATCATTCGCTCGTGGAAGAAATGGTTCGTTTAGGGGGAATAAATGAAGAAGAAGCGAAACATCATCCGGATAAAAATATTATCACAAGAGCAATCGGGGCGAAGGATGATGTAGAAGTAGATTTCTTTGAATATCGTTTGCAGAAAGGCGATGTCATTTTAATGTGTACAGACGGCCTGACCAATATGGTGGATGACGATGAGATTTTCAGAATTGTCAAAGGCGGAAGAGATATTGTTGAAACTGCAATGCAATTAGTAGAAAAAGCAAATGAGAACGGCGGAAAGGACAATATTGGAATTGTGCTTGTCGAACCATTTGTGTGTGAGGTGAATGTATAATGAAAGATGGAATTTTTATAGGGGATCGCTATGAAGTGCTGAGTAAAGTCGGCTCGGGCGGAATGGCAGACGTATACAAAGGAAAAGACCATAAATTAAACCGTTTTGTAGCAATTAAAATTTTGAAGAAGGAATACAGAGAGGACGAACTTTTTGTAAGAAAATTTCAATCTGAAGCACAGGCGGCAGCAGGGCTTATGCATCCTAACATTGTAAATGTATACGATGTAGGTGAGGAAAGCGGATTATACTACATGGTAATGGAACTTGTGGAAGGGATCACTCTAAAAGATTATATTACAAAGAAGGGCGTTTTGTCGCCGAAAGAAGTAATCAGTATTGCTATTCAAGTTGCAAATGGAATTGAGGCGGCACATTTACACAATATTGTCCACAGAGATATTAAACCGCAGAACATTATGATTTCCAAAGAAGGAAAAGTAAAGGTAACGGATTTTGGTATCGCAAAAGCGACATCATCCAATACAATCAGTACAAATGCGCTCGGATCTGTACATTACACTTCGCCGGAACAGGCAAGAGGTGGTTTCAGCGATTTTAAGAGTGATATTTATTCTCTCGGTATTACGATGTATGAGATGGTAACAGGACATCTTCCATTTGATGGGGACACGGCGGTTTCTATTGCTATTAAACATTTGCAGGAAGAAATCACACCTCCGTCAGAATATGTAGAAGACATTCCGTTTAGTTTAGAGCAGATTATTTTGAAATGTACGCAGAAAAGTGCGGACAGAAGATATCCGGATATTGCATCTTTAAAAGAAGACTTAAAGCACTCACTTGTAGATCCTGATGGGGATTTTGTTGTTATAGGACCTATGCGTGTGATGGATGAAACAGTAATGTTTAATCCTGATGACGTTCGCAAAGCAAAAAGAGATATGACGTACGATGAGGATGATTTCTCAGAAGACGACTATGACGATGATGATTTTGACGATTTTGAGGACGATGATGATTACGATAGAAAAGGTCGCAAAAAGAACGGCGATGTAAATCCTAAAATGGCAAAAATGATGAAGATACTGACAATTGTAGCAGTTGTTATCATTGTATTTATCGTTGTATTTATTGTTGGAAAAGCGACAGGACTTTTAAAATTCGGTCCGTCTATCAATTTGGAAGAGGATGCGGATAAAAATGCAAAAGTGAAAGTGCCGGATTTAAGAGGAATGACAGAAGATGAAGCTGAAAAAGTTTTAAAAGGCAAAAAATACGAAATGAAATTAGTTGTGGAGTCAGAAGAAGAATCAACAACATATGAAAAAGGTCAGATTATCAGACAGACTCCGGGAGCAAATAAAGAAGCAAAGAAAAAATCTGTAGTTAAAGTTGTAATCAGTTCAGGTAAAAAAGAAGAAACAAAGTCTGTTCCGGATGTGTCGGGAAAAGACCAGAGTGAAGCATTGAGAATATTAAAAGAAGCGGGATTTACAAATGTAAAAGTAGATACTTCAAGATTTGAAACAAGTTCTGAATATGAACAAGATGAAGTTATCAGAACAGAACCTTCCGCTAACTCGGAAGTAGCATTAGATGAAGAAATTAATCTGATTGTAAGTCTTGGTGAGGATAAACCTGAAGTTCCAAATGTTATCGGTATGACACAGGAAAGTGCAGTTTCTGCTTTAAAAGCGAAAGGGCTTGAAGTTTCTGTAGAGGAAGATTACCATGACAGTACGGAAAAAGGAAAAGTATTTTACCAGAGCAAACGAGCAGGTTCTCGTGTAACAGAGGGAAGCACAATTATAATCCGTGTAAGTAAAGGAAAGAAACAGGTAGAAGTTACTGTTCCTGATATTATCGGAAAATCAAAAACATATGCAAAAAATATTTTGGAATCCCAGCAGTTAGGTTACAGAGAAGTATATAAAGACAGTGATTTGCCGAAAGATACGGTTATTTCCTGTGATCCGGGTTCAGGTAAGAATGTTGTTCAGGGAACAATGATTACGGTTTATATCAGCAAAGGACCTGTAACAGATGGCACTACAGGGACAGAGTCAGATAATTAGCAGTAGGAAAAAATAATGCAGGGAAAAATTATAAAAGGAATTGCCGGATTCTACTACGTTCACGTAGTAGAATTTGGCGTTTATGAATGTAAAGCAAAAGGAGCGTTTCGCAAAGAAAAGGTAAAATTACTTGTAGGCGATAACGTGGAAATAGACGTACTAAATGAAGAAAAGAAACTTGGAAATGTAGTTAAATTACTGCCGAGGGAGAATGAACTCATTCGTCCGGCGGTAGCCAATATAGATCAGGCACTTGTTGTGTTTGCCATTACAAAGCCAAAACCTCATTTCAATTTACTGGACAGATTTCTTGTCATGATGGAAAGCAAAAAAATTCCCATTGTACTATGTTTTAATAAGAAAGATATTGCTGAGGAAAAAGAAATTCGGGAATTAGAAGAAATTTATGAATCCTGCGGTTATCGGATTATTTTTACAAGTGCGAAAGAGGAAGAGAATATAAAACTTGTGAAGGAAGTTCTAAGAGGCAAAACGACTGCCGTGGCAGGTCCTTCAGGAGTGGGGAAATCCTCTCTGATTAATCTGTTTCAGTCGGAAATTCAGATGGAAACAGGAAGTATCAGCGAGAAGATAGAGCGGGGGAAACATACGACACGCCATTCAGAGTTAATTCCGATTGATAAGGAGTCATATATTATGGATACGCCCGGATTTAGTTCTCTCTATGTAAATGAATTTGAGAAAGAAGATTTAAAATACTACTTTCCGGAGTTTGAACAGTATGAGGGATTGTGCAAATTTAATGGCTGTGACCATATTCATGAGCCGAACTGTATGGTAAAACAGGCTGTGGAAGAAGGGAAAATTCACAGGGTAAGATATGAAAATTATATGGAAATGTATAAAGAATTACAGGAGAAAAGGAGATACTGATAATGAAATATATATTAGCGCCGTCCATATTAGCGGCGGATTTTAAAAATTTGGGGGAAGAAATTCAGGCAACAGAACAAAATGGAGCAGAGTATCTGCATTTTGATGTTATGGATGGATTATTTGTACCGAGTATTTCCTTTGGAATGCCTGTGCTACAATCAATCAAAAGTTGTACAAATCAAGTGATTGACGCTCATTTAATGATAAATGAGCCAATTCGATATGTGGAAGCGTTTCAGAAAGCGGGAGCAGATTTAATTACTATTCATCTGGAAGCCTGTGAAGATGTTCATAAAACTCTTGAGAAAATCAAAGAGTGTGGATTGAAAGCGGGAATTTCCATTTGTCCGGATACACCGGTGTCTGCTTTGGAAGAGTATGTAAATGAAGTGGATATGATACTGATCATGTCAGTACATCCGGGATTTGGCGGACAAAAATTTATTGAAGATTCTCTAACAAAAATCCGTATGACAAGAGAGATGCTTAACAGATATGGATTGGATACGGACATTCAGGTTGACGGTGGCATTTATACATCAAATGTAGAAAATGTGTTAAAAGCAGGAGCAAATATTATTGTAGCCGGTTCGGCCGTTTTCAAAGGGGACGCGAAGAAAAATACAAGAGAGTTTATGGAGATTTTGAACAAATATGAATAAGCGTGCAGTGATTGTAAGCGGTGGGATGATTCAAGAAGAATTTGTATCCGAAAAATTGAGAGAGTTGAAACATGATGTCCTTATCGGAGTCGACAGGGGCGTGGAATTTTTATATCAGAATCATATAACACCGGATTATATCGTTGGAGATTTTGACAGTCTTTCAGAAGAAATTGTACAATTTTATCGGGAGAATACGGATGTTTCCATTAGAAAATTTAATCCGGAAAAAGATTTTTCCGATACGGAGATTGCAGTTTGTCAGGCGATGGAACTAGACTGTGAGGAGATTATCCTTCTGGGAGCGACGGGAAATAGAATAGATCATGTTCTTGCAAATATTCAGGTGTTGGCAATTCCGCACAAAAAAGGAATTCATGCAGAGATAATTGATGAAAACAACAGAATTTATCTTATAGAACATGAGGCGGTGCTGGAAAAATCTAAAATGTACGGGAAATATTTTTCCGTATTTCCGTTGGACAGATGTATAGAAAACTTTTCTATAATAGGAGCAAAATATCCGTTGCACAATCATAGATTATGTCCGTATGATAGCCTGTGCGTCAGCAATCAGGCACAGGAAGAACAGGTGAAGATAACATTTTCGGAAGGAATTGTTATTTTGATAGAAGCAAAAGAGGAAAACTAGAAAAATAAAATGAAGGCGAGGATAAAGTAAATGAAATTAGGAATCGTGGGATTACCAAACGTAGGAAAAAGTACATTGTTTAATTCCCTTACAAAAGCGGGAGCAGAATCAGCAAACTATCCGTTCTGTACAATCGACCCAAATGTTGGTGTTGTAACTGTACCGGATAAACGATTGGATGTTTTGGGAGAAATGTACCATACGAAAAAAATCGTTCCGGCAGCCATTGAATTTGTAGATATTGCGGGACTTGTAAAAGGTGCGTCAAAGGGCGAAGGACTGGGAAATCAGTTTTTGGCAAATATTCGTGAGGTAGATGCGATTGTACATGTTGTTCGTTGTTTTGAGGACAGTAATATTGTCCATGTAGACGGAAGTATTGCTCCTCTTCGTGATATTGAAACAATTAATTTGGAATTAATTTTCTCTGATATTGAAATTTTAGAGAGAAGAATTGCAAAAGCGGTAAAAGTGGCAAGAAACGATAAAACAGTTGCGAAGGAATTGGCACTTTTAGAACGCTTAAAAGCATATTTGGAAGAAGGAAATATGGCTCGCAGTTTTGAAGTCGAAGATGACGATGAACTGGAATGGCTTGAAAGTTATAACCTTCTCACATACAAACCGGTTATTTTCGCTGCAAATGTAGCCGAAGATGATTTGGCAAATGATGCTGCTGACAACGAAGGAGTTTGTGCGGTTCGTGAATATGCAAAGAAAGAAAATTGCGAAGTATTTGTTGTATGCGCTCAAATTGAACAGGAAATTGCAGAGTTAGATGATGACGAAAAGAAAATGTTCTTGGAGGATTTAGGATTAGAAGAATCAGGATTGGAAAAATTAATTCGTGCAAGTTATAGTCTGCTTGGTTTAATTAGTTACTTGACAGCTGGTGAGCCGGAAGTTCGCGCATGGACAATTAAAAAAGGAACAAAAGCACCGCAGGCAGCAGGAAAAATCCATACAGATTTTGAACGTGGATTTATCCGTGCAGAGATTGTAAGTTACGATGACTTAATGGAATGTGGAACATACGCTGCGGCGAAGGAGAAAGGGCTTGTTCGTTTAGAGGGGAAAGAATACGTTGTAAAAGACGGAGATATTATTTTATTTAGATTTAATGTATAAAAGATAAGAGGGGGAAAGAGTATGAATAAGATGATTAATTTCCCTAATTTAAATATTCATTGGGAAAATGTAGGGCAAAAAATAAATCTGTTCGGGATTGAAATTACATATTTTGGGATTTTACTCGGAGTTGCTCTTCTGTTTGGCATTGCCCTTACTATGTGGCTTGCGCACAGAAGCGGACAAGAGGCGGAAGAATATTTGACCCTTTCTATATTTGTTGTGATTTCCGGTGTAATCGGTGCAAGGCTTTACTATGTACTTTTCGGATTTGAACAGTTTAAGGGAAATTGGATGAAAATATTCAACATTCGCTCGGGAGGGCTGGCGTTTTACGGAGCGTTGATAGCAGGAGTGATAGCGGTATTTATTTACAGTAAAAGACAGGGACTTATTGTATGGAAAGTGTTGGACACAATTGTTCCAGCACTGCTCATTGGGCAGATTTTAGGGAAACTGGGGAATTTCTTTAACAGGGAAGCTTTTGGAGAATACACGGATGGTCTTTTTGCCATGCAGTTGCCGATTGATTCGGTCAGAGCGGTGGATGTGACGGAGAAAATGCGTCAGAATGTAGAAAAGATAGACGGAATAAATATGATTCAGGTCAGCCCGTCATTTCTGTATGAGATTATTCTTTGTCTGATTATTTTGATTGGGCTTCTTATCTATAGACGATTTGAAGTGTATAAAGGAGAAATTTTCCTTCTTTACATTATCGGTTATGGCGCGGGAAGATTTTTCATTGAAATGGGAAGAGTGGATAAACTGAGAACAATTATTTTTGATTTACCTGTATCTCAGGTTATAGCGGTTGTATCTGTTATTATAGCGATGGTGCTTCTTGCCGTTACTTATAAATCGGGCGACGGACAGGGAAGAGGATTCTTCCGAATGAACTCTAAAAAGAAAAAAAATAAATTAAGATTTCCAAAATAAAGAAAAGTCTGGTGATTATTGTATTGTTTTCTAAAAGGAACAAATAATCACTAGACTTTTATTTTTTATGGGATTATAATATAAATATATGTGAAAATTCAACATGAAAATTTGAAGGAGGACAAACCAATGGGAAGAAAAATGAAAACCATGGACGGTAATCATGCAGCAGCACACGCTTCGTATGCTTTTACTGACGTTGCCGCTATTTACCCAATTACACCTTCATCCGTTATGGCGGAAGCTACAGATGAATGGGCTACTCAAGGTAGAACAAATATTTTCGGACAGACTGTTCAAGTTACAGAAATGCAATCAGAGGCAGGTGCTGCAGGTACTGTACACGGTTCTTTAGCAGCAGGTGCTTTAACAACAACATACACAGCATCTCAGGGATTATTGCTTATGATTCCTAACTTATACAAAATCGCAGGAGAACAGTTACCGGGTGTATTTAACGTATCCGCTCGTGCTTTAGCAAGCCATGCGTTATCTATTTTCGGTGACCACTCAGACGTTTATGCTTGTCGTCAGACAGGTTGTGCAATGCTCTGCGAATCAAGTGTACAGGAAGTTATGGACTTAACACCGGTTGCGCATCTTTCAGCAATCAAAGGAAAGATTCCATTTATTAATTTCTTTGACGGATTCAGAACTTCTCATGAAATTCAGAAAATTGAAACATGGGATTATGAAGATTTAAAAGATATGGCAGACATGGATGCAATCGACGCATTCAGAAAACACGCTTTAAATCCAAATCATCCATGTCAGAGAGGTTCAGCACAGAATCCTGATATTTTCTTCCAGGCAAGAGAAGCTTGTAATCCATATTATGACGCAATGCCTGCAATCGTACAGGAATACATGGATAAAGTTAATGCAAAAATTGGAACAAACTATAAATTATTCAACTATCATGGTGCTGAAGATGCAGAACACGTTATTGTTGCTATGGGTTCTGTATGTGATACAATCGATGAAACAGTTGATTATTTAATGGCAGCAGGACGCAAAGTCGGCGTTGTTAAAGTTCGTCTTTACAGACCGTTCTGTGCAGAAGCATTAGTAAATGCAATTCCTGACTCTGTAAAACAGATTACAGTTCTTGACAGAACAAAAGAACCGGGAGCACTTGGAGAACCATTATACTTAGATGTTGTAGCAGCATTAAAAGGAACAAAATTTGATGCAGTACCTGTATTTACAGGACGTTACGGTTTGGGTTCTAAAGATACAACACCGGCTCAGATTGTTGCAGTATATGACAACAACGAAAAACAGAAATTTACAATCGGTATCGTAGATGATGTGACAAACTTATCATTAGAAGTTGGGGCACCATTAGTTACAACTCCTGAAGGAACAATTAACTGTAAATTCTGGGGACTTGGTGCTGACGGTACTGTTGGGGCAAACAAAAACTCTATCAAGATTATCGGTGATAATACGGATATGTATGCTCAGGCATATTTTGATTACGACTCTAAGAAATCAGGCGGTGTAACAATGTCACACCTTCGTTTTGGTAAGAGTCCAATCAAATCGACATATTTAATTAAACAGGCTAACTTTGTTGCTTGCCACAACCCATCTTATGTGAATAAATATAATATGGTTCAGGAATTAGTTGACGGCGGTACATTCTTATTGAACTGCCCGTGGGATATGGAAGGTTTGGAAAAACATTTACCAGGACAGGTAAAATCATTTATTGCAAACCATAATATCAAATTCTATGTAATTGACGGTATTAAGATTGGTAAAGAAATCGGACTTGGCGGACGTATCAACACAGTTCTTCAGTCAGCATTCTTTAAACTTGCAAATATCATTCCGGAAGACCATGCTATCGAATTAATGAAAGCGGCAGCAAAGGCTTCTTACGGTAAAAAAGGTGACAAGATTGTTCAGATGAACTACGACGCTATCGATGCAGGTGCAAAACAGGTAGTAGAAATCGAAGTTCCTGAATCTTGGAAAATAGCAGAAGATGAAGGTTTATTTACACCAGAAGTAAAAGGTGGAAAACCTGAAGTAGTAGATTTTGTTAAAAATATTCAGGCAAAAGTAAATGCACAGGAAGGAAACTCTCTTCCGGTATCTGCATTCACAGAATATGTTGACGGTTCTACACCATCAGGTACATCTGCATATGAAAAACGTGGTATTGCAGTAGATATTCCTGTATGGAAACCTGAAAATTGTATCCAGTGTAACCGTTGTGCATATGTATGTCCTCATGCAGTTATCCGTCCGGTAGCATTGACAGAGGAAGAAGCAGCAAATGCACCGGAAGGACTTGAAACAATCGACATGATTGGTATGCCGGGATTGAAATTCACAATGACGGTATCTGCTTATGACTGTACAGGTTGTGGTTCATGTGCTAACGTATGTCCTGGTAAGAAGGGTGAAAAAGCACTTGTAATGGAAAATATGGAAGCAAATGCAGGAAAACAAGATTTCTTTGATTATGGAAGAGAAATTCCTGTAAAACCTGAAGTGGTTGCTAAATTCAAAGAAACTACAGTAAAAGGAAGTCAGTTCAAACAGCCATTACTTGAGTTCTCAGGTGCTTGTGCAGGTTGTGGAGAAACTCCATATGCAAAATTGATCACACAGTTATTTGGTGACAGAATGTACATTGCAAATGCAACAGGTTGTTCTTCAATCTGGGGTAACTCTTCACCATCTACACCATATACAGTAAACGAAAAAGGACAAGGTCCTGCATGGTCTAACTCATTATTTGAAGACAATGCTGAGTTCGGTTATGGTATGTTATTAGCGCAAAAAGCGTTAAGAAACGGCTTAAAAGCAAAAGTAGAAAAATTAGTTGAAAGCGGAGAGAATGAAGCAGTTGTTGCAGCAGGAAAAGAATGGTTAGATACATTCAACTGTGGTGCAACAAACGGAACAGCAACAGATAACTTAGTTGCTGCGTTAGAAAATTGTGACTGCGGATGTGAATTAAGAGCAGATATTTTAAATAACAAAGATTTCTTAGCGAAAAAATCACAGTGGATCTTCGGTGGAGATGGTTGGGCTTATGATATCGGATTTGGCGGTGTTGACCATGTCTTAGCATCAGGTCAGGACATCAACATTATGGTATTCGATACAGAAGTTTACTCTAATACAGGTGGACAGTCTTCTAAATCAACACCTACAGGTGCAATTGCTCAGTTTGCAGCAGCAGGTAAAGAAGTGAAGAAGAAAGATATGGCAAGTATTGCTATGAGTTACGGTTATGTATATGTAGCACAGATTGCTATGGGTGCTGACTTTAACCAGACAGTAAAAGCAATCGCAGAAGCAGAAGCATATCCGGGACCATCATTAATTATTGCTTACGCTCCATGTATCAACCACGGTATTAAGAAGGGTATGAACAAAGCGCAGACAGAAGAAGAATTAGCAGTAAAATCAGGATATTGGCACAACTTCCGCTTCAATCCGGCAGCAGAAGGAAACAAATTTACTCTTGACAGTAAAGAGCCAACTGAAAGTTACAGAGAATTTTTAGACGGCGAAGTTCGTTACAACGCTTTAGCAAGAATGAATCCGGAAAGAGCAGAAGAATTATTTGCTAAATCAGAAAAAGCAGCAAAAGAAAGATATGCTTATTTGAACAAATTAATTACTCTTTATGGAAATGAAGAATAGAATGAAATAGTAAGACAGCACGGTCAAAAAAATGATCGTGCTGTCTTTGCATATAAAATTTTGATGAAAGAAATATAAAAAACATTTTACAATTCATAAAAAGTATGCTAAAATCAAAAGCAATTGAATAACTGAAAGATAGAGGTGCATTTTTAAAGAGTACTGTTTAGTGTAAGTGGGACAGACTTCTAAGCAGGAAAGGGAAAGATGCCGAAGAATAAATTTTTTGTCCGAGGATTTGTTCTGGGACGTTGTATAAGATACAACGTACTGTCACAGAAGTGTGGAGCGCTATCATAGATTAGAATATATCATATGTCGTATATATTTCATTGTATACATAACCATAGACGTTCCTCAAGAAAGTCTATGGTTTTTTTCATTCTAAGAAGTGAGCAGTTTATTTCAGTCATTCAAAATAAAAAGAATGAAGAGAGGGTTTATGATGAAAAAAGATTCAAGAAGAAAAATACTTGCTGTTGTGAGCATGGTTTTATTATGTGTAATGATGTGTTCGATGACAGTATTTGCGGCGGAGGAACCGCCAAAACCGGAATTATATGCGACATTTTGGGCATTAATTCCGCCGGTTGTAGCGATTGCGCTGGCATTAATTACAAAAGAAGTGTATAGTTCTTTGTTTGTTGGGATTTTAGTAGGTGCATTGTTCTATTCGGGATTTTCCTTTGAAGGAACGGTTACCCATATTTTCCAAGGAGGCATTATCAGCGTACTTTCAGATGAGTATAACGTAGGAATTTTAGTGTTCCTTGTTATTTTGGGAGCGATGGTAGCACTGATGAACAGAGCAGGAGGTTCAGCGGCATTCGGACGTTGGGCAGGAGAACATATTAAAACGAGAGTGGGAGCCCAGTTGGCTACGGTTGTTCTCGGCGTATTGATTTTTATTGATGATTATTTTAACTGTCTGACAGTAGGAAGTGTTATGCGTCCGGTAACGGATAAACATAATGTATCTCGTGCAAAACTTGCATATTTAATTGACTCAACAGCGGCTCCAATTTGCATTATCGCACCGATTTCTTCATGGGCGGCAGCAGTCACAGGGTTTGTAAAAGGTGAAGATGGATTTTCTATTTTTATTAAAGCAATTCCATATAACTTTTATGCTTTACTTACAATCGTAATGATGATTGCCATTGTGACCATGAAAATTGATTACGGTCCAATGAAAATACATGAGGATAATGCGAAGAAGGGAGATATTTACACAACTCCTGACAGACCATATGAAAATGCGTCAACAGAAGTGGTAAATCATAATGGAAAAGTAATCGACTTAGTTATTCCGATTCTTTCGCTTATTGTATGCTGTGTAATCGGTATGATTTATACAGGTGGATTTTTTGATGGAAGAGATTTTGTGACAGCATTTTCAAAGAGTGATGCTTCAGTAGGTCTTGTGCTTGGAAGTTTCTTTGCATTAGTTATTACAATTGTGCTATATATGATTCGTAGAGTGTTGAGTTTCTCAGATTGTATGTCATGTATTCCTGAAGGATTTAAAGCGATGGTTCCTGCAATTATGATTTTGACATTTGCGTGGACGTTAAAGGCAATGACGGATAGTTTGGGAGCAGCAGTATATGTAGAAGGATTAGTAAAAAGTTCAGCCGGAAGTTTTATGAATTTCTTGCCGGCAGTCATCTTCTTAATTGGCTGTTTGTTGGCGTTTGCTACAGGTACTTCATGGGGAACATTTGGCATTTTGATTCCGATTGTTGTTCAGGCATTTGCAAATGATCCTGAACTTATGATTATCTCTATTTCTGCTTGTATGGCAGGAGCAGTTTGCGGGGACCATTGTTCACCGATTTCAGATACGACTATTATGGCATCAGCGGGAGCAAGGAGTAACCATGTAAATCATGTATCTACACAGTTGCCGTATGCAATGACTGCAGCAGCAGTTACATTCGTGACATATATTGTTGCAGGATTTGTACAATCAGCATGGATTTCATTACCTTTTGGTATCGTGTTGATGTTGTCAGTATTGGTTGTGATTAAGAAAAGAACAAAAAGTGCATAAAATATAAGAGGACAGAGTTCTATGTTGATTTTACATTGTATAAAAGAAAAACTGTATGAAGAAATGAGAGAAGATGATTATTTCGGAAAAATATTGTTGGAAAACAATTCGTTTATTCATTGTTCTTCTATCGAATACTTTTGGAGAGTTTCACCTCATTTTGATAACGAAAAAGAAAAGTTGGTGTTACTTGTGATTGATACGGACAATCTTGATGTATCTGTAAAATGGGAAGACTTAGAAAAATGTGGAAGAGAATATCCACATATTTACGGATTGATAAAAAAGGAAGCAATTAAAAATGTTCTGCCATATTTAAAGAGGGAAGACGGAACGTGGATAAAGAACGAAGAATTAAAACATATTGCGGATAAGTAAAAAATTGTGGTATTATGTATGTAATTAAAATGGCAGGGACGGTGAAAACCGGCCCTTAAAATAAGGAGGTTGTGACATGAAAGTTACAGAAAGAATCGCAAAATTGCGTGCATTGATGGAAGAAAGAAACATTGATATGTACATTGTTCCATCAGCAGATAATCATCAAAGTGAATATGTTGGAGAACATTTCAAGGCAAGAGAATTTATCACGGGATTTACAGGTTCTGCCGGTACTGCGGTAATTACTAAAACAGAAGCGGGACTTTGGACAGACGGAAGATACTTCCTTCAGGCAGAACATCAGTTAGAAGGTTCGGGCGTAGACCTTTATCGTATGGGAAATCCGGGAGTTCCTACAGTTCTTGAATTTATATCAGATAAATTAGAAGAAAACGGTACATTAGGATTTGACGGACGTCTTGTTGCGGTTGATGAAGGAAAAGAATATGCAAATGCCGCATCAAAGAAAGGCGGAAGTGTCAATTATGCTTATGATTTAGTAGATGAAGTTTGGGAAGACCGTCCGGCATTGTCTACAGAAAAAGCATTTGCATTAGATGAAAAACTTGTCGGAGAAAGTACAGAATCTAAGTTGGCACGTATCAGAAAAGTGATGGGAGAAGTTGGAGCAAACGTTCATGTTATCACATCATTAGATGATGTTGCATGGACATTGAATGTCAGAGGGAATGACGTTGCATACTCTCCATTATTATTAAGTTATCTTGTTATTACAATGGATCAGGTTGATTTATATGTGGATGAAACAAAATTAAATGATGAAATCAGAGCAAACTTCGATAAAGTAAATGTTGTGCTTCATCCATATAACGATATTTATGAGGCAATGAAGACATATGGTGCAGATGATACATTGCTTATTGATCCAGACAGATTAAACTATGCACTTTACTACAACATCGGAGAAAATGTTCATACAGTAGAAAGACAGAATCCTACAGTATTAATGAAAGCGATGAAAAATGAAGTAGAACTTGCCAACACAAGAAATGCTCATATCAAAGACGGTGTTGCAATGACAAAATTCATGAAATGGGTAAAAGAAAATGTTGGTAAAATGACAATTACTGAGATGAGTGCATCTGAGAAATTGGAACAGTTCCGTGCAGAACAGGAAGGTTTCTTATGGCCAAGTTTTGAGCCAATCTGCGGATACGGAGAACACGCTGCTATCGTACACTACACTTCTACACCGGAAACAGATGTAGAATTAAAAGAAGGAGCATTGTTCTTGACAGATACAGGCGGAAACTACTATGAAGGTTCTACAGATATTACAAGAACATTTGCATTAGGTGAAGTAAGTGATATTGAAAAATTGCACTTTACAACAGTTGCAAAAAGTATGTTAAATCTTGCAAATGCAAAATTTATGTATGGAGCAATGGGTGTAAACTTAGATATTCTTGCAAGAAAACCATTCTGGGATATGAATTTAAACTTCAATCACGGAACAGGACATGGAGTAGGATATTTATTAAATATTCATGAAGGCCCTTCAGGAATTAGATGGCAGTACAGACCAAGTGAAACAACACCGTTTGAAGAAGGTATGGTTGTTACGGATGAACCGGGTATCTACATTGCAGGTTCTCATGGTATCCGTACAGAAAATGAATTGATTGTCCGCAAGGGAGAAGCAAATGAATATGGTCAGTTTATGTATTTTGAAACAATGACATTTGTGCCAATCGATTTAGATGCAATCAATCCTGATATTATGTCAGCAGAGGATAAGAAAATGTTGAATGATTATCACAAACAGGTATTTGAAAAGATTTCTCCATACTTAAATGAAGAAGAAACAGAATGGTTGAAAAAATATACAAGAGAAATTTAGAAAAGATTACAAAAAGCGGAAATCCAATCGGGACTTCCGCTTTTATGATTTTATTTTACGTTATCATAGATGAAAAAGGTCATATTACCGATTTGATTTTTGATTTCAAAAGTGTGTTGTTTTTCACATCGTCTGACCATGCCCTGATGTTCATAGAAACCGTAATTGCAACTTGTGTCAGTAAATAGGTAATAGTTTTTTACATATTCACTCTCCATATAATCGCTTAATTTAGAAAATAATTGCTTGCCTATTCCATAGCCTCGACACTGTTTATCCACGGCGAAGAAAGCAACTTCTCCATCATATTGTATAGGAGAAGATTCTAGAAGTTCTTTGTCAATTCCATTTACATTTCCAAAGATTTTGGAAACGTTTCTCCCTTCTTTTCTGCATAGCAGATCAAAAATAGAAATGGTTCGTTTAAGCAAAAGGGTGAATGAATTTTTGAATTTTTTGATATTTTTTCCCATAATAATTCCGACAGGTGTATTATCCAGCACGGCAACCTGTGTAAAAGTTTGATTTGCCAGACAACTGTTTAAGAAGACAGCAGCCATTTTATCGGCGATTTTAGGGCTGGCAAAAGAATCGTATTTCCATGCCTCACGGATAATGTTTTTGATTACCTTAAAATCTTCTTTTTTATAACATCTAAATGTAAGTTGTTTTTCCATAAATTATTCCTCCTAAATGTGTTTTCGTATCAAACTATAAACTATACAGTTGCTGTAAAGTCAAGAAATATAAAACTATTGTGACAAACTTCTTTTTTTGTGGAAAAGGTGTTATAATAAACTAAATTGGCAAAAATGTAAAAAGAATGAAAATAGGAGAGAAGAGATATATGAAGTTACAGGAATTAGCAGCATATGAATTACTTCAAGAACATCATCTGAAAGATTTACAGTCGGAAGGCTATATATTAAAACATAAAAAAAGTGGGGCGAAAGTTGTTCTTCTTTCAAATAATGACGAGAATAAAGTGTTTTCTATCGGATTTCGTACACCGCCGAAGGATAGCACAGGGTTACCGCATATTTTGGAACATTCCGTTTTGTGCGGTTCTAAACGATTTCCGTCAAAAGACCCGTTTGTTGAATTGGTAAAAGGGTCTTTGAACACATTTTTAAATGCGATGACTTATCCGGATAAAACAGTGTATCCGATTGCAAGTTGCAATGCTAAAGATTTTCAAAATTTGATGCACGTTTATATGGATGCGGTGTTCTATCCGAATATTTACGAGCATGACGAGATTTTCCGTCAGGAAGGTTGGAGTTATAAACTGGACAGTGCGGATGGAAAGTTAGAATATAACGGTGTTGTATATAATGAGATGAAGGGCGCTTTTTCTTCTCCAGAGGGAGTCTTGGACAGAGTTGTATTAAATTCACTTTTTCCGGATACTTCTTATAGAAATGAGTCGGGTGGAGATCCGGAAGTTATTCCGGAACTTACTTATGAACAATTTTTGGAGTTCCACAGAAAATATTATCATCCGTCTAATAGTTACATTTATCTGTACGGAGATATGGATATGGCAGAAAAACTGGAGTGGCTCGATAAAGAATATTTAAGTCAGTTTGATGCGATAGAAATTGACTCGGAAATTAAAAAACAGGAAGCATTTACAGAGAGAAAAGAAGTGGAAATATCATATTCTGTTTCAAGCAACGAATCAGAAGAAGATAATACCTATTTATCTTATAACAAAGTTATAGGGACAAGTTTAGACAGAAATTTATATTTGGCATTTGAAATATTAGACTATGCACTTCTTTCTGCACCGGGAGCACCACTTAAGAAAGCGCTTGTAGATGCAGGAATTGGAAGAGATATTATGGGGTCATATGACAATGGAATTTATCAGCCGGTATTTTCTATTGTGGCAAAAAATGCAAATATTGAGCAGAAAGAAGAATTTATTTCCGTTATTGAAAGCACATTGAAAGCCATTGTGGAAAACGGTATGGATAAAAAGGCAATTGAGGCGGGAATTAATTATCACGAATTCCGTTATCGCGAAGCCGATTTTGGAAACTTTCCTAAAGGGCTTATGTATGGATTACAGATTTTTGACAGTTGGCTCTATGATGATGAGAAACCGTTTATCCATTTAGATGCCATTGAAACATTTGACTTCTTGAAAAAACAGGTAAATACAGATTATTTTGAGCAGTTAATACAGAAGTATTTGTTGGATAACACACATGCATCTATTGTAGTTGTAAAAGCAGAAAAAGGACGTACTGCCAGATTGGAAAAAGAACTGGATGAGAAATTACAGGCATATAAGGCAAGTCTTTCAAAAGAAGAAGTTGACAAACTTGTAGAAAGAACGGCGCAATTAATTGCATATCAGGAAGAACCGTCCACAGAAGAGGAATTAAAGACAATTCCTGTGCTTGAAAGAGAGGATATTTCGAGAGAAATTGCACCGATTTATAATGAGGAAAAATATTATAACGATACATTGATGATTTACCATAATATTGAAACAAACGGTATCGGTTATGTGGACTTATTGTTTGATTTATCGGCAGTTCCGGCGGGAATGTTATCTTATGTAGGTATTTTACAGTCTGTTTTGGGGATTATTGACACAAAGAACTATGAGTATGGGGAATTGTTTAATGAAATTAATGTCCATACAGGTGGAATCGGCACTTCATTAGAAATGTATCCGGATGTGACGAAAGCGAAAGAAAAAGAATTTAAAGCTACTTTTGAGATGAAGTCAAAAGCGTTGTATAATAAACTACCGGTTGCATTCGCCATGATGAAAGAAATTTTAGTGAATTCTAAATTGGATGATGAAAAGCGTTTGAAAGAAATTTTGGATATGACAAAATCAAGATTACAAATGCGTTTTCAGTCGGCAGGGCATTTAACTTCTGCACTTCGTGCGATGTCTTATGCTTCACCGTTAGCAAAATTTAAGGATATTACAAACGGAATCGGATTTTATCAGACGGTAAATGATATTTGCGAGCACTTCGATGAGAAGAAGGAAGAATTAATTCAAAATCTGCAAAAATTATGCAAAATACTTTTCAGAGCCGATAATATGATGATTAGTTATACGGCATCCGAAGAAGGTCTTACAGATATGGACAAATTCATTGCAGATTTGAAAGTTGATTTATATAAGGAAAATGTGGAAAGTACACCTTGTGTACTGCACTGTGAGAAGAAAAATGAAGGATTTAAAACTTCATCTAAAGTACAATATGTGGCGAGAGCAGGAAACTTTATTGATCAGGGAGTAGACTATACGGGAGCACTTCAAATTTTGAAAGTGATTTTGAGTTACGATTATTTATGGCAGAATGTCAGGGTGAAAGGTGGAGCATACGGATGTATGAGCAGTTTCAATCGCTTGGGAGATGGATATTTCGTATCTTACCGTGACCCGAATTTAGAAAAGACAAATGAAATCTATGAGGGAATTACAGATTATCTTCGCAATTTTAATGTGACTGACAGGGATATGACAAAATACATTATCGGAACAATCAGCAATATAGACCAGCCGATGAATCCGGTGGCAAAAGGTGACCGTTCACTAAATCTCTATATGAATCGTGTTTCAAAAGAAATGATAGAGATGGAGAGAAAACAGATATTGGATGCAACGCAGGAAGACATTCGTAAACTTGCCGATATAGTTGAGGCGGTGCTTAACGCAAACCAACTTTGTGTTATCGGAGGCGAAGAAAAGATTGAGGAGCAGAAATCGTTGTTTGATGAGATAAAAGATTTATTTTAAATATACAAAAAAGAGAGGTAAGCATGAAAGCAGATTATAAATCAGGTTTTGTAACTTTAATCGGAAGACCAAATGTGGGAAAATCAACATTGATGAATTATTTGATTGGACAGAAAATTGCAATTACATCAAATAAGCCACAGACAACAAGAAACAGAATTCAGACTGTGCTGACAACAGAGCAGGGACAGGTTGTATTTGTGGATACTCCGGGAATCCATAAGGCGAAAAACAAACTGGGAGAATATATGGTAAATGTTGCGGAACGCACATTAAATGAAGTGGACGTTGTGCTTTGGCTTGTAGAGCCGTCTACATTTATCGGAGCAGGGGAAAAACACATTGCAGAACAGTTGAAAAGGGTAAAAACTCCTGTTATTCTCGTTATCAATAAAGTGGATATGGTAAAAAAAGATGAAGTATTTGCTTTTATTGATGCATATCAAAAAATCTATGATTTTGCGGCAATCGTTCCGGTTTCAGCAAAAAATGGGGAAAATACAGATGAATTATTGAAAGTTTTATTTCAGTATCTCCCATATGGACCACAGTTTTATGATGAAGATACAGTCACAGATCAGCCACAAAGACAGATTGTTGCGGAAATTATTCGCGAAAAGGCATTACACGCATTAAATGAAGAAATTCCACATGGAATTGCGGTTTCTATTGAAAAAATGCAGTTTAAAAGAAAAATCGTGGAAATAGAGGCGACAATCATTTGTGAGAGAGATTCCCACAAAGGAATTATTATCGGAAAACAGGGAAGTATGTTAAAGAAGATAGGAACAAACGCCCGTTATGAAATTGAAAAAATGCTGGAAATGCAGGTAAATTTGAAATTGTGGGTAAAGGTAAAAAAAGACTGGAGAGATAGTGATTTCCTTATTAAAAACTTTGGATACACAAAAGATGAATAATATTTTTGGAAATGCTGGAAGTTTTTTGCTGGTATAGAGCAGGCATAATCGGAGAACCTAAAAATAAAGGAACAGAAGAAGAGGTGATTCGATGGAACTTTCAGCGTGGGATAAATTTTCCAAGACGGGAAAAATCGAGGATTATTTAGAATACTGCGAGAGCAGAATGGAAAAGACAGGGGAATACAATCGTGAATCAGCCGGTGATAGTGACAGGTATTGTGCTGTCAGTGACTCCAATAGGGGAGTACGATAAAAGAGTTGTAATTCTGACAAAAGAAAAAGGAAGGATTTCAGCATTTGCCAAAGGGGCAAGAAGACCGAACAGCCAGTTTGGAGGTGCTGTAAGTCCTTTTTGCTTTGGAGAATTTACATTATATGAAGGAAGAAATTCTTATAATATTATGCAGGTTCATATTTCCAATTATTTTCAGGAACTGAAAAATGATATGGAGGCTACATATTACGGGTTCTATTTTATGGAGTTTGCGGAATATTATACAAGAGAGCAGAATGATGAAACGGAAATGCTTAAATTGTTGTATCAGACCTTTCGGGCATTGACGAAGAAAAATATTTCAAATGAGTTGATACGTTGCATTTATGAATTGAAAGCAGTGTATATTAACGGGGAAGGACCTCAAGTATTTCAATGTGTAAAATGTGGAAATGGGGAAGCGCCATTTATATTCAGTGTAAGACAGGGTGGAATTATTTGCAAAAATTGTATCAAAGAAGTAAACGATGTGGTGGAAATAGATACGTCCACGTTGTATGCTATGCAGTACATCGCAGGCGCATCCATTGAAAAATTGTATACATTTACGGTATCGGAAAATGTACTGAAAAAGTTGAAAAAAATTGTGTCGGGATACCTTTCTTTTTATGTGGATAAAACATTCAAATCTCTGGAAATATTGGAAATTTGTCTAAAGTAAAAAAGTAAACATTTACAATCTTATAGAAAAACTGTATAATAATTAACAATTTATAGAATGTATAAATTACATAAAAAGAATATTTGTTGCGGAAATATTTATGTGTCTGTAAGTTAAAAATAAAATGCGAAGGAGAGAGAAAGCGAATGGAAAAGACAATGGAAAAAATTGTAGCAGTAGCAAAATCAAGAGGATTTGTATATCCGGGCTCAGAGATTTACGGAGGATTGGCAAACACATGGGATTACGGTAATCTCGGTGTAGAATTGAAAAACAACGTAAAAAGAGCATGGTGGAAAAAATTCATTCAGGAAAATCCATACAACGTAGGTGTTGACTGTGCTATCCTAATGAATCCACAGACATGGGTTGCATCAGGACATTTGGGTGGATTCAGCGATCCTTTAATGGATTGTAAAGAATGTAAAGAAAGATTTCGTGCTGACAAATTGATTGAAGATTTTGCAGCAGAAAACGGAATTGAACTAACAGAAAGTGTAGACGCCTGGTCAAAAGAACAGATGGAATCATGGATTGCAGAACATGAAGTTCCATGTCCAACTTGTAAAAAACATAACTTTACAGAAATTCGTCAGTTCAACTTAATGTTCAAAACATTCCAAGGTGTTACGGAAGACGCAAAAAATACAGTATATTTACGTCCTGAAACAGCACAGGGAATTTTTGTCAACTTCAAAAACGTACAGCGTACATCAAGAAAGAAAATCCCATTTGGAATCGGACAGATCGGAAAATCATTCCGTAACGAAATTACACCGGGTAACTTTACTTTTAGAACAAGAGAATTTGAACAGATGGAACTAGAATTTTTCTGTGAACCGGGAACAGACCTTGAATGGTTTGCATATTGGAAACAATTCTGTTTAGATTGGTTATATTCACTTGGATTAAAAGAAGACGAAGTACGTGCAAGAGATCATTCTCCGGAAGAACTTTGCTTCTATAGTAAAGCGACAACAGACGTAGAATTTTTATTCCCATTCGGATGGGGAGAATTATGGGGAATCGCTGACAGAACAGATTATGATTTATCGCAGCATCAGGAAGTATCAAAACAGGATATGACATATTTTGATGATGAAAAGAAAGAAAAATACATTCCATATGTTATCGAGCCTTCTTTGGGTGCAGACCGTATGGTATTAGCATTCCTTTGCAGTGCTTACGATGAGGAAGAATTAGAAGGTGGAGATGTCCGTACAGTAATGCATTTCCATCCGGCGTTAGCTCCAATTAAAATCGGTGTATTGCCACTTTCTAAGAAATTAAATGAAGGTGCAGAAAAAGTATTTGCTGAATTATCAAAAACATATAACTGCGAATTTGATGACAGAGGAAATATTGGGAAACGTTATCGCCGTCAGGATGAAATTGGAACACCGTTCTGTGTAACTTACGATTTTGAGTCTGAGGAAGATGGGGCAGTTACAGTCCGTGACCGTGATACGATGGAGCAGGAAAGAATTAAAATTGAAGATTTGAAAGCATATTTCGAGAAGAAGTTTGAGTTTTAATTCATTTGGGGACGTAGTTTTTTTCAGTTTGACTACGTCTCCAAATGAGAAATACGGTGTCCCTTTTTACAGAATACCCCGTCCCTAAATGGAGAATAAAAAGGGAAGGTGAAATATGCCGCGTCAACGAAGAAGAAAAAGTGCTACCGGATTTTATCATGTGATAGCAAAAGGAATAAATAGAGAAAAAATTTTTAATCAAACACGTGAAAAGAATTATTTCAAAAGAATTTTGCGAAAATATCTTCAAGAAGATGAAGTAGAAATTTATGCATATTGTATTATGTCTAATCATGTACATCTAATTATCAAATCTGAATTGGCAGTTTTAGCCGTATTCATGGCCAAATGTCTGGCAAAATACGCAGAATATTATAATTATAAACATAATAGAAATGGACACGTTTTCCAAAATCGATTTAAGAGTGAATGTATAGAAAATGAACGATATTTTTGGAATTGTGTGCGTTATATTCATTTGAACCCAATGAAATGTAATAGTGAAAATAGTTATTTACAATACAAATATAGTAGTATTGGCGAGTATCGGTTATTCAAAAGAGATTTACTACATGAAAACGCATTGAATATATTTCAAAGAAAATTTGAAGAATGGGAAGATGTTGTAAACTTTCATAATAAAAAGCAATATGTAGTGGTTGATGATGTGAAAGAAGATATAAATTTACAAAGGCAGGAAATTGCTTTAAATATTTTGGAACAAATGAAAATGGAAAAGAATTTATCTAAAATAGAAGAAATTATAGAGGAAAAAACTTTGCGTGAAGAGTATAAGGGAAGGTTAATTGATAAGATGAAAGTTTCTTCTGCAAGGAGCGAGAACCTATATTTGTTTGTGAAGAGAAAAATCATTGGTGGATAATAATAAAAAGGGGACAGGGTGTTCTGTAAAAAGGGACAGGGCATTTTGTGTTTGGGGACGTAGTAAAATACAAAAAAACTACGTCCCCAAACACTATTTAGACACACAAGACAAAGAATGGGAAATGCCTTTTACAGAAGAAATATATTCCAAAGGAGACATTCCTGTTGCTTTTTTAAATTGTTTTGAAAAATACTGAAGAGAACTGAAAGAAAGATAATGTGCGACTTCTGTGCAGTTCATTTTTTCACTGCGGAGAAGTTCTTTTGCGTAATCCATTTTCAGTTTATGAAAATATGCCATAGGGCTACAATGATATTTAGCAGTGAATATTGTATGTAGAGCGGAACGACTTACGGAGAAGGTTTCGCAGATAGTAGAAATAGTGAGGGTGTCACAGATATGTCTTTTCATAAAGGATGCAATTTCATCAGGAAGGTTGTTTCTGGCAGAAGAGCGGACGAAAGAGGGAGAAACGGAATTTTCAAGGTGATTTCGTTTCAGAGTAATTAAAAGTAATTCCAAGTAAAGAGAAATCAAATGCTGTGAGCCGAAAGGTGCATTTTCAGAAATTTTCACCTGTTCTACGGATGGAAGGTAGAGGGGAGAAGAGAAAGCGTTTTTTGCTTCTGCAATCATTTTAGAAATAAGGATGCGTTCTTCTAAAGTAAGCGTGCAGTGAAAATTGTGAAAGAATTTTATGGCAGGGGAATTGCAGTAAAAAGAAACAGCCACAAGATTCGGCGATTTTTTACTGATAGATTGAATGGCGTGAAATTCATTTGGCTTATGAAAAATAATATCTCCTGCTGTCAGAGTGTGTTCTTTGGTATCTGCCTGTACAGACACTTTCCCTTTATCTACATATAAAAATTCCCAAAAATCATGAGTTTCTCCGGTGAAAACAAAATCATTCATATATTCAAAATAGTGAATAGTTACAATAGATTCGATTTGAAATTCTCTTTTTAATTTTGTGCTGACGTAAGCCATAGTTTACCTCCTGCTATTGAGTGTTTTTTTATTTTAGCAGAGCGAGAGGAATAAATAAAGATAAAAAGATAAGTTTTCAGTATAAAATAACAAGCCAATCGGAAGAAGAAAACATATAATAAAAGTTATAAAATGGATAGGGAGGACGAAGATGAGTAAAAAATTAAAAGTAGCGTTGGCGGGACTCGGAAGTAGAGGAAAAGATACATATGCACCGACAGCAAAACTATTTCCGAATAAAATGGAAATTGTGGCAATTGCGGATATTGATCCTGCGAAGGTGGAGGAAGTAGCAAAAGAATATCATATACCGGAGAAAATGTGTTTTTCCAGTGCGGAAGAGTTGATTGCACAGGAAAAATTAGCAGATATTATGTTTATCACAACGCAGGATAAACAGCATGTTGAACAGGCGATTCCTGCATTAAAAAAGGGATACCACATTTTACTGGAGAAACCGATTTCACCGAAACCAAAAGAGTGCAGGGAAATTGTAAAGGTAGCAAAAGAATGTAACAGACAGGTAATCGTATGCCATGTTCTTCGATATACGCCAATCTATTCTAAATTGAAAGATGTTTTAGATACAGGGGTTATTGGGGATGTGGTTTCCGTAATGTCTATCGAAAATGTAGGATATTGGCATCAGGCACACAGTTTTGTTCGTGGAAATTGGAGAAATTCGGAAACAACAAGTCCGATGATTTTACAGAAATGCTGTCATGATATGGATTTACTTCTGTGGTTGACAGGCAAAACTTGTGAATCTGTTTCATCATTTGGCGATACATATTTATTTAAAGAAGAATGTGCTCCGGAAGGAGCGGCGCTTCGTTGTATGGACGGATGTAAGGCGAAAGAAAATTGCCCGTATGATGCGGAAAAAATTTATTTGGATCACCATAAAATCGGTGCAAAAACGGGATACAAAGAATGGCCGTTAGATGTATTGACGTTACATCCGAGCGTAGAAACAATTGCAGAAGCGATAAAAACAGGTCCGTATGGAAGATGTGTGTATCATTGTGATAACAATGTGGTCGATCATCAGGTTGTTAATATGAAAATGACAGACGGAACGACAATTAGCCATACAATGTGCGGATTTACCGCTACAGGAAGTCGTTATGCGAAATTTATGGGAACTAAAGGTGAAATTATTGCAGATATGACGGAAAATACAATTAAAATTACAGTGTTTGGACGAAAAGATACGGAAGTAATTGATATATCCCAAATTGCTTCAGATTTCTCAGGACATGGTGGCGGGGACAACAGAATGGTTGAGGAATTTTTGGATATGCTCATAAATAAAACAGGACCTACAAAACGAACAACTTCTGTGGAACAATCGGTAGAAAGCCATTATTGTGCATTGGCTGCTGAAGAGTCCAGAATAAACGGTGGAAAGGTGGTTTTCTTAGATAAATACAGAAACGGGAAATAAATAGTTTTCTGTCGAAAAGACCTTGACGAACCTTGACAAACCGTATAAAATATATGTGCGGTAGATTATCGTATTGCAATATGTTAATAATAAGAAGAAATACTTTTTATTAAAAAATATTATGTAGGAGGTCGTAAAGACATGGCAAAATGGGTTTATATGTTCACCGAAGGTGACGCAACCATGAGAAACACTCTTGGTGGTAAAGGTGCTAACCTTGCTGAGATGACTAAATTAGGTCTTCCTGTACCACAAGGTTTCACAATTACAACAGATGCTTGTACTCAGTACTATGAGGATGGAAGAAAAATCAACGATGAAATCATGGAACAGATCATGGATGCAATCGTAAAAATGGAAGAAGTTACTGGAAAGAAATTTGGAGATAAAGAAAATCCACTTCTTGTATCTGTTCGTTCAGGAGCAAGAGCATCTATGCCAGGTATGATGGATACTATCTTAAACCTTGGTTTAAATGAAGAAGTTGTTAAAGTATTAGCAGAAAAATCAGGAAATCCACGTTGGGCTTGGGACTGCTACAGAAGATTCATTCAGATGTACTCTGACGTAGTTATGGAAGTAGGTAAAAAATACTTTGAAGAACTTATCGACAAAATGAAAGAAGAAAAAGGTATTACTCAGGACGTAGACCTTACAGCAGAAGATTTAGAAGTTCTTGCTAATCAGTTCAAAGCAGAATACAAAGAAAAAATCGGTGAAGACTTCCCAGTTGATCCAAAAGAACAGTTAATGGGAGCAGTAAAAGCCGTATTTCGTTCTTGGGACAACCCTCGTGCTAATGTTTACCGTCGTGACAACGATATCCCATATTCTTGGGGAACAGCCGTTAACGTACAGATGATGGCTTTCGGTAACATGGGTGAAACATCAGGAACAGGTGTTGCATTTACTCGTGACCCTGCTACAGGTGAAAAACACTTAATGGGTGAATTCTTAATGAACGCTCAGGGTGAAGACGTTGTTGCCGGTGTTCGTACACCACAGAAAATTGATCAGTTAAAAGAAGTTATGCCTGAAGTTTACGAACAGTTCGTAGGAATCTGTAATACATTGGAAGATCATTACAGAGATATGCAGGACATGGAATTCACAATCGAAGATAAAAAACTTTATATGTTACAGACACGTAACGGTAAGAGAACAGCACAGGCTGCTTTAAAAATCGCTTGTGATTTAGTAGATGAAGGAATGATTACAGAGGAAAAAGCAGTTGCTATGATTGATCCTCGTAACTTAGATACATTACTTCACCCACAGTTTGATGCTGCTGCATTGAAAGCTGCTGCACCAGTTGCTAAAGCACTTGGAGCATCTCCGGGAGCTGCTTGCGGTAAAATCGTATTTACAGCAGAAGACGCTAAAGAATGGGCTGCAAGAGGAGAAAAAGTTGTTCTTGTACGTCTTGAAACATCACCAGAAGATATCGAAGGTATGAAAGCCGCTCAGGGTATCTTAACAGTACGTGGTGGTATGACATCTCACGCTGCCGTAGTTGCTCGTGGTATGGGTACTTGCTGTGTATCTGGTTGTGGTGATATCACAATGGATGAAGTAAATAAGAAATTTACATTAGCCGGAAAAGAATATCATGAAGGAGATTCTATCTCTCTTGACGGTTCAACAGGTAACATCTACGATGGAATTATCCCAACAGTAGACGCTACAATCGCTGGTGAATTCGGAAGAATCATGGGATGGGCTGACAAATACAGAACATTAAAAGTTAGAACAAATGCAGATACACCAGCAGATGCTAGAAAAGCACGTGAACTTGGTGCTGAAGGTATCGGTCTTTGCCGTACAGAGCATATGTTCTTTGAAGGAAACAGAATTGATGCTTTCCGTGAAATGATTTGTTCTGAAACATTAGAAGAAAGAGAAGCAGCTCTTGAAAAAATCCTTCCAGAACAGCAGGGAGATTTCGAGGCATTATATGAAGCATTAGAAGGACATCCAGTTACAATCCGTTTCTTAGATCCACCTCTTCATGAGTTCGTACCAACAACTGAAGAAGATATTAAGAAACTTGCAGATACTCAGGGTAAAACAGTTGAACAGATTAAAGCAATCATTGATTCTTTACATGAATTCAACCCAATGATGGGACACAGAGGACTTCGTCTTGCTGTAACTTATCCTGAAATTGCTAAAATGCAGACAAGAGCAGTTATCCGTGCTGCTATCAATGTTCAGAAAGCACACAGCGACTGGGCAGTAAAACCTGAAATCATGATTCCGTTATCATGTGATTCAAAAGAATTAAAATATGTTAAAGATATGGTAGTAGCAACAGCTGATGCTGAAATCGCTGCTGCAGGTGTTGAACTTGCATATGAAGTTGGTACTATGATTGAAATCCCAAGAGCTGCTCTTACAGCAGATGAGATTGCAAAACAGGCAGACTTCTTCTGCTTCGGTACAAACGACTTAACACAGATGACATATGGTTTCTCTCGTGATGATGCTGGTAAGTTCTTAGATGCTTACTATGATGCAAAAATCTTTGAGAACGATCCATTTGCTAAATTAGACCAGATTGGTGTAGGTAAATTAATGGAAACTGCTATCAAATTAGGAAAACCAGTTAATCCAAACCTTCACGTAGGTATCTGTGGAGAACACGGTGGAGATCCAAGTTCTGTAGAATTCTGCCACAAAATTGGCTTAGACTATGTATCTTGTTCACCATTCCGTGTACCAATCGCAAGATTAGCTGCTGCTCAGGCTGCTATCAACAATAAATAATATATTGTGAATTGCAAATAAAAAATTCCCTGTGTTTCAAATGAAACACAGGGAGTTTTTGTCATTTTATAAACATAGCAGGAGAGTTATTTAATTTTCTGATTGTTCATCATCTAAATATTCTATTATATCTGAAACACTGCAATCTAATAATCTGCATAATTGATTAACAGTATTTGTTGAAATACTGTTTCCCTTTTGAATAGAATAATAAGTTGCTCTTGAAAATCCCATTTTTTCTAATCTGTATGAAGAAATTTTTTTCCTTTTCATTGTATCAAATAAAGGTGCATAACTAATCAATATAATCCTTCCCCAATCTTTAAACTTTATATTCTATATAAATTTTAGAGAAAAGGAATGGGCTTGACTATGTATGAATATCCGAGTATAATTTAGGAAGATAGATAAAACGAGAAGGGAGGAAATGTAATGAAAAAGTTGGGTGTAAAGGTAATATCTGTTCGTGTACAAGGATATTTTTGCGGAAGAAATAATGGGAATTTTTGTGGATTAAGACTAAATGCGAATTAGAAGAAAGGAAATGGCTATACTAATTCAACTGTATAGCCATTCGTTATGTAAAAAAGATGATGACTTTTATGGATAAAATTACATATAGGTTTTATGATTTAAAGCCTGCTATATTAATAGTATATAATTTTTCTAATGGAGCGACATATTATTATGATTCTATTAGTGCAGAAATATTATATGCTTTATTACTTAAAGATAAAAATAAGGTTGAAGAACTTTTGAAAGTAAATGAAATTGATGAAACTACATATATTGATTTTATGAAGGAAACAGAATATCTTTTAAATTCAAGTAGTCAAACTATGGGTCTTGAAAAGATGGATACGGATTCTACTGTAATAGATAATGGGGAAGTTTTAAATCAGATTTATAATGAAATGTATAAACAAAATGTTTTGTATAGATTTCATATAGATATAACAGGAAGATGTAATTTTAGATGTGTCCATTGTTATCATACATTTGAGAGTTATAGTGCAGATGAAATATCATTAGAAGATTTCGAGATACTTTTTGAAAAATTATATAAAATGGGTGTGTTTGTGATTACTATAAGTGGGGGAGAACCGTTCTTAAGAAAAGATTTATTAGAGATACTTAAATTAGGAAAAAAATATGGATTTGTTTTTCAGATATTAACAAATGGATATTTAATAGATGAAGAAATGATAAAAGAACTTATTGATAATAATGTAAGTAAATTGAGTTTTAGTTATTACGGTTCTGATGAAAGTCACAAAATAATTACCGGTAATTCACATTCAAGAAAACGATTGATGGGAGTAATTGATTTATGCATTAAATATCATATGCCATATGAATTAAAGTTTATATTGCTCCAATCTAATATAAACGATTTTGATGAGTATGTACAATTATGTAAACGATTAGGAATAAGACCATTATTTGAACCATCTTTGATTCCTAAGTTAGATGGAGATAATAGTAATTTTAAAGAAAAACTGGATTATGATACTTATAAAGAGTTTATGAAAAATCACTTAGAGTATTTTTATGATGGAAGTGATTTAACACAATACAGTGATAAGTGTATAAATTGTAGTGCAGGAAGATATGGTCTATATTGTGATCATGCAGGAAATGTATATCCATGTGTTTCTTATAGAGAATATTTAGGAAAAGTTGAAGATGTAGATGATATATGGAATAATAGTAAAGTATTAAAGAATATTAGGGATAGAAGTTATAGTCAGTTTTTAACATTTAATAAGTTTTCTTTTTGTAAATATTGCTATCAAATATGTCCGGGATTATCTTTATGTGAAAATGGAAATTCCTTGGAGTGTTATAATTCGGGGTGTATGGTAGCCCAAGTTATAGAAAGTGTAATTTATGAAAAATAAATATGGTGAAATTAAAAAAATTAAGACTCTCTGGTGTTTCCGGGGAGTTTTTGTAGTATAATAAAAGAAAATCTGGGACAAGAAGGTGAAAGTATGAAGAAGGAAAAGAAAAATCCACTATATAAAAGTTTTGGATATGCTTTTGAAGGAATTTTTGCCGGAATTAAGAAGGAAAGGAACATGAAAATTCATTGTTTGGTAATGCTATGTGTTGTGGCAGCAGGATTTTTGGTACAAATTTCAATAGTTGAATGGTGCATATGTCTGATATTGTTTGGATTGATTCTTTCACTGGAACTTGTCAATACGGCAATTGAAGCGGTGGTAGATTTGGTTACGGAAGAGAGAAAACCACTTGCAAAACTTGCAAAGGATACGGCTGCGGGCGCTGTTCTGATTGCGGCGCTTATGGCGGCAGGAGTAGGAATTATTATTTTTGTTCCGAAAATTTTGGCGCTTATATGACAATGAGGTTGTAATAAGAAAGGAGTTATTATTATGGAAGGTTTTGGAGAAAACATTAAAAAATTATTATTAGCAGGTATTGGTGCGGTAGCAACAACAGCAGAAAAATCAAAAGAGTTGTTGGATGATATGGTGGAAAAAGGTGAACTGACAGTGGAGCAGGGGAAGGCGTTGAATGAAGAACTGAAACATAATATTAAAAAGACAGTTAAGGAAAATGTAAATGTTTCAGTAAAACCATCATCACCGGAGGAATTGGATGAACTTTTGGAAAAAATGACACCGGAGCAGATAGCAGATTTAAAAGAAAGATTACACGCAATGGAAAAAGAAGAAGCGGAGAATGAACGGGCAGAATAGGAAGATGTGAAAGATGAATCGGCAGGAATATAAAGAAAGATTGAAAGAAATGACGGAGGTACTCCGAAAACATAATATTACAAGAGGAGTATCTCCGGAAAAACTACGTTTAATTTTGGAGGACCTTGGACCGACTTTTATTAAGTTGGGACAAATTATGTCCATGCACTCTGATATTTTGCCGAAACGATATTGTGATGAGTTAATGAAACTTCGCTCTGAAGTTCCGCCGATGCTATTTTCGGAAGTGGAGGAAGTGTTACAGGGAGCATATGGATGTCCGTGGAGAGAAATCTTTTCTGCAATTGATGAAAAACCGCTTGGTTCTGCCTCGATTGCACAGGCTCACAAGGCAACATTAAAGACCGGTGAAGAAGTTGTTGTGAAAATACAGCGAAAAGGGATTTATGACAAGATGTCAAGAGATATAGGACTTTTGCATCGTGCTGTAAAATTACTTCCACCGGTCAGTTTAAAAGATATGGTCGATTTGGATATGGTATTGGATGAATTGTGGGCTGTTACGAAAGAGGAAATGAATTTTCTTACAGAAGCGGCAAATTTGGAAGAATTTGCCCGGAGAAATAAAGATATTGCTTTTGTCGGAGTGCCGAAATTATATCACGAATATACAAACCATTACGTTCTTGTTATGGAATATATTGACGGATATGCCGTAGATGATAAAGAGAAACTTTTGGCTGACGGATATGACTTGGAAGAAGTTGGAATAAAATTGATTGACCACTATATTAAGCAGGTAATGGATGACGGATTTTTTCATGCAGATCCCCATCCGGGCAATGTGAAAATTCGGGATGGAAAAATTATTTGGATTGATATGGGGATGATGGGACGCTTGACAGAACGGGATCGAGAGTTAATCGGAAAAGCAGTAGAGGGAATTGCGATAGGTGACATCGGTATGATTCAAAATGCAGTAATGGCTCTCGGTGATTTTAAGGAAGCGCCGGACCAGAGTTGTCTGTATGAAGGTATCAGTAATCTGCTTACACAGTATGGAAATGCAGAAATGGGAAATATTGATATAGCCAAAGTGACAATGAGTCTTATGGATGTAATGAAAGAGAATAAAATTATTATGCCCCATGGCTTGACGATGCTTGCCAGAGGGATGACGCACATGGAAGGCGTGATTGCTGACATTGCCCCACAATTAAATATGGTAGAGATTGCTTCCAGACATATGGCAGGAAAAATGCTAAAAGAAAAGGATTGGAAACAGGAATTAAAAAACAGTGGAAAAACAATTTATCGTTCATTTCATAAGGCGCTAAATATTCCATCGCTGATTTCTGATATTTTACAGGGGTATTTGAAAGGGCAGACAAAGATTAATCTAGATTTACACGCTTCTATGGAATTGGAAAGACTTCTGAGAAGACTCGTGCGAAATATAGTAATGGGACTTTGGGTAATGGCGCTTTTGATTAGTTCCAGCATTATATGTACGACGAACATGAAACCGAAAATCTGGGGGATTCCGGCGCTGGGGGCGTTTGGATATTTGATTGCCTTTGCTATTGTAATGTATGTATTTTTGAAGCATATTTTTTCTAAAAAGTAAGCAGAATTTCAAGTTGCTTATAAAAGCAAAGGAGAGGGTATGAAGTTTGTATGGATTTTTAGTGTTGCTAGTTTAATAGTAATCAGTTGGGAAGGATATAAGGACTGGAAACAAATTAGAAAAATAGTAAAAAAGAAAGATTTAAGAAAAGGAAGAGTAGTAGGTTTATTGCGTACGGGAAGTACATATTTGTATAGGGTAGGGGACTGTCGAGTATATACTTGGGTTGTTGCATTGGAAGATGAGGAAAATACGACTTTTGTTCCCACATTACATACTTGGAATATTCGTCCAAGAAATGTGGCTATGCTGCAAGAAAAATTTAATAGAAAAGAAAAAGGGAAAGAAGTAGAGTTGTATTATTCTGTTCAACAAAAAAGAGGAATAATAAAAGGAAAAATAGCAGGTATGTATATCAATATATGGGGCGAATGTTTACTTTTATTATTTGCTGTCGGAATGATTACATATTATACTTTTTTTAGATAAATTTTTACTTTTGCCTGAAAGATATGAATAAAATAAAGAAATTTAAGTATAGACAATTATCAAATATAGGATAATTGTCTATACTTAAATTTTTTTATTTTTTATGCAATAAAATTCCATCTTCAAGCATTGTTCTTATAGAAAAGGAGGAAGAGTGATGGAAAGAAGAAAAAAATGCGGAATATTTTTATTTTTGTTTCTACTGATTTTGGCAGGATTGTTAGCGGGGATATGGTGGAAACAGCAAGGGAAAGAAAACGAGAAAACACCTAGAAATGCACTCAAGGTAACGCTGTTTAAAGTAGGAAAGGCGGATGCGATTGTATTAGAGAAAGAAGGGTATACAATGGTCATTGATGCAGGCGAGGAAGAAGATGGAGAAGAAATCGCCACTTATATGAAAGAACAGGGCAAAGATACGGTGAATGATTTGATTATTACTCATTTTGATAAAGATCATGTGGGTGGGGCGGATACTCTTGTAGAAAGTCTGAAGGTACAGCGGGCGATTATTCCGAATTATCAGGGACAGACAGTGGAGTACAGTGATTTTATTAATGCATTAAAAGAGCATAAGGTAGAAACGAAAGCATTAAATGAAAATATGGAATTTACCGTACAGGATATAAATGTGTTGATTGAACCGCCATTATCATATGAACTTTCGGAAAATATTGTGGAGATGGACAATAATCTTTCCCTTATTACAACTGTTACCCACGGAAAGAACAGACTTGTATTTATGGGAGATGCAGAAAAACAGAGGATAAGACAATGGCTGGAAAGCGGAGTGGTAGGAAAATGTGATTTTCTCAAAGTGGCACATCATGGAGTGTATGAAACAGAACTGAAAAATCTTTTAAATGTACTTCAACCGGAGTGTGCGGCAATCTGTACATCACATAAAAATCCGGCGGATAAGGAAACTTTGGAAGAATTAAAAAAGAGAAATGTACGTTATTTTGAAACAAAGGATGGAAATATTACCGTGATCAGTGATGGACGGGATTTAGAACTACATCAGAAAGTAGAGTAGAAGAGAGGAGGGAGAATATGGCACAGACAGTATTTAATCGATATGAGAAAAAATATATTATGCCGGAGGAAATTTATGAGGAACTGCGGTATCGTTTGAAACCGTATATGGAAGAAGATAAATACGGGTTGCACACAATCTGTAACATTTATTATGATACTCCGGATGCACTGTTAATCAGACGCTCAATCGAAAAGCCGAAATATAAAGAGAAACTAAGGCTAAGAAGTTATGGTATTCCAAATTTAGAGTCAAAAGTATTTTTGGAAATTAAGAAAAAGTATCGGAAAGTTGTTAATAAAAGAAGGATAGAACTGACTTTACAGGAAGCATACGATTATGTGGAAAGAGGAATTCATCCCAATATGGAAGGACAGATTGTCAATGAGATAGATTTTTTCTTAAAACGGTATCCATTGGAGAAAAGCCTTTATCTTGCATATGACAGAATTGCATTGTTTGGTAAAGAAGATAGTCAGTTTCGCATTACATTTGACGAAAATATTCTCAGCAGAAGAAAATTTATGGGACTGGAAAATGGTGATAAGGGGGAATTGCTCCTGCCGAAAGGATACTATCTTATGGAAAGTAAAATTATGGGAGCAACACCTCTATGGTTTACGGAGATTTTATCAGAGTTGGATATTTATCCGACCTCTTTTTCTAAATATGGAAATATTTATAAAAAAGAGATGGGAGAGTTTCACTTTGAAGAAATGATGATACACAGAAATGAAAATTGGGATACATTAAGGAGGAGAGAAGTATGTTAAGTAGTATTTTTCATGTGGGAACATTTTCAATAGAATCGGTAGGTTTAGCAATGGTGACAGCATTGATACTCGGGATTGGAATTGCATTTTTATATAAGAGGGAGAGTTCGTATATCAGTCATTTTACTGTTATACTGGCAGTTCTTCCATTGCTTGTACAGTCGGTTATTATGATTGTAAATGGAAATCTTGGAACATCGGTTGCAGTTCTTGGTGCGTTTGGGTTAGTAAGGTTTAGAAGTGCAACAGGGACGGCTAGGGAGATTGGATTTATCTTTTTCGCAATGGCAGTAGGTTTGGCAACAGGAATGGGATTTTTGACACTTGCAGTCGGAATTACCGTTTTTGTTGGAAGTGTGATTTTTATCTTGGAGAAGTTACATTTTGGAATACAGCCTTCAAAAGAAAGACAACTTCGTATTACAATTCCTGAAGATTTGGATTATACAGGTATTTTTGATGACTTGTTTATGGAGTATACAAAGAATTGTCGTTTGGAGAGGGTAAAAACAACAAATATGGGAACGATGTATGAGTTATCTTACAGGATTGAACTTCGTGATGCAGATAGGGAAAAAGAATTTATAGACGGACTTCGCTGCCGAAACGGTAATCTGTGTATTATTTCGGGACTTGTTCAAAGAGAAAAGAATGAGTTATAATAGAATGAAGAAAAAAGACTGAGGGGAATTGTTATGCTTATATTTGCCGATATTGCAGGTCAGGAACCGAGGCAGCAGGATACAATACAGATTGATGAAACTCTCTTTGAGAAAATCGGAGAGGGAGATAAAGATGCATTTTGTTGTTTGTACTGTCAGACAAAGAGTGTTGTGTATGCGTATTCTTTATCTATTTTACATAATCAAATGGATGCTGAGGATGCGATGCAGGAAACATATTTAAAAATTCGTGGGGCAGCACATTTGTATCAGCCGCAGGGAAAACCGTTAGGGTGGATTTTGACCATTACAAGAAATATATGTTTAATGAAATACAGACAACAAAAAAGACAGTTTTACTGTCCGGAGGAGGAATTAAAGGATGCCATTGACTTTGGACGGATTACGGATAGAGAAGACAGGATAGTATTGGAAACCGCATTTGAAGTTTTATCAAAAGAAGAGTGTCAGATTATTGTTCTACACGCGGTTTCGGGGATGAAACATAGGGAAATCAGTAGTTTATTAGATATTCCTGTATCTACGGTTTTGTCAAAATATAACAGAGGTCTGAAAAAATTACGTGGACAACTGGAGGGGAGAATATGAAAAAAGATATAGAACAACATATAAAGAATGCTTTTCAGGAATTGTCGCCAAATCGTGAGGAGGAGATATGGAACAGACCTGTAGAAAAAGCGAGGGGAAATGAATGGTATTTGGATGGTGTACCGATGAAAAAAACAGGGAAGAGAACGAATATGACTGTTTTATCATTGGTTGCAGCCTGTTTTCTACTTTGCACCGCCATTTATCTCTATAGAAATCTGTATGTACAGACAACGGTGTATTTGGATGTAAATCCGAGTGTAGAGTTGCAGACGAATACGAAACAAAAAGTTGTTAGGGCAGTGGCTCATAATAAAGACGGAGAAAAAATTTTGGCAGATATGGAACTGGAACATACGGATGTAGATGTCGCTTTAAATGCCATTTTAGGCTCTATGATAAAGCAAGGATATTTAAGTGAAACGAAACATATGATTTTATTATCGGTTGAAGGAAAAAATCAGGAAAAAGCGGACAAGATGTGTATGGAACTTGAAAAAGAAGTGGATAACTGTTTACGGTCGCTGTTGGGAAAAGGAAAAGTATATGCACAGAGTATCCAAAGCAACAGGGAGATTGAAGAGCAGGCAAAAAAATACGGAATAGGTCCCGGAAAAGTGATTTTTATTCAGGAAATATTGAAAGAAAATCCACAGTTGGATTTTGAAACACTTGCAAAAATGCCTATGAGTGAATTGGAAAAATATATCAATAGCGAAGATGATGATATAAGAGATGTGGATGATATAGAAAAAGAGGAAAATGACGAGCCAAAAGAAAATCCTCAGGAAAATATTGAGAATGAGTCGACGGAAATAGAGGAAGAACAAAAAGAAGAGATGAATGAAGATCCGGAAGAGGAAGAAGAGGGAAAAGAAGAAAGTTCCGAAGAAAGCAAGGAGGAAGAAGAATAGGATATAAAAAATACAAGTTCTAATTTTAGAACTTGTATTTTTTATACATATATTTATGATAAGGCGTTTCGTTTTACCTGTTCCAAAGCCTTTTTTACGGCAGGAATAGAAAGGATAAGAATTGTAATTAATCCTTCCGCCAAAATAAAACTGTAATTATAAATGAACGGATAGAGAGCTGCTAAACTTTTTGGAAAGTTGTCAGGCATATAGTCCATCCAATATAAATATCCGCCGAGAACGTGGAAAGCACCGCGTCCGAGAATGGCGACGATATATCCTTTAATTAAGCCGTTCTTTTTGTGAGCGAAAAAACCTGCAAGACCAAGTGCGGCAAAAGCAAGAAGATAGTCACAGCATACTTGGAAAAATGAAAGGACGTAAGGTTCTTGCAAAAACTGCATAATACCGAAAATAAATCCAAGAAGCACACCTGATTTTGCTCCATACCAATAGCCGATAAGTACAATGAATAACATACTACAGGCTGTTACCGAGCCACCAAAAGGTAAGTCAAATACTTTGAGGTAAGAAGTGACAAAAGCAAGTGCTAAAGCCATTGCACAGAAAACTAACTGTTTTGTGCTGAATTTCTTTTTGTCTGAAGCCTTTCCGGCTAAAATGAGTGCTGCTATCAGAACAACGATAGTGATAATGATAGTGACGGCATAACCTGTAGTGGTTAATCTACCGTCCTGATTGACGAGTAACTGAAACATAAAAATTCCTCCTTTTTGACGGAGAACAAGAATAGGTAAAGAAGTCCCAAAAGATTCCTACGTTGGCATTATCCAAATCAGGTATAAGGGTCGAAGCATAATCTTCCTCTCAGCCTTTCGGCTCCCCTTCTTGTTCTTCTTAAATATTTTCTGTTCAAATATAGCACGTAATGAAAATTGTGTCAATATTGCGCAAAATGATTAAAAAAAAGAGAGATAGAAATGTTTTTTGTATAACAGGTGTCTTGTCACTTGTAAAGCGTAGTGCTATAATAGTAGAAGTTTAACAAGGGAGAGGAAAAAATGAATATTATTGAAAAAATTAAAAAGTTAAAAGAGGAAAAGAACGCAGTAATTTTAGCACATTATTATGTGTCGGATGAAGTGCAGGAAATAGCGGATTACATAGGAGATTCATTTTATCTGAGTAAGGTTGCCGTAGGATTGAAAGAGCAGACAATCGTATTTTGCGGAGTATCTTTTATGGGAGAAAGTGCTAAGATTTTAAATCCGGAAAAGACAGTTCTGATGCCGGATATGTCTGCAGACTGTGCAATGGCACATATGGCAGATGTGAATATCATTCAGAAAATGCGAGATACATATGATGATTTGGCGGTAGTATGTTATATCAATTCTACAGGGGAATTAAAACAGCATTCAGATGTGTGTGTAACGTCAGCAAACGCAGTACAAATCGTAAAGGCACTGCCAAATAAATATATTTTCTTTATTCCGGATCGAAATTTGGCAAGATATGTGGCGGAACAGGTTCCTGAAAAACAGTTTGTTTTTAATGAAGGTTATTGCCCGATTCATGAACAGGTCAGTTTGGAAGAAGTGAGGAGAGAAAAAGAATTACATCCAAATGCAGAGATATTAACTCATCCTGAATGTCCAAAAGCAATCTGTGATTTATCAGATTATATCGGAAGTACTTCAGGTATTATTTCCTATGTAGGAAAAAGTGAGAGTAAAGAATTTATTATCTGTACAGAAAATGGTGTCAGATATGAGTTGGAGAAACAAAATCCTGACAAGAAATTTTATTTTACAAAAACAGAACCGATTTGCCATGATATGAAAATGATTACATTGGAAAAAATTGCTCATGTTCTTGAAACAGGGGAAAATGAGGTGCAGGTAACAGATACGCTTAGAGAAGAATCGAAAAAGGCATTAGAGCGAATGCTGGAACTTGCGAAATAATGGGAGGAAAGAAAAATGGAGTTGAATGCGGATACGGTCATCGTTGGTACAGGCGTTGCGGGATTATTTTCCGCTTTGAATTTATCAAGAGAAAAAAAGATTATTATGATTACAAAGGCCGATATGGAGAGTAATGATTCCTTTTTAGCGCAGGGCGGAATATGTGTTATGCGAAATGAAGAGGATTATGATAGTTTTTTTGATGACACGATGAAGGCAGGACATTATGAAAATCGAGAAGAGTCTGTGGAGATTATGATTCGCAATTCCCGAGATGTAATTGAAGATTTGGTTGGATATGGTGTGGAATTTGAAAAGAGGGGTGGAGAGTTTGCTTATACGAGAGAGGGGGCTCATTCAAAACCTCGTATTCTGTATCATGCTGATATTACGGGGAAGGAAATTACAAGTAAATTATTAGAACAGGTAAAAAAACTTGAGAATGTTACAATATATGAATACACGACTATGACAGACATTATAGAGAAAGACGGAAAGTGCATCGGGATAGAAGCAGAAAATGAAGAGGGGCATTTGCGTATTTATGGGAAAAATACGATTTTGGCTACTGGGGGAATTGGAGGAAGGTATAAGCATTCCACGAATTTCCCACATTTAACGGGAGATGCTCTTGAGATTTCTAAGAAACATGGAATTCGTTTGGAACATTTGGATTATGTGCAGATACATCCGACAACATTATACTCAAAGAAAAAGGGAAGAAGATTTCTTATTTCAGAGTCTGTTCGTGGAGAGGGCGCTGTGCTGTATAATAAAAAAAGAGAAAGATTTGTGGATGAACTTCTGCCTAGAGATGTGGTGGCGAAGGCCATTCAGGAACAGATGAGGGAAGATGGGACAGAATATGTGTGGCTTTCAATGGAGCATATTCCAAAGGAAACGATTTTAAGTCATTTTCCAAATATTTATCAGAAATGCCTTGATGAAGGATACGATGTGACAAAAGAATGTATTCCGGTTGTTCCGGCACAACACTATTTTATGGGCGGCATTTGGGTGGACAGTGACAGTCAGACATCTATGCCAAATTTATACGCAGTTGGAGAAACAAGTTGTAACGGCGTACATGGAAAAAATAGATTAGCAAGTAATTCTCTGTTGGAGAGTGTTGTGTTTGCCAAGAGAGCGGCAAAAAAAATTGAGAGAGAATCAGTATAGAGGAGAGAAAAAGATGAATACAATTACAATGAATTTACAGGCAGACAAATTAATTCGCGAAGCGCTTTGCGAGGATATTTCAAGTGAAGATGTAACAACAAATTCTGTGATGAAAGAAGCGGTAACGGGAGAAGTTGATTTGCTATGTAAAGAAGACGGTGTGATTGCCGGATTAGAAGTATTTGAGAGGGTCTTCCATTTATTAGATGAAAATGTAAAAGTAGAATTTTACTGTAAAGATGGAGATAAGGTAAAAAACGGACAGTTAATGGCAAAAGTGACAGGAGATATTCGCGTACTTCTTTCCGGAGAACGTGTAGCGTTAAATTATTTACAGAGAATGAGCGGTATCGCTACATATACAAATTCTGTGGCTGCTCTTTTAGAAGGAACAAAGACAAAACTTCTTGATACAAGAAAGACAACACCGAATATGAGGATTTTTGAGAAATACGCCGTTCGTGTAGGAGGCGGATATAATCATCGTTATAATCTGTCTGACGGGGTTCTCTTAAAAGACAATCATATCGGTGCAGCGGGCAGTGTAACAAAAGCCATTGAAATGGCAAAAGAATATGCTCCATTTGTAAGAAAGATTGAGGTAGAAGTAGAAAATCTGGATATGGTAAAAGAAGCGGTGGAAGCAGGTGCGGATATTATTATGTTAGATAATATGTCACCGGAAGAAATGCAGGAAGCAATTAAAATCATTGACGGAAGAGCAGAAACGGAATGTTCGGGAAATGTAACAAAAGAAAATATAAGCCGTGTAACTGAGTTGGGCGTAGATTATATTTCAAGTGGGGCATTGACACATTCCGCACCGATTTTGGATATTTCCTTAAAAAATCTTCATGCAGTTTCTTAGTGAGGAGGAAACAATGACCGGTTCAGAGAGAAGAGAAGAAATTATCAGTCAGATACAGAATAGTACAACAGCAGTATCAGGCAAAGAACTTGCATCCATATATGATGTGAGTCGTCAGGTAATTGTACAGGACATTGCGTTAATTCGTGCAATGGGATATGACATTATTTCTACAAATAGAGGCTACATTCTAAATGCCCCAAAGTCAATCAGCAGGGTATTTAAAGTGCGTCATACAGATGAGCAGTTGGAAGAGGAACTGTGTACGGTTGTTGACAATGGCGGCTGCATAGATAATGTAATGATAAATCACAAAGTATATGGACATATGGAAGCGAATTTGCAGATTAATTCCAGAAGAAAAATAAAAGAATTTATGGATGATATTCATAATGGAAAATCTAGTCCGTTAAAGAATATTACTTCCGGCTACCATTATCATAAAGTAAGTGCGGATAGCATAGAAACGTTAGATATGATTGAAGAAGAATTGGATAGAAAAGGATTTTTAATTCAGGCGGGATAGAATAATAAAAAGGCGGAATTTTCCGCCTTTTATTATTTTATCTGCTATTCTATCGTAATGAGTTTTGGTTGTTCTGCTACCTGAGGGGTATCTTTTGGTACTTGTAATCGAAGAATTCCGTCTTTAAAGGCAGCCTTAATATCTTCCTGTGTTATCTGTTCTCCTACATAGAAACTTCTGTTACAACTTCCGGTATAACGTTCTTTGCGGATACAGTTTCCTTTAGCATCTTTTTCTTCGTTTGTCTGATTTGTTTCAGCAGTAATGGTCAGATAACCATTCTTTAAATCGGCTTTAATATCTTCTTTTGAAAATCCCGGCAGTTCCATTTCTATTAAATAATTTCCATCTTTTTCATGAATATCGGTCTTCATAATCTGTGAAGAGGCATTTTCAAAAGGACGAGTAAAGAACGGGTCTTTAAACATTTCGTCAAATAAATCATAATTTCTGTTTGCTAATAACATAGGTCATACCTCCTTGAAAAATTGTTTGTTTTATTTGTTCTATATATTATATAACACTTAACGATTATAATGTCAACACTATTTTTGAAAAAAATTGGAAAAATGTAAGTTGACAAAAATGGTGAAGAGTATATAATTAAATATGCATAAAGTTCTAAAAAAAACAATTTTAAAAGAAACTATTAAAGGAGTGAACGCCATGCAGCGTATAACAGATATACTCTTAATGATTAGAGGACTGGGCAAATTGAATGATAAATGTTTGGAATCGGTGAGAAAAGAGTATGGACTATCTCAAATAGAAGTCAACATTATGGGGTTTTTGCATAATAATCCGGAAAAAGATACGGCGGGAGATATTTCTTTCTGGCGTATGCTTCCGAAAGGCAATGTATCGCAAGGAGTGGAATCTCTTATTCAAAAAGGATTTTTAGAGCGTTTTCCCGATAAAGAAGACAGAAGGAAAATACATCTTTGCATTACTGACAAAGCAAATAATATGGTTCATGGTATTGACAGAGTAAGGGAAGAGTATGGTAATAAGATTTTTGACGGACTTTCAGAAGAAGAAATACAATTGTATTTTCGGATAAATGAAAAGATACTGGAAAATGTTTTTAAAGGTTTGGAGAGGTGATAAAAGGATGAAAGATAATAAAGATTTTTTGGGAAGAGAACCGGTTGGAAAGTTGTTATTGAAATTAGCGCTTCCTACGGTAACGGCACAAATTATTAATATGCTTTATAATATTGTCGATAGAATTTATATCGGACATATCAAAGATGTAGGGGCGTTAGCCTTGACAGGTGTGGGCGTATGTATGCCGTTAATTATGATTGTAGCTGCCTTTGCTGCGTTAATTAGTAATGGTGGCGCTCCGAGAGCGACTATTTTTATGGGAAAAGGCGATAGGAAATCAGCAGAAAAAACACTGGGTAACTGTTTTTCTTTACAGATTGTTATTTCCCTTTTATTAACAACGATACTTTTAGTATTTAACAGACAGTTTTTAATGGCGTTTGGTGCAAGTAAAAATACGATTGAGTACGGAGTAAGTTATATGAACATATACGCTGTTGGTACAATTTTTGTACAATTGACATTGGGGATGAATGCGTTTATTACTGCACAGGGATTTGCTAAAACAGGAATGCTTTCCGTTTTGATTGGAGCGGTTTCTAATATTATATTAGACCCTATTTTCATTTTTGGATTTAACTTGGGTGTCAGAGGAGCAGCGCTTGCAACTGTTCTTTCACAGGCGTTATCTTGTATTTGGGTATTATGGTTCTTATTTGGAAAGAAAACAAATTTAAAAATTAAAAAATGTTGCATGAAATGGGAAAGAAAAATTGTTCTTCCAAGTTTGGCATTAGGACTTTCCGTATTTATTATGCAGGCAAGTGAAAGCGTAATTTCTGTATGTTTTAATTCTTCTTTGTTAAAATATGGTGGAGATATAGCAGTAGGCGCGATGACAATTTTAACAAGTGTAATGCAGTTTGCAATGCTTCCGCTTCAAGGGCTTGGTCAAGGGGCACAGCCTATTATCAGTTACAATTACGGTGCAAAAAATGTAAAACGTGTAAAAGAGGCGTATAAACTGTTACTAAAATCGAGTCTGAGTTATGCTGCATTGCTATGGGGAATGATTATGCTTTTTCCGCAAATGTTTGCGAAAATGTTCACATCTGATGCAGTGCTACTTGACTTTACAAGTACGGCGCTTCGAGTTTACTTAGGAGCATTGATTCTTTTTGGTATTCAAATGGCGTGTCAGATGACATTTAACTCGTTGGGAAATGCAAAGGCATCTATTGCAGTTGCAGTGATGAGAAAATTTGTTTTATTAATTCCGCTTATTTATATAATGCCTCATATTTTTACGTCAGATAAAACAGTGGCAGTTTATATGGCTGAACCGATAGCGGATGTATTCGCAGTGACGTTTACCGCAATTTTATTCGTCTTCCAATTTAAAAAGGCGTTGAAAGAAATTTCATAAAAGTGTCAAAAGAAAAATCCATTCATATATTACTAACGGAGGTGTGAGTAGTATGAGTGGAATTTTTTTAGCCTTTTTAGGAGGTTTAGTTACGCTGTCAGTTACAACTTTAGGGGCAGCGGGAATATTTTTTGTGAAAAATCAGATAAGTGAGAAATGGCAGAATGGATTTTTAGGGTTTGCGGGCGGAGTTATGATTGCAGCATCTGTGTGGTCATTACTTCTTCCGGGGATTGATTTTGCGGAGAAAAACGGACAGATTGGATGGCTTGTCATTACAGGCGGATTTCTTTTTGGTGTGATGATACTTTTGCTGGCAGATTTTTTACTTCAAAAATGGTATAAAAAGCAGAGAGAAAATCCTATTACGTTGAAGCAGAGTACATCCATGCTTGTTTTAGCGATTACCGTTCACAATATTCCGGAAGGAATGTCAGTCGGGCTTGCGTTTGCCTTGGCGGGACAGAACAGGGAGAATATCGCACTTATGTCAGGAGCGATTGCATTGACAATAGGGATTGCTATTCAAAATTTTCCGGAGGGGACGGCGGTTGCTCTTCCTCTTATGAAAGAAGGAATGTCGAAGAAAAAAGCGTTCTTAATAGGAAGTATGACGGCGGTTGTAGAGCCGGTTTTTGCTGTTTTGGCGGCGGCTTTTGCAAGTGTGACGCAGTCTGCTATTGCAATATTTTTGGCATTTGCGGCGGGAACAATGATTTATGTAGTCGTGGAGGAATTAATCCCTGAGGCTCATATGGGTGTGAACGGTGAGGAAGGAAAAGCGGGAACACTCGGATTTATTGTAGGATTTTTAGTAATGATGATATTAGATGTGGCGTTAGGATAGAAAAGACTTTATAATGTAGTTAAAGAAAAGTAAGGAAAGAAGGAAGTACAATGTTAGCATATGTCTATGAAGAACAGGGAAAATTTTGTATGGAGGATAGAGAAAAACCAAGGCTGATAAATGCAACGGATGCGATAGTCCGTGTTACTCTGTCAAGTATATGTTCAAGTGATATTCATATTAAGCATGGGGCGGTTCCAAGGGCGGTAAAAGGGATTACGATAGGACACGAGATGGTTGGTGTAGTGGAGGAAGTCGGCAGCGAAGTTACGAAAGTAAAAAAAGGTGACAGGGTAACAGTTAATGTGGAAACATTTTGTGGAAAATGCTATTTCTGTGAGAAAGGGTTTGTGAATAATTGTACGGATGAGCATGGAGGCTGGGCATTGGGATGCCGGATAGACGGAGGGCAGGCAGAATATGTCCGTGTACCTTTTGCAGAACAGGGGTTAAATAAAATTCCGGATTCTGTTACGGATGAAGAGGCGTTGTTTGTAGGTGATGTGCTGGCAACGGGATATTGGGCAACAAGGATTTCAGAAATAGAAGAAGAGGATACTGTTGTTATTATCGGAGGAGGACCTACCGGTATATGTACATTGCTTTGTGTGATGTTAAAACAACCGAAAAGAATTATTCTATGTGAAACAGATGATGAGAGAACAGAATTTATAAAAAAACATTATCCGGAAGTTATGGTTGTGAATCCGAAAGAAGTAGACGTAGAAGAATTTGTAAAGAGAAACAGTGACCACGGAGGCGCTGACAGAGTGTTGGAAGTAGCGGGCAGTTCTTCTACATTTGAGTTGGCATGGAAAATTGCAAGACCGAATGCGGTTGTGACAGTTGTTGCTCTTTATGAAGAAACGCAAAAACTTCCGTTGCCTCAGATGTATGGAAAAAATTTGATTTTTAAAACAGGCGGGGTTGACGGTTGTGATTGTGATGCGATTTTGAAATTGATTGAGGAGAGAAAAATAGATACGACACCGCTAATTACACATACATTTCCGTTAAGTGAAATTGAAAAAGCATATGATTTATTTGAAAATAGAAAAGACGGGGTAATAAAAATAGCAATAAGACCGTAGAGATAAGTGGACTGTCGTAAAGATAGTCCATTTTTCTTGAAAAAGATAAAGAGAGATGTTATGATAAAACTCACAAATCGGAATTTTACAGAAGTTCCACATTTTTCTAAAGTTCAGTGACAATCGTCCCAAATTAAATCAGCAGATTACACATATTTACAATTTACATAAGAAAGTTGGTGATGTTTATTGGGGGATTTTTCTTTATATTGCATCAATAAATATTGTTTGATAAAATAAAAGGGAGGAAAAAGATTGACATTACATAAAATAAATAAGAAGTACAAAGAGAGAGTGTTCCGTTTGATTTTTCAAAATAGGGAAGATTTGCTGGAACTTTATAATGCGGTAAATAACAGTTCTTATACTAATTCAGAGGAATTAACAATTACAACAATAGAAGATGTTGTATATATGGGAATGAAAAATGATTTGTCATTTATTATTGACGATGTACTGAATTTATATGAGCACCAAAGTTCATTTAGTCCTAATTTACCATTGAGAGCATTTTTTTATTTTGCTTCACTGTATCGGAAACAGATAGAGCCGGTGAAACATAAATTATACATGAACACACCATTATGTATTCCGTTTCCACAGTTTGTTGTTTTTTACAATGGAACAAAGGAAGAACCGGAACGTCAGGAATTAAAGTTGAGTGATTTGTTTATAACAAATGGAAAAGAAATGACATCTAGTCTTGAGTGTACAGCACTTGTATTGAATATCAATCTCGGATACAACAGGAAACTTATGGAGAAGTGCAAAGTGCTTAAAGAATACGCTCAGTTTATTGCAACTATTCGAGAAATTTTTAAGAAAGGAAAGAATTTTTCGGAGGCAGTAGAGGAGGCAATAGATACTTGTATACAGGCAGGAATTTTGTCAGAGGTACTTCGGAATAACAGAGCGGAGGTTGTAGATATGATTTTGACAGAATATGATGAAGAAGAGTTTTATGATTTTTTGTCAGAAGAGTCATGGAAAAATGGACGGTGTGAGGGAGAATTATTGGCACAAATTAATTTGATTCAGAAAAAGTACAAAAAGGGAAAAAGCATAAATACTATTGCGTTGGAATTGGAGCAAGAGAAAAAAGATATTGATAACATTTACCGTTTGGTAAGCGAAAATCCTATGGTATCGGCAGAAAATATTTTAGAAAAATTAAAAAATAAATAAGATTGACAAAACTACTCACTTGAATAGGTGGGTAGTTTTTTTGTGCATTATTGATGAAATTTTAATACGGTTTTAATATTACAGCCCTGCATTATAATACTGATTTAAAATCTTTTATGCTATTATAATTCCTGCTAGAAAGGAAAGAAAAAGGAAGGGATAAGTATGGATTTATTAATGATTTTAATTCTGGCGATTTGTTTTGGCAGTATGAAATTACTGGTTGACTGGTGTGAAAAGCAGGTAGGAACTGCTGCGACAAGGGAGGAAGAAAAATGATACTATTGATTATTCTTATTTTATTGCTTGCCGGATATTTATTCTATGCGTTGATTTATCCGGAAAAACTATAAAAGATATAAATTTGGAGGAAAAAAGCCATGTTACAGATTGCACTGACGCTTGCTATATTTTTGGTGCTTGTCATTCCAATGGGAACTTATATGTACCATATAGCAACAAAGCAGAAAACATTTGCTGACCCGTTGTTTGACAGACTTGACGGGGGAATTTATAAAGTTCTGAGAATAAGCAGAGAGGGAATGAACTGGAAACAATATGCGTTACATTTATTAATGACAAACGCGATGATGGTACTTGTAGGATATATTATTTTAAGACTGCAGGGAGTTTTATTTGCAAACCCAAATGGAATAGATGCTATGGAACCGACACTCTCGTTTAATACAATCATCAGTTTTATGACAAATACAAATTTACAGCATTATGCGGGAGAATCGGGACTTTCTTATTTAAGTCAGATGATGGTTATTGTCTTTATGATGTTTGTATCGGCAGCCAGCGGTTATTCGGCTTGTATGGCGTTTTGTCGGGGACTTGCGGGAAAACAGAAAGATGTCGGTAACTTCTATGAAGATATGATTAGAGTTACAACTCGTATTTTAATTCCGGTATCCATTATTATAGGTATACTTTTGATTTGGCAGGGTGTTCCGCAGACTTTTGATGCAAATCAGACGGTGAGAACGATAGAAGGAAATTATCAGGATTTGGCAATGGGACCTGTGGCTGCCCTTGAGAGTATAAAACATCTTGGGACAAACGGCGGTGGATTTTTTGGAGCGAACTCTTCGACACCATTTGAAAATCCAACGATTATTTCAAATATGATTGAATTATTAAGTATGATGATTTTGCCGGGTGCCTGTGTTGTTACGTTTGGAAAAATGACTATGCAGAGAAGAAAAGAAGAGAAGAAAACAAAGAGAGTGCTTTTGGGCAATCAGGGAAGAACAATCTTCGCAGCAATGTCTATTCTGTTTTTAGTCGGACTTCTTCTTTGTTTTGAGGCAGAAAAATCCGGCAACCCGATTTTAGAGCAGGCGGGATTAAATCAAGACGTAGGAAATATGGAAGGAAAAGAAACAAGGTTTGGTATTGCACAATCAACCCTCTTTACGACAACAACTACGTCATTTACAACAGGTACGGTCAATAATATGCATGATTCGCTGACTCCGCTCGGAGGTCTTGTACCGATGCTGCATATGATGTTGAACTGTGTGTTCGGCGGTAAAGGTGTCGGGCTGATGAATATGATTATGTATGTAATTTTAGCGGTATTCCTTTGCGGTCTGATGATTGGTCGAACCCCTGAATACTTGGGTAAGAAAATCGAAGGAAAAGAAATGAAACTTGTGGCGCTTGTGTTGATTATTCATCCGCTTTTGATTTTAGGATTTTCAGCGCTGGCAGTTATGGTGGGAGCAGGAGTTGAAGGAATTACAAACGGAGGCTTTCACGGGTTATCCCAAGTTCTGTATGAATATGCATCGTCCGCAGCAAACAACGGTTCAGGATTTGAGGGATTGGCGGATAATACGGCATTTTGGAATATCACAACAGGATTGGCGATGTTCTTTGGCAGATATATTACAATGATTGCACAGTTAGCGATTGCAGGAAGCCTTCTTGCAAAACGCCGTGTGAATGAAACGGTAGGTACACTCCGCACGGATAATGTGATTTTTGTTGTGGTATTAGTTATAGTTGTTTATATTTTTGCCGCATTGACATTCTTCCCTGCACTCGCACTCGGACCGATTGCGGAGCATTTATCATTATGGTTGTAATAGGAGTCAGAAAGGATTACGATGAAAATGAAAAATCAGGAGAAAAAAACAAAATTTATTACAAAGGATATTTTGAAAACATCAATTATTGGTGCTTTTCAAAAATTAAATCCGAAATATATGATGAAAAATCCGGTCATGTTTGTCGTTGAAGTGGGATTTGTCATTAGTATGATTATGACAATCTGTCCAACTATCTTTGGAGATGACAGCGAACTCCGTATTTACAACGGGATAGTAACCGTGATTTTGTTTGTCACTATTTTATTTGCAAACTTTGCCGAGTCTGTGGCTGAAGGAAGAGGAAAAGCACAGGCAGATTCACTGAAAAAGACAAAGAAAGATACAATGGCAACCCTGTTGTTGAAGGACGGAACAGAGAAAGTTGTAAATGCATCTGAATTGAAAAAAGGCGATATTATTATCGTGAGAACAAATGAAGTGATTGCAAATGACGGTGAAGTTATCGAAGGCGTTGCTTCTGTAGACGAGTCGGCGATTACAGGGGAATCAGCGCCGGTAACCCGTGAAGCGGGCGGAGATTTTTCTTCCGTAACGGGGGGAACGACAGTAGTCAGCGACTGGTTAAAAATCAGAATTACTTCTGAGCCGGGACAGTCTTTCCTTGACAAAATGATTTCCCTTGTAGAAGGAGCGTCCAGACAAAAAACACCGAATGAAATTGCGTTAAATACATTGCTTGTCAGTTTGACGATTATTTTCCTAATTGTTGTAGTGACACTATATTGTTTCTCTGACTATGCGGGAGTGAAAATTCCAATGGCGACAATGATTGCCCTCCTCGTATGTTTAATTCCGACAACAATCGGCGGACTTTTATCCGCAATCGGTATTGCCGGTATGGACCGTGTAACAAGATTTAATGTTATTGCCATGTCAGGAAAAGCTGTGGAAGCATGCGGTGATGTAGATACAATGATTTTGGATAAAACGGGAACAATTACTTACGGAAACCGTCTTGCAGCAGATTTCCATGAAGTAAAAGGAAAAAGTAAAGAAGATTTAATTGATTACAGTGTAATGACTTCTTTATGTGACGCCACACCGGAAGGAAAATCTGTAGTGGAATTGGGAAAACGTCTTGGAACAAAGATTAAAGACGAAGTAAAAGACCAAATGGAATTTGTAGAGTTCACTGCACAGACAAAGATGAGTGGAGTAAACTTAAAGGACGGAACACGAATCCGAAAAGGCGCTTATGATGCTATCAAAAAATATGTACAGGAAAATAACGGTGAAATACCGGAAGATTTGGAAAGTATTGTAACAGAAATTTCCAGTTTAGGCGGAACACCTTTGGTAGTCTGCGTCGGAAATGTGATTTATGGCGTGATTTATTTGAAAGATACGGTAAAACCGGGACTTGTGGAACGATTTGAGCGTCTGCGTGAGATTGGTATTAAAACAATTATGTGTACAGGTGACAATCCTCTTACAGCGGCGACAATCGCAAAAGAGGCAGGTGTGGACGGGTTTATTGCCGAATGTAAACCGGAAGATAAAATTGATGCCATTAAAAAAGAACAGGCAGAAGGAAAAATCGTAGCGATGACCGGAGACGGAACAAATGATGCCCCTGCTCTTGCACAGGCGGACGTAGGACTTGCGATGAACAGCGGTACAACGGCGGCAAAAGAGGCGGCAAATATGGTAGACCTTGATTCTGACCCGACTAAGATTTTGGAAGTAGTGGAAATCGGAAAACAACTTTTGATTACGAGGGGATCTTTGACAACGTTCAGTATCGCCAATGATGTGGCAAAATATTTTGCAATTATTCCGGCGATGTTTACACTTGTCATTCCTCAAATGGAAGTGTTGAATATTATGCACCTATCCACACCGTTCAGCGCGATATTATCTGCATTGATTTTTAATGCAATTATTATCCCGTGTTTAATCCCGATTGCGATGCGCGGTGTAAAATATAAACCGATGCGTTCCGAAAAAATGTTGATGAAAAACATGGGTATTTACGGATTGGGCGGAGTAATTGTTCCGTTTGTGGCAATTAAACTGATTGATATTTTGGTAACGCCTTTGCTGGCATTATTAGGATTATAATATGAGGTGAGAAAATGAAGAACTTTGGAAAATATGTGAAAAGAGCGGCAGTTATTACACTTGCACTGCTTGTTATATGCGGTATCGCCTATCCTCTTTTATTGACGGGGATCGGACAGGTTGTTTTTCCGAAACAGGCAAACGGAAGCATTGTAAAAGCAGAAGGAAAAGCGGTAGGCTCAGAGGTAGTCGGACAGAAATTTGAAGGAGATGAATATTTTCACGGAAGAATTTCAGCGGTAGATTATAATACATATACAAAAGAAGAAAAAGAAAACGGAGATTATGCGGGAGTTTCTTCGGGCAGTTATAACTATGGCGCTACAAACGAAGAGTTGGAGAAACGTGTAGAGCAGGATGTACAGGCATTTAAAGAACGTTATAAAAAAGCAACAGGAGAAGAATTTAAGGGAGAAATTCCAGCAGATATGCTGACAGCATCGGGGTCGGGGTTAGATCCGCATATCAGTTCTGCATCAGCAAAAATACAGATTCCGATTGTGGCGGCAAACAGCGGTTTGTCTGAAACGGAAGTGGAAGAAATTGTGGAGAGAAATACAGAACACAAATTATTCGGTATTTTTGGTGAAGAAACCGTAAATGTTCTTCAATGTAATATTGAAATAGCAAAAGCAATGGGCGAATAAAAAGAGGGAGGCATAGCCTCCCTAAATGTATTTAGGAGAGAACTATGGGTGGAGAAAGAGCAAACCCTGAAGAGTTGTTGAAACGTATTCAGGCGGCAGAAAAACAAAAAGAAATTGAAAAAAAGGGAAAATTATGTATCTTTTTGGGATATGCGGCAGGAGTTGGGAAGACATGCGCTATGTTAGATGCGGCACATGAATTGCAAAAAGAAGGGGTAGATATTGTCGCGGGATATATCGAACCACACGCCCGTCCGGAAACAAGTGCGAGGGAGGAAGGATTAGAGAAGATTCCTCCTCTTATGGTAGAATATAAAGGAATAGAACTACGGGAACTGGATATTGACGGTGTGTTGAAAAGAAAGCCGCATACAGTTCTTATTGATGAACTTGCTCACACAAACGCAAAAGGAATGCGTCATCAAAAGCGGTATGAGGATATTGAAGAAATTTTAGATGCGGGAATTAATGTGTATACAACCGTAAACATTCAACATTTGGAAAGTCTTAACGATGTTGTGGAGAGCATTACAAAAATTCATGTAAAAGAAAGAATACCGGATTTTGTTTTTGACGAGGCGACACAGGTAAAATTAATAGATATTGAGCCGGACGAGCTGATAACCCGTTTGAAAGAAGGAAAAATTTATAAAACCGTGCAGGCGGAGAGAGCGCTGCAGAATTTTTTCGCAAAAGAAAAATTAATCGCTTTAAGGGAAATTGCGCTTCGCAGAATGGCGGATAAAGTAAATCGGTTAGGTTTACAGGAGCGTATTTTAAATGAAAATGCGGACGGAAGCGAGGGGTATCAGGGTGAACATATTATGACCTGTATTTCAACTGCTCCCTCCTGTGAGAAAGTTATCCGTAGCGCATCGAGAATGTCATATGCTTTCCATGCAAAATTCACCGCATTGTATGTGGAAACGCCGGAATTGCAAAATGCAGACAGTTCCGTAAAGAAAATAAGGGATAAAAACATCCATTTGGCGGAGGCGCTTGGTGCGCAGATTATTACCGTATTTGGTGAGGATGTGGCATTTCAGATTGCGGAGTATGCGAAAGTAAGCAGTGTGACAAAACTTGTTTTAGGAAGGACAAACCATCGTATTTGGCTTGGACAGAAGAGAGGAACAATTACGGACAAAATAAGCGAATATATGCCTAAATTGGATATCTTTATTATTCCGGATACAGCAAAATACAAACAGAAAAAGCGGGAATTTTTCCCAATGCCGAAAAAGTCGGAGGGGCTGGCAGTTGATTTGTTAAAAGAGGCGGCTATGCTTGTTGCCGCAACGGGTATAGGGATTTTCTTTCAAAAGAAAGGGCTTATGGACGCAGATATTATTATGGTATATCTCATAGGTATACTTATTCTGTCGCTCTGTACGAAAAGGCGGTATATTGCGGTATCTTCATCAGTTATTAGTTTACTTTTGTTTGACTGGTTTTTTGTTCCGCCGTTTTACAGTTTCCATTTTTACAGTGGGAAATACAGCGCAACTTTTGCGTTGATGCTATTGTTTGCCGTTATTATTTCTACGATTATTTCTAAAGAAAGACGGCAGGTAAGAGAAAGTGCAAAAATGGTGTACAGAACCCAACTTTTGCTTGATAACAGCAGAAGAATGCGAAGGATTGAAACAGTGCGGGAACTTTTAATGGAATTAAGCCAAAAAGTATTAAAACTAATGAATCTTTCGGTTGTGTTTTATATCCGAAAAGGGGAAAAGACAACAGGGCCGTGGCTCTTTCCAAAGCCGGGGATGTCTAAAGCGGAATTAAAGAAAATGATGACGCAGAGGGAGCGGGCGGTCGTTGACTGGGTTATGGTAAATAAAAAGCGGGCAGGCTGTTGTACCCACACGCTTCCGGAGGCGGACGCCATGTACCTGCCAATTAAGACGGGGGATGAAATTTATGGTGTTATGGGGATTGTTTTGGAAGAAAAAAGAGAAATTCCTACGTTTGAATATGGACTTTTGACAGCCATGTTAAATGAGGCGGCGCTTGTATTTGCGCGAATTTATCTTGTACAAAAGTAGAACTTGCAAGTCTGTTTAGATGTGTTTAAAATAGGAAAGAAGAGGGGGAATGTATGTGAAAGAGATAAAACACAGTTATATAGGAAGAGATGTTTTTTATTGTATTGTCAGTTTAGTTCTGTCTACGCTAATCGCATATATCTTTTCCATTTTGGGATTTACAGATGCAAACCTGATTATGATTTACATTTTGGGTGTTCTTATGGTTGCTCTGATGACAAGCGGGTATTATTGGGGACTTTGTGCAAGCGCTTTGAGTGTACTTACATTTAACTTCTTTTTTGCAGACCCGATATTTACATTTTCCGTATATAATCCGGATTATTTGATTACTTTTGTCGTTATGCTTGTCACGTCAATTACCTGTTCTATTTTAACAAAACGGGTGAAAAACTACGCGCAGGAAAATGAGATGAAATCATATCGTTCGGAACTTTTGTTGCAAGCGAGCAGAAGTTTACAAGAGGCATCGACTTCTCAAGAGATTATGCAGAAAACAGTTGAACAACTTGGACATTTATTAGAAAAAAATGTGTACTGTTATATGGGCGAACCGTCAGGAAGTGAAATTCCTATTTCATATAAAAAAGAAAATGCACCGGAAAAACTTGCCGAATCAGATTTGGCTGTAGTGAAGTGGTGTTATCAGAATAAAGAAGATGCAGGATTTTCAACAAAAATTTTGAGAGAATCGGATTATCTGTTTCTTGTAGTCAAAAGTGATGAAAAAATGTTTGCTGTGATTGCAGTAGATATGGAAAAAGAAGAAATCGGAACATTTGAAAAAGGAATTATGGGAACGATTATCCATGAGAGTGTACTGGCTCTTGAAAAGGAGCAGTTAATTAAACAGAGAAGTGAATCAGAGGTGCGGTTGGAGAAAGAAAGACTGCGTGCCAATCTTCTTCGTTCTATTTCCCACGATTTGCGAAGCCCTCTCACAAGTATTTCCGGAAATGCGGAGAATTTATTGACAAATGAAGAAAAATTAAGCGGGGAAAAAAGACAAAAAATATATCACGACATTTATGACGATTCTATGTGGCTTATTAATCTTGTGGAAAATCTTCTTTCCGTTACGAGAATTGAAAATGGAACGATGGAGTTAAATATTCAGGGAGAAGTTGCCGAGGAGGTTATCGAAGAAGCGTTGAAACACGTGAACAGACGTGGAAAACAGCAGAAAATTACAGTGGACTGTGAGGAAATTCTGATTGCAAAAATGGACGTGAAATTAATTTTCCAAGTGCTGATTAATCTTGTGGATAACGCTGTTAAGTATACGCCTAAAGGGGCGGAAATTATTGTGGGAGCGGATAAAGAGGGCGATAAAGTCGCATTCTTCGTGAAAGATAACGGTCAGGGCTTAACCGCAGAACAGAAAGAAAAAGTTTTTGATATGTATTACACGGTAAATAATACAGTGAGTGACAGCAGAAGGGGAATGGGACTTGGACTTCCCCTTTGTCAGGCAATTGTGCAGGCGCACGGAGGTAAATTGAAAATATATGATAATGTGCCAACCGGAACAGTATTTAAGTTTGCGTTGGAGCAGGAGGAGATAATGTTATGATGAAGGGAACAAAACCAACCGTTTTAGTTGTCGAAGATGACGAGCCGATCCGCAATTTAATTGTGACGACTTTGGAGATGGAAAAATATAAATTTGATACGGCGGAAGACGGGAAACAGGCGATTATGCTTGCGGCGGCAAATAATCCGGATATTATTTTAATGGATTTAGGTTTGCCTGATATGGACGGAATAGATGTAATCAAGAAAATCCGTTCATGGTCTGTGGCACCGATTATTGTGATTAGTGCGAGAAGTGATGAGAGAGATAAAGTTGCTGCGTTGGATGTAGGAGCGGACGATTATCTGACAAAACCGTTCAGCGTTGTGGAATTATCGGCAAGGCTTCGTGCTACAATAAGACGTGTACAATATATTATGCATACGGACAATACGAATGAAAGTATATTCCAAAACGGAGATCTAATGATTGATTATAGTGCAGGTGTTGTAAAAGTGGCGGGAACGGAAATTCATTTAATGCCGTTGGAATACAGCCTTTTATGTCTCTTAGCGCAGAACGTAGGAAAAGTACTTACATATCAGTTTATTTTGGAAAAAGTGTGGCCAAATGGAATTGGAAGCGATATTTCTTCACTGAGAGTATACATGACTTCTCTTAGAAAAAAACTGGAAAAGGATAAGACAAATCAAACGTATATTCAGACGCATATTGGAGTCGGGTACCGCATGCTGAATGTAGAGGAAGAAAGCGAGTAGAAGTAAATTTTAATTTATCTTTAATTTCCGCTCTGTTCACTTTAAACCCCATTTAACATCTAATCTGTTACAATACAATCATAGACAAAGGAGTCTGTAAGATAGATTGTAATGAGAAAGGGAATGAATGAGATGAAAGAACAGATAATAAATACAAAAGAAATAATGGAAGAAAGAGAATTAAAAAATTTATGTTCCGATGTAAAACAATGCTGTTCTCAACATGAATTTATAAAAGGCGAACAAATGGCAGCATTGGCAATGGAAAAATATCCGGATGCAGCACAGCCGCATAATTTGTACGGAGCAATTTTGGAAATGACAGGTCAGCATGTATCGGCAATGAAACATTTTCGTGCAGCGCTGGCATTAGATCCGACTTATGAGCCGGCAAGTTATAATTTGGAGCAATACGGAACAATGACTTTGGAAGAAAAACATTGTGCTTTTGATGAGGAGGACTTAGGCGTAAAAAAAATGCCGTCTCACGCATCTGCAAAAAAGCAGAACGCAAACAGCACTTTAAGAATGATATTATATCCGATTTATCGCAATAAAGATGTCAATGTTTCAAAAAATGCAGGATAAGAAATATCAATACAATGACTATTTATCACTTCGGTTTCTCCATCAGCGACAAGGCCCGCGATGGAGAAAGCCATTGCAATTCTATGGTCGAGAAAACTGTCTATTTTAGCGCCGGATAAATGTCCTTTTCCGGTAATAATCATTCCGTCTTCAGTAGGAATAATATCCCCACCCATTTTTGTTAAATTTTTACTTACCGTTTCAATTCTGTTGGTTTCTTTTACTTTCAATTCTTCTGCGTTTTTAATAGTGGTAGTTCCGTCAGCAAAAGCGGCGAGAACAGCGATAATCGGTATTTCATCAATTAAAGTCGGAATAACAGAACCCTCTACAACCGTTCCGTGCAGGCTGCTTGTCCGTACAAGTAAATCAGCGACAGGTTCTCCACTCACTGTCTTTTTATTTAAAAATGCAATATCCCCGCCCATATTCTGACATACGGTTAAGATGCCGGCTCGGGTCGGATTAATGCCTACGTTCTGAATAAGAATTTCAGAATGTGGAACAAGAAGTCCTGCGGCAATAAAATATGCAGCAGAGGAAATATCTCCCGGCACAATAATTTTTTGTCCATCCAAATTCGGTTCGGGTTCAATGGAAACAGTAGGCAAATTTGTAGCAGAATCAGTAAAACGATGCAATTTACCGCCAAATCCCGACAACATTAATTCCGTATGATTGCGGGATAATACAGGTTCGGTTACGGAGGTAACTTGGTTAGCGTAAAGTCCGGCGAGCAAAATTGCGGATTTTACCTGTGCGGAGGCAACCTTTGAATGATAATGAATGCCGCGCAGCAGGGAAGGGGATATGCGAAGAGGAGCGCAGTTATTTTCGTGCATACTTTCGATTCTTCCGCCCATAAGCGAAAGCGGTTCTATAATTCTTCCCATTGGTCTTGTGTTTAAAGATGCATCTCCGGAAAGAATGGTTTCAAAGTTTTGTCCGGCAAGAATACCCGATATAAGTCTTGTTGTCGTCCCGCTGTTTTTTGTGTCTAAAACGGATTGCGGAGCAGAAAGACCGTGCAATCCTTTTCCGCAGATGCGTATGATTTCAGGGGAAACTTCGATTTCTATGCCCATTTTTCTAAAACAGTCAATAGTGGCAAGGCAATCTGCCCCCTGCAAAAAGTTTGTGATTTCGGTTGTGCCGTTGGCGAGAGAACCGAACATAACGGCACGGTGGGAAATGGACTTATCTCCCGGAATAGTTATTACTCCTCGAAGTCCGGTAGTATTTTTTATAATCATATGTGAATCCTTTCTAAGCAATATGTTATTAACGTTTGTATACTGCATATCTGTGCTTTTCTAAAAGTTTTACCGCCTGCAAAGAGGAAGCCTCATCATAAAATTCCATTCTAAGAACGCCCTCCTCAAATTCACGGTTATGGACAATACCTATATTTTTTAAACTGATATTATTTGAGGCTAAAATGGTGGCAACTGTGGCAATTCCCCCTGTTTCATCTAAAATATCGCAATAAATAGCAAAAACTTTTTTGATAGGTCCTGCAGAAATGTCAGGAACGGAATCGCGATAATTTTTCGCACGGGAAAATAAATCATATAGTTCTTCCGCTTCTTGCTTCGTGACAGAATCTTTTATTTTTTGAAGAGTATTTATATATCTACCGAGAATATCGTCAATATTTTCCTTATTTTGTACACAGATATGTTGCCACATTGTTGGGGAAGAAGACGCTATTCGTGTAATATCTTTAAATCCGCCCGCTGCCAGTTGTTTCATAAATTCCTCTTTTGTATCCGCATCCTTTACAAAATCAACTAGAGCGGAAGCGATAATATGAGGAAGGTGGCTGATTGCACCTGTAACATAATCGTGTTCCTGATAATCCATTTCCATTGGAAGAGCCTTCAATGACCGGATAAATGCGGTATATTGCAGTGTTTTTTCTTTGGAAACAGATGCCGAAGGGGTAAGAATATAGTAGGCGTTTTCTATTAGAATTGGTTTTGCATTGGAAAAGCCTGTTTTTTCTGACCCTGCCATTGGATGTCCTCCGATAAAATATTTTTCTAATCCAAGTTTTGTGACTTCCTTGTGTATAGAAGTTTTTACGCTTCCCACATCTGTCAGAATACAGTCACCATGCAGAAAAGGTTGAACCTGCTTTAAATAGGCTGTGTTAAAAGAAACAGGTGTGCATAGAAAAATATAGGAACAATTTTTAAAGTTCTCATCTATTGTATTGCAGGAAACATCTATAACTGATTCGTTCATGGCGAGAGCAAGTGTTTCTCTGTTCTTGTCAAAAGCAATAATTTTTGTGTCAGGATAGTAAAGGCGGATGGCTTTGGCGATAGAACCGCCGATAAGCCCCAAGCCGATAAATCCGATTTTTATTGGTGTGTGCATGGAAAAATCCTTTCTTATTCAATATCTGTTCTTTTCATTTTAAAGGATTTCTGAAAATATGTCAACGCTATGGTGGTTTAAAGTGAGAAAGCGCGACAGCAGTTCGGCAATATAAGTCTGAGTCAGAGGTTAAAAAAATATTTTAAACTTTCAAAGTAACTAATTGATATAAAAATATTGTATAAAATATATAAAAGAGTTGTAAAAACAGAAAAAATTTAGTACAATATATACATTAGAACTAGAAAAATAAGGAGGCACCAATAATGAAAGTTTACAGAACAGACGAGGTTAGAAATGTAGTCCTTTTAGGACACGGCGGAAGCGGAAAAACAAGTTTAGTGGAAGCAATGGCTTATGTATCGGGAGCGATTAATCGAATGGGAAAAATTGGCGATCACAATACAATAAGCGATTTTGATAAAGAAGAGCAGAAACGCGAATTCTCAATCAGCACAACATTGACTCCGATCGAATGGGAGAAAGCAAAAATCAATATTCTTGACACACCGGGATATTTTGACTTTGTAGGTGAAGTGGAAGAAGCGGTAAGTGCAGCAGATGCGGCTGTTATCGTTGTTTCAGGTAAAGCAGGTGTGGAAGTAGGAACGGAAAAGGCATGGGAATTATGCGATAAGTATAATTTGCCTCGTATGGTATATGTAACGGAGATGGATGTTGATGATGCAAGTTTTCGTGAAGTGGTAAAACAGTTGACAGACAGATATGGAAAAGTAATCGCACCTCACTTCCAGCCGATTCGTGAAAATGAGAAACTGGTTGGATATGTAAACGTTATTAAAAATGCAGGAAGAAGATATACAGGTATCGGACAGAGAGAAGAATGTGAGATTCCTGATTACTGTCTTCCAAACTTACAGATTTTAAGAGATGCTCTAATGGAAGCTGTAGCGGAAACAAGTGAAGATTTTATGGAACGTTATTTTGCCGGAGAAGAATTTTCAATAGAGGAAATTCGTTCAGCCATGCGTACAGAAGTAATGGACGGAAGTATTGTACCGGTGGCAATGGGATCTAATATTGAAGCGCAAGGTGTTGCAAACCTTTTATCCGATATCGTTCGTTTCTTCCCAAGTCCTGATAAGAGAGAATGTGCGGGATTTAACCGGAAAACAAATGAAATTTTTGAAGCAAATTATAATTTCTCCAAAGCAAAAACAGCCTATGTATTTAAGACAATGGTTGACCCATTCATTGGTAAATATTCTTTCGTAAAAGTATGCTCAGGCGTATTAAAAGGTGAAGATGTATTATATAATGCGGAATCAGATACAGAAGAAAAACCGGGTAAACTTTATGTAATGAATGGAAATAAACCGATTGAAGTATTGGAATTACACGCAGGAGATATTGGTGCAATCGCAAAGTTAACTGGAACAAAGACAGGAGATACCCTTTCAACAAAGAATACACCTGTTTTATATGGTAAGACGGAATATTCTACACCATATACATATATGAAATATGTAGTGAAAGCAAAAGGTGACGAAGATAAAGTTTCTCAAGGGCTTGCAAAAATGATGGCAGAAGATATGACAATGAAAGTAGTAAATGATAGTGAAAATCATCAGACATTGTTATATGGAATGGGTGATCAGCACTTGGAAGTAATTGTAAGCAAATTGGCGACACGTTATAAAGTGGATGTGGCATTGGAAAGACCAAAAGTTGCTTTCAGGGAAACGATCCGTAAGAATTCTGATGTGGATACAAAATATAAAAAACAGTCAGGCGGACATGGACAGTACGGTCACGTTAAAATGAAATTTGAACCTTCGGGAGATTTGGAAACACCATATGTTTTTGAAGAAACAGTAGTAGGAGGAGCAGTTCCAAAGAATTATTTCCCTGCAGTTGAAAAGGGACTTCAGGAATCTGTATTGAAAGGACCTTTAGCAAACTATCCGGTTGTAGGGGTTAAGGCAACTTTATATGACGGTTCTTATCATCCGGTAGACTCTTCTGAAATGGCATTTAAGACAGCAACAATGCAGGCGTTTAAGAAAGGTATTATGGAAGCATCTCCTGTACTGTTAGAGCCAATTGCAAATATTAAAGTTGTTGTTCCTGATGAATATACAGGAGATGTCATGGGAGATTTGAATAAGAGAAGAGGGCGCGTACTTGGAATGAATCCACTTCCAAAAGGAAAACAGGAAATTGAAGCAGATATTCCGATGACCTGTGTATTCGGATATTGCACGGCGCTTCGTTCCATGACAGGAGGACGAGGAACATATTCATATAAATTTGTCCGCTATGAACAGGCACCTTCTGATGTACAGGAAAAAGAAATTGCAAATCGTTCAGAAGAATAGAAGAGAAAAGGATTGCTGTTTTACAGCAATCCTTTTGTGTGTAGAATACTTGACAATTTTAGGCAGAGTGATACAATGAGCCTAATTACTTTTCACTAGGAGGAAATTATGAAAAATATGAAAATGAAAATCATGGGAGTGATTGCATTTTTAATTGTGGCAGGAATATATTATTACGTTACCTTGCCTGCAATTAATATTCACTCCAAAGACTTTTGGGTATTTCTGATTATACTTATGGTGTTGCTCATTGCGTGGTACGGTTGGAAGAAGAAAATCCGTAGCAAACAGGAAGTAAAATCATCAAAAGGAATGAAAGTGCTGATTACATTGGGTGTAGTAGTGGTTGTTGTTTATGCAGTGGGAACACTATTGTCTTCACCAATCATCAATGCGAAGAAGTATCGAAACCTTTTGAAAGTGGAAGAGGGAGAATTTACGAAAGACATTGAAGAATTATCGTTTGACCAAATTCCGTTATTGGACAAAGAATCGGCTACCCTTCTTGGAAATCGTAAAATGGGAAGTATGGTAGATATGGTTTCTCAGTTTGAGGTGGATGAGATTTATACACAGATTAACTACAATGACAAACCGGTCAGAGTATCCCCTCTTAAATATGCCAATGTTATTAAATGGTTTACGAACCGTTCTGAAGGAATACCGGCATATGTAAGAATTGATATGGCAAGCCAGTCGACAGAGTTGGTTAAACTGAAAGAAGGAATGAAGTATACGACAAGCGAGCATTTTAACCGCAATATTTACAGACATCTTCGTTTTAAATACCCGACTTATATTTTTAACGATTTAAGTTTTGAAACGGATGATAAAGGAACTCCTTATTGGATTTGTCCGGTGAAGAAGTTTAATATTGGATTGTTCGGAGGAGAAACAATCGGAAGAGTTGTTTTATGTAATGCGATTACAGGAGAAACGAAAGATTATGCCATTGATGAAGCACCGTCATGGATTGACAGAGCATATTCAGCGGATTTGCTTGTGCAGTTGTATGATTACTATGGTTCTTTAAAACACGGATTTTTAAATAGCGTACTTGGACAGAAAGACTGTCTGAAGACGACAGACGGATATAACTATCTTGCGATTGATGATGACGTATGGGTATATACAGGTGTAACATCTGTAAGCGGTGACGAATCTAACGTTGGATTTGTTCTAATGAATCAGCGTACAATGGAAACAAAATTCTACTCTATTGAGGGTGCGACTGAGAAGTCAGCGATGTCTTCGGCAGAAGGACAGGTACAGAACTTAAAGTATAAAGCAACCTTCCCATTATTGTTAAATATTTCAGGTGAACCGACCTATTTTATCGCATTGAAAGACGATGCGGGACTTGTAAAGAAATATGCAATGGTAAATGTACAGAAATATCAGTTGGTTGCAATCGGTGATACGGTGAGTTCCTGCGAGAAGCAGTATAATAAACTTTTGGTGACGGACGGAGTTATTAAAGAGGAAGAAGAAACGACGGAAGTACAGACGGTAAAAGGTAAAATAAGCAAGATTGCTCAAGGAGTTATCGAAGGAAATTCTCACTATTATATTATGTTGGAAGGTAACAATGAGATTTTTGATGTATCTGTTGTAGATTTTATCGATGTGATTAAATATGAAGTCGGACAGGAAGTTACAATTGAATATAAAAAAGGAGAGAAAGCCAATAAGGTTTTATCTATGAAATAGGCAACAAAAAAGAGGAAAATGCAATGAAGTCATTTTCCTCTTTTGTCATTTAATTAAGTACCTGACAGTCAGTTAAATCAATATCACTTAAATCTTCGCGGTCAGCACTGACGCTTAAGTAGAATTCAATGTGATGAAGTTTACTGATATTCTTAAGTCTTTCTACGAAACGAGGCATATTTTCTAATGAAATGTCTGATTGTTTTAAAATACCGTCAATAAAAATACATTCAATGTCGCTGTTGCAACTAATCATACCGTAAATGAAACCGGTGTAGTCATCAATGTTGCGGATAGATGGATAATCAGCCATACATATCGCTCTTATATCAAAAGAAAGATTAAATGTATCGTTATGGCTGTTTTTAATAAAAACTACGTTTCCGTCCAATGTTTTTGCCTTTTCGTTAGCAAAATCAATCATTTGTTGTGTCTTACCACTGCCTTTTGGGCCTACTAATAAATTTACCATAGCACTATCTCCTTTATGTATATTTCGTTCTGTCTTGATGTTAATTATTATACAACAAATCTGGAAAATGAGCAACAAATTATCTAAAAAATATAAAAATAATACTTTTAATTTGTGCAAATTAATGTATAATACCAGTAGTATGAATGAATTGGGAGGCAGGACAGGATGATTCAGATTTTGGTAATAGAAGATGACAGGCATATAGGGGAAGGACTACAGTTCCTTTTAGAGAGCGAAGGATTTCATGCGGAATTGGCTATGAGCAAGGAAGAAGGATTGGAAAAACTGGAAAAGAAATTATATCAATTATTGATTTTGGATGTAAATCTTCCGGATGGAAGCGGATTTACATTTTTTCAGGAGATACAGAAAAAAGGAATACCGGTTATTTTTTTGACAGCGCTTGACGAAGAAGAAAATATAGTAAGGGGATTTCAGTTAGGGGCAGATGAATATATTACGAAACCGTTTCGGCCAAGAGAACTCGTTTCCAGAGTGAAAAACGTAATTAGGCTTCGAGGAATAGAAGCAAATGGAAAGCAGGAGTTGACAATAGGAAATGTTTCTATCCGGTTGGAAGAAAAGATTGTATATAAGAATGGAAATCCACTTGAACTGACAGCGTTAGAATATAAAATTCTGTTATTGTTTTTTGAAAATAGGGGAAGAATTTTGACAAGAAATCAAATATTATCACATATTTGGGATGAATCGGGAAACTTTGTTAATGATAATACGCTTACGGTTTATATAAAAAGACTTCGGGAAAAAATTGAAGATAATCCAAATGAACCGAGTATTATTAAAACAGTCAGAGGAATGGGGTATAAAATAGGAGGATAGTATGGAGAAAAAAAGATGGGTTTTAATAGTATGTCTATGTATACTGTTTAACTTTTCCATCAGTCTTTTCTTAGGAACTGTCAAGGAAAAGGAGATAAATGGCTGGCTGTATACGACAACGGAGAAAATTTTAGAGGAGAACGAGGGGGGAGAAATGGATGTCTTAAAAAAATATGGTGTAGAAGAAAGTGAGTTTCGTCCTGTATCTATAGCGGTTGGAGTTACCTGTATCGGATTGGTAAACGGTATTTTGTTTTTGATGGTCAGTTTGTACGACAGGAAAAAGCAGAATGAAAAATTACGGCAAATGGAAAAGTATTGTGAGGAAATTTTGTCGGGAAAGGAAACGCTGCAATTAGATGAGAATGAAGAGGGAAAATTTAGTATTTTAAATAATAAGGTATATGATATTACAATGCTTTTAAGAGAAAAGAATGTTTATTTGGAGGAGAGCAAATCTGAACTGGAAAAATTTTTGGCGGACATATCGCATCAGTTGAAAACGCCAATCACATCTTTACATATGGCGAACGAACTTTTGCGAATGGATTTGCCACAGGAGAAAAAAGAGTTGTTTTTGGATAATATGCAGAAAGACTTGGTGAAAATCGAATGGCTTGTTAAAGGAATATTAAATTTGGCAAAGTTAGATTCACAGACTTTTACATTGAAAGAGGAAGAAGTATGCGTAAAACAATTAATAGAAGAAGTGAGAGAACGTTTTGACGTTTTGTGTGAGGTGACAGGAAGTAATATTTATGAAGAGGGAGAAAAAAAGGCGAAAATGTGGTGTGATTTTCGCTGGACGAAGGAAGGCATATGCAATATAGTTAAAAATGCCATTGAGCATGGGGCAACAGAAATAAAAATTTTTTGGGAAGAAAACTATATTTATACGAAAATAAGCATACAAGATAATGGTGAGGGAATTGACGAGGAAGATTTACCTCATATTTTTGAACGATTTTATAAAAGCAAAAATGCAAAAGAGGACAGCGTTGGACTTGGACTTGCATTTACAAAGAGTATCATAAAGCATCAGGGTGGGGATGTTGAAGTGAAAAGCAAGAAACAGAAAGGAACAGAATTTATTTTAAAATTTTATCAGAAGTCACTTTAGAGTCACTTTCGTTCGATATGATAGTTCTGTCGAAAGGAGAAGGAGAACAGTTATGGAAATTTTGAAAGTTGAAAATTTGTGTAAAACATATGGAATGAATGACACGGAAGTGCGGGCTTTGGATAATATAAGTTTTTCTGTGGAAAGAGGTGAATTTGTCGCTATTATCGGCGCTTCAGGAAGCGGAAAATCTACCTTACTTCACCTGATTGGAGGAGTGGATAGAGCAACCGCAGGAAAGATTTATATTGACGGAACGGAGATTTCGGATTTGAATAATGATAAAATGGCGATTTTTAGAAGAAGACAGTTGGGATTGATTTATCAGTTTTATAATTTGATTCCGATACTAAATGTGGAGGAAAATATAGCGCTTCCATGCCGTTTAGACGGAAAACAGGTGGAAAAAGAGAAGATGGAAGAGATGCTTTCCACATTAAATCTGACAAACAGAAGAAAACATTTACCAAATCAGTTATCGGGAGGGCAGCAGCAGAGAGTTTCTATCGGGAGAGCATTGATTAATCATCCTGCAATTGTGCTGGCAGATGAACCGACTGGAAATCTTGACAGTAAAGCGTCAGGAGAGATTATCGATTTGCTGAAAATGACAAACAGAAAATACGACCAGACCATTCTTCTGATTACCCACGATGAGAAAATTGCACTGGAAGCAGACCGCATTATCACTATCGCTGATGGGAAAATCATAAAAGATGAGAAAGTGAGGTAATTTATGAATGTTTTAAATGAACTCACTGTAAAAAGTTTGAAAAAAAATAAGAGAAGAACGGTTGTCACTGTTTTTGGTATTTTACTTTCAGTGGCATTGATTACTGCAATCACAACTTTTGTATCTAGTATGCAAGGAAGTCTTGTGGATTACGCAAAGAAAAATGCAGGAAACTATCATATTTTGGCTGAGAACGTACCTGAAGAAAAACAGAAATACCTTTTGTACAATGAAAAAGTGGAAAAGAAAATTGTTATACAGACAATAGGAAATGCAAAAACAGTTTCCTTACAGTATAAACAGGAAGTACAAGAAGAGAATATCAATAAAACAAAAGTGCGTGCAGTGAAGAAAAAAGATTTTACCGACTTGGGAATTGTTTTACAGAGTGGAAATTTCCCAAAGAAAGAAAATGAAATTGTGATACCGGAGCATTTTCTTAATGCTTACAGTATAAAAATCAATGTAGGAGATACATTGAAATTAGATGTGGACGGTAAGGAAAAGAAATATATTGTATCGGGAATTTCAGGAATATCGGCGGTTGAATTTTATGATGATGAGGGACAACTCGGCTGTAGTTTATTTACAGTGCCGGAACATGAGGTGAATGGTGAGAATATTGATATTGCCATGTTAATGAAAACGCCGAAAGAAACATTTGCTTTTAAGAAAATACTTGAAAAGGAAGTAGGTTTAAATGACCTAAATGTAAATGATACATTGCTGACTTTTCAGGGAGCAGTAGAAAATGCAGATGTGTTAATAACACTGAAAGTGCTGGCAGGAATTGTTATCGGAATTATTTTACTGACATCTGTATTTGTTATTAAAAACAGTTTTGACATTTCTATTACAGAGAGATTAAAGCAGTACGGAATGTTGGCAAGTGTAGGGGCAACTTCCAAACAGATACGAAAGAACGTCTTGTTTGAGGGTGCGATTTTAGGAGTAGCAGCCATTCCGCTTGGTATTCTGCTTGGCATAGGAGCGATTTGGTGTACGATTCAAGTTGTCATGGAAATTTTAAAGGGAACAACTTTTAACGGAGAAATTGCATTGAAACTATATGTGTCGGTTGAGGCTATCCTTATTGCCGTAGTTGTAGCAATAATCATGATTTATATATCTTCACTTATTCCAGCGAAAAAAGCGGAAAAAGTTTCGCCTATGGAGGCGATTCGCGAAACAAAAGGTACGAAGTTAGAGGCAAAGCAACTGCGTACATCAAAATTCTTCCAAAAAGTTTTTGGAATAGAGGGAGAGATAGCGAGAAAAAATTTAAAGAGAAGTCGAAAAAAATATAGAACAACGGTATTTTCGCTTTTTATTAGTATTGTATTATTTTTATCTATCAGTTCAGTAAGAATATACGGGCAGGAGATACAGGATATGGAATATGCAAAAATGGATTATAATCTTATTGCACGTTATGATGAGCAGGATATGAAGGAAAAGGGCAAAATCTATCAAAAAGCCGGTAAAGTAGAAGGAATTAAAAAATCTGAACTTGTTAAAGTATGGATTACTACACCAATAAATGTATCTTTTACGGATGAGGCAGAAAAGAGCAGGGGAATTACGGAGTTTAGTCAGGAAGAAAAAGACAAGGAAATGGAGTTTGTATTTTACTCTGTTTCTGACAAGACTTATAAAGAATTTGCAAAAAAACTGGGATTATCTTATGAGGAAGTAAAAGATAAAGGTATTTTATGTGATACGAGTATCGCATTTGTCCGTGATGAAAACGATGAAAAGGCAAAACGGACAAAATATCATGAACTGACGGTAAAAGAAGGGGAAAAACTTCGGTTTGACGGTGGAGAAATTGAAATTGCCAAACGTTCAGACAGAGTTCCGTTTACGCAAAACTTTTATTATGGAGTAAATATTATTGTATCAGAGGCGTGGATGTCTGCTAAGGATTTCCATTATGATGGTTTATATATTGATGCGGATGATACATTTAAGGTTCGCGAGAATATAGAAAAAATAACAGGAGAAGACAACTGGCTGTATATGGATTTTGAGGAAAGAGCAAAGGAAAATAACAGTATTAACATGATTATTTCTATATTCCTGTATGGTTTTGTAGCAGTAATTTCCGTTATCGGTATTACCAATATATTTAATACGATTACGACTAATATGGCATTACGAAGCAGAGAATTTGCTACGTTGCGGTCTGTTGGAATGACGGACAAAGAGTTTAAAAAGATGATATGGTATGAAAGTTTATTGTATGGAACTAAGGCACTTTTACTCGGAATTCCGGTGGGGCTTGGATTATCATATATTTTCTACAGACAGTTTACCGATATTTTAGAATTACCGTATCATGTGCCGTATCACCAGTTGATTATTTGCATTCTGTTTGTCTTTTCTATTGTGTGTATGACTATGCAGTATTCTGTGAAAAAAGTGGAAAAACAAAATATAATAGAAACAATCCGAAGTGAAAATATTTAGAAGAAAATAAGGAGGACGTGATAAATTTATTGCGTTCTCCTTTAAATTTTGTTTGATTTACAGGCAAAAAAAGTATTATAATAAAAACAATTGTCATAGATACAATAATACGATAAAGGAGGAAAAGAAATGATAAAAGAACTTTCAAAAAGCATTCGGGAATACAAAAAACCGTCCGCTTTAGCGCCGGTTTTTGTTTCTTTGGAAGTCATTATGGAATGTATTATTCCATTTGTAATTGCCCGTCTTGTAAATGAGATTAAGGCAGGATGTGGCATAAAAACGATTGCAATTTACGGCGGTATTTTAATTTTTATGGCAGGCTTTGCATTACTTGCAGGTGCAATAGCAGGCTCTGTCTGTGCAACAGGTTCATGTGGATTTGCAAAAAACTTGAGAAAAGATATGTTTTATAAGATACAGACATACTCTTTTACGAATATTGATAAATTTTCTACATCGTCACTTGTAACTAGGCTTACAACGGACGTGACGAATGTACAAATGGCATATATGATGCTTATAAGAGTGGCAATCCGTTGCCCGCTTATGTTAATTTTTTCCTTCACAATGGCATTTATTATGGGAGGAAAGATGGCATGGATATTCGTTGTGTTAGTTCCGATACTGGCAGTGGGATTATTTCTGATTATCCGAATGGTTATGCCTTTATTTAAAAGGGTATTTAAAAAATATGATAATCTGAATAATTCTATTCAAGAAAACATTAAGGGAATGCGTGTTGTAAAATCATATGTTCGTGAAGAATATGAAAAAGAGAAATTCGAGAAGGCAGCAGATAATATTTGCAGGGATTTTACAAAGGCAGAGAAAATTTTGGCGTTCAATAACCCGCTTATGCAATTCTGTATGTACACGGTTATGATTTTTGTTCTTTATTTCGGTTCATATGTTATTATCACATCAAGAGGGCTTGATTTAGATGTAGGTCAATTCTCAGCGCTTTTGACATACAGCTTCCAAATCTTAAATTCACTTATGATGATGTCTATGGTATTCGTGATGATTACAATGGCAAGTGAATCTTCAAAACGTATTATGGAAGTTTTACAGGAGGAGGGAACAATTAAAAATCCTGAAAATCCTGTGTATGAAGTGAAAGACGGAGCGATTGATTTTGAAAATGTCAACTTTAAATATGCGAAAACGGCAGAAAAAATGGCACTTTCTAATATTGATTTACATATACATTCCGGCGAAACGATTGGTGTTATCGGCGGAACAGGTTCTTCTAAATCTTCTTTAATTCAGTTGATTTCCAGATTGTATGATGCAACAGAAGGATGTGTAAAGGTTGGAGGAATTGATGTAAAAGAATATGATTTAACTTCTTTAAGAAATGAAGTATCCGTTGTATTACAGAAAAATGTGTTGTTTTCCGGAACAATTAAAGAAAATCTCAGATGGGGAAATAAGGATGCGACAGATGAAGAATTGATTGAAGCTTGTAAACTGGCGCAGGCAGATGAATTTATCAGACAGTTCCCAAAACAATATGATACATATATTGAACAGGGTGGAACGAATGTATCAGGTGGCCAGAAGCAAAGATTATGTATTGCGAGAGCATTGTTAAAGAAACCGAAAATTTTAATTCTAGATGATTCGACAAGTGCCGTAGATACAAAGACGGATGCGTTAATTAGAAAGGCGTTTAAGGAATTTATTCCGGAAACAACAAAAATTATTATTGCACAGCGTATTTCGTCTGTGGAGGAGGCAGATAGAATTATCGTAATGGATAAAGGTACGATTAATGCAATCGGAACACATAAACAATTACTTGCAGAAAATGAAATTTATCAGGAAGTGTATATTTCTCAGAATAAGGCAGGTGAAGATGATGAATAAAAGAGAGAAAAAAGGAACGCTTGGAAGACTTTTGAAAACGTTGTTTGAATTTTATCCGGTGAAAATGCCACTCGTTCTTTTATGTATTGTTTTTAGTGCGATTGTTACTTCCATTCCTGCGATTTTCATGCAAAATATTATTTCTATAGTAGAAACAAGTTGGAAAACGGGAAATTGGGAAGCGGTTAGCACAAAAATAGTTACTTATGTAAGTATTTTATTGATTTTCTATATTCTTTCATTGCTTTCAGCAGTTGCTTTTACACAGATGATGGCAACAATTACACAGGGATTTTTGAAAAAACTTCGTGTGAAAATGTTCCACGGAATGCAGAACCTTCCGATTAAATATTTTGATACACATAATCACGGTGATATTATGAGTTATTATACAAATGATATTGACACATTACGACAGTTGGTATCACAGAGTATTCCGCAACTTTTAATTTCATCGGTTACGGTTTTGACTGTGTTTGGGATTATGATATACTTTAGTTTGTGGCTGACATTAGTAGTGGTTATCGGAGTAATACTTATGTTTGCCGTGACGAAGAAAATCGGCGGAAATTCTGCAAAATATTTTACCCGTCAACAGACTTCGCTTGGAAAGGCAGAAGGATATATTGAGGAGATTATGAATGGACAGAAAGTTGTTCAGGTATTCTGCCATGAGAGAGAATGCGAGGAAACATTTGACAGAATAAATGAAAAATTATTTGCAGATTCAGAGAGCGCTAATAAATTTGCCAATATGCTTATGCCGATTTTGAATAATATAGGAAATGTCCTCTATGTTGCGGTTGCACTTACCGGAGGTGTTTTGATGCTGGCAAAAGCGCCAAATGTAAGTTTATCGGGAATGGCAATCGGTATAAGCATTGTTGTACCTTTTTTAAATATGACAAAACAATTTTGCGGAAATGTCAGTCAGGTATCCAATCAGGTAAACTCAGTTGTTATGGGGCTTGCCGGTGCGGAGAGAATTTTTGAACTGATTGATGAAGAGCCGGAAGAAGATGAAGGATATGTAACTCTTGTAAATGCAAGAGAAGAAAACGGACAGATTGTAGAATGCAAAGAACGTACGGGAATGTGGGCATGGAAACATCCGCATCAAAATGATGGATCGGTAACATATACAAAATTATCGGGAGATGTCCGTATGTTTGACGTAGATTTTGGGTATGAAGAAAACAAAACGGTTTTACATAATATTACTTTATATGCAGAGCCGGGACAGAAAGTCGCTTTTGTAGGTTCGACAGGTGCAGGAAAAACAACAATTACAAATCTGATTAATCGTTTTTACGATATTGCGGATGGAAAAATCCGATATGACGGAATTAATATTAATAAGATTAAAAAGTCAGATTTAAGACGTTCTCTTGGAGTTGTTCTTCAGGAAACAAATCTATTTACGGGAACGGTAATGGATAATATCCGTTATGGAAGATTGGATGCTACGGAAGAAGATTGTATTAAGGCGGCAAAACTTGCGGGAGCGGACGATTTCATTACACGTCTGCCGGAAGGATATGATACTCCTCTGACAGAAAACGGAGCGAATCTTTCACAGGGACAAAGACAGTTAATTGCAATCGCAAGAGCGGCAGTTGCAGATCCGCCGGTAATGATTTTAGACGAAGCAACGTCATCTATCGATACTCGTACAGAAGCGATTGTACAGAAGGGAATGGACGCACTTATGGAAGGAAGAACTGTTTTTGTCATCGCACACAGATTATCCACTGTGCGAAATTCCGATGTGATTATGGTTCTGGAGCAGGGACATATTATCGAGCGTGGTACACATGATATGCTTATAGCAGAAAAAGGTAAATACTATCAGTTATATACAGGTGCATTTGAACTAGAATAATATAGAAGGAGAAAAGCAATATGGGAATGAGAGTAAATAAACAACTTCCTCTTCCTTTAGAGTTAAAAGAAGAGTACCCGTTGTCAAAAGATATTGTAGAATTAAAAAGACGGAGAGATAAAGAAATTCGAGATATTTTTACCGGAAAATCCGATAAATTTATCGTACTCGTGGGACCTTGTTCAGCAGATAATGAAGTGGCAATTTGTGATTATGTGAAACGTCTGGCTAAATTGAATGAACAGGTATCAGATAAACTGATGATTATTCCTAGAATTTATACAAATAAGCCTAGAACAACAGGGGCAGGGTATAAAGGAATGCTTCATCAGCCGGAACCGGATAAAGCCCCTGATTTGCTAGGTGGCATTATTGCAATCCGCAAAATGCATATTCATGCGATTGAGGAAAGCGGTCTTACTGCTGCAGATGAAATGCTTTATCCTGAAAATAGAAGTTATCTTGATGACATATTATCATACGAAGCGATTGGGGCTCGTTCTGTGGAAAATCAGCAGCACAGATTGACAGCGAGTGGAATGGATATTCCGGTTGGAATGAAAAATCCAACGAGTGGAGATTTTTCGGTAATGATGAATTCAGTAATTGCAGCACAGAGTTCCCACACGTTCATTTACAGAGGAATGGATGTGACAACAGATGGTAATGAACTAGCGCATGTTATTCTTCGCGGTGGTGTGGATAAATACGGAACGTGCATTCCGAACTACCATTATGAAGATTTGGTAAGATTACAGAATACATATAAAAAGATGGACTTACAAAATCCGGCTGCGATTGTGGATGCAAACCATTCTAATTCTAACAAACAATTTAAAGAACAAATTCGTATTGTAAGTGAAGTGTTGCATAGTAGAAATTATAACCCTGAGATTAGAAAACTGGTAAAAGGAGTTATGATTGAAAGTTATCTGGAAGAAGGATGTCAGAATATTGCAGAAGACAGGGTTTATGGAAAGTCAATTACAGATCCATGTTTGAGTTGGAAAGACACAGAAATATTGATTCACAAAATTGCTGAAAATTGTTAGATAAAAGTTGTAAAAACAAAAGTTTCTGTGATATAATTAGGAATAAGAATAAAATTTCAGAATTATATAGAAGGAGGCTGACCGTTATGACTGATAATATTATCATTACGATTGGAAGACAATTTGGAAGCGGCGGACATGAAATTGGAAACAGATTGGCAACAAGGCTTGACATACCCCTTTACGACCATAATCTTGTCAAAATGGCAGCAAGGGAATTACATTTAGATGAAGCGGTTGCGGAAGAAGCAGACGAGAGTATGCTTGGAAAATTTCTTTCCGCTTATGTTGTAGGTGTAGGAAGTTATACTTCGTTTATTACAAATGAAGCCGTTGTTGAGCCTGTGAGCGATAGGTTGTATGCAGAACAGACAGAGATTTTGAAACGGTTGGCAAAGCGAAGTTCCTGTGTAATTGTAGGCAGATGTGCGGACTATGTATTGGGAGATTATTCCAATTATATTCATACATTTATTTATGCATTTTGGGAAGACAGAGTCAGAAGAATTATGGATATCTATGGATTGACTGAGAAACAGGCAAAAGAAAAAATCCGACAGATAGACAGAGAGAGAAGACTTTATTACGAGGCACATACAGGAAGAAAATGGGGGGACATTGAGTCGCATCAAGTAGTACTGAACAGTAGTCTTTTAGGAATTGATGGAACGGTAGATATTTTAGAAGCGGCTTATCACAAGAAAGCGGAACAGATGGCAAAAAGCAAATAAAAAGGGGCTATCGGTTAATACCGATTTTTAGGCTCTAAATCTTAAAATACGAATCTCCCA
>Bissell_p2__coassemble_219_pt1 | contig 89477 bp, 80 predicted proteins | sample Bissell_p2__metabat2_high_PE_001 | metagenome-assembled genome bin Bissell_p2 | reverse complement strand
TTTTTCTTATAAGGAATTCTCATTTTGACTTGTACTATTTATATTCTAACACCAGAGTGTTTACACTGTGTTTTAGGCGTTTTTACATGGTTTGGAATATGATTCCTACAAAAAGGACAGGGGGGGCACGAAAAAAGGGACGGGGTAAATCTTAATAAGGGACGTAGTATTTCCTAATTTTACTACGTCCCCAATTATTATTCTCTATACCGGTTGAAGCAAGCATATATTTCTTGAGGGCGAGGAAGTGCAAGTCCTAAAGAAACATAAGAAGCGTCGCATATAGAAGAAAGCCCTTTTGTTTTTATTCGTTTTGTCAACTCGGTAACGATTTCTTGAACAGTCTGTTTGCTTTTGCTGTAATGCAAAATGGTGTATTTTAATAAATGAGCAAGACAGGCCGTCTGTTCAGCGTCAATAAGTTGCTCTACATAGCGCAAATCCACAGTTTGTCTATCAATCTGAAATGCGTCTTTTCCGAGAAACTTTAATTTGATTCTATCATTTGGACGGAAGTTTGTTTCTTTTGAAAAAAGCGTCCTTTGAAAATGCGGTATTCTATAGTTTGGTGCAAAAAGGGAAGGTGCGGTTGTCATACTGCATTTTTCTTTTACTGTATCGGTTATTTCTTTTGTGTGATAGCAATCCATCTGTAAGATAGTATCAGCCGCATAAAAGTATGCCCCCGAACTTCCTGCAACAAGAATAGTTGAAATACCGGATTGTTTGTATAAATCAGTTACGCGTTCTAAAAATGGTGTGATCGGCTCTTTGTCACGAGTAACAATGTTTTGCATAAGTTCATCGCGTACCATAAAGTTTGTGGCAGATGTATCTTCGTCAATCAAGAAGAGTTCGCTGCCAGCCTCTATTGCCTCAACAACATTGGCAGATTGAGATGTACTTCCGCTGGCGTTTTCCGTAGAAAAATGAAGGGTATCTTTTTTGTTTGGAAGATCATTGATAAAAAGGGAAATATCCGTGTTTTTAATGCAACGACCATCCTCTGCACGAAGTTTTACGGCAGTATCATTTGTAATGACATATTCTCTTCCGTCACCTTTAATATGGTTATACACACCTGCTTCAATAGCATTTAATAATGTAGATTTTCCGTGATAACCGCCTCCGACAATAAGGGTAATTCCTTTTTTTAATCCCATTCCGGATATTTTTCTTCCGCGAGGCAGAGAAAGTTCTATGAGAAGGGAAGAAGGACTTTCAAAGGAAATGGCGTTTTTTAACGGTTTATCTGAGATGCCTGATTCTCTCGGAAGGATAGAGCCGTTTGCAATAAAGCAAACTAAATGTTTTTCTGTTAATTGTCTTCGGATGGCAGTTTGGTCTTCTGCGAGATGAATAACGGAAAGCACTTCCTGAGCGTTTAATTTTTTATAGTAAAATACGGATTCAATACATTTCGGAAGAAAGTCAAAAAGAATTTTTTCTAATTCGGTTGCATTTATAGTTCTTCCGTTAGCGACAAATCCGATTTCAAGGCGAATGATAATTTCTTTATCGGTAAATTCACAAGCGGTTCTTTCTAAAATTTTCTGACCGCATTGGCTGGTAGAAATAAGACCGCTTTTTCCGGAACCCTTCACTTTAAAACTAAATGTGGAAATCTTTTTGGAAAAAAGGCGGAGCAAATAGTCTTGAAGAGCGATTTTTTTATCATATCGGTCAAAATATTCAGTAGGAAATGCGGCAAGACGGTGAGGAATGCGAACGCTTACGACAGAAGGGGAAGCGAATGGGTCACCTTGCACATGGTCTATGGATAATGTATAGTTTTTAAAATCGTAAACACCTTTTAATGATTTGTAAGCCGGATAACTTTTACGATGAATGGATGCTAATTGTTTTTGTAATTTGTACATAGTTAAACTCCTTTTTGTTGGAAAAATTATTCTATTACAGTATAATGAAAAAACAAAAAGAAAACAAGGGCGTGTCTTATTTGACAGAAGGTAATAATATGTTTATTATGGAAAGGTAACGATGTGAAATGAGTTGTTTGAGAGGAGTTAAGAAATGGGAATTATTCCAATTCAGAATCTCTATACCTCTGATAATATGAATAACTGTATATGTAATTTTGAAGTGGAAGTTTTTGATAAAGTTACGGAGCCGTTGATTCATCCAATGTCAAGATTATGGCTAGTAAATGAAGGAGTAGGAAAAATTCTGATAAATAATAAAGAATACGTTGTAACGAAAGGAAGCCTTATATCCGTACTTCCATGGCAGATTACGGAAATTATAGAAGTAAAGAAGACGCTTCAATTTTATGTGGTCCAATATCATTTTGAGAGAATTAACGAACTGGTTAAAACATTTTTTAATCCCGATAAAATACAGTTATCGTTTATACAGGTACTCAGAAAAGCACCGGTTATTACATTTGGAGAAGAAAAATATAAAGAAATACAGAATATGTTTCATCAGATAGGAAATGAATTGCGCTATGTGAACGAAGAGGGAAAAGAACAAGGTGAAGAAGTATTTAGTAACGTATATATTATTAATAAACTAATTGAAATTTTAGTTTCTTTTCTTCGAAGCAACAGGAGAGTTCCGAAAGAAACCGCGGTGGATGGAAGCGAGATTTTGCAGTTTATGTATACGCACTTAAATGAAAAGATTACAATTCCCATGTTATCTCAGAAGTTTTATATGAGTGAATCCGCAATCCGCTCTTATATCAAGAACACAACAGGGTTATCTTTTTTTGATTTGCTAAATGAGATGCGTGTAGGCAAAATGATTAATTATCTGCTTTATACAGATTTAACAGTAGGAGAATTGGCGGAAATTATGGGGTTTACGGATGATGCTCATATGTGCAAAGTGTTCAAAGCACGAATGGGTATGAAAACAAATGAATTTCGCAATACATATCAGGTTATCGGAGATAAATGTCGGATTACGGATAGAAAGGAATTTTATAAGATTGTAGAATATATTTATCGAAATCATACGGAAGATTTGCAACTGCAGTCGGTAAGTGATGAATTTAGAATATCTTCCAAAGAATTAAACAGAGTTTTATCTTATCAGGTGGAAATGAGTTTTAATGAATTTTTGAATTTTATTCGTGTAAACCATGCGGCTCATCTACTACTTACGACAGATAAAAGTGTGTTGACAATTGCATTGGAAGTGGGATATAAGACAGAGAAAACATTGTCGAGAAATTTTTTGCAGTTGAAGGGAAAAACAGCGGGAGAATTTCGCAGGACAGTGGTGATACAGGAAAATCAAAATTAAGGATATGTTAAAAAATCACAAAAACAAGTTTGAAAAACATTGATTTTGTGATTTTTTTGCATAAAAACAAACGTAAAATACAGAAATAAAGAAGTTAATTGTCTAATAAAGAAATCGAATATGTGTTAGATTTATATTATAACTATTTATAAACTCATAAATAATGTATATAACTAAGGAGGTAAGTATTATGTCAAATTTTGAAATGCCTAAGTATCATCATCCGGATTTCACACAGGAGATGTTTGTAAACGCACCGGATGCTAAGTACGAAGAAGCTGAGAAGGACGGAGTAGTACCTGAATATTATCACAGTACATCAATGTATCCTGAATATTTTAAAATCAATGGAGAATGGAAACTTGCAGAAGAAAGTCGCATGGATTCTTGTGTAATTCTTTGTGATGACGGACATCTTGCAGTTGTTGAAGCAAGAAATATTAAAAAAGGTGACAAAGTACTTCTTGGAAGAACAGAAAGATGCGAAGAAGGTGTATATATGCACTGTCACGGATTTGAGGAAGCTGGAGAAAAATTAGATGACCAGTTTGTATTTCGTCAGGGAAGAAGCCGTGAAACATCATATGCACGTGACTATGACAAATTATTTGAATTGTTAAAACATGAGAAAGAGAATGGTGGAAAGATTGTATGGGTAATGGGTCCGGCTTTCGCTTTTGATGCAAATGCAAGAGCAGCAATGCAGGCACTTGTTGAGAATGGATACGCACATGGTCTTTTAGCAGGTAATGCGTTAGCAACACATGACTTGGAAGGTGCATTATTACATACAGCGCTTGGACAGGACATTTATACACAGAAGTCACAGCCAAACGGACACTATAATCACTTAGATGTATTAAATAAAGTAAGAAGAAGCGGTTCTATTCCACAGTTCATGAAAGATTATGATTTGAATGACGGTATTATTTGTAGTTGTGTAAATAATAACGTGCCAATCGTACTTGCAGGTTCTATCCGTGATGATGGACCACTTCCGGAAGTATATGGAAACGTCTATGAAGCAGCAAATGCAATGAGAAGTGTTGTTAAAGAAGCGACAACAGTTATCTGTCTTGCAACGATGCTACATACAATCGCTGTTGGTAACATGACACCTTCATTCCGTGTATTAGAAGATGGAACAATTCGTCCTGTATACCTTTACACAGTTGACGCAGATGAATTTGTTGTAAACAAACTTTTAGACAGAGGAAGTTTGTCAGCAACAACTATGGTAACTAATGTTCAGGACTTCATTACTCGTGTTGCAAAAGGTGTTGGTGTAATGGAATAGTTCCTCGCAGTATAGGAATGGAGAAAATTTATGAAGAAGAATAGTATGTTTGGTAAATTAGCCCTATTGTTCGTAGCGGTTGCATGGGGAAGTTCCATGGTTGTTATCAAAGGCTCTACGGACACATTACCGGCAGGAACACTTCTTGCCTGTCGTTTTACGGTTGCGGGGATAATTTTAGCACTGGCAAATTTTAAAAAGTTAAAACAAATTGATAAAGATTATATAAAGAGTGGTATTTTTATTGGTGTATGTCTGTTTATGGCATATTTTACACAGACAATCGGTGTTATGCTTGAGATGCCTGGGAAGAGTCATTTCCTTTCATCAGCATACTGTGTATTTGTACCATTTCTTGGTTGGTTAATTTTAAAAGAAAAACCGAAGATTTATCACATTATTGCAGCAACAATGTGTGCGGTTGGTATCATTTTAGTATCTGTGGCAGGAAACTTCAGCATCAGTTACGGTGACAGTATTTCTATCATCAGTTCTGTATTCTGGGCAGCACAGATTATTGCCATTGCAAAATGGGGTAAAGATAAAGACCCTGGATTGATTACAATGCTTCAGTTTGTTGTATGTGCCATTTTAGCATGGGTATTCACATTAACAATGGAAAATCCGGCAGCAATCGAGTGGAACATGGCAGCAGTCGGCGGAGTATTATATCTTGGTATTGTTTGTTCGGGACTCTGTTTCCTATTACAGACAATCGCACAGAAAACAGAAAATCCGACAAGTGTTTCAATTATTTTAAGTTTTGAAAATATTTTCGGACTTGTATTTGGAGCAATTTTCTTCAACGAAAAATTCACACCACGTTCTATCATGGGATTTGTTTTAATTTTTGCCGCTATTATTATAGCAGAAACGGAATTATCGTTCCTGAAAAAGAAAAAAGCAAAATAAAGTTATTTGTTTAGCAACATATAACAGTATAAGACATCGGCGGTTTTTAACCGCCGATGCTTTATGACAGGGTTGTCAGTAGCCTATTTATTCTGTTATACTATATAAAATAAAATAATATAGAAACGGAGAGCAGAGATGAAAATACTGATTATAGATGCACAGGGTGGCGGTATGGGAAAGCAACTTGTGTCGGCAATTAAAGAAGAATTTCCTTCAGCGGATATAACAGCGGTGGGAACAAATTCAGTGGCAACATCCAATATGTTGAAAGTGGGTGCGGATCATGCTGCAACAGGTGAAAATGCAGTTGTGGTAGGTTGTAGGAAAGCAGAAGTGATTATAGGACCTGTTGGAATTGCAATCGCTGATTCTATGTATGGAGAGATAACTCCGAGAATGGCAGAAGCCGTTGGACAGAGTGAGGCGAGAAAATTATTGATTCCGATGAATCATTGTAACAATATTATTGTTGGAGTTGGAAATACATCGATGAGTTTTTTGATTTCATCGGTAGTAGAAGAATTAATTGAATATTTTCATTGCTAGAAAGCAATATCATATGAGTAGTATATAACCGGAAAAGACAGCATGAAGCGTATAGGAGATACAGAAGTATTTCACGGGAAAAGACGGTGAAATACAAAAATCATATTGGTAAATTAGAATAAGAAAATGTCAGAAGGCGTAGGAATATCCAGAAGGGTGGTTCGTATGCTTTTTTCATTTTAGAAGAGAGGGAAAAATATGAAGAAAAAAATTGCAAGTATATTATGTGTAGCGGCTATGGTGTCAATGGCTATTTCCGGTTGTGGTGGAGATAAAGAAAAGAAAGATGATTCCGCAAAAAAACAAGACGGAATTAAGGCGTATGTGGGAACTACATTATTTGAAGGAAGTTTGGATCCGGTTAAGGGGGCGTTGCCTCACGGTTATCCGTTTATCAATAATGCATTATTGAAAGTGGACAGCAATTCAAAATATGTAGGAGATTTGGCAAAAAGTTGGGAAGTAAGTCAAGATGCATTGACTTATACTTTCCATTTGAATGAAGATATAAAGTTTAGTGACGGAAGTGATTTTGACGCAGAGGATGTTGTATTTACATATGAAACGGTTCAGAAAAATCAGGCAGATAATGAGTATGTAGATTTGACACGTCTTGATACTGTAAAGGCTGTTGATAAAGATACGGTTGAATTCAAGTTAAAAGAGGCGTACTCGCCATTTTTAGATACAACGGCACTTCTTCAGATTGTGCCGTCAGATGCTTATGATAAGAAAGGATTCGACACAAAGCCGATAGGAACGGGAGCGTACAAAGTCGTACAGTATGATGCGGATCAGCAGATTATTTTGGAGGCAAATGAGAACTATTTTGGAAAAGCACCGGAAATTAAAAAGGTAACTCTTGTAAATATGGATATGGATTCTGCATTTGCGGCGGCAAAGGCAGGAGAATTGGATGTTGTCATGGTTGGAACAAACTATGCAGAAGAAAAGATTTCGGGAATGACTTTAGAAAAATTAGAAACAATGGACGTTAGAAATGTCAGTCTTCCGGTACGAAAAGTAACCGAAATGAAAAATTCCGATGGAAAGAAAGTGACGGTTGGAAATAATGTAACTTCTGATTTAGCAGTAAGAAAGGCGCTTGCAATCGGAATTGACCGTCAAAAAATCATTGACAATTCATCGGACGGAATCGGACTTCCGTCAGTGAACTTTACAGATAATCTTGTATGGGCAAGTACAGATACATATGCGGATAAACAGGTAGATGAGGCTAAGAAACTTTTAGAAGATGCAGGCTGGAAAGAGGAAAAAGACGGTATCCGTGAAAAAGCAGGACAGAAATGTACATTTGATTTATATGCGTCGGCAGGTGAAACAGACCGCTATAATCTTTGTGTAGCACTGGCAGAAAACGCAAAAGAACTTGGCATTGATATAAAAGTAAAAACAGCAACTTGGGAAGAAATTATAACATTACAAAATACATCAGCAGTTCTGTGGGGCTGGGGACAGTATTCTCCGACAGTGTTAGCATCTTTGTATCAGTCAGATTTATTCTTGACAGGCGGATATGACAATGTAGTCGGATATAATAATCCGAAAGTAGATGCAAAAATTAAGGAAGCATTGTCCGCAAATAATCAAGATGCAGCGATTGCAGCATGGAAAGAAGTACAAAAAATCGCAGACGAAGATTATACCAATTTATTTATTACCAATATTCAACACTGCTATTTTGTCAGTGATAAATTGGATATTTCTGTAGATACACAAGTTCCGCATCCGCATGGACACGGAACACCGATTATCTGTAATATGGCAGATTGGAAAATGAAATAGAACCGGAGAGAGTCTAATGAAAAGCGGAAAGAAGTTATTGGAGGAATGTGTGCGAATGATATTGCTTTTGGCAGCGGTCAGTATTGTGGCGTTTTTGCTGATTACAAAAGCACCTATCGATCCACTTATTTCTTATGTAGGTACAAATTCAACATTGTCCGAGGAGGCAAAGGAGGAAATCGCAGAGGAGTGGGGGCTGAATGCCCCCCTTCCGGAGCGATTTATCACTTGGGTGAAACATGCACTGCACGGTGATTTGGGAATGTCCATTACATATAAAAAGCCTGTTATCGAAGTGATTAAGACGAGATTTTCCTATTCGATTGTACTGATGATGCTGGCATGGGTGCTATCGGGAATTATCGGATTTATATTGGGTGTCGTTTGTGGAATGCGTCAGGGAAGAATTTTAGATAAAATAGTGAAAACATTTTGTCTTGTTATCAAGTCTGCACCTGTATTTTGGATTGGACTTCTTGTTTTAACAATATTTGCGGTGCAGTTGGGATGGTTTCCGATTGGTATGGCAGTTCCGGCAGGCAAACTGGCGGCAGATGTTACACTCGGTGACCGTATTTATCATCTGATTTTGCCTGTGCTGACTTTGACAATCGTAAGTGTCAGCGAAGTTGTTTTATATACAAGACAGAAAGTAATTGAAATTATGAATAGCGATTTTATTCTGTATGCGAGAGCGAGAGGAGAAAATGGGACGCAACTTGTGAAACGTCACGTTTTGCGTAACGTTGCCCTTCCGGCGGTTACGGTACAGTTTGCCTCCTTTAATGAATTATTTGGAGGAATGGCACTTGCCGAAACAGTATTTGCATATCCGGGCATAGGAAATGCGACAACGGCTGCTGCGGTGAATGCAGATGTACCGCTTCTTTTGGGAATAGCAATTTTTAGTGCATTGTTTGTATTTGCGGGAAATCTGATTGCTAACCTGTTGTATGGCGTTTTTGACCCTAGAATCAGAGAGGGGGAGAAACGTGGATAAGAAGAAATTTTGGAATAGAAGGGTTTTGGTTGTTTTATTAGTGGGTGTTGCAGTAATTTATCTGGCAGGAATCTTCTTTTGGGGGATATCTATGGATCCTTCTTGTTATGCTTCAAACTACGCAGACAAATTTATGGCACCGAGTCTTAAGCATTTGTTCGGTACGGATTTTGTAGGCAGAGATATGTTTTACCGCTGTGTGAAAGGGTTGTCGAATAGTTTGGTGATTGGTGTTTTGGCATCGATTGTCAGTTCTGTTATCGCACTGGTTGCGGGAATTGCAGCTGCAGTATTCGGTGGATGGGTGGACAAATTTGTTAACTGGTGCGTAGACTTATGCATGGGGCTTCCACATCTTGTTCTTTTAATGCTGATTTCTTTTATGATGGGAAAAGGTGTAAAAGGTGTGACGATAGCGGTAGCGTTGACGCACTGGCCTTCCTTGACAAGAATTGTTCGTTCGGAAGTTATGCAGATTCGTTCTGCACAGTATGTACAGGCGGCATATAAAATGGGAAAATCAAAAATACAAGTGGCGGTACAGCATATTTTACCTCATGTTCTTCCGGCATATTTAATCGGATTAGTTTTGCTTTTCCCACACGCAATTATGCATGAGGCATCTATAACATTTCTTGGCTTTGGAATGCCGGTTGAGATGCCGGCAATTGGAGTGATTTTATCTGAAGCAATGAATCATATTGCTACGGGAAAATGGTGGCTTGCATTATTTCCGGGCTTAATGCTTTTGATTGCAGTTATTCTATTTGATGTTATTGGAGAGAATTTAAAGAAACTCTGGAATCCGGGAAGTGCAAATGAGTAGGAGAAGAGAGATGAAAGAAGAAAGTATTTTAACGGTAGATGACCTTGTTGTATCTTTTAGTATGTATAAAGGATTTTTTCATAAAGAAAAATTAGAAGTTGTGCATTCTCTTTCTCTGGAGGTGAAAAGAGGAGAGATTGTCGCCGTAGTAGGTTCAAGCGGTTCGGGAAAAAGTCTTTTGGCACACGCTATTATGGGACTTTTGCCAAATAATGCGAACGTCAGTGGAAAGATTTTTTATAACGGAGAAGAATTGACGGCAAAAGGAAGAAAGGAACTTCTCGGAAGAAAAATGGTGTTTATTCCACAGTCGGTTGATTATTTAGATCCTGTAATGAAAGTGGGAAAACAGGTCGCAGGCGTCTACTCTACAAAACAAAGACAGGAAGAACTGTTTGAAAAGTATAAATTAGAAAAAAATGTAGGAGAAATGTATCCATTTCAACTTTCCGGCGGAATGGCAAGAAGAGTTTTGGTGTCCTCAGCGGTTATGGAGTTTCCGGAGCTGATTATCGCTGATGAGCCGACACCGGGATTGAGTGTTGACATGGCTATGGATACATTGAAACATTTCAGAGAGATTGCAGATAATGGAGCCGGAGTACTCCTAATTACTCATGATATTGATTTGGCATTTCATGTAGCGGACAGAATTGCTGTGTTTTATGCGGGAACAATTGTCGAATTTGCACCGACAGAAGATTTTCTTGCAGGTTCGGAAAAACTTCGCCATCCATACAGCAAAGCCTTTATTTCGGCATTGCCACAAAATGAATTTCGGGCAATCAGCGGAGTGCAGCCTTATGCGGCTAACCTGCCGGAAGGTTGTTTATTTGCAGACCGTTGTCCAAATGTGACAGAAAAATGCTGCGGAGAAATTCCGATGAGAAATTTAAGAGGCGGAAAGGTTAGGTGTGTTCATGCAACTTAGTGCGGAAAATATAAGTTTTCGATATGCGGATAAATCGCCATGGGTGTTAAAGGACATAAATCTGCAAATAAAAACAGGTGAAAGGGTAGGACTTGTAGGACCTTCAGGATATGGAAAAAGTACCCTTGCAAAAATTCTTGCAGGATATAATCGTGCAAATTCCGGACAGGTCTTATTGGACGGTAAACCTTTGGAGAAAAAGGGATTCTGTCCTGTACAAATGATTTACCAACATCCTGAGTTAGCGGTAAATCCGCGTTGGAAAATGGAAAAGACGTTAAATGAATGCTGGAATCCCGATGAAAAAATATTGGAACGTTTCGGTATTGAGAAAGACTGGCTGACAAGGTGGCCCAGAGAACTTTCCGGTGGTGAATTACAACGTTTTTGTATTGTCAGATTGTTGAGTCCTGAAACAAAATTTCTTATTTGTGATGAGATTACAACAATGCTTGATGTCATTTCGCAAGCACAGATTTGGAATGTTTTGCTGGAAATGGCAGAAGAGAGAAATTACGGGATGTTAATTGTTACACACAATATAGATTTGGCAAAGCGTGTTTGTACAAGAATAGTGGACTTAAGTGAGATAAATCGGAGGTAGCGGATATGGATACAAAAAGAATATTAGAACAGGTAAAAAATGGAGAGATTTCTGTGGCGGAAGCGGAAGAATTTTTCCGCAGACAGCCTTTTGAAGATTTAGGATATGCAAAATTAGATACGCATAGAAAATTGCGCTCCGGTTGTGCGGAAGTTGTTTTTTGCAGCGGAAAAGTAGATGAACACTTGTTAAGTATTTATGAACGGCTTTATGAACAGGAAGGAGAAGTGCTTGGAACGAGAGCATCAAAGGAACAGGCTGAACTTGTTCAGGCAAAACTTCCTGTTGTAGAATATGATGCGTTGTCACGTATTTTGAAAATTGAGAAAAAAGAAAAAGAGCATATTGGAAAGATTGCGGTTTGTACAGCAGGAACAGCGGATATTCCTGTTGCTGAAGAAGCGGCACAGACGGCAGAATTTTTCGGAAATCATGTAGAAAGAATATATGACGTAGGAGTGAGCGGACTTCACCGCCTTCTTTCAAGAATAGACATGATACAAAGTGCAAATTGTGTTATTGCGGTAGCGGGAATGGAAGGAGCGTTGGCGAGCGTTATCGGAGGACTCGTGGACAAACCGGTAATCGCAGTGCCTACTTCTATAGGATATGGTGCAAGTATGCATGGGATTTCAGCATTGTTGACAATGATTAATTCTTGTGCAAATGGTATTGCAACCGTAAATATTGATAATGGATATGGAGCGGGCTATATTGCATCGCAGATTAACAGACTGGGGGTACATGAACATGAGTAAACAGAAATTATATTTGGAATGCTATTCGGGAATAAGCGGAGATATGACAGTGGCAGCTCTTTTAGATTTGGGAGCAGATAAGGAAGTGCTGTGTGAGGCGTTAAACAGTCTTTCGATTAGTGGACAATTTAAGACAAAGATCAGCAGAGTGTCTAAGGCAGGATTAGATGCCTGTGATTTTGATGTATTACTAGAACATGAAAATCATGACCACGATATGCAGTATTTACATGGACATCACCATGACCACAACCATGAACATCATCATGAGCACACACATGAACATCATCATACTCACCGTGGTTTAATTGAAATTCAGGGCATTATCCGTTGCAGTAAGATGACGGATCGTGCAAAAGAACTAGCTGAGAAGATTTTTGATATTTTGGCAAATGCAGAGGCAAAGGCACATGGAAAGCCAAAGACGGAAGTACATTTTCATGAAGTAGGAGCAGTAGATTCCATTGTGGATATTGCGGCGGTTGCCATTTGTCTTGATAATTTGGGAATTGATGAAGTTATCATTCCTACACTTTATGAAGGGTGTGGGACAGTTCGTTGTCAGCATGGTATACTTCCGATTCCTGTTCCTGCGGTTGCAAATATCGTTAATGCGGAAAATCTTACATTACATATTACAGAAACGGAGGGAGAATTTGTCACACCTACGGGGGCGGCAATAGCAGCGGCAATCCGCACATCAGAAAAACTTCCGGAGAGTTTTCGTATTGTAAGAACAGGCATCGGTGCGGGAAAAAGAAATTATGAAAGACCAAGCCTTCTTCGTGCCATGCTTATTGAAGAGCAGGAAAGCCGGACGGTAGAAAAAGATGAAATTGTAAAAATGGAAAGCAATATTGACGATTGTACGGGAGAGGCTCTTGGCTATACAATGGAAAAACTTATGGAAGCAGGAGCAAGAGATGTGCATTACTTCCCTGTTTTTATGAAAAAAAACAGGCCTGGATATCAGTTAAACGTAATCTGTAAAGAAAATCAGATTTCTCAATTACAGAAAATTATTTTTGAAGAAACAACAAGTATCGGTATCCGTATTCAGCATATGGAAAGAAGTGTTTTGCCAAGGAGAATAGAAACAAGAGATACATCTATGGGAGAAGTGCAGGTGAAAATATGCACACTGCCTTTGGGAGAACGAATTTATCCGGAACATGAAAGTATTGTAAAAATCTGCAGGGAAAGTGGAAAATCATGGCAGGAAGTGTATCGTCAGATTATTGAGGAGTGTCAATAGATGAGTTGTTACGAACAAAAAAGGAGAAAACTTCTTGAGAAAATAGATGACCTTTCTAATGAAAATATCGTCCTTGCTTTTTCCGGTGGAGTGGATAGCAGCCTTTTGTTGAAGATTTGTTGTGACTCTGCAAAGAAAAGCGGAAAGAAGGTATATGCGATAACCGTGCATACGGAATTACATCCGATGAAAGATATAGAGATTGCCACAAAAGTGGCAAAAGAAGCGGGAGCAGAGCATATGATTGTCCGCATAGATGAATTGCAGGATGCAGGTATCAGATACAATCCGACAGACAGATGTTATCGCTGTAAAAAATTACTTTTTAGCAGATTGAAAGAAAAGGCGGGGGAACTGGGAGCAAAAATTATTGTGGAGGGAACAAATGAAGATGATCTTCATGTATACCGTCCGGGAATCCGTGCTTTACAGGAATTGGAAATTTTAAGCCCTTTAGCAGAGTGTGGTTTTACAAAACGAGAAGTGAGAAAACTGGCGGAGGAATACGGTGTATCCGTTGCAAATCGTCCGTCCACGCCATGTATGGCAACGCGTTTTCCGTACGGTGCAAAATTAGATTATGGGAAAATGCGTTGTGTGGAAGAAGGGGAAGAATGGCTAAAAACACTTGGATTTTATAATGTGAGAATCCGAGTACATGAGGATATTGCCAGAATCGAAGTGGATGAAAATGATATGTCGTTACTTTTAAAGAATAAAACAGAAGTCATCGAGAAATTAAAAACACTTGGTTATTCTTATATTACAATAGATTTAGAGGGATTTCGTTCGGGTAGCATGGATATTCATGTAACGGAAAAAAATTAGAGGGAAAGGCTTTGCAGAAATATTTTGTTTGTGCAGAGTCTTTTTGTATACTATTCTAAAAAGGAATTATTAGGAGACAATGGATTGTATCAAAACAACAAAACTGGATTTGGCAATTTTAGATGTAATGCTTCCCGATATAGACGGATTTACCATTTGTCAGAAAATAAGGGAGAAATATTTTTATCCGGTTATTATGCTGACGGCAAAGGTGGAGGACGCAGATAAAATACTGGGCTTAACATTAGGTGCGGACGATTATATTTTGAAACCTTTCAATCCGTTGGAAGTGCTGGCACGGGTTAAAACGCAGTTGAGAAGATATACGAAGTATAATCAGGTGGAAACAGTCATTGAAGAAAAAGAAGAGTATGATATTCGTGGCTTAGCTATTAATAAGACAACCCATGAATGTACTCTGTTTGGTGAAAAAATAGAGTTGACGCCGATAGAATTTTTTGTTTTGTGGTATTTGTGTGACAATAGGGGCAAGGTTGTTTCTTCCGAAGAATTATTTGAAGAGGTGTGGGGCGAAAAATATTATGACAGCAATAATACGGTAATGGCTCACATCGGAAGATTGCGAGAGAAACTGCACGAACCACCGAGAAAACCGAAATTTGTAAAAACAGTGTGGGGAGTGGGGTATAAAGTTGAATAAAGAAGTTAAGAAAATTTACAGGAACTACATATTGAAATTGGTAGATATTATTTTGCTTTGTCCGTGTATCGTTTTTCTTGGATACGGATTAGGAAGATGGTGGTTTGGGCAATTCATATGGCAGGAGGAAGATTTGCTATAATTAATAGGTAAATCTTTGGAGTATAATATTGAATTGATTGTAAATCTATCCATACTTTCAGGAGCGATTTTAGTAGGAAATTTCTTTGTGAGAAAACCTTTTGTATATTTGTTGCGGGTGTTGGAAGCAACTAAAGGGATATATAAGAAGAATGGTGAACTTATTGAATTTCCTCCTGTACTAAAGGGTGCAGAAAAACCGTTAAATCATATTCGTATTACAATGGAGAAAAATGAAAGACTGGCAAAAGAGGCGGAGCAACGGAAAAATGATTTAATCGTTTAAAATCTGTATGAATCAGCTTCTTCTTGATGTGACGGATGTAGAAAATGTGCAGGCACAAGATACGGTTACTTTTATCGGAGGCGAGGGAGAAGAAGCACTGACAGTTCTTGATATGGCGGAGAAATCGGGAACGATAGCGAATGAAATTTTCAGCAGATTAGGAGAAAGATTAGAAAGAAAAATCCTGTTATGGTAAACATAGCGGGATTTTTTATGTTATAATAAATAGTCTACGATAAATGAAAATAGGAGTTAGTATACATGAATATATTAAATATAGAACATATTAGTAAAATATTTGGGGAAAAGGTTATTTTTGATGATGTTTCTTATGGTATACAGGAGGGCGAGAAAATAGGTGTAATCGGAATTAACGGAACCGGAAAAACAACTTTGCTCAAACTGATTGCGGGAGAGGAAGATGCAGATGAAGGTCAGATTATAAAGCAGAACGGTATCCGTATAGCGTATTTACCGCAATCTCCTACATTTCCGAAAGATGCGACTGTACTTTCCTATGTAAATGAAGGTATCGGAGAAAATGATTGGACAGCGAAAAGTGAAGTAAAAAGTGCATTGACAAAATTGGGAATTACAGATTTTGAGCAAAAAATAGAACACCTTTCCGGCGGACAAAAGAAAAGGATTGCTCTTGCAAAGAAGTTGACGTCTTCATTTGATGTACTGCTACTTGATGAGCCTACAAATCACTTGGACAGTGAGATGATTGAGTGGTTGGAAGATTATCTACAAAAATATAAAGGTGTTGTCATTATGGTAACCCACGACAGATATTTTTTAGATAAGGTGACAAATAAAATTTTAGAAATCAGCAGAGGGAAATTGTACGGTTATGAAGCGAACTATTCACAGTTTTTGGAATTAAAAGCACAGAGAGAAGAAATGGAAATTGCCTCGGAAAGAAAAAGACAGAGTGTTCTCCGTATGGAATTAGAGTGGGCAAAGAGAGGATGCAGAGCGAGAACAACGAAGCAGAGGGCAAGATTAGAACGCTTGGAAGTGTTGAAAGGTAAAAAAGCGCCAACACAGGAGCAGGTTGCTCAAATTGATTCAGTGGAAACACGAATGGGTAAAAAGACAGTAGAATTGCATCATATAAGTAAAAGTTATGGCGATAAAAAACTGATTGATGATTTTAGTTATATTGCCTTGAAAAATCAAAATATCGGTATTGTAGGACCGAATGGTTGTGGAAAGTCTACGCTTCTCAAAATCATTGCAGGGGTAGTAGAAGCGGATAAAGGAGAAGTGGAAATAGGAGAAACCATTAAAATAGGTTATTTTGCGCAGGAAGTACCGAATATGGATACAAAGCAAAAAGTCATTGATTATGTGAAGGATATTGCCGAATACATTCCTACAAGAGAGGGAAGAATTACGGCGTCACAAATGTTGGAGCGTTTCTTATTTACACCGGATATGCAATATGCACCGATTGAAAAATTGTCGGGAGGAGAGAAAAAAAGACTGTATCTTCTCGGTATTTTGCAGGCAGCGCCAAATGTACTTATTTTTGATGAGGCAAATAATGATATAGATATTCCGACAATGACGATTTTGGAAGATTATCTTAACTCTTTTCAGGGAATTGTTATTACAGTTTCACATGACAGATATTTTCTCGATAATGTAGTTGACCGTATTTTTGAATTTGACGGAAACGGACATTTACAGCAGTATGAGGGCGGTTACACAGACTATATTGAAGCAAAGAAAAAGAGGATGGTAGAAGAAACTGAGGAAAAAGAGAAAAAAGTATCTGCAAAAAATGATTGGAAACAAAATCAAGAGAAAAAATTAAAATTTTCGTATAAAGAACAGCGAGAATATGAAACGATAGATGATGATATTGCTAAATTAGAGGAAGAACTTGAGCGGCTAGACAGCGACATGATGAAAAATGCGACAAATTCAGTAAAACTTTCTGAACTTACAAAGGAGAAAGAAGAGAAAGAGATGTTGTTGGAAGAGAAAATGGAGCGCTGGGTTTATCTGAATGATTTGGCGGAAAAGATAAAGGAGCAGAAAAATTAATTGGAAAAGTTAGACGGAGCAGTTTTTTTAAAGGAAATTACAGAAAAATTAGATACTCGTATTAGGCAGTTAGAAGAAGGTATTGAAAAAGGACAGAAAGAAATCGAAAATATGCACACATATTACTGGGAAAATTATACCGAAATGGATGAATACGGTTATGAAAACTATGATAATCAGCAAGCTCTTTTTCGGCAGGCAGATGCCAATCAGGAGAAACTTCAGTTAAAATACAGATTTGAAAAAATGAAAGAATCTCCATTTTTTGCGAGGGTGGATTTTCGGTATGAAGATGAAGAAGAGCCTGAGATTTTCTATATTGGTATTGGGAATTTTGCGGAAAGTGCAGGAAAAACGCCGTTGATTTATGATTGGAGAGCGCCGGTAAGCAGTCTTTTTTATGATTACGATAAAGGGGACGCTTCTTATGAAGCACCTGCGGGTATATTAGAAGGGGAAATTCTCGCAAAATGGCAGTATAAAATCAAAAACGGAAAAATGGTGTATGGTTTTGAAAGCGATATGAAAATAGACGATGACATTTTAAAACAGGAGTTAGGAAGTAATGGGGATGTACAGTTGAAAAATATTGTACGAACCATTCAGAAAGAACAAAATGAAATTATCCGAAACACGAAGGATAAAATACTTGTTATTCAGGGGGTGGCAGGAAGTGGAAAAACTTCCGTAGCATTACACCGAATCGCCTATCTTCTTTACCATGATAGAAAAAATCTTCGTTCAGCAAATGTATTGATTTTATCTCCGAACGGTGTTTTTGCTGATTATATTTCCCATATTTTACCTGAACTTAATGAGGAAAATATACAGGAAATGAGTTTTGATTTATTTGCCTATCGGGAACTTCATGATATCGTTTTGGACTGTGAGGACAGGTATCATCAGATAGAACGACAGTTGTGTAAAGATGATGGAGAGCAGGAGGAAAGATACAGAGTAAAACAGTCTGAGGAATTTGTGGGTATGGCAGAGGGATTTTTGGCACAGTTAGAAGACGAATTGATGGATTTTACAGATGTAGAATTTAAGGGGCTGAGTTTTACCGAACAGGAAATTATTGACTTGTTTTATAATAAATTTCAGGAGATGCCACTTTTATCCCGTATGGGTGAAGTGATGGAATATTTTGTAGATTCATGGGAAACTTTGAGGGGAAGAGATTTATCGGAAGATGAGAAAGAATACCTTTCAAGTAAATTTATGAAAATGTATGTCACGAGAGATATTTATAAAATTTATAATTGGTTTTTAGAAGAAATGGGGTATCCGCTTCTTCCCGATGTACCATATGAAAAGAGGAAATTACAATATGAAGATGTATTTCCTATGTTATATTTAAAATATCGCTTGGAAGGCGGAAAAACACATAAACAGATAAAACACTTGGTGATTGATGAAATGCAGGATTATTCTTATTTACAATATACAATTTTATCATATCTGTTTTCGTGTAAAATGACTATTTTGGGTGACAAAGCACAGACGATTGATACGACAGAAAGAGATGTGCTGACTTTTTTGCCGAAAATATTAGGTAAAGATATACGAAAAATTGTTATGAATAAAAGTTATCGAAATACAGTGGAGATTGCCCGATATGCAAATGCTATTTCGGTAAATACAGAGATGGAACTATTTGAACGCCATGGCAAAAAAGTGGAAGAGCGAAAACTTGATAAAGAAGAGTCTGTAAATTTTATTGTTCAGAAAATAGAAGAAGTGCAGGAAAAATACGAAACAATGGCTATTATTACGATGACAGAAAAAGAGGCATTAGAGTTTTATCGAATCTTGACAGAAAAAGATATACAGGCTTCTTATTTGGATAGGGACAGTATGCATTTTCAAAAAGGAATAACTGTCACAACGTTTTATATGGCAAAAGGCTTGGAATTTGACTGTGTATTTGGTGTTTCTTCTAAATGGAATGAAGAAAAGGGTCGACAGGGAAAATATATTTGTGCGACAAGAGCATTACATGAACTTTATGTGGTGGAAATGTGAAATGGGACGTAGTGAATTTTAAATTCACTACGTCCCGTTTTTAGTTTTTCCCTGTCCCTTTTTGAAAGGAAATAAAAAAATTAATTTTTAAATCCCCTTAAAATTCCATAAATACGTTATTTTTATTTGATTTTTTGAAATACCCAAATAGAATTTAATACGATTTAGCGAAACTGGCGATTTTAAAGGCTTTTTTCATTTAGTTGTAAAAAGGGACAGGGTATTTAGAAATTTGGGACACGGTGAAATACAATTCGGGACAGTGTATTTTTGAAGTTTACTACGTCCCCAAATCAAGTTCCTACATCCCAAAACAATAAAAAAACAACCACTGACGGTGTGGTTGTTTTAAATTTATCATATTAATTGATTAAGCAATCCCGTTAACTGCTTTTGTTAAACGAGAAACTTTTCTTGCTGCAGTGTTTTTGTGATAAACACCTTTGCTTGCTGCTTTGTTAATTTCAACGATAGCAACTCTTAATGCTTCAGCAGCAACCGCTTTATCGTTAGCAGCAACAGCAGCCTCAACTTTTTTCACGCAAGTTTTAACTTTAGATTTAATTGCTTTATTTCTAGCCGCTCTAGTTTCGCTTACTAAAATTCTTTTTTTAGCAGATTTAATGTTAGCCAATCTGAACACCTCCAAATTATGTGAATTTTCATTTATCCTTTCATTAGAGCCGGACACGGAACGTTCTAATGAAACATACTCACTCATTGTAGGCTAATTAACTGTGCTTGTCAATACATATTTCTGAAAAAAATGTAAAACATATGAACAAAAGGGAAAATTATAAAGAAAGAGGTATAAAATGATTGAAAAGTATAGCATAAGAACGGATTTGGCTTTGGAAGAGAAAGAGAGATTTGAGTCGGATAACGTGGAAGTGCAGGGAGTTGTACTGGAAGAAGAATATGATGAAGAGAGAGAAATTAAAGTAACAAAAGTGATTATTGAAACAGAAAACGGAGCAAAAACAATGGGAAAACCAGTGGGAACATATATTACATTAGAAGCCCCGAATTTGATAGTTCCCGATGAAGATTATCACAGAGAGATTTCTGAAGAATTGGCGAAAATTGTTCAAGGATTAATAAAGGAGAAAAAGAAGGAATACGATGTGCTTGTTATTGGTCTTGGAAATAGGGAAGTGACGCCTGATGCATTAGGACCATATGTTGCAGATAATCTTGTGGTTACACGACATATTATTAAAGAATATGGCAAATACGCGATGGGAGAAAAGAACATCAATATGGTGAGCGCTATTGTTCCGGGAGTAATGGGACAGACGGGGATGGAAACAGTGGAGATTGTAAATGGTATCGTAAAGGAAACAAAACCTGATTTTCTTATTGCGATAGATGCTCTGGCGGCACGAAGCACGAAAAGATTGAATAGGACAATACAGATAGCGGATACGGGGATACATCCCGGTTCAGGGGTCGGTAACCATAGAAGAGGGATTACGGAGGAAACGTTGGGTGTTCCGGTGATTGCTATCGGTGTGCCTACTGTTGTGGATGCGGCAACTATTGTTAATGATACGATGGAGAATTTTTTGGCGGCATTGGAAAGTTCAGAAATGTTAAAGGGAGTAGGTCTTGTTTTGCAGGGGTATAATGCGGCAGAAAAATATGAGTTGATAAGAGAACTGATTTCTCCACATTTAAACGGTATGTTTGTGACGCCGAAAGATATTGATGATACGATAAAACGAATTAGTTATACGATTTCTGAGGCGCTTAATGTTTTGTTTTCCAATGGACAGGCGTAATAAAATATGTCTGTTTTTCATATAATGGTAAATATTTGAATAGAGTTTGAAAGGCGGGAGGGAAAACTGCGGGTGAGAAAGAGAACGGTAAAAATATTAACACAGGGGATAATACTGTGTCTTGGGAGCTATATTTTATATAATGGAAGCATCCGGATTGTTGACGATTTAAAAGGGGAAATGAACGAAGCATTACAGAAAAAGGCAGAAAGCACGTTTATGAGTAACCTGACTTACGCAAATCGGGAAGAAAAAGATTTACAGGAATGGATTGCCAATCAGGCGCTGGAAATGCTGCCTCTTGGCAGTTACATAAATGGGAAGTCTGCATGTGAAACGGCTGTAGAAGATGAGATGACATATGAAATGATTTTGGCGAAGCAGGCGGCAGATGAAAACGAGGTAGATGTGAATGGTAATTTAATCGGAAAAGAAGATAAATCTGTGCAGCAGGAGGCAAAACAGGAAACGAAGCCGGTAAATAAAAGCAAGGTGGATTTGTCCGTAGAGAAATTAAAGGATTTTGAATATTTGAGAAGTCATTTTTACACGGTGGACAGTTCAACGTTTGTGAATCCGGAAGATTTACAGGCAGAGAAATTATTAAGTAAAAATATGAAACTGGATAGAAGTAAAAATGGACCTAAAATTTTACTTTATCATACACACTCGCAGGAGACTTTTGTAGATTCTGTTCCTGGTGATGTTAATACAACCATTGTGGGTGTTGGAAGATATTTGTCGAAATTGCTAAATGAAAAATATGGTATTGAAACGTTGCATCACGAAGGAATTTACGATATGAAAAACGGAAAAGTAGATAGAACACAGGCATATGAGCGGGCAAAAGGAAATATTCAAAAGATTTTAAATGATAATCCGAGTATCGAGATGGTAATTGATTTACATCGTGACGGTGTAGGAAAGGATACCCGTCTTGTGACAGAAATTAACGGAAAACCTACGGCAAAATTAATGTTTTTTAACGGAATGAGCAGAACAAGAACAAATGGAAAACTGACTGTTTTGCAAAATCCATACATTCAGGATAATCTTGCTTTGTCGCTACAGATGAAGTTGGAAGCAGAAAAAAGGTATCCCGGCTTGACGAGAAATATCTATTTGAAAGGATACCGATACAATATGCATATGAAACCCAAGACGCTTTTAGTAGAAGGCGGAGCACAGACGAACACAGTGGCGGAAATAATGAATGCGATGGATTATCTTGCGGAAATTTTAAATGCGGTTGTAGGGGCATGAATTTTGTGATACACTAATGATAATTTGGCGATTTTTACTCTGATGAGCAGAAAGTAATTAGGAAAGGAATGCGGATAAATGGCGAAGAAAAATACATATGATGCAGACAGCATCTCAATACTGGAAGGATTGGAAGCCGTTCGTGTAAGACCGGGGATGTATATTGGAAGTGTATCTACAAAAGGGTTGAATCATTTAGTATATGAAATTGTAGATAATGCGGTAGATGAACATTTGGCGGGATTTTGCAATCGTATAGAAGTAACTTTGGAAAAGGACGGCTCGGCTACCGTTAGTGATAACGGACGAGGAGTTCCGGTTGGAATGCACCAAAAAGGTGTATCTGCGGCACGTATTGTCTACACAACGCTTCATGCAGGAGGGAAATTTGATGATTCCGCTTATAAGACAAGCGGGGGGCTGCACGGTGTGGGGTCTTCTGTCGTAAACGCACTTTCCACCTATATGGATGTAAAGATAAGTAGGGACGGAGCGGTTCATCATGACCATTATGAGAGAGGTATTCCTACAATTGAATTGGAAAACGGGCTTCTGCCGATTGTTTCCAAGACAAAGAAAACAGGAACAACCGTAAATTTCCTTCCTGATGACACTATATTTGAAAAGACGAGGTTTAAAGCGGAGGAGATTAAAAGCAGATTGCATGAAACGGCATATTTGAATCCTACACTTACGATTGTTTTTGAAGATAAGCGTGGGGATAAGACAGAGCATATCGAATATCATGAACCGGACGGAATACTTGGATTTATAGCAGATTTGAACAAGAAAAAAGAAATTGTGCATGAACCGGTATATTTTAAAGGGGAAGCGGATGGAATAGAAGTGGAAGTGGCTTTTCAGTATGTAAATGAATTTCATGAAAATGTACTTGGATTTTGTAACAATATTTATAATGCAGAAGGCGGAACACATCTGACAGGATTTAAGTCTACGTTTACAATGGTAATGAATCAATATGCGAGAGAAATAGGTGTGCTGAAAGAAAAGGATACAAACTTCACGGGAGCGGATATACGAAACGGTATGACTGCGATCGTATCAATAAAACATCCTGACCCTAGATTTGAAGGGCAGACGAAAACGAAATTGGATAATCAGGATGCGGGAAAAGCAACAAGTAAAGTGACAAATGATGAGATTACCCGCTTTTTTGACAAAAATTTGGACACATTGAAAAAGGTGCTTTCCTGTGCGGAAAAGGCGGCAAAAATCAGAAAGAGCGAAGAAAAGGCTAAGACAAATCTTCTGACAAAGCAGAAATATTCATTTGACAGCAATGGAAAACTGGCAAACTGCGAGAGCAGAGATGCAAGTAAATGTGAAATTTTTATCGTCGAGGGGGACTCTGCGGGAGGGTCGGCAAAAACGGCTAGAAACCGTCAGTTTCAGGCAATTCTGCCGATTCGAGGTAAGATTTTAAATGTGGAGAAGGCTAGTATTGATAAAGTACTGGCAAATGCAGAGATTAAGACTATGATTAATGCCTTCGGCTGCGGATTTTCTGAAGGATACGGGAACGATTTTGATATTTCTAAATTGCGATATGACAAAATTGTTATTATGGCTGATGCCGATGTGGACGGAGCACATATTTCTACATTACTATTAACACTATTTTATCGTTTTATGCCGGAATTGATTTTCGAGGGTCATGTATATATTGCCATGCCGCCTCTCTATAAAGCGGTAACAAAAAAAGGTGAGGAAGAGTACCTTTATGATGATAAAGCGTTGGAGAAATACAGAAAACGTCAAAAGGGAGCATACACGTTACAAAGATATAAAGGTCTTGGAGAAATGGACGCAGAGCAGTTGTGGGATACGACGTTAAATCCTGAAACAAGAATGTTGAAGTTAATTGAAATTGAAGATGCGAGAATGGCGTCCAGCGTAACGGAAATGCTTATGGGAACGGAAGTGCCGCCAAGGCGTGCGTTTATTTATGAAAATGCAACGGAAGCGGAATTAGATATATAAGGAGAATACAGATATGCAGGAGTCACAACTGATAAGAACTGAATATTCAGAAGTAATGAAAAAATCATACATAGATTATGCGATGAGTGTTATTGTTGCTAGAGCTCTTCCTGATGTAAGGGACGGTTTGAAACCGGTTCAGAGAAGAACGTTGTACGATATGTATGAATTAGGAATAAAATATGACAAGCCGTATCGTAAATCGGCACGTATCGTAGGAGATACGATGGGAAAATATCATCCACATGGCGATAGTTCTATTTATGAAGCGTTAGTTGTCATGGCACAGGATTTTAAAAAGGGTATGGCGCTTATTGACGGGCACGGAAACTTCGGTTCGATTGAGGGGGATGGTGCGGCTGCCATGCGTTATACAGAGGCAAGACTTGCCCGTCTGACACAGGAGGCATATCTTTCTGATTTGGATAAGGATATCGTAGATTTTGTCCCAAACTTTGACGAAACGGAAAAAGAACCGGAAGTATTACCGGTCCGTGTCCCAAACCTTTTATTAAACGGAGCTGAAGGAATTGCAGTTGGTATGGCGACAAGCATTCCGACACATAATTTGGGAGAAGTTGTAGATGCGGTAAAAGCATATATGAAAAATAATGAAATCACGACAAAACAGTTGATGAAATATGTAAAAGGACCGGATTTTCCAACAGGTGCAATTGTTGTTAATAAAGATGATTTGCTTTCTATTTATGAAACGGGTACGGGAAAAATAAAACTGCGCGGTAAAGTAGAAGTGGAAGAAGGACGAGGAGGGAAAAAGAAACTCGTTATTTCAGAAATTCCATATACAATGATTGGTGCGGGAATCGGAAAATTTTTAAATGATGTAGCATCTCTTGTGGAAACGAAAAAGACAAGTGATATTACAGATATTTCCAATCAATCTTCAAAAGAAGGTATCCGAATTGTCTTAGAGTTAAAAAAAGATACGGATGTAGAAAATTTGAAAAATATGCTCTACAAAAAAACACGATTGGAAGACACCTTCGGTGTAAATATGCTTGCAGTTGCAGACGGCAAACCGGAAACGATGGGCTTGAAAAAAATTATTGAACATCATGTTGATTTTCAATTTGAACTTACTACAAGAAAATATAAAAATCTTTTGGGAAAAGAATTAGACAAGAAAGAAATTCAGGAAGGCTTAATTAAAGCGTGTGATGTCATTGATTTGATTATTGAAATTTTAAGGGGAAGTAAATCTATTAAAGATGTAAAAGCCTGTCTGACAAACGGTGTTACGGATAATATTTCATTTAAGTCTAATATTTCCAAAAAAATGGCTTCCATGCTAAGATTTACGGAGCGTCAGGCAACAGCAATTTTGGAAATGCGTCTGTATAAACTTATCGGACTTGAGATTGAGGCATTACAGAAGGAGCATGAGGAAACATTGAAAAATATTTCCCGTTATGAAGATATTTTAAATAATTATGATTCCATGGCGGAAGTTATTATGGAAGAGTTAGATTATTATAAGAAGACATATGGAAGAAAACGTCGTACGGTAATTGAAAATGCGGAGGAAGCGGTTTACGAAGAAAAGAAGGTGGAAGAGCAGGACGTTGTTGTTCTTATGGACCGTTTCGGATATACGAGAACGATAGATAGGGCAACTTATGAAAGGAATAAGGAATCGGCGGACAGTGAGAATAAATATATTATTTTCTGCAAAAATACAGGCAAAATTTGTCTGTTTACCAATACAGGCAAAATGCATCAGGTAAAAGTGCTTGATATTCCTTTTGGAAAATTCAGGGACAAGGGCACGCCTGTAGATAATCTGAGTAACTATAACAGTGCAGAAGAAAATATCATTTACATCTGTGATGAGGAACAATTCCGTATGGGAAAAATGTTGTTTGCGACAAAATACGGGATGATTAAGCAGGTTGACGGTTCGGAATTTATTGTAGCAAAAAGGACGATTACTGCAACAAAACTACAGGAAGAAGATGAACTGGCAGTTGTACAGCCTGTAAATGATAACCAAAATATTGTCTTACAGACAGAAGGTGGATATTTCCTTCGTTTCTTGGCGGAAGAAGTTGCCGAGAAGAAAAAGGGGGCAATTGGGGTTCGAGGAATTAAATTGCAGAAAAAAGATATTTTGGAGAAAGTACATCTTTTTGAAGAAGGAACGGAAGTGAAAGTTCCTTATAAAGAGAAAGAAGTTACATTGAACCGATTGAAACTTGCAAAAAGAGATGGAATAGGAACGAAGACAAGAGGATAGTTCAAAATATCCCCTTGCTTTTATATGAAACCGGTGTTATACTATAAATTAGTTACATAGGAAATCGACAGAAGAGTGAACGCAACGTTCACTCTTCTTTGTTGCAGCGTATACAATATGGGATTGTTTGAAGAGAAAGGAAGGTTGAACGTGTCAAAGAGAGAAGTATATGAACAGAAGACAGAAGAACTTTTATTGCCAATTGTGGAAGAACACGGATTTGAACTGGTGGACGTAGAGTATGTAAAGGAAGGTGGTACATGGTATCTTCGAGCATATATTGATAAACCGGGTGGGATTGCTGTGGATGACTGCGAAGTGGTAAGCAGGGCATTTTCAGATATTCTTGATGAGAAAGATTATATTGAAGATACGTATATTTTCGAGGTGAGTTCTCCGGGCTTGGGAAGACCTTTAAAAAAGGAAAAGGACTTTGTAAGAAGTATGGGGGAAGAAGTTGAGGTCAGAACATATCGTGCTATTGACCGACAGAAAGAATTTATCGGAATTTTAAAAGGATATGATAAAGATACGGTGACAATTGAGATGGAAGACGGTACAGAAAGAACATTTGAGAGAAATGACATTGCCTTAATTCGTCTGGCATTTGATTTTTAAAACAGGGAGGAAATAAAGAAATGAATACAGAATTATTAGAAGCATTGACTATTCTTGAACAGGAGAAAGACATTAGCAAAGAAACATTATTGGATGCAATTGAGAACTCATTAATTAATGCCTGCAAAAACCATTTTGGAAAAGCGGATAATATCAAAGTGATTATGGATCGAGAAACTTGCGACTACTCTGTGTTTGCAGAAAAGACAGTTGTAGAAGAAGTGGAAGATGATGTGATGGAAATCAGCCTTGCTAACGCAAAAATGATTGACAGTAAATTTGAACTTGGAGATATTGTACAGATTCCTGTAGAATCAAAAGAATTTGGACGTATTGCAACACAGAATGCAAAAAATCTTATTTTACAGAAAATCCGTGAGGAAGAAAGAAAAGTAGTTTATGACCAGTATTTTGAAAAAGAAAAAGACATTGTCACGGGTATCGTACAACGTTATGTAGGCAAAAATGTAAGTATTAATTTGGGAAAAGCAGACGCAATGCTTACAGAAAATGAACAGGTAAAAGGCGAAGTGTTTAAACCAACGGAAAGAATTAAATTGTATGTTGTTGAGGTGAAAAACACAACAAAAGGACCTAAGATTTTAGTTTCCCGTACACATCCTGAATTAGTAAAACGTTTATTTGAATCAGAAGTTACGGAAGTAAAAGACGGAACAGTTGAAATTAAGAGTATTGCAAGAGAAGCAGGTTCACGTTCTAAAATTGCCGTATGGTCAAATGATCCTGACGTAGATCCGGTAGGAGCATGCGTTGGTATGAACGGAGCAAGAGTAAATGCCATTGTAAATGAATTACGCGGTGAAAAAATTGATATTATTAACTGGAGTGAAAATCCGGCAATTTTAATTGAAAACGCACTTAGCCCGGCAAAAGTTATCTCAGTTATGGCAGATCCGGATGAAAAAACAGCAAGTGTAATCGTTCCGGATTATCAGTTATCATTGGCAATCGGTAAAGAAGGACAGAATGCTCGTCTTGCAGCACGTTTGACAGGATATAAAATTGACATCAAAAACGAAACACAGGCAATTGAATCAGGAGAACTTCCGGAAGACTATATGAATACACAGACGGTTGAAGCGACAGAAGAGATTGTAGAAGAATAGAAATAGGAAGTGAGTATTTGAGTAGTGTAAAGAAAATACCTATGCGAAAATGTGTAGGTTGCGGAGAGATGAAAAGCAAAAAAGAAATGATGCGTGTTTTAAAAACTTCAGAGAATGAATTTTTATTAGATGCAACGGGAAAGAAGAATGGCAGAGGGGCATATTTATGTCAATCAAAAGAGTGTCTGGAAAAAGCAATTAAAAATAAAGGATTGGAGCGTTCTTTCAAACAGGCGATTCCAAAGGAAGTTTACGCGATCTTGGAAAAGGAGATGGAAACACTTGAAACAGAGTAAAGTATTATCTCTTATCGGGCTGGCTACAAGGGCAGGAAGAACGGTGAGCGGAGAGTTTGCAACGGAGAAGGAAACAAAATCAGGAAAAGCACATCTCGTTGTCGTTGCAAATGACGCATCCGACAATACAAAAAAGAAGTTTAAAAATATGTGTGATTTTTATGAAGTCCCAATCTGTTTTTACGGGAATAAAGATACCTTAGGGTATGCAATGGGAAAGGAATTTCGTGCATCTCTGGCAGTGACAGACGGTGGTTTTGCAAAGGAAATCATGAAGCATTTAGAAGCAGAAAATAACATAATTGCATAGAGGAGGTAGTAAAAAGTATGTCGAAATCAAGAGTATATGAATTAGCAAAAGAATTAAATAAATCAAATAAAGAATTACTTGACTTTTTAAAGTCAAAAGAAATAGAGGTTAAAAATCATATGAGTTCTCTGTCAGATGAGCAGGTGCAGATGGTAAGAGGTGCGATGGCAGGAAACAGTACAAAATCTGAGGGAGAAGATGCACATAAGAAAAAAAATATTGTGCAGGTATTCAGACCTCAGAATAGTAAACAGAGTAACAGACCAAAACAAAACAATAAACAAAATCAAAACAATAATCAGGGTAATACAAAACAGATGAATAACGGTCAGAATAATCAAAGACAGAATAATAATCAGGGAAAAAGACAGAATAATAATCAGGGTGGAAGATACCAGAATAATAACCAAAACGGTGAGAGAAGAAATAATAATCAGGGCGGAAAACAAAATAATAATCAGAACGGAAGACAGAACTTCAACAATTCACAGAGAAGAGATGACAGACGTGATGATAACAGAAGAAATGATAAACGCACACCGTCTATTCCGGCACCGGTACTTCCTGAACAGAAGCCACAGCGTCAGAAAGCAAAGGACAAAGATGCTTATAAAAAGAAAGATTATCGTCAGGATGACAGAGAAGACAGAAAAGTAAAACAGACAAAGAAAGGTAAACCGGCACCACAGCCACAGAAACCACAGCCAAAAGTAGAGCAGAAAGTGGAAGAGAAAATCACAATGATTACGATTCCGGAAGTGCTTACGATTAAAGAATTGGCTGATAAAATGAAAATCCAGCCTTCAGCAATCGTAAAGAAATTATTTATGCAGGGACAAATCGTAACGGTAAATCAGGAAGTGGATTTTGAAACAGCAGAAGAAATTGCTATGGAATTTGAAGTTCTTTGTGAAAAAGAAGAAGTTGTGGATGTTATTGAAGAATTATTGAAAGAAGACGAAGAAGACGAAGCAACTATGGAGAAACGTCCGCCGGTTGTATGTGTTATGGGACACGTTGACCACGGAAAAACATCTCTTCTTGATGCAATCCGTAACACAAATGTAATTGATCGTGAAGCAGGTGGAATTACACAGCATATCGGTGCGTATGTCGCAAATGTAAACGGAGAAAGAATTACATTTTTGGATACTCCTGGGCATGAGGCGTTTACGGCAATGCGTCTTCGCGGTGCTCAATCTACAGATATTGCTATTTTAGTTGTTGCAGCAGATGACGGTGTAATGCCACAGACTGTAGAAGCAATCAGCCATGCAAAAGCAGCAGGAATTGAAATTATTGTAGCGGTAAATAAAATTGATAAGCCAAGTGCTAATATCGAAAGAGTAAAACAGGAATTAACAGAGTATGAATTGATTCCGGAAGACTGGGGTGGAAGTACAATTTTCGTTCCTGTGTCTGCCAAAACGGGAGAAGGCCTTGAAGATTTAATGGAAATGATTCTCTTGACAGCGGAAGTATTAGAATTAAAAGCAAATCCGAACAGACAGGCAAGAGGTCTTGTTATTGAAGCGGAATTAGATAAAGGAAAGGGTTCTGTTGCAACTGTTCTTGTACAGAAAGGTACATTGCGTGTAGGAGATGCAATTGCAGCAGGTTCAGCACACGGTCGTGTAAGAGCGATGATTGACGATAAAGGAAGACGTGTAAAAGAAGCTGGTCCTTCTACTCCGGTAGAAATTCTCGGATTAAATGATGTTCCAAATGCGGGAGAAGTATTTGTCGGATGTGCAAATGATAAAGAAGCACGCAATTTTGCGGAAACATTTATTTCTCAGGGAAGAGTTAAGATGCTTGAAGAAACGAAATCTAAAATGTCATTGGATGATTTATTTACACAGATTCAGGCGGGTAATTTAAAAGAACTTGGTATTATCGTTAAAGCGGACGTTCAAGGTTCTGTGGAAGCGGTAAAACAAAGTTTAGTAAAACTTTCTAATGATGAAGTTGTTATTAAAATCATTCACGGTGGTGTAGGTGCAATTAACGAATCAGACGTTACACTGGCATCGGCATCAAATGCAATTATTATCGGATTTAACGTTCGTCCTGATGCAACAGCAAAAGAAATAGCAGAGCGTGAAGGGGTAGATTTAAGATTATATCGTGTAATCTACAATGCTATTGAAGATGTGGAAGCAGCAATGAAAGGTATGCTGGATCCTGTATTTGAAGAAAAAGTACTCGGTCATGCAGAAGTTCGTCAGACATTTAAAGCATCGGGAGTTGGTACAATCGCAGGTTCATATGTACTTGACGGTGTGTTTGAACGAAATTGTTCGGCTAGAGTCGTGCGTGACGGCGTAGTTATCTTTGACGGTGCGTTGGCATCTTTAAAGAGATTTAAAGACGATGTAAAAGAAGTAAAAGCCGGATATGAATGTGGATTTGTATTTGAAAAATTCAATGATGTAAAAGAAGGCGATCAGGTAGAAGCATATAAAATGGTTGAAATTCCAAGATAATTTTTGAAGATTGGAGGAGTAAAATTGAGAAAAAACAGTATTAAAAATACAAGAGTCAATATGGAAGTGCAGAGGGAATTGAGCAACATCGTACGAGGTGGAATTAAAGACCCTCGTGTTGCACCAATGACTTCAGTTGTTGCGGTAGAAGTTGCTCCTGATTTAAAAACCTGTAAGGCGTATATTAGTGTCTTTGGTGATGAAGCAGCACAGGCGGATACATTGAAAGGCTTGCAAAGTGCTGAAGGATATATCCGAAGAGAACTGGCACACAATTTGAATATGAGAAATACGCCGGAAATCAAATTTGTGTTAGACCAGTCCATTGCTTACGGTGTGGCAATGTCGAAAAAGATTGATGATGTGACAAAAGACATCAAAGAAGAGGGTGAATAGAGTGTTGCAGCGAACTTTAGCAGGAGCGAAGTCTGTAGCAATAGGTGGACATATAAGACCTGACGGAGATTGTGTCGGGTCTTGTATGGCAATGTATCAGTACATCCGCACATGGTATCCGGAAAAAGAAGTTGATGTTTATTTGGAGGAAATCCCGAATAGTTTTCGATTTATTGAGGCGACAAAAGAAATTTCAGATGAAATAAAAGAAAAAACATATGATTTATTTATTTCTCTTGATTGTGGAGATGTAGGGCGTTTGGGGTTTTCAGCGCCATTGTTTGAAAATGCATCGGAAACTTTATGTGTAGACCATCATATAAGTAATCGTTCCTTTGGAAAAAATAATTATATTAAACCGGATGCCAGTTCTACCTGTGAGTTGGTGTTTGAACTTATGGAAGAAGAGAAAATCACAAGGGAAATTGCAGAATGTCTTTACCTAGGACTTGTGCATGATACGGGAGTATTCCAATATTCCTGCACATCGCCTGAAACAATGGTGGTGGCGTCAAGATTAATGGCAAAAGGAATTGATTATTCAAAAATTATCCACGATACCTATTATGAAAAAACATATGTGCAAAATCAGATTTTAGGAAGAGCGTTGCTTGAAAGCGTTTTATTTATGGAAGGAAAATGTATTGTATCCGTGATTGATAAAAAGATTATGGATTTTTACGGCGCTTCACCAAAAGATTTGGAGGGAATCGTAAGCCAGTTGAGATTGACAAGCGAAGTAAGTGTTGCTATGTTCCTGTATGAATTACAGACACATGAATTTAAAATCAGTCTTCGTTCAGATGATGAGATTGATGTGAGTAAAGTGGCTGGTTATTTTGGCGGCGGTGGTCATAAGAAGGCAGCGGGTCTTACGATGAAAGGAACCGCTCGCGATGTTATCAACAATATTGCAAAACAGATAGAATTACAGTTACAGAAGAATTAGGAGCATAAATATGATACATGGCGTTTTAAATGTATATAAAGAAAAAGGATATACTTCCCATGATGTCGTTGCAAAGTTGAGAGGAATTGTGGGACAGAAAAAAATAGGACATACAGGAACGCTTGACCCTGATGCGACAGGTGTTCTTCCGGTATGTCTTGGGAAAGCAACAAAACTTTGTGATATGCTGACAGATAAAGATAAAACATATGAAACAGTGTTATTGTTAGGACAGGTGACGGATACACAGGATACAAGTGGAAGTGTACTTGAAACAAAAACAATAGACGATTTGACAAAAGAGCAGGTTATAGAAACAATAGAAGGATTTGTGGGAGAATACAAACAGATTCCGCCTATGTATTCTGCGTTGAAAGTAAACGGAAAGAAACTTTATGAACTTGCACGGCAGGGAATAGAAGTAGAGAGAAAAGCAAGACCGGTACAGATACATGAGATTCATATAAAAGAAATCAATTTGCCGAGAGTGAAAATGGAAGTAACCTGTTCAAAGGGAACATATATAAGAACATTGTGCCATGATATAGGGCAGAAACTACATTGTGGAGGTTGTATGGAGGAACTTGTCCGTACAAGAGTAAGTCGTTTCTGCATAGAAGAGAGTTTTAATCTAGAACAGATTACACAGTTAAAAGATGGTGGAAAATTGGAAGATATTCTTGTGCCTATAGATGATATGTTTTCTCAGTATAAGAAAGTTGTTGTTAAAGAAAAGAATGTATCTCTTGTGTATAATGGTAATCCGTTTTTCAAAAGACAGGCGGAGAGAATATCAGATTTGTCAGATGCAGAACTTGTGAGAGTGTATGACAATCAAGACAGATTTATCGGGATTTATGGCTATAATGAAGAAAGAGAAATGTTTAAACTCATCAAAATGTTTTTTGATAAAGGTGAATAGATATGCAGTATATAAGAGGAATAGAAAACTATAACTGCCCAAATCATACTGCAATTACATTGGGAAAATTCGATGGTTTACACAGAGGCCATCAAAAACTGATTGAGCAGGTAAAAAAATATGCGGATGAACAGATAAAAAGCGTTGTGTTTTCGTTTGATATGATGCCTTTTTTTGAGAAGCAGGGAAAACAAAAACATATACTGATGACACGGGAAGAGAAATGTCTGCGGTTGGAAAAACAAGTAGATTACCTGATAGAATGTCCGTTTGTGGAACAGATTCATACAATGGAAGCGGAAACATTTATCGAGAAAATACTGATGAAAAAATTCCATGCAAAGTATGTTGTTGTGGGAACAGATTTTCGATTTGGATATCAGAAAAAGGGAGATATTTATCTGCTGGAGAAATATCAGCAGGAATACGGGTATAAACTTATCGTAATAGAAAAAGAAATGTATGAAGAACGGGAAATAAGCAGTACATTTATTAAAGAAGAAGTTCGGGAAGGAAATATGGAAAAAGTAAGAGAATTACTCGGTTATCCATATACAATAACGGGAACGGTTGAACATGGTGAGCAACTTGGAAGAAAACTCGGATTTCCTACAATGAATGTCATTCCCGTCAAAGAAAAACTTCTCGTTCCAAATGGTGTGTATGTGAGCAGTGTAGTGTTGGACGGCAAAGAGTATAAAGGAATAAGTAACGTTGGATGTAAACCAACTGTTTCTGATAAAGAAGAAAAATTGGTGGAAACATTCTTATTTGACTATGTTGGAAATGCTTACGGCAAGGAAATTCAAATTAGATTATATAAATTTGTGCGGGCGGAAAGAAAGTTTTCTTCAATTGAAAAACTCAAAGAACAAATGTGTTTGGATATTAAAGAGGGAGAAGGATTCTTTAAAAAGTAGTTTACATACGGGAAAAGTTGTGATATACTACCTAAGTGTGAAATGAGCCGATGTTCAGTAAATGGAAACTCCAACCTTTACTTAATGTCAGGCGATAAATTAGAAAAACAGGAGGAATTAAGTCAATGATAGCAAAGGACAAAAAACAGGCAATCATCGCTGAATATGGCAGAACAGAAGGAGATACAGGTTCACCGGAAGTTCAGGTAGCTATTTTAACAGCAAGAATTAACGAATTAACAGAACACTTTAAAGCAAATCCAAAAGATCACCACTCAAGAAGAGGTCTTCTTAAAATGGTAGGTCAGAGAAGAGGATTACTTGCTTACTTAAAGAAAACAGATATTGAAAGATATCGTTCTTTAATTGAGAGATTAGGATTAAGAAAATAATCTAAACCAAATTATTGGAAAACATATAGACACACAACACAACACTTAAAGGAGCGGGAACACCGCTTCTTTTTTTGTGCAATAATGAAGGGGAGAATAAGTGACTTTTTTGGTTTACTGTGGTAAAATAAAAAGGCAATTGTTTTAGGAGGATGAAAATATGGAATATAGAAGAATGAAAAATACGATTATCGTAAGAATAGATAAAGGAGAAGAGATACTGGAGAAGGTAAAAGAACTGGCTCTGGCAGAGAATATAAAATTGGCAAGTGTACAGGCGATTGGAGCAATCGGAGATTTTACGGTTGGTGCTTTGAAGACCGAAGAAAAGCAGTACAAATCGAAGTGTTTTCAGGGGGATTTTGAGATTGTATCTTTGACGGGTACAATTAATACGATGAACGATGAGTTTTATACACATCTACATTTGAGTGCAGGAAACGAAAATGGAGAAGTTTTTGGAGGTCATTTGAACAGGGCGGTAGTCAGTGCTACCTGTGAGATGATTGTGCAGGTCATTGACGGGAGAGTGGATAGAAAATTTGATGAGAAGACAGGGCTGAATTTATTTGCTTTTTTAAATGAATAGTCAGGTGGTGTGTCAGTGAAAAAACATATAAGTATCATTTTACAAAAGGTAAAAGAGAGAAAAGCAGTGTGTGTGATGCTTTTTATTTACTTTGCGGTTTTGGTTTTTGTTTCTTTGGATGTATGGCTGTATAAGACTCCCATAGTGAAGATTACGGAAGTTGTGACAGAAGAAAAAGAAAGAGAGGATGGAACTCGGGGAGGACGGGAAGTACATTACAGACAGTTTTTAAAAGGTGTCGTCTTAAATGGAGAACATAAAAAAGAATCGATACAGTTAAAAAATGAATACGCCGCCTCTGAAGTAACTTCTCAAAAATATAAAAGATATGACAAGGTATTTGTAGAGATAAGGGAAAAGGCAAATACCCTGTCGGGAAATATAAAAGGATTAAAGAGAGATACCGGAGTGGCGGCATTACTCGGGTTAATGATTTTACTACTGCTTATAGTGACAAAGAAGCAAGGACTTCGGACAATCTTTACGGTAGGTGTGAATATTGCCATCTATATGGTGGGATTTGTCTTTTTCTTAAATGGAAAAGATGTGTTGAAAATCTGCAATATCATGGTGCTTCTGTTTACGATAGGGACTCTTCTTTTACTAAATGGTATCAACAGAAGAACATTGGCGTCCATAATTTCTACACTCTGTGTTCTTGCGGTGATCATGGGACTTTTTCATTTGGTTATGAACAAGGCGGGAGAAACTGACTATGCGGCGATGGAATATTTGGGAAGTTTGGACAACCCGTCGGAATTGTTTGAGGCGGAAGTGATGCTTGCAGGTTTAGGAGCGATTATGGATGTAACTGTAACTATTTCAGCCACACTGGGAGAACTGGTAAGGAAAAGTCCTTCAATCCGCTGGAAAGAATTGTTTCGTTCCGGCAGGGAGGTTGGTTATGACATTATGGGAACGATGATTAGTGTACTATTATTTACCTTTGGTTGCGGGCTTATTCCTACGTTCCTTATCCGAATGAACAATGATATTTCATTTCTTACTATAGCAAAATTAAATATTCCGTTTGAAATCTGTAGATTTCTTATAGAAAGTATAGGAATTGTAATTGCCATTCCAATTTCTATTTTTGTGGCTGCTTCTCTGTTAAAAATTAAAAGAAGAGGGGAGGCGGTATTATGATAGCGATTTTAGCAATTATATTGTTTGTGTTAATGCTTGTTGTAGGAGGAGAAAGGGGAGCAACTTCCATAATGGCTCTTGCGGGAAATATTATTGTATTGACGTTTACGATTATTCTGCTGGCAGCAGGATATTCTCCGTTTTTCATTTTATTTTTGGCTACGGTTGCCATCAGTTGTATCTCATTATTTGGGCAGAATGGGAAGAATGTAAAAACAAAATCAGCATTTATGGCAGTCATTGTTGTAATGTTTTTTGTTACACTATGTATTTATTTTTGTGTTTGGAAATACAGTGGCGGTGGGTTAAATGAAATCCAGTCTATACAGGAAGATGTGATGTATTATTATAATGTAAATATACAAATCAGTATGATGCGGATAGCAGTTTCCGTCACGATATTAAGTGCTTTGGGTGCTGCGATTGATACGGCTCTTTCAGTAACCTCCGCAGTACATGAAGTGGCGTTTCATAAAAAGAATTTAACGGAAAAGGAACTTTTTCACTCTGGAATTCAGGTAGGAAAGGAAATTATCGGAACAACGGTAAATACATTACTATTTGCGTATTTGGGAGAATCCCTGTTGCTGTTCGCATATTTAAAACGTGAGAAGTTCTCTTTAGAGTTAATTTTGAATTCTAAATTTCTCTTTCAAGAACTTTCTGTTATGCTGTTTGGAGCAATTACCTGTCTATTGATAGTTCCTGTTTCGGCATATTTTACGTCACATTATCTTGCTAAAAAAGTTTAAAGGTTTCTTAAGATTGGGATATTTGCTTTATCCTGAGAAAAAAATTTGCTATAATAAAAAGATATTAGGCGAATGTGAGGGAGCATATGAGAAAGAAAATACAAAATTGTATTGAAAAAATAATGCCGATGGATAGATTTTTTATCCTTATTTTTGCTTTTATTTTTAACAGCATGGTATATAGCGGTGCAAGAATTATTGCAGGAAATTGGCATCACCATATATTGACGAGTCGCTTAGATGAGAAAATACCACTTATTTCAGAAAGTTTGTTTATTTATTTCGGATGTTATATTTTTTGGGCAGTCAACTATATTATTATGGCAAAGCAGGATGAGGAGAAGGCGTATCAGTTCTTTTTTGCAGATATGATTTCCAGAATTATCTGTTTTTCTATTTTTCTTCTGTTTCCAACAACAAATATCCGACCGGATATTGTCGGAGGAGGAATATGGAATGAAGGAATGCGATTGTTATACAGGATAGATGCGGCGGATAATCTGTTTCCGTCCATTCATTGTTTGGTTAGTTGGTTTTGTTATATCGGAATAAGAGGGGAGAAAAAGATTCCCAAATGGTATAAGTGGACTTCGTGTTTGATAGCGGTTGCAGTATTTATTTCTACTTTGACAACAAAGCAGCACGTTATTATAGATGTGATTGCAGGAGTTGTTATAGCTGAAGCAACGTTGTGGTTTGCAAGACATACACGATTTTATCAAGGGTATATGCGTTTTTGGAAAGGGATGACCAATAGAATTTTTAAAACAGGGGGAAATAGGAATGAAAAATGTAAAGAAGAATATATTTAATCTTATCTTTCTGTTTCTTGTATTCGGTCTGACCATTTACGGTGTATTTAAAGGAGAAGATATTACGAAGGTAGTGCAGGTTATTCAAAATGCACAGTTTGAGTTTATCTTTTTCGGTATAGTATGCGTTGTGTTTTTTATTTGGGGTGAATCCATTATTATTTATTATTTAATGCGTTCCCTATCAATTAAATTGAAAAAATGGAAATGTTTTCTCTTTTCTTCGGTTGGATTTTTTTTCAGTTGTATCACTCCGTCTGCAAGCGGAGGACAGCCGATGCAGATTTATTATATGAGAAAAGAGAAGATACCGATACCGGTGTCTACATTAGTGTTAATGATTGTAACCATTACATATAAAATGGTTCTTGTGCTTATCGGAGTATTTCTTCTGATTGTTGGGCAAGGGTTTGTAAAAAAATATTTAACAGGAATACTTCCGGTATTTTATCTAGGGGTAGGTTTAAATGTTATGTGCGTAACTTTTATGCTTATTCTTGTGTTTCATCCTGTTCTTGCGAAAGCAATGATGAAAAAAGGGCTTCGTCTGCTTGAAAAACTACATATTCTAAAACAAAAAGAAGAACGTATGGAAAAATTGGAAGAGTCCATGGATTTATATAATGACACTGCAAAATATTTAAAAAGTCATGTGATGGTCATGGTAAATGTGCTTGCAATTACATTTTTGCAGAGAATCGCACTGTTTTTAACAACATATTTTGTGTATTGCGCATTTGGACTTTCAGGCAAATCCATTGTTGATATCGTTTTATTACAGGCGGTTATTTCGATAGCGGTGGATATGTTGCCGCTTCCGGGAGGGATGGGTATTAGTGAACAGTTATTTTTAATTATTTTTGTTCCGATATTCAGTCCTGCACTTTTGTTGCCCGGAATGATTTTAAGCAGGGGATTAGGTTATTACGCACAATTATTTATCAGTGCAATTATGACGGTGGTTGCACAATTTACACTTGGAAAAAGAAAAGAAATGATAGAGTAAAGAGGGAAGAATGATGATAGGATTTTATAACTATTCAGTAATTTTAACATATATCGGGCTTATCTCATCCATTATAGGAATGATGTGTACGGTAAATGGACATTATAAACTTGCGATTTTTTGTCTTGCATTTTCAGGGTTATGCGATATGTTTGATGGGAAGATTGCAAGAGCAATGAAAAACAGAACAGAGGACGAGAAAAAGTTCGGTATACAGATTGACTCACTATGTGATGTAGTATGTTTTGGAGCATTTCCGGTTATATTATGTTACTGCCTAGGCTTAAAGGATATTTTTGGAATTATAATTTTAGCGTTTTATGGAACTGCCTCTGTTATCCGTTTGGGGTATTTTAATGTTATGGAAGAAAAAAGACAGCAGGAAACTTCTGAGGCGAGAAAATACTATGAAGGTCTGCCGATTACGACAATGGCAATTGTTTTACCGATTCTTTATCTGCTGAAACCTTGTATGGCAGGATATTTTGTACTTATATTACATATAGCCATGCTTGTTGTAGGATTTTTACTGATTTTACGTTTTCAGTTAAAAAAACCGGGGAATAAAGTTCTGGCTGTTATCGTTGCGGTTGTGGCGTTGGCAGTATTGAAACTTACACATATTATTTAGTGGAGAAACAGATGAGATATAAAGACAGAGAAGGAAATTTAAAGGGAGAGAACAGTTTTCAGGATAAACTGTTAAAAAGTTTATATGGTAGCACGGTGGGAAGAGTGATTGTGAAATGTCTTACAGTACCCTTTGTATCAAAACTTGGAGGGAAAATTTTGGACAGTTCTTTGTCGAGAGTGCTTATTCCTCCTTTTGTGAAATTAAATCATATTGATTTATCTTTGTGTGAAAAAAAAGAATTTGACTCATATAATGCATTTTTTAAAAGGAAATTTAGGGCAGATGCAAGGGAAATAAACATGGAGGAAAACGTGTTTATCAGTCCATGCGATGCAAAACTTACCGTTTATCCAATAAATAGTAAAAGTCGTTTTTCGATTAAGCATACGGCGTATACGGTAGAGGAACTTTTGAAAAATAAAAAACTGGCAGAGAGATATGAGGGTGGATATGCGTGGATTTTCCGTTTGTCCGTAGAAGATTACCACCGTTATTGCTATGTGGCTGATGGCACAAAATCAAGAAATATAAGAATATCAGGTGTTTTTCATACGGTAAATCCTGTGGCAAATGATGTTTACCCGATTTATAAAGAGAATACAAGAGAGTATTCTCTGCTAAAGACAAAAACATTCGGCACAATTTTGATGATGGAAGTTGGGGCATTGATGGTCGGCAAAATTGAAAACAGGCACGAAGAGAGAAGAGTAAAAAGAGGAGAGGAAAAAGGGAATTTCGCCTTTGGAGGCTCAACAATTATATTGTTGACACAGAAAAACAGAATATGTGTTGATAAAGATATTTTGAGAAATACGGAATGTGCGTACGAAACTTTGGTCAGAATGGGAGAAAAGATAGGAGAACAAAAAGATGTATAAAAAGACAGCGAAAGAATTATTAGCATTTATTGAAAAAAGTTACAGTTGTTTTCATTTAATTCAAAACATGAAAGAGGAATTAAATGATAATGGTTTTCAGGAATTATATGAAGCACAGGAATGGCAGTTGAAGTGTGGAGGAAAATATTATGTATCACGCAATGAATCTTCATTAATTGCATTTCAGATTCCAAAAGAAAACTTCACAGGTTTTCAGATAATGGCAAGTCACAGTGATTTTCCTACTTTTAAAGTAAAAGAAAATCCGGAAATTTGTGTAGAAAATCAATACACAAAACTGAATGTAGAAAAATATGGTGGAATGCTCTGTGCCCCATGGTTTGACCGTCCGTTATCCGTAGCGGGAAGACTTCTTGTAAAAGAGGGAGATGCAATTGAAACAAAACTCGTAAATGTGGACAGAGATTTAGTGATGATTCCCAATCTTGCAATTCATATGAACAGGGAAGTGAATGACGGATATAAATATAATGCACAGACAGATATGCTTCCACTTTACAGCAATATGTCAGAAAAAGTTGATTTTATGTCAGTTATTGCAGAGAGCGCAGGAGTAGAAAAGGAAAATGTTTTGGGAAGCGATTTGTATTTGTATAATCGTATGAAAGGAAGTATTTGGGGAGCGAACGAAGAGTTTGTTTCTTCTGCAAAATTAGATGATACGCAGTGTGCTTTCGCATCGTTAAGGGGATTTTTACAGGCAGAAAATAAAAAGGCGGTAAGTGTTCACTGTGTTTTAGATAACGAAGAAGTAGGAAGCGGTACAAAACAGGGGGCGGCATCTACATTTTTAAAAGATACGTTGGGACGCATTAACCGTGGATTGAACAGAACGGAAGATGATTACTTAAGAGCGTTGGCAAACAGTTTTATGATTTCGGCGGATAACGCACATGGGGTTCACCCAAATTACAGTGATAAGACAGATTTAACAAATCGTCCGTATCTAAATGGAGGAATTGTTATTAAGTACAGTGCAAATCAAAAATATACTACAGACGCAGTGTCTGCTGCAATGTTTAAAACCATTTGCGACAGGGCGGAAGTTCCGTATCAGAATTTTGTGAATCGTTCGGATATGTTGGGAGGTTCTACACTCGGAAATATTTCTAATACGCAGGTGGCGGTTAATACAGTGGATATAGGTATTGCTCAACTTGCAATGCATTCGCCATACGAAACTTGCGGAATAAAGGACACATATTATTTAATTGAGGTAGCAAAAGAATTTTACAAATCAGCAGTTATTTCTGACGGAAATGGAAAATACCATATTGAAAAAGCTTAAAGAAAAGGTGTCATTCAAAATATGAGTGACGCCTTTGTTTCATTTTTGGACTTGTGGAAAGGAAAAGCCTTATGTTATAATAAACATATTGAAAGAAAAATAAAGGCGAGGAGAAACAGATGAAAAGAGTGTTGTTAAAGCTAAGCGGCGAGGCGCTGGCAGGAGATAAAAAGACAGGATTTGATGAAGCAACTTGTATCGGAGTTGCTAATCAGGTAAAACAGTTAGTGGATTCGGGAGTACAGGTAGCGATTGTTACAGGAGGAGGAAACTTCTGGAGAGGCAGAACAAGTGAAACAATTGACAGAACGAAAGCGGATCAGATTGGTATGCTTGCAACGGTAATGAATTGTATTTATGTGTCGGATATTTTCAGACACGTTGGAATGCAGACAGAAGTGTTTACGCCGTTTGTATGCGGAGCATTCACAAGTTTATTTTCTAAAGATGCCGCAGTGGAATCGCTAAATAATGGAAAAGTTGTATTCTTTGCAGGTGGAACAGGTCATCCATATTTTTCAACAGATACAGGTGCAGTTCTTCGTGCGATTGAGATTGAGGCAGACGCAATGCTTCTTGCAAAAGCAATTGATGGTATCTATGACAGCGATCCTAAATTAAATCCGGACGCTAAGAAATATGATGAGATTTCTATTCAGGAAACGATTGATAAACGTCTGGCGGCAGTAGACTTAACTGCATCCATACTTTGTATGGAAAATAAAATGCCAATGCTCGTATTTGGTTTGAATGAAGAAAATAGCATTGTCGAAACAATGACAGGCACATTTAAAGGAACAAAAGTGACTGTATAATAAAGAATAAGAAGAAAGCAGAGGATAGATTTATGAATGAAAGAATAAAAGTATTTGATGAAAAGATGACAAAATCTTACAATAGTTTAGTAAATGAATTGGCTACAATTCGTGCAGGACGTGCCAATCCACACGTGCTTGATAAATTAACGGTTGACTATTACGGAGTGCCTACACCAATTCAGCAGGCAGCCAATATTTCTGTACCGGAAGCACGTATGATTCAGATTCAGCCATGGGAAAAATCCATGGTTAAAGAGATTGAGAAAGCAATCCTTACATCTGATATTGGAATTAATCCTACAAATGACGGTAGCACAATCCGTCTTGTTTTCCCAGAACTTACAGAAGAGCGAAGAAAAGAACTTGCAAAAGATGTAAAGAAAAAAGGAGAACAGGCTAAAGTTGCCATTCGTAATATTCGTCGTGACGGCAATGACGCATTTAAGAAATTAAAAGGAACAGAAGTTTCAGAAGATGAAATTAAAGATTTAGAAGATGAATTGCAGAAATTGACAGATAAACATATCAAAGACATTGATAAAGCGGTTGAGGAGAAATCAAAAGAAGTAATGACCGTATAAAAATAACAATTTGCTTTTCAGAGAAAATGAGAGGGGTGCATATTGTGCCCCTCTTTGTATGAAAGAAACTAATGGAGGAAAGAGTATGAATGTACCGCAACACATTGCAATTATTTTAGATGGAAATGGACGTTGGGCAAAAGCAAAGGGAATGCCGAGAAATTATGGTCATGCACAGGGAAGTAAAAATGTAGAGAGAATATGCGAAGAAGCATATAAAATGGGTGTGAAATATTTGACGGTATATGCGTTTTCAACGGAAAACTGGAGCAGACCGAAAGAAGAAGTAGATGCATTGATGAAATTATTGCGCAATTATATGAAGACTTGTTTAAAAACGGCAGCGAAAAACCGTATGAAAGTCCGCGTCTTAGGAGATAAGACAAGGTTGGAGGAAGATATCCGTACACGCATTGATGAGTTGGAAAAAGCAACTATTGATAATGATGGTTTAAATTTCCAAATTGCACTAAATTATGGAAGTAGAGATGAGATGATTCGCGCCATGAAGAAAATGGCGGCAGACTGCAAAGGCGGAAAACTAGAAGTGGAAGATATTTCGGAAAATGTATTTGAAACATATTTAGATACCCACGATATTCCGGATCCGGATTTGCTTATTCGTACAAGCGGAGAATTGCGTCTGTCCAATTATCTGTTATGGCAGTTGGCATATACGGAATTTTATTTCACAGATGTTTTGTGGCCTGATTTTACAAAACAGGAATTAGAAAAGGCAATTTTGCATTATAATAATAGAGATAGACGTTTTGGTGGAACAAAGGAGGAAAAATAATGTTTAAAACAAGACTGCTAAGTGGGATTGTGCTTGTAATTATTGCTTTGGTTACAGTTATAACCGGACAGGATTTATTGTTTGGGGTTCTGCTTGTAATCAGTTTAATTGGGATGAGTGAGTTATATAAAGTGGTAGATGTACATAAAAAACTGCTTGGATTTACAGGATATTTGGCGGGAATACTTTATTACACCTGCATACGATTTGGGAGTAAAGAACAGATTGTGCCACTTATCATAGGGTTTCTTGTTCTGCTTATGGCGGTTTATGTATTTTCATTTCCGAAATATGTGGCACAACAGGTTATGTTTGTATTTTTTGGATTATTCTATGTTGCCATGATGCTTTCATATGTATATCAGACGAGAATGCTTCCGCAGGGTGCTTTTCTTGTATGGCTGATTTTCCTCTGCTCATGGGGAAGTGATACTTGTGCGTATTGTGTAGGAATGCTGATTGGTAAACACAAAATGGCTCCAAAACTAAGCCCGAAAAAATCGGTGGAAGGCGGTGTCGGTGGCATTTTAGGTGCTGCATTGCTGGGAGCAGTATACGCATTGGCGATTAATAAATTTGCAGCAGGTGCAGATGCAAATGTTCTTCACTATGCTATTATTTGTGGAGTAGGTTCGATGATTTCCCAAGTGGGAGATTTGGCGGCTTCTGCAATTAAAAGAAACCATGATATTAAGGACTATGGAAAACTTATTCCTGGTCACGGCGGTATTTTAGACAGATTTGACAGTGTGATTTTCACTGCACCAATAATATATTACTTATCGGTTATGTTAATGAAATAATGAGGAAACGAAATGAAAAAAATAGCAATTTTAGGTTCTACAGGTTCGATAGGAACACAGACATTAGAAGTTATCAGAGAAAATAAAGATATTGAAGTAGTGGGAATGGCAGCTGGAAATAATATTGAGCTGTTGGAAAAACAAATTCGTGAATTTTCTCCAAGGGTTGTAGCAGTTTGGGATGAGGAAAAAGCGAAAGAACTCCGTACAAATATTTCGGATTTAGATGTAAAGGTTGTATCGGGGATGGACGGATTAATTGAAATTGCAGTTCTTCCTGAAACAGAGATTTTAGTAACGGCGATTGTGGGAATGATTGGAATACGTCCTACAATAGCGGGAATTGAAGCGGGAAAAAATATTGCCCTTGCTAATAAGGAAACGCTTGTAACGGCAGGACATATTATTATGCCATTGGCAAAAAAACACGGTGTATCCATTCTTCCTGTGGATAGTGAACATAGCGCTATTTTCCAATCTCTTCAGGGGAATGAAAATAAAGCCATTCACAAAATCCTTCTGACCGCGTCAGGCGGACCGTTCAGAAACAGAAAAAGAGAAGAGTTGGAAAATATTCAGGTGGAAGATGCCCTCAAACATCCAAACTGGGAGATGGGTAGAAAAATTACAATTGATTCGTCTACACTTGTAAATAAAGGATTAGAAGTAATCGAGGCAAAATGGCTTTTTGATGTAAAAATGGAACAGATAGAAGTTGTCGTACAGCCACAGAGTATCATTCATTCTATGGTAGAATATGTGGACGGGGCAATTATTGCAGAACTTGGAACACCGGATATGAAACTTCCAATTCAGTACGCATTATATTATCCAGAAAGAAGATACCTTCCGGGTGACAGATTAGATTTCAAAAAGTTGTCACAAATAACATTTGAAGAGCCGGATATGGAAACATTTTATGGACTCCGTCTTGCATATGAAGCAGGTAAAGAGGGCGGTTCTCTGCCGACAGTGTTTAATGCGGCAAATGAATTGGCTGTCAGCAAATTCCTAAATCGGCAAATACGCTATTTAGAAATACCGGAAATTATAGAAGAATGTATGAGGAATCATAAAAATATTAAGAATCCATCTGTTGAGGAAATATTGAAAACAGAGCAGGAAGTATATAATCAGATAGAAAGCAGGTGGTAAATGTGATGGGAATTATTCTCGCACTGTTATTATTTAGTTTTATTGTATTTTTTCATGAACTGGGACATTTTCTTCTTGCCAGAAAAAATGGAGTCTATGTGGAAGAGTTTTCTATAGGGATGGGACCTACAATTGTAAGTAAGCAGGGAAAAGAAACAAAATATTCCATTAAGTTGCTTCCGATAGGCGGAGCATGTATGATGGGAGAAGATGATGTTGAAAATACAGATGAGAGAAGTTTTAATAATAAATCAGTTTGGGCAAGAATTTCAGTAATTGCAGCCGGTCCTATTTTTAATTTTATTTTGGCATTTATCTTATCGGTAATTATTGTCGGCTGGGTAGGATATGACAGAGCAGAAATAGGCAGTGTTGTTCCAAATTCAGCAGCACAGGAAGCAGGGTTGCAAAAAGGTGATGTGATAACAGAGATTAATGGGAAAAATATCCATGTGTTCAGAGAAATTTCTGTTTACAATCAATTTCATCAAGGTGAAAAAGTTACGCTTGAATATAAGCGGAATGGAAAGACTTATGAATCCACATTAATTCCGAGAAAGAACGAACAGGGACAGTATTTAATTGGTGTCACACAGGCAAAATATAAAAAGGCAAATGCTTTTACGGCATTGCAATATGGATTGTATGAGGTGGAATATTGGATCGAAACGACATTGGAAAGTTTGAAGATGTTGTTTACAGGAAAAATAGGAATGGATCAGTTATCGGGTCCGGTAGGAATAGTTGATGTGGTAGGAGATGCTTACGAAACGAACAAGGCATACGGAGTTTCTTCTGTAATCTTTTCTTTAATCAATTTATCTATTTTACTTTCGGCAAACTTAGGAGTAATGAATTTACTTCCTCTGCCGGCATTAGATGGGGGAAGACTGGTGTTTTTGTTTGTTGAGGCAATACGGGGAAAACGTGTTCCTCCGGAGAAAGAAGGAATGGTGCATTTTGCAGGATTGATGCTTCTTTTCGGACTAATGATTTTTGTTTTGTTTAATGATATAAAGAGATTGCTGTAAATAAAAAGCAGAGATATGATATAGAGTCATATCTCTGCTTTTTTTATGTCAGTTCTGCGATGCGGGAAACGCCTACATATATTTGAGAAATTTTGTACCATGTAGGATAATCGGTAATTCCTGTGTCTGCTAAACCAAATATAGATTGGAACTTCTTTACGGCGGCAGATGTGGCCGGACCGTAAATACCGTCTACGCTTATTTTAGGGATGGCAGGATAAGCCCCTGCAATAACATTTAATTGTTCTTGCAACTGACGGACTTTATCGCCGGAAGAACCATTTTCTAAATCATAACCAGGCCATGATGATGGAATGCCGGAGATTTCTTGAGCGGTATTGATATATATATTGTCGCCGTAGTAATAGCGCAGTATTTCAATAGGGGTGTAACCTTGTTCGCCTAGGGACAAAGATCCCCATTGTGTCATCCAGTTTGGACAGGTAACCTGTCTTCCGTCACAATACTGGGTAAGAATCGGCTGCCGAACGTTTGGGCGTGAAAGATAATTGGCAAATATATCATCAACGACGCCGGAAATAGTGTTGTAGATGTTACGATTTGGTATCCATTTATGGTCGAACGCTGTGGAAGATGTAATTGTAAACTCATACCCTTTGTTCCGGTACCATTCTGTATATACTCGATTTAATGTAAAGGACATAATAGCCAGCACATTTGCCTGAATGGTGGAAATAGGCCATGTTGCGTATATTTCACTGGATGCAACGTTTTTAATATAATCCCGATAGCGAACATAATAATTCTTTGCGGTAGTATCTCTTGGAGAACCGTCGTGCACAATGATAAATTCAGGTATAACAACACGACTAAGTACGATTTCTCCTGTTTCATCCATAGGTTTGATTTCATCTTCAGCGATTTTAGGAGGATACTCTTCATAAAGTGTATGACCGGGAATGACATAAACATCCTGCTGCTGTGTATTTGTATCCAATGGTTTTAAGGCAACGTTTTGAATTGCTTTTACTGTTGGAAGCAGTTCGGCTCCTGCGATGTTCATTGTTTCATATCCGGGAGCACCAATCTCAAAAGTATATTCAGAATAGGGCTGAGATTCAATAGAAGGATTTAAACTGTATTCCAATGGAGGAGTATCCAATTCAATGGTTTCGGTCTGACCGGAAGAATCTGTGGTTAGTTGTTCTAATTGACTATCGGGAACACCGGTATAATAAATATTGACGGTTGCATCTGAAATCGGATAAGAAGTGATTTCGGAGGTAATGTTTAGTTGAAGAGTTCCTTTATCGACAGTATTATTTTGCATTGCGTGAATAGAACGCATAACTACCTCACACTGTTTTGTTACAATATATATATGTTCATTGTAAACGAATGTGAATTATAGTAGAGAGTAGAAGTAAAATAAAAAAATAAAAAATATTTTAAAAAGTATTGACAATTATAAAAACAATGATATAATAACAGTATAAACAAAATAAATAAAACAAATAGCAGATACCACTAAACTGATACTCTAATATTCATTTTATTTATGAGGGAGATATAATCTACGGAAAGGTTATATTCTTATTAAAATCCATAACGATGATAACACAAAAATGAAATGTCAACTTCAGAAAATGTGATTATTAAGTTAGGAAGTTAATAAGGCAAATTTATGAAAGGAAGGTATAGACCACCAAAAAGGTAAAACAGAATGATTGAAGTGTTTAAGTAAAATGGCTATTGATTATAGAAGATAATTAATAGTCATTTTACATTGTGTAAATATAATTTTTATTTTATACTAGAACCGATACAGATATTATTTAGCGGAAAAGAGGAAGAAAATGTATAAATTACTCGTTGTAGAAGATGACATGATGATTGCAAAAATTTTAGAAAGCCATTTGGAAAAATGGGGCTATGAGGTGAAATGTATTGCAGATTTTGAAAAAGTATATCAGGAGTTTTTAGACTTTGAGCCTCATTTGGTATTGTTGGATATTTCATTGCCGTTTTTTAATGGTTTCCATTGGTGTGGAGAAATTAGAAAAGTGTCAAAAGTTCCGATAGTCTTTATTTCTTCCGCTTCGGACAATATGAATATTGTTATGGCTATTAATATGGGAGCGGATGATTTTGTTGAAAAACCATTTGACTTAAATGTAATTACTGCTAAAATACAGGCTCTTTTAAGACGGGCATATTCTTTTCAAGGTAGTGTAAATGTGATAGAGCATAGGGGAGTAGTTTTGAATTTAAATGATGCGAGTGTATCTTATAAGGAAAAACACTTGGAATTGACGAAAAATGATTATAAGATTTTGCAACTTCTCTTAGAAAATGCAGGAAAAATAGTTTCAAGAGAAGAAATTATGGTGCGTCTGTGGGAAAATGAAGAATTTATTGATGATAATACATTGACTGTCAATGTAACAAGACTTCGAAAAAAGTTGGAAACAATAGGTGTTAAAGAGTTTATCATAACAAAGAAAGGGATAGGATATATCATTCCATGATGAAATTAGTGTTATCGTATATAAAAGAAAAAAGGAAAATAATATTTGTTTTATTATTTTGCGGGATAGTGATAAAACTAATTGCCTTTTTGTATGGGGCAAAACCAACTGATACGAACTATGCGTTGTTTCTTTGCGTGATAAGTGTTGGCTTGATTGGTTTGGCTGACTTTGTAAAATATGTAGGGAAATATAAAAAGTTAGAATATTTGAAAAGACAGTTGTCATATGAAATGGGAGAGTTTCCTGAACCGGAAGGACTTTTGGAGCAAACGTATCAGGAAATGATTAAAGAATTGCATAGAAGTCGAAAAGAATTGGTTTCTTCCATGGATATTTCGGCGAAAGAAGTGGAAGAGTATTATATGTTGTGGGCACATCAGATAAAGACTCCGATTTCCGTGATGAATTTGTTATTACAGTCAGGAGAGGCTGATCCAAAGATATTGTCTGCGGAATTGTTTAAGATAGAGCAGTATGTAGAGATGGTGTTACATTATCTGCGGGAAAAACAGATGTCGCAGGATATGGTGTTGAATAGATATTCTCTCTCAGAGATAATTAAAACAGCAATCAAAAAGTATTCCAAATTATTTATTTTACAAAAGATTAAATTGAATTTTGAACTGATGGAAATGACTGTTCTGACTGATGAAAAATGGTTGTTGTTTGCAGTCGAACAGATTATTTCAAACGCATTGAAATATACAAATGAGGGAAGTGTTTCCATTTATATGGATAAAAACAATGAAAATCTGCTTGTAATAGAAGATACAGGTATAGGCATCAGTGCAGAAGATTTGCCTAGAGTAGTGGAGCGAGGATTTACCGGATATAACGGCAGAAGCAATCAAAAGTCTACAGGACTTGGTTTGTATCTGACAAAAGAGGTGTTGAATAAACTGGGGCATAGATTACAGTTGGAATCCACGGTTGGAAAAGGAACAAAGGTGTTAATTGACTTTAGCAGGGAGTAAAAGTTAATTCTTACAATTTTGTAAGTTTACAGGGAGAAATGTAAGCCAAATCTATGGCAATGCATTTCTCCCTTTTTTATAATAAAGAGGAAAGATAGGAAGGAGGACATAAAGATGTCAATTTTAGAGGTGAAAAATGTAAAAAAGATATATACAACACGATTTGGAGGGAATCAGGTGAAGGCACTTTCGGATGTGAGTTTTTCTGTTGAACCGCGAGAATATGTTGCGATTATGGGAGAATCAGGTTCGGGGAAAACAACATTGCTGAATATTTTAGCTGCATTAGATAAAGCGACAAGTGGAAAAGTATTATTAAAAGGAAGGGATTTATCCACAATTAAAGAAAAAGAGATGGCGGCATTCAGAAGACAGAATTTAGGGTTCGTTTTTCAGGATTTTAATCTGCTTGATACATTTTCTTTAAAAGATAATATTTTTCTTCCACTCGTGTTGGCAGGAAAGAAATATGAGGAAATGGAGAGGAAACTTGTACCGATTGCAAAAAAACTAGGGATTGAAAACCTTTTAAATAAATATCCGTATGAAGTTTCAGGAGGACAGAAACAAAGAGCGGCGGTTGCCAGAGCATTGATTACAAAGCCGCAATTGATTCTTGCCGATGAACCGACTGGAGCGTTAGATTCTAAGGCATCAGATGAGTTGCTAAAACTTTTTTCAGAGATTAATCAGGACGGACAGACTATTTTAATGGTAACGCACAGTGTGAAGGCTGCCAGCAATGCAAGCCGTGTGTTGTTTATTAAGGATGGGGAAGTTTTTTATCAACTGTATCGTGGGAATTTATCCAATGAAGAAATGTATCAGAAAATTTCGGATACATTAACGGCTATTACTACAGGGGGTGAAAAAATTGAGTAGCTCTATTTATAGGAAACTTGCGGTGACGAATATTAAAAATAATAGAAGGACATATGTGCCATATATGATTACTTGTATAATTACCGTAATGATGTTTTATATTATTTATGGACTGACACAGAATAAAGGAATTGTAGGTGTTCCGGGGGAAGACACATTTCGTGAACTGCTTAGCATGGGTGTGACGATAGTCGGCATTTTTTCGGTGATTTTTCTGTTTTACACAAATAGTTTTCTGATGAAACAGAGAAAAAAAGAAATAGGAATTTATAATGTACTGGGACTTGGGAAAAGGCATATTGCTAAAATGCTTACGGTAGAAATGCTGATTATTGCATTTGTTAGTCTTGTGGGTGGTATTTTAGGAGGTATGTGTTTTGGAAAATTAGTGTTTTTGATTATGCTGAAAATTTTACATTTTGATACACATATGGAGTTTGCTGTTGAACCGAGTGCCATTACGGTTACGATTATTTTGTTTTCAGCCATTTTCCTTGCCGGTTTGGTGTTTAATCTTTTTCAGATAAGACTTTCAAATCCGATAGAACTGTTACATGGAAGTAATCAAGGGGAAAGAGAACCAAAAACGAAAATATTTATGACAATTATCGGTGTTATTTCATTAGGAATAGGATATTACATTGCATTGACTACAGAAAGTGTAATGAATGCATTGGGCTTTTTCTTTGTTGCCGTCATTCTTGTTATTATTGGAACATATGCCTTATTTACGGCGGGAAGCATTACGCTTTTGAAAACATTGCGAAAAAATAAAAATTACTATTATAAAACAAAACATTTTACATCTGTGTCGGGAATGATGTACCGTATGAAGCAAAATGCAGTGGGACTTGGAAATATATGTATTTTAAGTACAATGGTATTAATTATGTTATCGACTACATTGGCATTGTATACAGGACTGGAAGATATTTTAAACACAAAATTTCCTAAACAGTGTATTGTGATGGGAGATGTGATTGAAGGAGAGGATAAGGAACAGGTTATTCATACAATCGATAGCGAAGTAAATAGAGTGCTGGAAAAATATAATCTGAAAGCAAAAGATGAGGCATCTTATTATTACACGGAAACGGATGCGTCTAAAGGAAAAAATACACTTGTGACTAATATAGATAATATAGGACCTACAACTTTGGATGTTTCTTCTTACTGTGGAGTTCGCTTTATGACATTGGAAGAGTTCAATCAGGTTGAGAAGAGAAATGAAATGCTTGGAGAGAATGAAATTCTTTATTATGGAGCAAAGGGAGAAAATGTTTCGGGCGATGAACTGTCGATTAACGGAAAAAAGTTCCATGTGAAAAAAATGGAGATGAAAAATCTGGATAAAGAATTGCAGATGATGATAGATATGTATTATATTGTACTTCCGGACCAGAAAGCAATCGATACTCTTCTTGGAGATGATAAAACACAGGAAAATACGACAGAATGTTATTACAAAAGTTTGGATTTTGAAGGAAGTGAAGAAAATATTATGAAAGCATCAGAGGAATTGAAAAAATCTTTTCCGATGAATGCAAGTAATATTGCAGGGGAATTTAAAGAAACGGAAAGAGAAGCATTTTTTTCATTATATGGAGTGTTCCTTTTCCTAGGCATTTTCTTTGGCGGATTGTTCCTTATGGCAACAGTACTGATTATCTACTATAAACAAATTTCAGAGGGGTATAGTGATAAAGAACGATTTGCGATTATGCAGAAAGTAGGTATGAGTAAACAGGAAGTGAAACATTCTATCAGAAGTCAGGTGATGAGTGTGTTCTACCTTCCTCTTGCCTGTGCGGTTGTTCATGTGATAGTAGCGTTTAAAATTATTACGAAATTACTTTCAGCATTTGCATTGGAAAATGTGAAGCTGATTGCGGGAACAACAGCAGTTACAGTGATTGTGTTTGCTATTTTTTATACAATTGTATTTATGATTACAACAAAAGAATATTATCGCATTGTAAAATAGCGAAAGAAAAGTACATGAAACAAAGTGTTTTGTGTACTTTTTCTTGTAAAAAAATAGTGAGAGTGCTATTATATTTTTTAGGCAATTTTTGAGAAAGAGAAGGAGAAAGAAAATGAATATGTTTGTTGCGGTTATCTGCTTAGTAATTGGATTTATCTTATTGGTAAAAGGAGCAGACTTTTTTGTTGACGGAGCGTCATCTATTGCAAAACAGTTACATATACCGGCTGTAGTTATCGGGCTTACAATTGTTGCTTTCGGAACAAGTGCTCCTGAACTTGCAGTAAGTGTATCGGCTGCGATGAAAGGAAGTAATGACATTGCTATCGGAAATGTTGTTGGTTCTAACCTTTTTAATTTATTGATTGTAGTTGGAGTAAGTGCTTTTATTTATCCTCTTCATGTACAGAAAAGCATGATTAAGAAAGATTATCCGATTTCTATTATTGCAGCGGTATTGTTAGGAGTGCTTGCTATGGACACATTATTTGGCAAGACGAGTATGGAACTTAGCAGAGTGGACGGAGTTGTTTTACTTATCGGTTTTGCGATTTTTATGTATCTTGCCATACGAGAAGGTTTAAAAGGAAGAGCGGAACATAAAGAGAATGGAGAAGAAATCGAGATAAAATATAGTCTTGGAAAAAGTATTATCGTGTGTATCATCGGTTTGGCAGGAATTATTATCGGAGGGAATATGGTTGTAGACGGGGCAAAAGAGATTGCCAGAGCATTCGGCTTAAGCGAAGCGTTTATCGGGCTTACAATTGTTGCTTTCGGAACCTCTCTTCCGGAACTTGTTACATCCATTGTGGCAGCGAGAAAAGGAGAGAGCGACATTTCACTTGGTAATGTTGTAGGTTCTAATATTTTTAATATCTTCTTTATTTTAGGGGTTTCAGGAACAATTCTTCCTATGGCAGTTGCGAATACATATTTATACGATATTGCCATTTTAATTGTGGTTTCCATTGTATTTTTTATTCCGATCTGCAAAAAGCAGAGAGTGTCTAAAGTTATGGGTGGAACAATGGTTGCAACTTATGCGGCATATATGGCATACTTGTTTATCAGATAAGAAAAACCAGTCACTTCAAATTGATATGAAGTGGCTGGTTTTGTATTATCTTAGTATTTCTTCCAAACAGTCGAGAAGTTTGTCATTGTCTTCAGGATTCATAATACAAAAACGAATAAATTCACCGCTCAGTCCGTTAAATGTAGAACAGTCCCGAATCATCAATCCTTTTTGCATGGCGAAGGCAAAGACATCATATGAGGTTAGATTATTTTTGCAGATTTTTATTAAAATAAAGTTTGCAGCGGGTTCATATACCCGTATAAAAGGTAAGGAGTAAAGTTTTTTGCATATGCGTTTTCTTTCTGATGAGATGAGAGAATGCGTTTTTTGAATATAGTTTTTATCAGAAAGAAGAAGTTCTCCGGCGTAAGCGCCTATGCTATTCAAACTCCATGGGTTTTTGATACTGTCTAATTCTGCGAGAAGATTAGCATTTCCGGTAACGCCATAGCCAAAACGTAATCCCGGTGCGGCAAAAAATTTAGAAACGCCACGAAGGACGATTAAGTTATCAAAGCAATCTGTCAATGGCATGGCAGTAATTTCTGCTATATTTTCTACAAATTCTACATATGTTTCGTCAATCATGATAAAAATATTTCTTTCTTTGCAGAAAGATAAAATGTGCTTTAATTCATCTGTCTGTATGGCAGTTGAAGTAGGGTTATTCGGATTACATAAAATAAGTAAATCAATATTGTTTTCTAACGCTTTATATAAGGAAGAAAGAGAAAGAGTAAAATTATCTTCTTGTAGGAGTGGGAAATACTCTACACTACCTCCGGATAAGACGATTTCCCGTTCGTATTCAGAATAACTTGGGATGGGGAGCAAAGCCTTCTTTGGTTTTAACAACTGAATGAAAAGAGAAATTAACTCTGTACAGCCGTTTCCGACAACAATATTTTGTGGGGAAACATGGCAGTATGAGGAAATCTGTTTTTTTAGGGAAGTATAATTTCTGTCAGGATAAGATGAGATGATATCAAGATGTTCTGCCAGTGTTTTTTTGACGGAGAAAGATAAACCGAGGGGATTTACATTTGCTCCGAAACAGATAATTTCTTCTTGAGGAAACTGAAAATATTCAGCAACCGCCTCTAAATCACTACCGTGAAATTGTGGTATTTTACTCATATGAAGACCGCCTTTCCGATTAATATAAAAACTTGCCATAAATGAAATATTAATGCTATAATAATACAATATGATGAAACGCAATGCAAGAAACAAATGAGTAGCAGGTGGATAGCATGAAAAATAAAATTAAAAGAATTTCAAAGGGAGATTTTGAAGTAATACAACCGGACGTACAATTCTCGGAAACCCATATAATGATGCAAATCAGCGAGGGGGAAATTTACGAGGGAAGTTTTACGTTGCACAATAGAAAAGAGGGGGATATTCGTGGACTGATTTATCCGTCTTCTTTTCGTGTACAATTGAAGGAACAGGGATTTCAGGGAAATCCGGTAGAAGTTCACTATACATTTGACGGAAAGGGAATGACACCCGGGGATATAGAAAATGGGAAATTTACGGTAGTATGCGACGGTGGAGAGTACGATATTGATTACACGGCCGTAGTGGAGAAACCTTTTGTCATAACAGAATACGGGAAGATACAGACACTTAAAGATTTCAAAAGACTTGCCAAGGCAGATTTTGTTGAAGCGTGGAAATTATTCCGTTCAAAGAAGTTTTCTGAACTGTTGAAGTATGAAGATGAAAGAATTACGGCTCTTTATGGCAATATGAGAAAATGGTCTTTGGATGAACAGGCTTTAGAAGAATTTTTGGTTGGTATTAAGCAGAAGGAAAGAATTTATTTACTTTTTCAGGATGAAAAGGCAGAACTTTCTTATTATACAGAAACAACAAAGGAAATGGTAAGTGTCACAAAGAATACATGGGGATGCTTGCCGATTAAGATTTATGTGGTCGGTGAATTTTTGCGTGTTGAGAAAGAGCAGATTACAACAGAAGATTTTATTGGAAATGATTATTATTTAGAGTATGTAGTTGATGTAAAGAAACTGCACGCCGGTTATAATTATGGAAAAATTGTTGTGGAAACGCCTTACGAAAAGATAGAATATCCGGTAACCGTTCATCAACAATCAGCCCACAAAGAAAAACATGGGGAAGAAAAATTGATGTTTGGCTGTCTGTTAAAAAGTTATATGGCTTGCGTTTCGGGCAGGTTAGAATTGAAACAGTGGACAAAGCAGGCTGTGGATCTTGTGAAACAGTTGCAGGAAATAGCACCGGACAATGAGTTTTACGAATTACTTATGGCTCATGTTTATTTAAGGGGCGGTTGTAAAGAAGAAGGAAAATGGTTTTTAGAAAATTATAATTATAACCGGTTTGCCGTTGGGAAAAAAACGGAATTAGGCTCTTATTATATGTTTTTGACAGGACTTCTGGCAAAAGATGAAAGTCATATCAAGAAAGTAACAGAAGAACTAAATAAAGCGTACGGAAAGCATCCTGAGTCATGGCAGTTGTTATGTATGTTGTTGAATATAGATGTGAAGTATCGCAATTATAGTGAAAAAATCCGTGTATTGCAGCAATGTTTTTCACAGGGAGCGAATCAGATTCTTTTATATATTGAAGCATATCTTTGTTTTCAGGAAAGAAGCAGTCTGCTAAAAAAACTTGGACATTTTGAATTACAGGTATTGGATTTTGCTACGAAATACCGCATGATTACAAAGGAATTGGCACTCTATACGGCAAATCTTGCCAGTCAGGAAAAGGTTTATCAGGAAAGGTTGTATCAGATATTGGCACGTTCTTACCAGTTATATCCGGAAGAAATGATTTTAAATGCTATCTGTACATTGCTTATCAAAGGAGATAAGAAAGAAAAATCTTATTTTGTATGGTATGAGAGAGCGGTGGAAGCGGGACTTAGAATTGCAAAACTGTATGAATATTATATTATGTCTGCCGACAAAGAAAGAATGAAAAAAGCATTTCCAAGAACAGTATGGCTTTACTTTGTACACGGAAGTTCATTGGATTACAAAAATACGGCATTTTTATATGCGAATGTGCTGACACATGAAGATGAAGATAGCAGACTGTTTGCAAGTTATTGTGAGCAGATGGAAGCGTTTGCATGGAAACAACTGGAAAAAAGAAGAATTAATGAAGAACTCAGACTTCTTTATAAACGTTTCTGTAATGAACCGGATTTGGATATGGAGAGAATGAAAGCCATTTACGATATTTCTCATATATATGTTGTAAAAACAAATGCACCGCATATGAAGTATGTTGTTGTCATTGAGAAAAATGGAACAATCAGTCAACGTGTTGCGTATAGAGAAGAGGGAGCGAAAATTCTTTTATACCATAAGACTTCCCGAATTGTTTGGGAGGCAGATGACGGAAGACATTATACGGATTCAATTCCATATGAACTGACAAGACTTTGTTTTGAGTCGCAGTTTGTGGAAATGTATAAGGATAAAGAAAAACTGCTTGAAATGGGAGAAGAGGAGAGCAGAGCGGAACTGACTTTTGAAAATGTAAAGAGATACGGTATCGACTATTTCGGAGATGACAAAGTATTTCGTTTTTGCAGTAAATATATTCGGGAAGAGGAAAATGAGGATGATTATCTTACATATCTTTGTTTCTCGCTTTTGGAAAGAGGTCAATATGATAAAGTGACTCTTAATTATTTGTCGGAATATTATTGTGGTGCAACAAAAAATATGAAAAAGGTGTGGAGCATTGCAAAAGATTATGAGATTAAGACTGATGCACTTGCCGAGCGTATTATTACGCAGATGTTGTATTCGGAAACAATGTTTAATGAAGAACAGATTTTCATGGATTATTATAGAGGAAGTGCATATTTTCGTTTGAAACAGGCGTATTTATCGTACGTTTCACGGGAGTATGTCGTAAAATCAAGAGAAATAAAAGAAGAGATTATAAAAGTAATTTTAAATGAATATGAGAAAGGAACAGAACTTCCGGAAGTATGCAAAATTACGGTACTGAAATTCTATGCGGGTCATCCATATACAAGTGAAATGGAAGATAGTTTAAAACTGTTTCTGCAGGAACTTTGCGAACGACAACTTGTTTTTCCATTCTATTTGAAATATAAGGAAGATTGGCTTCGGGAAGTTTTACTTCACGATAAAATATTAATTCAGTATAAGGCAAAAGAAGACGGGAAAGTAAAATTGACATATAAAGCAGGAAGAGATGTTATTGTAGAGCCGCTTCAACCTGTTTATGCAAATATTTATGTGAAAGAATTTGTTCTTCTTGAGGGAGAAAGTCTTTCATACACATTTAGAGAACAGAAAGAAGAAAATGTTATTTGTGAGGAAAGCGGAGTATGCAGACAACAAAGAAAAGTTGAGACGGTTGGAAAATACGGTCGCCTGAATGCTATGAATAAAATGGATGGGGAAGAATTGGAAAAAGCGCTTTTCCAATATCGATTAGAAGAAAAGATGGCGGAAGAATTATTTGAAATATACTAGAAGAAAGAGGGAAGAAAAATGCAAAGGGGCTATGTGGTCGGTGTAGAATTAAATCAACATACCTGTCAGATAAGTTATTGTGAAGAGGGACAGCAGGAACCGAAAACGGCAGAACGCATTCCGCTTGTTATTGGCAAAAAAGGACAGGAATGGATATATGGAGAAAAAGCAGGGGAAGAAGGCATTTATGATCTTCTCTCCCTTGCGGCAAAGCATGAGTTGATACAGGTGGGAGAAAACACATATGAGGGTATTTGGCTGTTATCTTTATATATTCAACTTGTTTTAAAGCAGTTTCAAAATATAGAAGCGATTGCGTTTACTCTTCCGGATATAGATGTGGACCTTGTACATCTTTTAAAAAGTGTGGGGCAGAAATTGGGCGTACCGAAAGAAAAAATATATGTGCAGGATAGCAGAGAAAGTTTTTGTTATTATATGTTTTACCAACCGAAAGAACTTTGGCAGTATGAGTCGGCGCTTTTTTATTGTGACGGGGATGGAGTACGTTCATATATGTTGAAAAAATTGCACACGGAGTTTGGAAAGACGCGTGATACTTTTGTTTCCGTAGATGAGGTGGCAAATGTAGAATGGGAAGAACTTTCCATAGTATATCCGTCGGAAGATGAAGAAGGACAAAAAAGGGCGGACGAGCATTTTAATCATTTTATCAAAAGTGTATTTAGCCGCAGATTGATTTCCTCCGTATTTTTAATCGGAGAAGGATTTGAAAGGAATTGGTATCCAAATTCTTTGCGAACATTGTGCAATGGAAGAAGAGCATTTCAGGGAGATAATCTGTACAGCAAGGGAGCGTGTTATACAGCGCAATATAAATCGGATGAGGGAAGAGGCGGACTTGTTTATCTAGACGATACTAAAATGACGGAACAGATTTGTCTTAAACTTAGAATAAATGGCAGGGATACATGGTATCCGATTGTACAGTGGGGGACAAAATGGTACGAAAATGATAAACAGTTTGAAATACTTTTGGAAGATACAAATGATATAGAAATTCATGTTGAATCGCTGACGGAGCGTTCTGCAAGGATAGTAAAAGTACCATTTGAAAATCTTCCGGACAGAGAAAAATATACACTTCGTTTACAGGTAAACGTTATTTTTCAGGATGAATATACTTGCATAATTACATGGAAAGATATTGGGTTTGGAAACTTTTTCGAGTCATCAGGATTTCAGACGCAGACAGTGATAGAGTTAGGAGGACGAGATGGGCAGTTTAATTCTTTGTCATAGCAAAAAAGCAAGACAACCGTATGAGATTACAAGGGTACATAAAAAAATATATACGTTGGAAGAACTTTGCTATTATATCTGTAATTTTCCTTATTTAGTGGATTATACTTTAGTCAATAAAAAACTGTGCGATTGGATTGAGGAAGAACTGGAAAAGGAGAAACTTGCAAAACAACTTAATGATTGTCTGAAATCACATGGTTCAGTTGAGCAGTTTGTCTTATACATATTAAAAGACAGCGGCATATATATGGCAAACGAACTCAGCCATATTGAAGGAATATTAACGCAATTAAAAAATCAAAAGGATGTAGAAAAGCAGAAATATAAGGCGGACAGTCTTTTGAAGAACGGGGAAACGGAGGCGGCAATTCGGGGCTATCTTTCTATTTTGCATGGAGAGCAGGATGAGTCAGTAGAACCGAAATTCTATGGGAAAGTGTATGGATGTCTTGGAACGGCATACGGCAGATTGTTTTTATATAGGGAAGCGGGGGATAGATTTTTGTCAGCGTTTCAAATTTGCGAGGAAAAATCTATGCTATATGCATATCTATATTGCTGCCGCCGTTATATGACTGCTGAGGAGCACGAAGAACTTTTGGCTGATAATGAAATGTATCAGGAGGCGGACTGTTATCTCGCAGAGAAGGAAGAAGAGTGGAAAACGCAGATTTCCATAGAAAATCCGAAGGCAGTATTTCGTGCATATAAGCAGGTATATAAGTTGAACTAATGAATTGGATTTATAATAAATAATGATAGTATAAGCATATAAGGCAGGTGGAAAGGTTGCATTTCTATCTGCCTTGTATTATACTCTTCGTGTAAACAAGTTAAAAATCAAGAAAAGGATTGGTGTAAACGTATGAAGAAATTAGAGCAGTTATATGAAGGAAAAGCGAAGAAAGTATTTATGACAGATGATCCGGATGTTGTTATTGTAGATTACAAAGATGATGCAACTGCTTTTAACGGAGAGAAAAAAGGAACTATCGTAGGAAAAGGTGTTGTAAACAACCGTATGACAAACCATGTATTTAAGTTAATGGAAAAAGAAGGTGTTCCTACTCACTTAGTTGAAGAATTAAGCGACCGTGAAACAGCAGTTAAGAAAGTAGACATTGTTCCGCTTGAAGTTATCGTTCGTAATGTGGCAGCAGGAAGTTTTTCCAAGAGAATGGGTGTGGAAGAAGGAAAAGAACTTCTTTGTCCAATCCTTGAATTTAGTTATAAAAATGATGATTTAGGAGATCCGTTCATCAATGATGATTATGCTTTGGCACTCGGACTTGCAACACAGGAAGAGATTGACACAATTAAAGCATATACAAGAAAAGTAAATGAAGTATTAAAAGCATACTTCCTTCAGGCAGATATGAAATTAATCGACTTCAAGATTGAATTTGGACGTTTAAAAGACGGAACAATTATTCTTGCAGACGAAGTATCACCTGATACTTGCAGATTATGGGATGTACACACAAACGAAAAATTAGATAAAGACCGTTTCCGTCGTGATATGGGAAATGTAGAAGAAGCATACAACGAAGTGTTCAAACGTTTAGGAATCTAATTCAAAGGAGATTATAATGAGTACAGACAGATACCAAAGCCCGTTATCAGAACGTTATGCGAGTAGAGAGATGCAGTACATCTTTTCTCCTGATATGAAATTCAGAACATGGAGAAAGTTATGGATTGCTCTTGCAGAAACAGAACGTGAACTTGGATTAAATATTACAGAAGAACAGATTGAAGAATTAAAGGCAAATGCAGACAATATTAATTATGAAGTGGCAAAAGAAAGAGAAAAACTTGTCCGTCATGATGTAATGTCGCATGTATATGCTTACGGTCAGCAGTGTCCTAAGGCAAAGGGAATTATTCATCTCGGCGCAACTTCATGCTATGTAGGAGATAATACAGATATTATTATCATGGCAGAAGCATTGAAACTGGTAAAGAAGAAATTAGTGAATGTTATTGCAGAACTTGCAAAATTTGCAGAGGAATACAAAGCGCTTCCTACACTTGCCTTTACACATTTTCAACCTGCACAGCCTACTACAGTAGGAAAAAGAGCGACACTTTGGTTGCAGGAGTTTATGCATGATTTAGAAGATTTAGATTATGTATTAAATAGTCTTAAACTTCTAGGTTCAAAAGGAACTACGGGAACACAGGCAAGTTTCCTTGAGTTATTTGACGGAAATCAGGAAATTATTGATAAAATCGACCCTATGATTGCAAAGAAAATGGGATTTGAACATTGTTATGCAGTATCAGGTCAGACATATTCGAGAAAAGTGGATACGAGAGTAGTGAATGTTCTTGCAGGAATTGCAGCAAGCGCTCACAAGTTTTCTAACGACATCCGTCTTCTTCAGCATTTAAAAGAAGTGGAAGAACCTTTTGAAAAGACACAGATTGGTTCATCTGCAATGGCATATAAAAGAAATCCAATGAGAAGTGAACGTATTGCTTCTTTGGCACGTTATGTTATGGTAGATGCTATGAATCCGGCAATTACATCAGCAACACAGTGGTTTGAGAGAACATTGGATGACTCTGCAAATAAACGTTTAAGTGTGCCGGAAGGATTTTTGGCAATCGACGGTATTTTAGACCTTTGCTTAAATGTTGTAGACGGTCTAGTTGTATATCCGAAAGTAATTGAAAAACGTCTTATGTCAGAACTTCCGTTTATGGCGACAGAAAACATTATGATGGATGCCGTAAAAGCAGGCGGTGACAGACAAGAACTTCATGAAAGAATTCGTGAACTTTCAATGGAAGCAGGAAGAAATGTAAAAGAAAAAGGATTAGACAATAATCTTTTGGAATTAATCGCATCAGATTCCGCTTTTAATCTTACTTTGGAAGATTTACAGAAAACAATGGATCCTTCAAAATATGTAGGTCGTTCAAAAGAGCAGGTAGATGCTTTCTTGAAAAATGTAGTAAATCCGATGTTAGAAGAAAATAAAAATATACTTGGCATGAAGGCTGAGATTAATGTATAATAGGAAAGTAAAAATAGAATGTGCATAGCACATTCTATTTTTAAATGTACAAATTTCAAAAGTACAGACAGTTTTCATAAATAAGGAGCAGGCAGAAGATGAATAATGAACAACTAATGGAAACGGCGATGCTTGCCGGCGAGATTATGCTGTGCAGTGGAGCGGAAACTTACCGTGTAGAAGATACAATGAGCCATATTTTAAAGAATGCCGATGCAGAGCAGAAAGAAGTATTGGTAATGATGACGGGAATTATGGCGACTTTAAAAAAAGAGGGAGAAAAACCGTCTACGATTATAAAGAGAGTGACGGACAGAGGAACAAATCTAAATAGGGTTGTGCGTGTAAATGAAGTTTCCAGAAAACTTTGCAGCGGGGAACTTACGGTGGATGAGGCGTATCAGGAATTAAAAAAGATTGCGTCAGGCAGATATAAAGAGTTTACATCTCCTCTGTATCATTTTTCTGCCACTATTATAGCGGTAATCGGATTTACGATGATGTTTGGAGGAAAGATAAATGAGATTTGGGCATCAGCGATAGTCGGTGCTTTGCTCGGACTTTCGATGGAAATTGGACACAGACTGGAAGTCCATGATTTTGTGATGGATGCCATATCCTCTATGGCGATTACCGTGTTGACCGTGCTTTTAAAAGCATACCTTCCGGTGTCGATTAATATGGATACGATTATTATCAGTGCGATTATGCCACTTGTTCCCGGAGTGGCTATTACAAATGCGGTAAGGGATACTCTGCAGGGAGATTACATTACGGGAAGTTCAAGAATGCTTGAGGCGTTTATCAAAGCGGCATCTATAGCGTTAGGGGCGGGTATTGGAATGCTGCTGTTTGGAAGTAAATTTATCGGGAGGGCAGTTTTATGATATTGCAGATTATAGGAGCATTTATCGCTATTTTCGGATTTGCCATTTTGCTTGAAATTCCAAAGAAATATTTAGTGCTTGCAGGAATTGTCGCTGCAATCGGTTGGTCAATATATCTTTTTAGCGAAAAAATGGGGACGGGAACAGTGACTGCTTCTTTCTTTTCGGCATTGACGGTCACATTAGTGTCACATTTATTTGCAAGAATGATGAAAACACCTGTTACCATTTTTTTGATTGCAGGAATTCTCCCTACCGTGCCGGGAGCGGGGATGTACCGTATTGCGTATTATATGATTATGGGTGATAGTGAGATGTACTCTCATTATTTTACGGAAACATTGAAGATTGCAGGAGTTATTGCACTGGCGATTTTTATTATGGATACGATTTTCAAGTTCTTTATGAAAAATGGAATTAAACAGAATTCCTTATCCTATACGAAAAGAAAAATGAATAAAAGAAAATAAAAAATTGCAAAAAAGTTCTATATAACACGAGAAAAACATAAAAAATGAAAGAAATGATTGACTAAACGTCAAAAAATGTATAAAATAACCATTAACGAGAAAATAGGAGGTCTGTGATGGTAGCGTATAATGAGTTAAGTAGAGAAGAACTTTTAAATTTAAAAGGTGAGTTGGAGAAACAGTTTTCTGAAGTGAAGGCAAAGGGATTAAATTTAGATATGTCCCGTGGGAAACCGTCAGCTGCACAACTTGATTTAGCAATGGGAATGATGGATGTTTTAAACAGTCAATCAGACTTAAAATGTCAGGAAGGTGTAGATTGTAGAAACTATGGTGTTTTAGATGGTATTCAGGAAGCAAAACAGTTACTCGCAGACATGATGGAAGTGCCAAAAGATAATATTGTCATTTTTGGTAATTCAAGTTTGAATGTAATGTATGACACGATTGCACGTTCCATGACACATGGCGTAATGGGAAGTACACCATGGTGTAAGTTGGATAAAGTGAAATTCTTATGTCCTGTTCCGGGGTATGACAGACATTTTGCAATTACAGAGCATTTTGGAATTGAAATGATTAACATCCCGATGACAGAGAGTGGTCCTGATATGGATTTAGTTGAAAAACTCGTAAGTGAGGATGAAGCAATTAAAGGTATTTGGTGTGTTCCAAAATATTCCAATCCGCAAGGAATCACTTATTCCGATGAAACAGTACATCGTTTTGCTAAATTGAAACCGGCAGCAGAAGATTTCCGAATTTATTGGGATAATGCTTACGGAATTCATCACTTATATGAAGACAAACAGGATTATCTGATTGAGATTTTGATGGAATGTAAAAAAGAAGGTAATCCGGATATGGTATATAAATTCTGTTCTACATCAAAAGTAAGTTTTCCGGGGTCGGGAGTATCGGCTATTGCGGCATCTGACGCAAACCTTGTTGATATTCGCAAACAGATGACAATTCAGACAATCGGACATGATAAATTAAATCAATTGCGTCATGCAAGATTTTATAAAGATATTCACGGTATGGTGGAACATATGAAACTCCATGCAGATATTTTAAGACCAAAATTTGAAACAGTACTAAGTGTTCTTGAAGAAGAATTGGGAGGTCTTGAAATCGGTTCATGGTTAGCACCAAGAGGAGGATATTTTATTTCTTTTGATGCAATGGAAGGATGTGCAAAAGCGATTGTTGCAAAAGCGAAAGAGGCAGGATTAATTATGACTCCGGCGGGAGCAACATTCCCATACGGAAAAGACCCGAAAGATAGCAACATTCGTATTGCTCCGTCTTATCCGACACCGGAGGAGTTAAAGATTGCCGCAGAAATCTTTGTTTTAAGTGTAAAACTTGTAAGTATTGATAAATTATTGGAAGAAAAGAAATAGATTTTAATAGAGAAAGGGTAGCAGATAAGAGATGTCTTATTGCTATCTTTTTTCTACATTTGGAAAAGGAGTAGAGATGGAAGAAAAGAAAGTTCCTGAATATGAAGAGATGCATAAAGTACTGGACTTCGCATTGGATGCGGGAAGAATTCTTTTGAAAAACGGTGCGGAGATTTTTCGTGTGGAGGAAACAATCGACTACATATGCAAACGATATCATATAAAAGAAGTTGATACGTTTGTACTAAGTAACGGTATTTTTATTACAGCGGAAAAAGAAGGGAAGGAGATGTTTGCGAAAGTGAAGCATATTCCGTTATCTGGCACGCATCTTGGCATTGTTACGGCGGTAAATGATTTGTCGCGAGAAGTTACTGCACGGCGTATCAGTCTTGATGAAGCAATTGAGAAACTAAAGGAGATTGAGAAAATGCCCCCAAAAAAGAGATATTTCCGTATTCTTGCGGCGGGAATGGGAAGCGGAGGATTTTGTTATCTTCTTCAGGCAAGTTTATTTGAAAGTGTGGTGGCGTTTGTTATCGGTATGCTTTTATATACTTTTGTTACGTTTAGGGAAAAACATCCGATATCAAAAGTCATTGTCAATATTGTGGGGGCAGGACTTGTGACAGTTCTGGCGCTTTTAGTTTGTAATTTTTGTTTTCCGTTTTTACGGAGAGATAAAATCATTATCGGCTCTATACTTCCCCTTGTGCCGGGGGTTGCATTTACGAATGCTATAAGGGATATAGCGAGAAGTGATTTTATTTCCGGTACGGTTCGTATGATTGATGCAATTTTAGTGTTTGTCTATGTGGCAATCGGAGTCGGAGTAGTGTTGACGCTTTATCAGAATATGTTAGGAGGGTTTGCACTGTGATTTCAGATGTTATAAGTTCATTTATCGGAACGCTGGCGTTTTCGATTTTGTATAATGTAGATAAAAAGTTTTATTTTTATTGCGGATTGACGGGAACTGCGGGGTGGCTTTGCTATTGCATGGCTGTCGATTTTTCTTCACCGGCGGTTGCTTCTTTTGTTGGAACGTTAATGGTTGTTTTACTTTCCAGAATTTTTTCCGTATGGAAGAAATGTCCAATTACCGTTTTCCTGATTTCAGGAATTTTTCCGCTTGTGCCGGGAGCGAGTGTATATTATACGGCATATTATTTTGTTACGGGAGATATGGCGCTTGCTTCACAGATGGGAATTTCTTCAATTAAGATAGCATTTGCCATTGTGCTTGGCATTATATTCGTTGTATCTATGCCGAGAAAGTGGTTTTCTTTCCGCTATTGGAAAGAGAAGATTGTTAAATAATCTTGTCAATTCTCTGCATCCTATATATAATAGACGGTAGAGAGTACATAGAATAGGAGAGTTAAAAATGAGTAAAGTAAGAACAAGATTTGCACCAAGCCCTACGGGAAGAATGCATGTGGGAAATTTAAGAACAGCGTTATATGCATATTTAATTGCAAAGCATGAAGATGGTGATTTTCTTCTTCGTATAGAAGATACAGATCAGGAACGCTATGTGGAAGGTGCTGTTGATATTATATATAGAACATTGGAAAAAACGGGACTTATTCATGATGAAGGACCGGATAAGGATGGCGGATATGGTCCGTATGTACAGAGTGAACGTAATGCGTCAGGAATTTATTTAAAATATGCAAAACAGTTGGTAGAGCAGGGAGATGCTTATTACTGTTTCTGTGACAAAGAGAGATTGGAGTCATTGAAAAGCACGGTGGCAGAAGGTGGAACAGAGATTGTTGTTTATGACAAACACTGTTTACATTTAAGCAAAGAAGAAGTTGAGAAAAATCTTGCGGAAGGGAAACCTTACGTTATTCGTATTAATATGCCTACAGAGGGAACAACAACATTCCACGATGATATTTATGGTGATATTACTGTTCCTAATGCAGAATTAGATGATATGATTTTAATTAAATCAGATGGATTCCCGACATATAATTTTGCGAACGTAGTAGACGATCACTTACAGGGAATTACTCATGTTGTACGTGGAAATGAATATTTGTCATCTGCACCGAAGTATAACAGATTATATGAAGCGTTTGGCTGGGATGTTCCAACATATGTACATTGTCCGTTAATTACAGATGAAAATCATAAGAAATTAAGTAAACGTTGTGGACATTCTTCTTATGAAGATTTGGTAGAACAGGGATATTTGACAGAAGCAATCGTAAACTATGTTGCTTTATTAGGCTGGAGTCCTACTGATAACAGAGAAATCTTTTCTTTGGAAGAACTTGTAGAAGTATTTGATTATCATCATATGAGTAAATCTCCTGCAGTGTTTGACACAATGAAATTAAAATGGATGAACGGTGAATACTTAAAAGCAATGGATTTTGATAAATTCTTTGCATTGGCTAAACCATATATCGAAGAAGTTGTGACAAAAGATTACGATTTGAAGAAGATTGCTGCTCTTGTAAAAACAAGAATTGAGATTTTCCCTGATATTAAAGAACATATTGATTTCTTTGAAGAGTTGCCGGAATATGACACAGCAATGTATACACATAAGAAGATGAAAACAAACGAGGAAACTTCTTTGGAAGTGTTAAAGGAAATCCTTCCGCTATTTGAAGCACAGGAAGATTACAGCAATGATGCTTTATATGCTGTTTTGAAAGGATATGTGGAAGAAAAAGGCTGCAAAAACGGATATGCAATGTGGCCTGTAAGAACAGCCGTTTCAGGAAAACAAAATACACCGGGCGGTGCTACAGAAATTATGGAAATTTTAGGAAAAGAAGAATCCTTAAGACGTATCCGAAAAGGAATTGAATTATTAAGCAAGTAAGGAGAAGAGATGGGATTTAATAAAGCACAAACAGAAGCGATTACACATCAAGATGGTCCCATGTTAGTTTTAGCAGGTCCCGGTTCGGGAAAGACACTTGTCATTACAAAGAGAATAGAATATTTAATCCAAAAGCGAAAAGTAAGACCAGAAGAAATTCTGGTCATTACTTTTACTAAGGCTGCTACAAATGAGATGCGTGAGAGATTTAGAAAAGTAATGCAGGGGCGGTATTTGCCGGTTACTTTTGGAACTTTTCACGGCATCTATTACGGTATACTAAAGTGGGCGTACAAATTGTCGGCAGAAAATATTTTTTCTGAGGAAGAAAAGATAAGGCTTTTGAAAGAAATATTGGAACATATTGATGCGGAGATAGAAGTGGATGATGAAAAGGATTTCCTAGAAGGAATTACGGGAGAAATCAGTTGCATCAAAAATAATCAGTTGGATATTAAAGAATTTCGATCTGTATATTGTCCTCCGAATATATTTAGAGAGATTTATTATACATATGAGCGTGAGAGAAATCGGAGAAAGAAACTGGATTTTGACGATATGCTTGTTCTCTGTCATGAGTTGTTTACGAAAAGACCGGATATATTAAAAAAATGGCAGGAAAGATATAGTTACATTCTTATAGATGAATTTCAAGATATTAATAAAGTGCAGTATGATGTTATCCGTATGCTTGCTTTGCCACAGAATAATTTATTTATTGTCGGAGATGACGACCAATCTATTTATAAATTCAGAGGGGCAAGACCGGAGATTATGCTTGGCTTTGAGAAAGATTATCCGAATGCAAAAAAGGTATTATTGGATGTAAATTATCGTTCCACAAAGGCGATTGTAAACGGTGCAAGGAAAATTATTCAGAAGAATAAAAACAGATATGTCAAAAATATTATTACTTCAAATGAGCAGGGAGCGGATATTCATATACAGGAAGTCAGAAATCTTTCTGAAGAGAGCATATATGTGCTGAATGAAATTCGGGAAGAGTTGAAACGTGGTGTTCCTGTATCGGAGATAGCTGTTTTGTTCCGAACGAATATGGAACCGAGAATGTTGGCGGAAACATTTATGGAGTATAATTTGCCTTTTCAAATGAAAGAACACCTTCCAAATCTGTACGAACATTTTATTGGAAGAAATTTTTGTGCATATATGAGAATGGCAATAGGAAAAAAAGACAGGAAAGATTTTTTGGAAGTAATGAATCGTCCTATTCGATATATTAGCAGAAGTAGTGTGGAGAAAGCAGAAGTTTCTTTTGAAAGTTTGAGAAAATTTTATTGTGATAAGGAATGGATGCTTGATAGAATAGATCAATTAGATGTGGATTTGCGTATAATGAAGACAATGACTCCGTATGCGGCAATTCAATATATTAGGAAGAAAATGGGATATGATGATTTTTTGAGGGATTACGCATATACAAGAAAAATTAAAGTGGAAGATTTATATGAAATTGCCAATGACATTCAAACGAGAGCAAAAGAATATAAGACAATAGAAAGTTGGTTTGCCCATATCGAAAAATATACGGAAGAATTGAAAAACAGATCAAAGCAGACGGAGTCTAATCAGAATGCTGTTACATTTTTAACAATGCACAGTGCAAAAGGATTGGAGTTTCATACTGTTTTTATTATTGAAGCTAATGAGGACGTCTGTCCGTATAAAAAGGCTGAAATTGTGGAGGATATGGAAGAAGAAAGACGAATGTTTTATGTGGCGATGACCCGCGCAAAGAAAAAATTGTATATTTCCTATGTGAGAGAGCGAAACGGAAAGTCGATGCTGCCGTCAAGATTTGTCAATGATTTGCTTTTTGAATAGGACTTTAGAAACTGTTTTGAAGTGTACATCAAAGCAGTTTCTTTTTTATATGATAGAATAAAGTTGCACAAAAGATTTTGATTGTTAAAAAATAAATTAGTGAAAATAAACAAAAATATACTTGCGAATTAAAAAATAAAGTGTATAATACAAATTAGAGTGCTTTGAAAAGAAAAGGAACAAAGCAAATAATAATTCTTGGAATGAGGAGGAACAGGAAATGAAAAAGAGAAACCAATGGGTTGCAGCGGCATTGGCACTTAGTGTTATTATGTCAGGGATTCCGGCGGAAAATCTATCAGCGGGAAAACCGTCAGACGTATTTAAGGGAGAGGAGTGGTTTGATCAAAACGATGTTTTTGAAGTAAACAGAGAAGACGCTCATGCAAGTTTTGTGGGATTTGATAATCTGGAATCGGTAAAAAGTCCACAAAAACGTCAGCAGAAAGAAAAATCCCCTTATTATTTATCATTAAATGCAAATAAAGGTGATAAGAATGGTTGGAAGTTTAAAATGGTATCCAATCCGTCTGAGAGGGATATGGAATTTTATAAACCGGAAGTAGATGTAAGTGGCTGGGATAGTATTAAAGTACCGAGCAACTGGCAGACGGAAGGATATGACTCGCCAAAATACACGGATACAAGACTTCCATGGGAAGGAGTAGAAGACCCGAGAGCGAATTACGGTCTTCCGGAAAACAGCCCTAGAGGAATTTCACCTACAATTTATAATCCGGTAGGACACTACCGCAGAACATTTACAACACCGGAGAACTGGGACGGTAAAGAAGTGTTTGTTTCTTTTCAGGGTGTGGAATCAGCTTTCTATTTATGGGTAAACGGACAGAAAGTGGGATATAGCGAAGACAGTTATACTCCTTCAGAATTTGACATCAGCCAGTATTTAAATCCGGCAGGACAAGAGAATACAATCGCAGTACAGGTGTATCGCTGGTCAGATGGAAGTTATTTGGAAGATCAGGACTTTATCCGTTTGAGCGGTATTTTCAGAGATGTTTTCTTATATGCGAAAGATAAACAGGCTTCTTTGTTTGATTTTGCATATACAACAGATTTAGATGAGAATTATGCAAATGCAGAATTATCCGTTGAAACTGTTTTGAGAAGTTATGATGAGAAAGCAGATACATCTGGTTACAAAGTGAAAACATTCTTATATGATGCAGCTGGAAATGTTGTTAAAGAAAAAGAATTGGGCGATTTGAAATTTGAACAGGTTGCAGGTGAAAAATTCAGACAAGCTAAGATTTCCTATAAAGAAAAAGTAGAAAAACCATTATTATGGTCTGCAGAAAATCCGAACTTGTATGAACTAGCATTTGTTCTTTATGACAAAGAGGAAAATGTTGTGGAAACTGCAGGAACACATGTAGGTTTCAGAGAAGTAGAGATTGTAAGAAAAGGAACGAATAAATCTCAAATTCTCATTAATGGAGCACCTATTATGTTGAAGGGTGTAAACCGCCATGAAACAAATAAGGAAACAGGACGTCATATTTCAGAAGACAGTATGATTCAGGATATTAAACTGATGAAACAGTATAATATCAATGCCGTGCGAAATTCTCACTATCCAAATGAAGCAAGATGGTATGAATTATGTGATGAATACGGATTGTATATGATTGATGAGGCAAATATTGAATCTCACGGATTAAATGATTATATTCCTCAAAGTGATGCACAGTGGATTAGTGCTTGCAAAGACAGAATGACAAGCACGATTGAGAGAAGCAAAAATCATCCGAGTATTATTTCATGGTCTTTAGGAAATGAAAGTTACGGTGGTGATACATGGGCGGAACTTGGAAAATTGTGTAAGGAACTTGATCCGACAAGATTTGTACATTATGAAGGTTGGCGTGATATTGAGGAAGTAGATGTATGGTCAAGAATGTACCGTAGGGTAAACAATCCTGACTCTACAGATAAAATAAAAAATCCACTTGGCTGGTGGGGAGAAAACGGAACAAAACCTGCTTTCCAGTGTGAATATGCTCATGCAATGGGAAATGGTATCGGAAACTTAGATGAATACTGGGATATGTATGAAAAATATCCAAACCTTCAGGGTGGATTTATTTGGGACTGGGTTGATCAGACAATTGAACTTCCGACTCCTACAGATAAAGTGTTAAAAGATGAAGGAAAAAACAATTTAGAAGTGCTTATGGACGGCTCTCTTGAAAGTGGAGAAAACGGCAAAGCAATGCGCGGATATGCGAAAGTATATAATGACAAATCATTACACATGGCAGGAAATCAGGCATTTACTTTGGAGGCTGACGTAAGACCAGATAGTTTTAAAGAAACAAGAGATAATGACGGTTCAGGGCAGTTAGATCCGTCTGATTACAATAAGACGGCGCCGATTATTACAAAAGGTAATGATGGATGGAAATGTACAGAGTCTTATGGATTAAGAAGACTTGTAGAGGGCGACAAAGATGTTTTGGAATTTTATATTTATAATCAAAACTGGAATGCAGACGAGGGTGTGTACGAGAAAGTGTCTGCACAGTATCCGCTTCCGGAGAATTGGGCAGATGAATGGCACCATGTGGCAGGAAGTTTTGACGGAACAAACTTAAAACTATATCTGGATGGCAAAGAAGTTGCTTCTGCAAAATCAGATGCAGGAATAGCAGGAGGACCAAATCAGGTAGGCATCGGTGCTGACCTTACATTTGATGCACAAAATCCAAATGTACCTGATACATTTAAAGGATTAATTGATAATGTACATATTTATAATAAAGCATTATCCTTAAATGAAATCAATGACAGAACAAGAAAAGCAGATGAAAACACATTATTATGGTTAAGTTTTGATAATACAACTGCAAAAACATACGACAGAGATACATACTATTCATTTGGCGGTGACTGGCAGAGCATACCGGAAGGAAACCCAAATAATAAGAACTTCTGTGCAAACGGTCTTGTGTCTGCGGACAGAACAGTACAGCCTGAATTGGAACAGGTTAAATATATTTACCAGAATATCGGTATTGAAGACGAAGATCTGATGAATGGAAAAGTAAGAATTTCTAACAAATACCTCTTCCAAAATCTAAACGAATTTAGAGGAAAGTGGGAATTGGTAGAAGACGGAAAGGTAATCCAAAAAGGAACATTTTCAGATGAAGAGTTGAACATTGCTCCTGTAGATGATTATCCTGTGAATAATCCGAAACAGGATGTAAAAGAATACAATGAAAAAGTTGTTCAGATTCCATTTACAAAACCGGATTTAAAAGTAGGTGGGGAATATTTTATCAACATTAGTTTTGAATTGAAAAAAGATACATCATGGGCAAAAGCGGGACATGAAATAGCATACAGACAACTTCCTTTATCTTATAAAGTGCCTGATAAAGAAAAGGCAGACTTAGATAAGATGCCTGAAATTCAAGTGACAGATAAAGAAACAAAAACAACAGTAAACGGTAAAGACTTTACATTAGAATTTGATAAGGCAAAAGGAACAATTGAAAGTTTTGTTTATCAGGGAACATCGCTGTTAGAAAACGGTCCTGAACCAAACTTCTGGAGAGCGCCAACAGACAGTGACTTAGGATTTTATTCAGGTCTTGAGATGGACACTTGGAGATATGCCGGACAGGATAAAATGGTAACAGATGTAAAAACAGAAAGAATTAATGATAAAGCAGTACGCTTTACTGTTACATCCAAATTGCCTACAACAAATGAGTCCGTATATAAACAGACATTTACTGTATATGGTACAGGTGATGTGAAAGTAGATAGTTTATTACAGCCTGGAAAAGACCTTCCAATGATTCCGGTTGTAGGTAATATGCTTACTTTACCAAAAGAATTTTCAAATGTAACATGGTATGGAAAAGGTCCTGATGAAAACTATATTGACCGTCAGAGTGGTTATGAAGTAGGGGTATATAAGAAAAATGTAAAAGATTTCTTTATTGACTATATCAAACCACAGGAAACAGGAAACAGAACAGATACAAGATGGGTAAGTTTAACAAACGATAAAGGTGTAGGTTTACTTGCAAAAGCAGACGGTGTTATGGAATTTAGTGCTCTTTACTATACGCCTGAACAGTTGAGTAATGCATTACATTCCTATTTGTTAAAAGAAAATAATTCTATTTCTTTAAGATTAAATCAGAAACAAATGGGGTTAGGTGGCGATAACTCATGGGGAGCAAAAGCGCTTGAACCATATTTAATCAAAGCGGACAAACCTTACGAATATAGTTTTACATTAAAACCGGTTAATACGGCTGATATTGATAAGACTATGGCAGATTCAAAAGTACAGATGCCGGAAACAGAAGGTCATGAGCAGGAAAAAGCAGATAAGAGTAAACTTGCGGCTGCAATCAAAGATGCAGAGGCAGTTGATACAAAACAGTATACAGAAGACTCTGTTGCAAAAATGACAACTGTTTTGAAAAAAGCAAAAGAAGTATTTGCAAATGATTTAGCAACACAGGAAGAAGTAGATGAGGCAGAAAAAGCACTGAGAGATGCTTTGAATAAACTTGTGAAGAAGACAGGTAGTCAGGGCAACGGTGGTCAAAATGGAAATCAGACAACAAAACCGAATAAGCCGAATGGACAAAACAAACCTGTTAAGACGGGAGATGCAACACCGTTTACACTACTCTTTGGCGGTTTGGCGGTGAGTCTTGGAACAATTTTAGGCTTGAAAAAGAGAAAAGACAACTTAGATTCAGAAAAATAAAAACTGTACAAAAAAAGACGCTCATTTTAAATGGGCGTCTTTTACTGAAATTAATCTTCATCAGATAATTCTTCAAATTCCTGAGCGTCTAACCATTCATCAAACGCATCAGCAGCAACTTCATATTCATCGTCATCTTCGATGTTGTCGAGAGTAGGTTCTCCGTCAACTTCTGCATAGCGATAAAGGTATACGTCACCTTCTTCATTATCACCATCTTCATCAATAGGAAGAAGAGCAATATATTCTTTTCCGCCTGCTTCGTAGATTGTCAATACAACACATTCTACTTCTTCGTCATTGTCCAATGTCAATGTTACTGTTACTTCTTCATCGTGGCAGTCACAGTTATCGTGACCACAGTTACAATTATGTTCGCTCATGTTTTTATCTCCTTTACAATTTGATATAATCACTCTAACAGAATGAGGGAAGAATTGCAAGGATAAAAACTATTGACAACCTATAAAAAAGGGCTAAAATAAAGTAATAGAAATGTAATAAAACTGTAAAAGGAAGGGATAACAGTTATGAATATAAAGAGAATGAAGTTGATTTTATTGGCAGTTGTATGTGCATTTACATTTGCCGGATGTAAAAAAAACGTGGGAGCAGAAGAAGATAATCCGGTTAAAGCGGAGGAAGAAGAGGAGAAGGTTATATATAAGTTTGGATTTTCATGTATTGCTAAAGAAAACCCATATTATATTACATTGGGTGATGCAATTCAGGAAAGCCTCAGGGAAGAGGGGCATACGGTGATCGGGACGAATAAAGACACGCATTTAAGTTCCGATGAACAGATAGAACAGATTAATGAAATGATAGAACAGGGAATAGATGCTATTTTTCTTTCTCCTGTAGACTGGAAAGAGATTACTCCGGCGTTACAGGAGTTGAGGGAAGCAGATGTGAAGATTATTAATATTGATACGAAAGTGGCAGATTTTGATTATGTGGATGCTTATATTGGTTCGGATAATAAAAATGCAGGAACAGTATGCGGTAAAGATTTAATAGAGAAATGCGAGAAGGGCGGAAAGATTGTTATCTTAGAATGTCCGACAATGAATTCCGTTAATGAACGTATTACAGGGTTTGAAGAGGCGATAGCAGGAAGTCCTTTTGAAGTTGTGGCGAGAAAAGATGTAAAAGGGGATTTGGCGATTGCCAGAGATGAAACAAAGAAAATTTTAGAGAAGAATAAGGATATTACTGCGATTATGTGCGGAAACGATCCGTCGGCAATAGGGGCATATATTGCAGCGAATGAACTTGGTATAAAAGGAATTAAAATTTACGGTGTGGACGGTTCGCCGGAATTGAAAAAAGAATTAGAAAAACCGAATACGCTTATTGCTGGAACAGCAGCACAGTCACCGATTAACCTAGGAAAGACAGCAGTAAAAGTTGCTTTGAATATGTTAAACGGTGAGGATTATGAAGAGGAAACATATTTGGATACATATCTGATTACAAAAGAAAATGTAGAAATGTATGGAACAGACGGCTGGCAATAAAAGAAATGAAAGGGAAAAATATGGAACATTATAGAGGAATGCCTTTTCCGATGGGTGTTACTGTAGAAGGGAATAGCGCTAACTTTTCCACAGCAGTGAAAAGCGGAAAAAAATGTTTTCTTTTATTGTACAAAAAGGGAGAGTTGACTCCTGCATTTGAATTGGAAATGAAAGAAGAATATGCTTTTGGCGAAATTAGATGTATTATGCTAAAGGGCATGGATTGGGCAGAGTGGGAATATAATTATAAGATAAACGATGAAATTGTAACCGATATATATGCGAAGGCGGTTACGGGAAAAGAAGAGTGGTTAGGAGAAGAAACATCCTTAATTAAAGGAAAAATCCTTGCGGATGTATATGATTGGGAAAATGATACACCTCTTTTTCTTCCGGAAAATGAAGTGGTTGCGTACAGTATTCATGTGCGAGGATTTACGAAACATACATCAGCTAAGGTAAAACATGGCGGTACTTTTTTGGGAGTGAAAGAAAAACTTCCTTATTTAAAAAAATTGGGTATTAATCAGATTCACTGTATGCCAGTATATGAATTTGAGGAAAATGGACGATATACAAATTACTGGGGATATGGTCCGGCATTTTGTTTTGCACCAAAATCTTCCTATGCGGCTACAGGGGATGCTGTATGTGAATTGAAGGATTTAGTAAAGGCATGTCATAAGGATGGAATAGAGATTGTTCTCGATTTGCCATTTACGGAAGAGATGTCAAAGAGAATGGTAGCAGACTGTATTCGTTATTACAAAATGGAATATCATATAGACGGATTTATTGTTAATCCATTCAATGCTCCTTTTGAAGAATTAAAAAAAGATCCGTTGTTAAAACATACAAAGATATTAAAAAAACAAGATGATTTTCAAAATATTATGCGTCAGTTTTTAAAAGGTGACGAAGGAATGGTTGAGAGTGTAATGTGGTGGACAAGACGCTTTTCTAATGAGGAAGGTATTTTCAATTACATTACAACTCATACAGGCTTTACCCTTTCTGATTTGGTTTCTTATGATGGAAAACATAACGAGAAAAACGGAGAGAAAAATCAGGACGGTCCGGATTATAATTACAGTTGGAATTGTGGAGCAGAAGGACCAAGCAGAAAAAGGGCGGTTATGGCGTTGAGAAAGAAACAGATTAGAAATGCTTTTCTTTTATTGCTTACTTCTCAAGGAACACCTTGTATTTTGGCAGGGGATGAGTGTAATAACTCCCAGCAGGGAAATAATAATGTTTATTGCCAAGATAACGAGATTGGCTGGGTAAACTGGGGAAATACGGAAAAAGACAGAGAACTATTTCGTTTTGTACAGTCATTAATTCAATTTAGAAAGGAGCACAAAGTATTACATGCTCCATCGGAACTAAAAGGAATGGACAGTGTTTCCTGTGGGATTCCGGATGTATCATATCATGGAGAATGTGCATGGCAGATTCCTTCTGAGATTTCCAGCAGACAGTTGGGAGTTTATTACTGCGGAGAAGGAATAGGGGAAGACAGTTGCTTTGTCGCATACAATATGCATTGGTTGAAACATTCATTTGCCTTGCCGGCGTTAAAAAAAGGAAAGAAATGGTATTGTGCCGTTTCAACTGATATAGGTGTGATGAAAGAAATGGAAGAACTGGATAATCAGAGAGAAGTTATAGTGGGTGACAGAACAATAGAAATATTTGTGGGAAAGGAATAGCATATGAAAATCGGTTTAAATTCATTTCAACTGAAAATTATTGCAGTCATTACAATGATTATTGACCATATAGGACTGTTTTTCTTTCCAGAATATATATTTTTTAGAATTATCGGGCGTATTTCATTTCCGATTTTTGCTTTTTTAGTTGTGGAAGGTTTTTATCATACAAGTGATATTTTGAAATATATGATTCGTTTGGGTGGCTTTGCAGTTCTTTCGGAAATTCCTTTTGATTTGCTGACAACGGGAAGAATTTTTGATTTGCGCCATCAGAATGTGTTTTTTACTCTGCTTATCGGAGTAATTCTTATGTATTGTTATGAAAAACAGTATTCTACTTTTTCCAGAGTGAGCGCGCTTTTTCTTATTATGCTTGCAGGTGATATTTTCAGAACAGATTACGGTGCTTGGGGCGTATTGATGATTTTTTGTTTCTTTATTTTTAGAGAACGTATGGCAGCAAAATTTGTCAGCGTCGCAGTAATTAATATTTTAGTATTTGGATATATTCAGGCGTTTGCAGTGTTAGCGCTTTTACCAATCTGCCTTTATAACGGCGAAAAAGGAAGAAGTTATAAATATTTCTTTTATCTCATATATCCGGTACATTTATGGATAATATGGATAATTAAAACAATGATATAGGAGTATGGAAGAGATGAAAGCGTGGAAACATTTTTGCACAATTACACATCATAAAATGTTAGTTATGAAGTATTGCTTTCAGGTGGGGCTGTATCGGCAGGGGCTTCTGCACGATTTGTCAAAATATAGTTTCACAGAGTTTTGCGTAGGCAGTAAATATTATCAAGGGACGAGAAGTCCAAACAATGCGGAGAGGGAAGAAATAGGGTATTCAAGTGCATGGTTGCATCATAAAGGTCGAAATAAGCATCATTACGAATATTGGATTGATTACGGTGTTGGAAAAGAAAAGGGACTGATAGGTATGCCGATGCCTAAAAAATATGTTGTAGAAATGTTTATGGACAGAATAGCGGCATCGAAAACGTATATGAGAGAAAAATACACAGACAGAAAACCACTTGAATATTATGAGCAGGGAGCGAAGTATGTTCGTAAAATGCTTCATAAAGATACACAGAAATTGTTGGAAACACTTCTCAATATGCTTGCGGAAAAGGGGGAAAAGGTTACATTTGATTATATTCGAAAAGAAGTGTTAAATAAAAACGAGTAAACAAGTTAATTTTGTTTACTCGTTTTTTATGACTAATATTAATTTGGATAAATAAGTTGTTCATGAGTGATGTTTTCCAATACATCATGCAGATATTTTTTTGCAAGATAATTAGCCATTGGTAAATTCATGTCTAAATAATTACCGCAATCCTTGGCGCTTGCTCCCGGCACTTCTCCTGAAAAATCAGCGATAAATCGAAACATCTCAGTCAGAAGAGGGACAATGTCGGAAGAGGTGTAATCTCCGGAAAGAAGGAGATAAAATCCGGTACGGCATCCCATAGGACCAAAATAAATTGTTTTTTCTCCGAATGTTTCATGGTTTCTTAAAAATGTTGCGGCGAGATGTTCAATCGTATGTATCTCAGCTGTATTCATTACGGGTTCATCGTTTGGGCTGGTCAGTCTTAAATCAAATGTAGTGATTGTTTCTGCACCTACAGTATCCTTGCGAGAAACGTAAACGCCCGGTTTTAATTTTAAATGGTCAATTGTAAAACTTGTGATTTTTTCCATGATATTTCCTCCAATCATTTTTATTATAGCGATTTTAAAAATAAAATGCAATCTTTCAAGAAAATATGATATAATAGACATATTCAATGTAATTTTCACATGGACAGTTTGGAGGGACAAAGATGAAATTGTACATTATGCGACATGGGGAAACAGACTGGAATAAAGAAAAACGGCTACAAGGGCAGTCAGACATTGAACTGAATGAATTTGGAAGAAGTCTGGCATATAAAACAAAAGAAGGGCTGAAAGATGTTCCGTTTGATTTAGTGATTACAAGCCCGTTGAAACGAGCAAGAGAAACTGCCCTGATTGTGAAAGGGGACAGAGAAATTCCCGTAATCGAGGATGCAAGAATAGAAGAAATGTGTTTTGGGGAATATGAAGGACTTTACTGTAAAGGGGAGAAGTTTAATATTCCTGACGAGGAGTTTAAGCGTTTCTTTGATGCGCCTGAGAGTTATAGGGCATCAAGAGGCGGAGAAGACTTTAGTGAATTTAATGAGAGAATTGAGCATTTTCTTGATGATATATTCCGAAATAAAGACTATCAGGATAGTACGATTTTGGTGTCTGTACACGGAGCAGTATTGTGTGCGATTTTAAGAATTGTGAAGAATAACCCGATGAGTCTGTTTTGGCATGGCGGAGTTCATAAAAATTGTGCTGTGACAATTATTTATGTGGATAAGGGAGTTCCAACGATTGAAGAGGAAAATATAGTCTACTATGAAGACGAAGTAGAAGACTGGTAATAAAAGGAGGAGAATGGAAATGATTAACGACAAAAAAGTATTATTCAGCGGAATGCAGGCAACAGGAAATCTTACATTAGGTAATTATCTTGGGGCGTTAAAAAACTGGATTACTTTAAGTGATGAATACGAATGCTTTTATAGTGTTGTGGATATGCACTCCATTACGGTAAGACAGGATCCGGCGACACTTCGCAAAAGAGCGAGAGCATTATTAACTTTATATATTGCGGCAGGTCTGGATCCGGAGAAAAACTGTATTTATTATCAGTCACACGTATCGGGACACGCGGAATTGGCATGGATTTTAAATTGTTACACTTACATGGGTGAATTAAACCGTATGACACAGTTTAAGGATAAGGCGGCAAAACATGCAGATAACATTAATGCCGGACTTTTTACATATCCGGTTCTTATGGCTTCTGACATATTATTGTTTCAGGCGGATGTTGTTCCGGTGGGAATTGATCAGATGCAGCATTTGGAACTGACAAGAGATGTTGCACAGAGATTTAATTCAATTTATGGGGATGTTTTCACAGTACCTGAAGCATACATCGGTAAAGTCGGAGCAAAAATTATGAGTTTACAGGAACCGACAAAGAAGATGTCAAAATCTGACGAGAATCCAAATGCAAGTATTTATCTTATGGATGATCCTGATACAATTATGCGTAAATGTAAACGTGCGGTAACAGATTCAGAGGCACAGATTGTTTATCGTGATGAGCAGCCGGGAGTGAAAAACTTAATTGATATTTATCGTGCTTGCACAAATAAGACAGTGGATGAAGTTGTAAGAGAATTTGATGGAAAAGGATATGGCGATTTTAAAATGGCAGTAGGAGAGGCTGTTGTTTCTGTTTTGAAACCTCTTCAGGATGAAGTGGCAAGACTTGAAAAAGACAAAGGTTATATTGATGGTATTATCAAAAATAATGCGGAGAAAGCCAACTATTATGCAACAAAAACATTGCGTAAAGTACAACGTAAAGTAGGTTTTCCTGACAGAATAAGATAACATATAAATAGGATTGCGCAATTGTGCAATCCTATTTATATGTATCTTTATAAGAGGTCCATTCTTCATATGGAAAAATATGCTTTAAGTTATTGCATATTTTTTCTTGCGAGAGATAAATTTCGGTTAATTTTATTTTGTCTTTTAAGTCTTCATCTGACATAGGAGCAAGGATATGTTTATTTAATTCTTGCTTTTTGTAATAAGGAGCAAAATAATACAGATTATCTGTCAGATTATTTTTTTCGCATACTGCGGTAACAAATTGATGGGTCATTTTGTGATGAATATGTCCGTACTCTCCTTCGGAGTTATGGGTTGTAATGCTTTCCCAATCTTTTGATTCTACATAGTGCGTGATGAGTTTTTTGATCTTTTCTTTGTGATGTTCCCAGTTATCTCTTTTTCCGAATCTTTTATCGGGAAAATCTAAAATAACTCCCTCATTTTTTGTTGAATCCAGCATGGCAGTAAACTCGGCTTTTCTGACTGAATTATCCCGATTAGTCAGGCAGACAATGAAATAGCCGCCTTCGGAAAGGTGCTTTCCGCCGAAAATAGTTTCGTCATCGGGATGAGCAACAATCATTAGTTTTTTTGAATTTTCAGTCGGCTCAGGTATTTTTTCTTTTTGACAGCCTGACAGAATAAAGAGTGAAGTGAGAAAACCACAGATAATTGCTTTTTTTAAGATACGCATGGTTTGTTACTCTCCTTTATAATGTAAATCGGACGATTTTTATTTTCCATATAATCTTTAGATACATATTGACCTAGAATAGAAACAAAAATCATTTGAATACTGCTTAATACAAGAATAAGTAGAGTTATGGCGAGAAGTCCGTTAAACTTATGATGTAAAAGCAATGTATCTATTCCAATGTATCCTGCTAAGACAACTGAAATCATTAGTAAAAAGGAGCCGAACATACCTGAAATCATTAGAGGCTTTGTTGAGAAAGAGAAAATACCTTCACAGGCATATGAAAACAGACTTTTTAGTGTCCATTTTGTTTCTCCGGCAATTCTTTCTACATTGTGAAATTCCACCCATTTTGTTTCAAACCCTACGAAAGAGAAAAGCCCCTTCATGTATCGGTTGTATTCTTTCATTTCTAAAATTGCATTTACCATTTGTCGTGACATCATGCGGAAATCTCCGGCGCCGTCACTCATATCCATATGGGTAAGGCGTTGAATGACACGATAAAAAGAGTGAGATAAGAAGTTGCGTATTTTTCCTTCTCCTGTACGATCCAGACGTTTTCCTGCACAACAGTCATAACCTTCTTTGTCAACGGCATAGAACATTTCTTTTAATAGCATTGGCGGATGTTGTAAATCGGCATCCATAATGACACAGTAGTCGCCGTCCGCATGGGATAAACCAGCGTACATTGCGGCTTCTTTTCCAAAGTTTCGTGAAAAGGAAAAGTAGGATATGTGCGAGTCTTTTGTGGCGAGAAGTTTTATAATATCTATCGTATGGTCTTTGCTACCATCATTGACAAATACTAATTCATAGTCAGCATCTTTGATTTCCTGTAAAACTTTTGTTACTTCCTTATGAAAAAGAGGAAGGGAATCCTCTTCGTTATAGCATGGAACAATTACACTAATTTTCTTCATAAACTATACCACCTTTCTCTTCAGTAAAAATCGCATATTTACATAAGACATAATTTGCTAAAACAGTAATTACACTCACTATTAATTTAGAAATAAGAGAGTGAAGAAGTAATTGCTGTATACAGATGTATAAAAGAATATTTTCAATCAGTAAAGTGACAAGTCGCATAGAAAAGAAAGATAAAGCTTCCTTATCTGATTTTTTGGTTTTCTGAAATACAAAATGTTTATTTGCGTAAAAAGCAAAGAGAACGGCAAAAATCCACGCTGTCGTATTTGCAAACAGATAATGTTTTTGAAAAAAAAATAAAACTCCAATATATACAAAATAATTAATTGCCGTTGTACAGCCACCGATAAAACAGTAGCGGATAAATTCTGTTAACGTTTTCTTTTCCATAATAATCTCCCCTCGTAAATAAAAAGTATAATAAACAATATGAAAGAAAATCCACTGATAATAAGTCCGAGATGTTTTGCCGGAGCATTAAACACAATAGAAATGTTGTGATTTCCTTTGGTTATCGGAAAACCGACAAAACAAGTGTTCACTTTTTCGACAGATACTTTTTTGTTGTCGACATAGGCGGTAAATCCTTTCTCATATGGTATAGAAGTAATGAGGTAACCGCTTTTGGAGGCAGTTACTTTTCCTGTCAGCACTTCTTTCCCGTCAGTTTTCTCTAAATCCACTGCATCAACCGTTTGGATTCTCTTCTGTATATTGATGTAAGGAAGAGAATATAACTGCACATTTTTAATATGGTAAATTCCTTTTGAAGCGTTGATATGCAGTTCTTGCAGTGGTTGATTGGATGAAAGAATGTAAGTAAAAGTTGTGTTATTGTTTGGATAATTTGCGTCCTTACCAGACAGTTTGTTTCGTATACCGTTAATATCAATAACAACTTCTTTTTTATCTTTTCTGTCTATGTCAAAGGAAAGAAGAAGAACGGTGTCAGTATATTCTTTTGGTAAACGAACTGTTTGTTTTCTTTTTCCTTTTCCGTTTATGGTAAGAGAAAAACTTTCTTTATGTATTCCTTTTTTAAATTCTGCCCTATCAGTATTCGTAATTGCATATTGTGTCAGGACTTCTATATTTTCAGGATAGGATAGTTTTTTAAACTGTTTTTCGCTGTAAAGTCTGTCTGTCACATATGCGGGTGGCATAGAGGTATTTGTTTTTGCCAGTACAACTCCCCTTCGTTCTTTGATGATTTCATATCCGAGTGGGAGTGTTTCTTTCTTTGTCTGCATAGTTGTTACATTCATCAGATGTTGAAACAAAATGTTCGGGTTAGATGAGAGAACTACCCGATTGCGAATGCTTATTGGATTTTTCATGTAATCATAATAAAAAGTGTTATATTCTCCATTAGAAAGGGAAGAATACATTGTTGTTTTATAGGTGTTTTCGCTGAAAACATTGTTTACATTTAGAAGTCCTGTGGTCGTATCCAAAAATCTCCCTTTATAAGTGGCGCAAAATTCTGCCAGTTCCGTATCTGAAAAAATAGTATCTTCTTTTGTAGGATAGACTTCGGTTTCATTTAACTGTATACAGATAATGAAGGGAAGGATACAGGCAAAGAGCAAATATGCCGTATTTTTTTTCCGATAGAAAAGGATAAGGAGAATGAAGGTTACTACAATATCTAAAAGTATCGGAAGTTCTGTTTTTCGGCGGTCGAATAGATAAATAGTTAAAACAGGTATGCCGGTAAAGAGAAGCGGATAAAAATGTATTTTCTTTTCCGAAAAGTACATTTCCTGCAATGTTTTAGCAAAGGCATATAAAATGAATGGAAGGAAAACAAGGTAAATTTTATAGCGTACATACAAAGTTCCGTTTAATAAATAGGCGACAAGGTTACTGCTTAGGCAGAATAAAAGGATAAGTCCCATCTTCTTTGTGCGTTTATACTGTAAAGAAAGAATTAACACAAAGAGAACAATAATTGTCAGTCCTGCGCCATAGGAATAATATAAGAGTCCTCTCAACGAAGGAGTAATCCCGAATATTTCTATGAGAGAAAGAGATTTTCCACTGTCTTTTTTAATCTGCATCATATAGTAGGCGGTAGGAAGGAGGAGAACCGCGCACATTCCAATGCCAAGAGAAACAGCTCCTATATATTTCAATATGAGATTTTTTTTCTCAGTTTTCTTTTCCAATCGAAGAAGGAAGTAACCTGTGCAAAGAATAATTGCAGTCACACTAAAAAAATAACTGTGCAGAATAACGAGCGCTATGGATAAAGAAATCCATCGTATTTTTTTTGTTTGTAAAAAGTTGTCAATGGCGAGCAATGTACAAAACAGATAAGGCATATAATTGATAAACATAATCTGTCTGTGACTTTGGAATAAGAGAGAAGATGTTGCCAGCAAAAATGCGGAAATAAAGCAAATATCTTTTCGTATATTATGTTTTTTCAGCCAAAAAAAGCAGAGATTAATACTTGCAATATATTCTGCAAGAATGTAGGTGACAACGATATATTCCATATCTATAGAAGGAATTAAGTAACTGATAAGTACGTCCGGTCGGAAGAGTCCGTAGTAGGATAGCGCATAAATATTGACTCCTCCGCCTAAATGGGCTGCATAGTCAGGAAAAAGTTGTCCGTTATTAAAAAAAAGTGTGCGGAAATAGTCCGCGATTTTAATATGCTGCTGAACCCAATCTGTTGTAGAGCCAAAAGATACATTGTCCGGCCAGATAATGAAAATAAGACAGCAGGCGAAAGTAGTTAGTAATATGTATGGATAAAATTTTTGAAATTTCTTCATATGTTATGTCCCCTCCTCGTTTCTTATCATATTATGACAGATGAATCTTAAGAACGGATTGAATAGAATGACGAATATTCTTAAAATTAGCGGTTTGTTTCTTAATACTTCTTAAGAAATGAAAGTTTATACCCGAAAAGGTAAAAAATATGTATAATAGGGAAGGAGGAGAAAATATGAATGAGAAAAATATATTAAATCAATTGGACAGGCTTTTTGCCGAGAAAAGAATTTCGGAGGTGGAGCCTTTTTTGCAAAAATGTATAGAACAGGCAAAAAAGGAAGAGGATAAAGAAACACTTCTAAGTCTTTATAATGAACTGACAGGCTATTACAGGAGCGTAGGAAGAGCAGAAGAGGCAATTGAAAATGGGGGAGAAGCAGAAAAATTAATTAGAGAATTGAATTTAGCTAATACGGAATTTCATGCGACAACGCTTGTTAATTTGGCAACGGCATACCGTTCGGGAGGACAATATACAGAGGCTTTAGACATCTATCGTAAAGCGAATTGTATTTATGAAAATGTACTTACACAGCCGGATATAAAACAGGCGGGGCTTTACAATAACATGAGTATGGCGTATCAAGGAGTTGGAGAGTATACTCAGGCAGTGGATTGTCTGCATACTGCATTAGAAATTGTTAAGATGTTTCCGGAATATAAGACAGAAATTGCTTCGACCTATACAAATCTTTCAACGGTGTATTTCGAGATGAAGGATTATACGAAGGGAATTACTGCTTTGCAGAAAGCATTGCGATTATACGAAAAGGAAGCAGTAAAGGGCTCGCATTACTCAGCCCTTCTTGCTTCTTTGGCACACGGATATTATTTGCAGAAAGACTATGGGCAATCTGTAGAGTATTATACGAAAGCATTAAAAGAAATATTGGAACATTATGGTGAATGTGAAAATTATGCGATCACCTGTGAAAATTGTGCGATTGTGTTAGAGGAGAGCGGTTTTTTGCAACAGGCAGAATATCTTCGTAAAAAGGCAAAAGATGCGAGAATGAAGCAAAATAGAAAAAAAGGAATGGAGATTTCTCGTCTTTATTATGAAGAGTATGGAAAGAAAATGTTGAAAGAAAAATTTCCGGAATGTTTTGACAGAATGACGGTTGGACTTATGGGACATGGTTCAGAATGTTTTGGATTTGATGATATATTTTCTACAGACCATGATTTTGGACCGGCATTTTGTGTTTGGCTGGAAGAAGAGGATACGAAAAAATATGGAAAGGAAATGGAAGAACAATATAATAAACTTCCAAAAACTTTTGGAAATATTCCGCCAAGACAAGTGACTGTTCAAGGACAAAACAGAGTGGGGATTTTGAATGTGCGAGCATTCTATGAAGAATTTCTTGGAAGAGAATTGTATGAAGTTTTATTATATCCGGAAAAGTATACAAAGGAAGAAAAAGAGAATACATGGCTTTCCGTATCTGAAACGGCGCTGGCACAGGTGACGGCAGGAGAAATTTTTAAAAATGGAAAAGGAACATTTTTACATATACAGAGAGAATTAAAAAAAGGGTATCCCTATGAGGTGAGGGTGCGTAAAATAGCGCAGATGACAGCGTTGGCAGCACAAGCAGGGCAGTATAATTATCTTCGCTGTGTAAAGAGAGGAGAATATACAGCGGGAGAGATGGCACTGCGTGAATTTGTGCAGGCGGGATGCAATTTGATTTATTTGCTGAATAATACATTTATGCCATATTATAAGTGGATGTTTAGAAAAATGGCAACACTGCCAAAATTATCTGAAACTAAACAGTGGTTTGATAAATTGTTTACAGTGCAGACGCCTGAAGAGAAAAGTATGATAATAGAAAAAATCTGTTCCATGATTTTGAGAGAATTGAAAGAACAAAATCTGACAGAAGGTGAGGAAGATTTTTTGGAATGTCATGTAGAAAGAATATTAAGGAGAGAAAAGAAAATGAATGTGATAGAAGAAATTGTGAAATCAGAATGGGAGATGTTTCAGAAAGTGAGAAATACAGGGGGACGTGCTTCCTGTCAGGACGATTTTGAAACATTTGATATTATGAGAAAAAGTCAGTTTTCTGTATGGGGAGAGGAACTGTTAAATTCTTATTGTAAAGATTTGAAAGAAGGCGGGCAGCAGGGACGCAATCTTATTATGGAGAAATATGCTTATATGATGGAAAGTACGGCGAAAGACGAGTATGAAGTTATTAAAGATAATTTGCCGGAAGTTTCGGAAGAAAAATGCAGAATGATAGAAGGTATAGTTCCTATACAGGTAGAATGGCGAGAAGAATTTGCAAAGAAATATCCGCATTTATCGGGGCAGGCAAGACTGATTCATACTTCGGAAGATGAGGAGAACAATATTTCTTTTGAAACATATTTGAGAGGAGAATTAAAAACATATTCAATGGAAACTCTTGTCAGATATGCGGCAATGGTTGTCGATTTTGCGAAACGTGGAATAAATATGGTAGAAGAAATCATGCGCCGGACAACAGAATATTATGGATATACAACAATGGAAGAAGCGGAGCAAAAACAGATGATGTAGAAAAAAGCGTTATGCAGTCACTTAACAGGTGACGCATAACGCTTTTGAATTTTATGGACTTTAGTCTGTTGAGCCCATTGGAGTTTTTCGTTGATCCGAAAAAT
>Bissell_p2__coassemble_218_pt1 | contig 92311 bp, 98 predicted proteins | sample Bissell_p2__metabat2_high_PE_001 | metagenome-assembled genome bin Bissell_p2 | reverse complement strand
ACATGATAAAAGAAAAGCCCGGACTTTTGTCCGGGACTTTGTCTACAGTCTGAAAGATGCACTTATAAATCGAGTGCATCTTTTTGTGTTTCTTCCAATTCGTCTTTTTGCTTAAATAGTTGCTCTGCCATATATTGAATAACCTGTACATTAACGGCATTTCCAAACTGTTTATAAGCTTGACGGTCATTTGGATTACAAATGAAATTATCAGGAAAACTCTGTAATCTTGCAGCTTCTCTTGGTGTGAGCCGTCTTTTGACAGAGCCGATAATTGGAATTTGTACCATTGCCACCAATGCCGGAAAGACGCTAGGTCTTTTTACTCGTACACCGGAAGGTCTGAATTGAATGAGTGCTTCCCAGACAGAGGAGCAGTCTTTTCCACATTGCCATTCAAATTTTTTTTCAGTCATTGTAAAATCTTCCAAATTATTCCATTTTCTTAACCATGAGTCGATAAATTCTTTATTATTTTCATATAGTTGACGATTTTTTTGGATAAACTTCACTTTCCAGTCAGCATAACCTAAATCGCGATAATTATAAGTTTGCCCAAATTCATCTGACCAGATTGGAAATCCAATCACTTTCTCCTGAATACCTTTAATAAATTCGTTCCAACAGGTAAGGACTTTTTCTTCATGTGAAGAAATATAGTATTTTTTATTTACTTCTGTTTTTTCAAGAATTCCGGAAGTTAAAAAGTTTATATCATCTTTACTTTTATCCGGTAATTTGATGTTTAGATTTTTGATTCCAAGTGACTTGTGTACGCCTAAAATAACGACACGTTCTCTAAGTTGAGGAACACCTAATTGATGAGGGCTGATAATAATCGGTTCTTCTGTAATAATATATCCCAATTCATGAAGAGCGGATTTGATAACTCTCCATGTATTTCCGTGGTCATGGGAGGTTAAATTTCTGACATTTTCCAAAATGATATATGGAGTACGATGATACTTCAATATTCGTACAATTTCAAAAAATAAAGTTCCTCTTGTTTCATCCTCAAATCCTTTTTGGTAACCTGCTTTTGAAAATGCCTGGCATGGAAATCCGGCACAAAGAACCTCGTGTTCAGGGATATCTTCTTCATGGACATCTCGAATATTAATTCCGGCATCTATACCATAATTGGCTTTATATGTTTCGATGGCATACTTATCTATCTCCGATGCAAATACACATTCCCCGCCGAGATTATGCATTGCCTGATGGAAACCTCCTATTCCTGCAAACAGGTCGATAAATCGGAAGTGTTGAGGGAATGATTTTTCTCCTGTTTGAAAATCATATCTAAAAACAATCAAATCTTTATTTTTTTTGAGTTTAAGTAGTACTTTAGGATTTCTGGCAGAGCCATTTGAATTGCGAAAATCCTCTTGAAATTTTCCGCAGGAGTTGATATTTTTTTTATTTAAGAAAACAAAAATGAGTTCCTGGGGGGTAAAAGAAATTTTTCGTCTCCGTGACTGTGCGGAACGTTTTACCCTTTTCATTTCATAATTACTTATACCTCCTTTATATTCATCGTGCCATCTTTTGAAAGATTGAGAGGCATCATCATATTGAGTTAAGCCTGTAATAATAATAAAACCAATGTTGCCATATTTTTCAATTGCCATTATTGTTTCATCATAACCGTTTGTAGGTATTTTTTCATTATCAGTCTTATTCGGGTCGATGCTGTGTGCTTTAAAATCCCAAGGAATATTGCTAAATCCGTCAAATTCAACATTATTGAATTTAGGACCGGGAATACTCATAAGTTGATTTTGGGATAATAGAGTTTCACACTTGAATTGAAAATAAAATCCCGGCCATTCCATTTGTTTCCAATGTTTATATTTATTTTCTCGCATTTCTTTAATACATTCTTTACCGTCCCATGTATTGTTTGGTAGGTTATTCTTTAGAATGTGAAAAATAGTATCTATCTTTTGCTGGAACATTTCCTCTTCTCCTAATAATCAAAGTTTATAAAGTATAGCAGAAAAAGAAGAAAAAATCTATATCTTAAGCAAGAAGAATTTCATTCTCCCTCAATCCGCCCGTTGTACAAACTCCAAACCTATAGTATAATTCAACATAGTTGTTACTATAACATAAATTCAAATAATATGGGATAAGGAAGTGAAATCATGATAGATTTAAAAGGCATGATTAGTATACAACTGCTAAAAAAAGAAGCGTTTTGCGGAAGCGATGAAAAGATGCGTTACCGATTATATAAAGAAGAAACGGACGGGGAAACAAAACTGGCAGCAGCATATTGGTTTACGCCATATTGTTGGCAGGTAACTCCGAAAGAAGAAAAAACAGTACAATATTTTGCATTTAATACAGATGGAATTTGGCAGGCAGTAGATTGGCTGAATGCTATTTCTGAGGAAAGGAAACGAGATGAGCAGGAAGAAGATTCGGATAATTAAGAAAAATGATGAGTTTTCCATGGAATATCAGGTTGGGGATATTTTTGAGGTGGACAGTACATGGTATGGCGGAGTGAATGTAAGAAGTGCGTCAGGTGTGCCGTTATCTCTTGATAAAGAGGAGTATGAAGAAGTAAAAGATAGAGAAAACAGACCTGTTGACGCATATTCATATAGACTGGGGGCATTGGATTGTCTTTGTGAAATGGTTGCAGAAGGCGTTAGGATGCAGGCAGTCAGCCGCAAATTTGATACGGAAGAAGAACGTGACTCCTACGAGGAGGAAGTAAAGAAAATCTGTGAAAAGTACGGAATTTCATATGAAAAAAAAGAGAAAAAATTCTATGTATTTTTTACGAGTAAGGAAAGAATAGAGAAAGATAAGGGCTAAAGAATGGAAAATCAAGAAAAACAACATAAAAGACGCGTAAGATATAAAGGGACACATCCGAGAAATTATAAAGAGAGATATAAAGAATTGCAGCCAGAGAAATATCCGGAAACGATAGAGAAAGTTATTCGCAAAGGAAGCACTCCGGTAGGGATGCATATTTCTATTTGTGTGAAAGAAATTTTGGACTTTTTACAAATTCAGCCGGGACAGAGAGGATTGGACGCAACGCTCGGTTACGGAGGGCATACATTGGAAATGCTGAAATGTCTAAAAGGAGAGGGGCATTTGTATGCATTGGATGTAGATACGGTAGAGTCGGAGAAAACGAAAGAACGTTTACAGAAACTAGGATACGGCGAAGATATTTTGACTATTAAAAATATTAATTTTAGAGATATTGATAAAGTATGCGAGGAGGCAGGTAAGTTCGACTTTGTTTTGGCGGATTTGGGAGTTTCATCCATGCAGATTGATAATCCGGAACGAGGGTTTACCTATAAAAAAGAAGGTCCTTTGGATTTGCGATTAGATCAGAAAAAGGGAGTATCGGCAGCAGAGAGATTAAAAGAAGTTACTATGGAAGAATTAGAAGGCATGCTCGTGGAGAATGCGGACGAGCCTTATGCTCATGAGATTGCAGAGAAAGTTTTTGAAAAACTGCGAAGGGGAGAAACGATTGATACGACAACAAAACTACAGCAGATTATTGAAGAGGCGTTGGAATTTATACCAACAAAAGAGCGAAAAGAAGCGGTGAAGAAATCGTGTCAGCGAACATTTCAGGCATTGCGTATTGATGTGAACAGTGAGTTTGAAGTGTTATATGAGTTTATGGAAAAACTTCCGAATGTATTGAATGAGGGAGGAAGAGTGGCTATTTTAACTTTCCATTCGGGAGAGGACAGAATTGTAAAACGTGCTTTTAAGGAATTAAAAAGAGCAGGTGTTTACAGTGATATTGCAAATGATGTGATTCGTCCTTCAGCAGAGGAATGTAATTATAACAGCCGTGCAAAGTCAACAAAAATGAGATGGGCGATTAAAGCCTAAGAAGTGTATATGAAGAGGTTTATATGGAGTTTGAAGAGTTAAGAAAAGAACATAAAATATTTGCTTACCACATAAGTCCAAGTTATGGAGTAGAAGGAGATGAAGGTGGATTTTCCATCGAGATATATGGAAATGGAAACTTAAGATACTGTACATATAAATTATTTGAGGAAATTAATACACTGGAGATGTTTAAACTTACAAAAGAGCAGGTATATCAGGTGTTTAAGATTATTCAAGAGAATGAAAAGAAACTGGAAAATATACCGACGTACATTGAAGATGGGAAAGAGCATAAAAATTGCAGTGAATTTGAATTTTTAGGATGCGGAAAAATTTATACGGGAGATGTTTTTAAAACATTTTTACCGCTAGAGAGATTGAAAAACAAGGAGTACTACAAAACTTATAAAGAGGCTATGAAGTGGAATAATCTGTTGTACGATATTTTTGAGAAAGTATCAGCCTGTCTGAAAAAAGCAGGGATTTTCCTGTCATTTGACAATTGTGAGTTGAGTGAGGATTGTAAAATAAGGGTGACGTGGAAATGATTTAGGAGGAACATATGAAATTTATTCATTTGTCAGATTTACATATTGGTAAAAGAGTTAATGAGTTTTCAATGATAGAAGATCAAAAATATATTTTACGGCAGGTCATCGAGTTGGTTCAAAAAGAGAAACCGGACAGCGTTTTTATTGCAGGTGATATTTATGATAAGCCGATTCCGTCTGCGGAGGCGGTACAGGTATTTGATGCTTTTTTAAGCGGGCTTGCAAGGGAAAATGTTTCTGTGTTTATGATAAGTGGAAATCATGACTCGCCGGAAAGACTTGCTTTTGGAGGAAAGTTATTGAAAAATGCAGGAATATATGTTTCACCCGTTTTTCAAGAGATTCCAAAGGCGGTTACTTTGCATGATGCATATGGAGAAGTGAATGTTTATTTGCTTCCATTTATTAAGCCGGCATATGTAAGGCAGGTTATTTCAGACATAGATGTGGATACTTATCAGGAAGCAGTTCAAGCGGTTGTTGAGCGGATGGAAATTGATGAAAAGAAAAGAAATGTAATTTTGGCTCATCAGTTTGTGACAGGAGCATTCCGATCTGATTCAGAAGAAATATCCGTAGGGGGCGTAGACAATGTTGACGCCTCTGTTTTTGCGCCGTTTGATTATGTGGCATTGGGACATATTCATGGCAGACAGAGTATTGGAAGAGAAGAAGTGCGTTATTGCGGAACTTTGTTGAAATATTCTTTCTCTGAGAGTAAACAGGAAAAATCAGTTACTGTTGTGGAGATAAAGGAAAAAGGTAATGTGGATATTCGGGAAATTTCTTTATTTCCTAAACATGATATGAGGGAAATTAAAGGAACTTATGAGGAAGTTACCGCACTAAAATTTTATCAGGGAAGTGCGACGGATGACTATCTGCACATTACTCTTACAGACGAGGAAGATATTTTAGATGCGATAAACAGGCTTCGGGTGATTTATCCCAATATTATGAAAATGGATTATGACAATACACGGACGAAAAATAGGCGGTGCGTGGGGGAAACCGAACATGTGGAGAAAAAAACACCGGTGGAACTGTTTGGAGAATTGTATTTGTTGCAAAATAATCAGGAAATGTCTGAAGAGCAGAATATTTTTTTACAACATCTGATTGAAAAGATTTGGGAGGAATAGCATATGAAACCGTTACAATTGAAAATGTCTGCATTTGGACCATATGCTGATGAAGTCATTATTGATTTCACCCGTTTGGGAGAAAAGGGATTATATTTGATTACGGGTGATACAGGAGCGGGAAAAACAACGATTTTCGATGCCATAACATTTGCACTGTACGGGGAGGCAAGCGGAAATAATAGAGATACGGATATGCTGAGAAGTCAGTACGCTAAGGAGGGAACTCCGACTTTTGTTGAGATGCGTTTTTTATATCGGAGGAAAGAGTATGTAATCAGACGCAATCCCGAATATATAAGACCTTCGAAAAAAGGTGGAGGTGTGACGACAGAGAAAGCAGACGCTTTGCTTTCTTTTCCGGACGGAAGAATGGTGACAAAAACAAAAGAGGTGACAAGGGCGATCACGGAGTTAATAGGACTTGACCGAAATCAGTTTACCCAGATTGCCATGATTGCTCAGGGAGATTTTTTAAAACTGCTTTTTGCAAAGACAGAAGAGAGAAGTAAAATTTTTCGGGAAATTTTTGATACAAAAAAATATCAGATTTTACAGGACAGACTTAAACTGGAAAAAAATGGATTGGATAAAGAATATCAAGACATTTCCAAGAGTATATGGCAATATATGGACGGAATTCAGGGGGAGGAAGATAAACAGGGAACGGTTGAAGTTCGTTTAGCGAAGTTATCTCATCTTTTAGAGGAAGAAAAAGAGAGAATAATGTTTTTGACGAAAGAGATAACCGCTATTGAAAACCGGTTGGAAAACTTAAACCGCTATATCGGAAAGGCTGAAACAGAGGAGAAAAATAGAAGAGAGTTGCAGAAACTGGAGGAAACTCTCAGTTTGCACAAAGAAAAATTAGAGTGGACAAAAGAAAAACTTTCCGAGGAGGAAAAGAAAGAGGCGGAGAGAGAACAACTGCGGACGGAGATTGTTTTAAGTGAAGAAAAATTACCGTTATATGATGAGGTGGAAAAAGCAAAAAAAGATTTTATTACCTTAAAGGCACGTTTACAGTCAATCGAGGAGGAATTGCTACAGTCGAGAGAAAGAGAGAAAAAATATAATAGAAATGTTGTTCTGATGAAAGAAAGAATAGAACAACTTGTATCAGTGGATGCTCAGAAAGTGAAATTAGATAATGAAAAGTCAGCATTGGAGGAGAAGAAAAATCAGGCACGCTTATTGAAAAAAATGCTTGTAGAATATAAAGGAATTGTAAATAGGTTTACGGAATTGCAGAAACAGTATCAGTCTGCCATATTGAAAGGACAGAAAAAACAGCAGGAATATGAGCGAATGGAAAGGAATTTTTTGGACTCTCAGGCAGGACTTCTTGCACAAAAGTTAAAAGATGGAGAACCGTGTCTTGTATGTGGAGCGATTCATCATTTAAATCCGGCAAAACTTACAGAGAAAGTCTGTTCAGAAGAAGAATTAAGAGAAGCAAAACAGCAGAGTGCAATTCTTATGGAAAAAGCGACAGCACTTAGTGTAGAGGCGGGAAAAACAAAAGGTGAAATGGAAACTGCCAGAAGAAATATTGAGGATAGAGCAGAGCAGATTTTCGGAAAACAGGTAGAGTCTGTCTATGCCAAATTAGAAGAATGGATAACCGAACTTGCGAAAGCCGATGAAAAAATGCAGAGTGACTATGCTGTTTTAGAAAAACAGTTGGCAGAAAAAAATCGTTTTGAACAACAACTGCCTCAAGTAGAAAAAATGCAAAAAGAAGAAGAAATGAAAGGAAAAGAGTGGGAAAGGCTTCAAGTACAATATTATACAGAATGTGGAAATGCAGAGAAACAATTGGCAAAATTAAAAGAAAGCCTTTTATTCTCTTCTAAAACTGAAATTGAGGCAGACATTGAGGCAAAAAAGAAGATGCGAAAAATGATGGAAGAGTCATATGAGAGAGCAAGACGGGAAGTTGAAGAAATTACAGGGAAAATAAAAGAAGAGAATGCGAAAATAGATATGCTGAGAAGTCAGTTGGAAAAGCAGACGGATTGTTCTCTGCCAAAATTATTGGAAGAGCAGAGAGAATTACAGAAAAAGAAAGAACAACTGCTTGCAGAAAGAGAAAGTATGGTTTCTGTATGTAATTCTAACAGACAGATAAAACTGTCGGTGGAGAAACAGAATACTGTACTGAAAGATATAGAAAAAAGACAATTTCTTGTAAAAGCACTGTCTGATACGGCAAATGGAAGTGTGGCAGGGAAAGATAAGATCATGCTGGAAACCTATATTCAGATTTCTTATTTTAACCGAATTATTGCTCGAGCAAACACACGTTTTATGATTATGTCGGGAGGACAGTATGAATTAAAGAGGAGAGAGGAAACGAAAGACCAGAGAAGTCAGACCGGATTAGAATTGGATGTAATCGATCACTATAACGGTTCGATAAGAAATGTCAAAACACTTTCAGGTGGCGAGGCATTTCAGGCATCACTGTCATTGGCATTAGGGCTTTCAGATGAAATACAGTCTTTGGCGGGCGGAATCCAACTGGATACAATGTTTATTGATGAAGGCTTCGGTTCACTTGATGAGGAGGCTTTGGAGCAGGCGATGAAAGCCCTGTATCGTCTGGCAGACGGAAATAGATTAGTAGGGATTATTTCCCATGTTTCCGAGTTGAAAGAAAGAATAGAAAAACAGATTGTTGTGAAAAAGGAAAAAGCACAGGGGAGCAGTGTGCGTGTGATTGGATAGTGAGGAAAAATGAGATATACAGTACCACATTATTATTGTAAGTTTAAATGTACGGCAGCGGATTGTCCGGATACCTGTTGTGCAGGTTGGAAAATTGTGATTGATAAAAAAACATTGAAGAAATATAAAAATATGGAAGGACCTTTTGGAAATCGTATTCGCAATTCAATAGATTGGGAAGAAGGAACTTTTTTACAGTATGATATGAGATGTGCTTTTTTAAATGAAGAAAATTTATGTGATATTTATACGGAGGCAGGGGAAAAAATGTTTTGTAAAACCTGTCGTCTGTATCCAAGACATATAGAAGAATTTCAAGGGGAAAGAGAGATTTCTTTATCTTTGTCCTGTATAGAAGCAGGCAAACTGATTTTGGGATGTAAAGAACCTGTGAAGTTTGTTTCATTGGAAAAAGATGTGTTGGAAAGAGAAGATGAAACATTTGATTTTTTATTGTATGGAAAATTATCGGATACAAGGGAGGCTGTTTTCCGGATTTTGCAGAATAGAGAGATGTCGATAAATCTTCGAGTATCTATGGTGCTGGCGCTGGTGCATGATATGGAAATTAAAGTAGGAAAACAGCAGCTTTTTCAAGTTGATGATGTACTAGAGCGATATATGGATATGTCAGCACCAGAGAAATTTGGAAAGAAATTGGAGCAATATATTTCCTGTGGTCAGGAAAGAAAGTTTCTGATACAGGAAATGTGTGGTGTATTTGAACAGTTTGAAGTTTTAAACCGATCGTGGCCGTTATATGTAAAAGGACTACAAAAGACACTTTTTGAACAGAGTGCAGAGGAATATGAGAAAAATAGAAAACGTTTCTTAAAAGAAATCTTGGGAAAACAGGTGTGGACGGAACAACTTATGATATATTTTGTTTTTACATATTTTTGTGGTGCAGTTTATGACGGCGAGATTTATACAAAAATGCAGTTGGCGGTTGTCAGCACACTTTTGATTGAAGAATTGGCTATGGCAGTGTGGAAGCAAAACGGGTTTCAACTTTCTTTTATGGAATTTGTGGACATTGCTCATAAATATTCAAGAGAACTGGAACATTCAGATATAAATCTGAACTGTTTGGAGGAAATTGTAAAGGAATGGGATTGTTTTAAATTGGAGAAACTGCTGAGAACGATAAATGAAATGGAATAGGAATCTTTTTAGGAATATGCTATAATATTTTATCATGTGAACGAGATAAGATGGAGAGGAGATAAGTTACAAAATGGAAAAAGCAGATAAAAAGTACGGAGTGTATGTTCAAATATTAAAAGAAGAATTAGTTCCGGCTATGGGATGTACAGAGCCGATTGCGCTTGCTTACGGTGCTGCGAAAGCAAGAGAAGTGTTGGGGGCTTTTCCGGATAAAGTAAAAATTCAGGCGAGCGGAAGTATTATTAAAAATGTAAAAAGCGTAATTGTACCGAACACAGATCATTTAAAAGGGATTCCGGCGGCAGCAACTGCAGGAATTGTTGCAGGAAATTCAGAGAAGAAATTAGAAGTTATTGCGGATGTCACAAAAGAACAGATTCAGCAGATGCGTGAATTTATGAAAGATACAGAAATTACTGTGGAGCATATCAATTCAGGAATTACATTTGATATTGTCATTACCGTATATAAAGATGAGTCTTATGCAAAAGTGCGTATTGCAAATTATCATACAAATATTGTACTTGTGGAAAAGGACGGGGAAGTACTAGAGAGCAAGGTTGTGGAAGGTGAAAAAGAAGAGGGACTGACGGATCGCTCCCTGCTAAATGTGGAAGATATAGTTGATTTTGTCGATAGTGTGGATGTGGAAGATATTAAAGAGGTCCTTGACAGGCAGATTAAGTATAATACGGCTATTTCAGAAGAAGGTCTTAGAGGAGATTATGGGGCGAATATTGGAAGCGTTCTTTTGAAAACGTATGGAAATGATATTCGTACGAGAGCAAAAGCGGCAGCGGCAGCAGGTTCGGATGCGAGAATGAACGGATGTGAACTTCCTGTAGTGATTAATTCAGGTAGCGGAAATCAGGGTATGACAGCGTCCCTTCCGGTTATTGAGTATGCAAAAGAACTGAAAGTATCAGATGAGAAACTATATCGTGCACTGGCGCTATCTAATCTTGTTACCATTCATCAGAAAACGGGAATAGGACGTTTATCTGCGTACTGCGGAGCAATCAGTGCAGGAGCAGGAGCGGGAGCAGGTATTGCATATCTTCTTGGCGGAACTTACGAAGAGATTATTCATACGGTTGTAAATGCATTGGCAATTGTTTCGGGAATTGTTTGTGACGGAGCAAAGGCATCCTGTGCGGCAAAAATTGCGTCTGCCGTAGACGCAGGAATTTTAGGTTACAATATGTATAAATGCGGTCAGCAATTCTATGAAGGTGACGGAATTGTGACAAAAGGCGTGGAAGCAACAATTAAAAATGTAGGGCGTCTAGGTAAAGAAGGTATGAAAGAAACAAACGAAGAGATTATTCGCATTATGGTAGGTGAGTAAAGATGACAGAAGAAATTATATATCAAGATAGAAGAAATACAAACTGTGAGAAATGGGACGGGCTTTTAGAAAAATTTGGCGGAGAAGGAATGCTGCCGCTTTGGGTTGCAGATATGGATTTTAAAGTTCCAAGATGTGTTAGACAAGCCTTAGAAGAATATGTTGAAAAAGGGACGTTCGGATATTACAAAGTTCCGGAAAGTTTTTATGCATCATTTATCAGTTGGGAAAAAACAAGACATAATTACTGTGTCGAAAAGGAATGGATTCGTTTTGCACCGGGAGTAGTACCGGCGCTCTTTTGGCTTGTACAGTGTTTTACGGAAAAAGAAGATGGAATAATGATTTCCACTCCGGCATATCCGCCATTTTTCCATTGTATTGAAGACAATGGAAGAAAAGTAGTGGATATTCCATTGAAATGTACAGATGGCGGATATGAGATGGATTATGATATGATTGAGAAATGTATGCAGGAAGAGAAAGTGAAAATGTACATTTTATGTTCTCCGCACAATCCGGTAGGGCGTGTATGGAGAGAGGAGGAATTAAGAAGATTAATTTCTCTTTGTAAAAAGTATAATGTACTTCTTATTGCAGATGAAATTCATCAGGATATTATCATTGGTGACAACAGACAAATTCCGGCGGGGAGCCTTGGAGAGTATACGGATAAAATCATTGCTCTGACTGCTGCAAGTAAAACATTTAATCTGGCGGATTGCCAAAATGCGTTTATTCTTATTGCAGATGAAAAACTGCGTGAGAAATTTGACGATTTTGCCAGTAAAATTCATGTGACACAGGGAAGCGGTTTCGGTTATATTGCAGTGCAGAACGCTTATGAGAACGGTTTGGAATGGCTTAATGGAGTGCTTAAAATTATTGAAGAAAATTATGCATATGCAAAGAACTTTATTGAACAGGAACTCCCTAAGGCGACAGTTTTTGAATTGCAGGGAACATATTTGATGTGGATAGATTTAAAACTATATTTACAAAATAGTGATATTATACAAGTTTTACAGGAAAAATGTCATCTTGCCATTGATTATGGAGATTGGTTTGGCGGTGAAGACTGGAAATATTATATTCGGTTGAATTTGGCAACAAAACAGGAAAATATTGTGCAGGCAATGGAAAACTTGAAACGGGGATTGAAATAATGGGTTTAATAGAACTGATTTGTATTGCTGTTGGATTATCCATGGACGCCTTTGCGGTAGCAATCTGTAAAGGATTGTCCCTAAGAAAGTGTACATGGCAAAAACAGGGTATAGTAGGTCTGTATTTTGGCGTGTTTCAGGCGGGAATGCCACTTTTAGGATACTTGCTTGGCATACAATTTAAAGAGATGATTACGTCGATTGACCACTGGATTGCTTTTATATTGCTTGGCATTATCGGTTTGAATATGATAAAAGAAGGACTTTGCAAAGAAGAAATCAGCAATGAAAAAACAGACAGATTGGCAGTAAAAGAGATGTTAGGGCTTGCAGTTGCCACGAGCATTGATGCACTTGCGGTAGGTGTGACTTTTGCATTTTTGCAAGTGAATATTATTCCGGCAGTGTGTATTATCGGAGTTACTACATTTATTCTCTCGGCGGCAGGAGTAAAAATCGGAAATATTTTTGGGGTACGCTATAAGTCGAAGGCGGAAATTGCAGGTGGTGTCATTTTAGTTTGTATGGGAGTAAAAATTTTAGTTGAGCATTTAATGTAAAAGAGGAAAAGCAAGGGGAAGATTATGTCAAGGCAAAAGAAGAGTGCATATTCAAAAAAACGAGTGATTTTCAAATCATTTCTATCAAATGTAAAAAGTTATAGTATGCTCTTTTCCTGTTTTGTATTATGTGTTTCGGTTATTTTTATATTCATATCTACTTATGTTTTATCCCAAGATTTTGGGAAAAATGGAAATATTATAAGAGGTGAAGAACAATGAAATGGAATAAATTTAGATTAAAAACAACAACAGAAGCAGAAGATATTGTAAGCAGTATGCTTATGGATTTAGGAATTGAAGGTGTGGAAATTGAAGATAAAGTGCCACTTACGCAGGCAGATAAGGAGCAGATGTTTGTGGATATTCTTCCTGAAATTGAGGCGGATGACGGAGTTGCTTATTTGAGTTTTTATCTTGATGATGGCGAAGACGTAGATGCTATTTTAAAAAATGTAAAAAATGAATTAGAAGAAATGAAATCTTTCTTAAACATTGGAGAGTGTACGATAGAAGAATCGGAAACGGAAGATGTGGACTGGGTAAATAACTGGAAAAAATATTTCCACCAATTTTATGTAGATGATGTTCTTATTATTCCGTCATGGGAGGAAGTAAAACCGGAAGATGAAGATAAAATGATTATTCATATAGACCCAGGAACTGCTTTTGGAACGGGAATGCACGAAACAACACAACTTTGTATCAGACAGATTAGAAAGTATGTGACACCACAGACAAGAATTCTGGACGTAGGATGTGGAAGCGGAATTTTAGGAATGCTCGCATTGAAGTTTGGTGCTGAATATTCCGTAGGTACAGATTTAGATCCATGTGCGATTGATGCGACTTATGAAAATATGGAAGTAAACGGCATTGAAAAATCGCAATATGAAGTGATGATTGGAAACATTATTGATGACAAAGAGGTACAAGATAAAGTCGGATACGAAAAATATGATATTGTTGTGGCAAATATTTTAGCGGATGTACTCGTTCCTTTAACACCGGTTATTGTGAATCAGTTGAAAAAAGGCGGAATTTATATCACAAGCGGAATCATCGATATGAAGGAAGAAACGGTAGTAAATGCCGTAAAAGAAGCGGGACTTGAGGTGCTTGAAGTAACATATCAGGGAGAATGGGTGTCCGTTACAGCGAGAAAGAATTAGGAGAAATAATATGCACCATTTTTTTGTAACACCGGCTCAGGTGAGCGGGGAAAAAGTTTATATAGAAGGTTCAGACGTAAATCACATTTGTAATGTATTACGCATGAAAAAGGGAGAAAAACTTCAAATTAGTGATGGGAATAATAAAAAATATGTTTGTCAGATTGATGAAATAACGAATGAAAAAGTTTTTCTGCATATCATAGAGGAAAAAATAGGGAATACGGAACTTCCTTCTAAAATTTACTTGTTTCAGGGCCTTCCGAAAAGTGATAAAATGGAATTGATTGTACAGAAAGCAGTTGAATTAGGCGTATATGAGATTATTCCGGTTTCTACAAAGAGAGCGGTAGTGAAATTAGATGCGAAAAAAGCGAGAAAAAAAGTGGAACGGTGGAACAGTATCGCAGAAGGGGGTGCGAAACAGTCGGGACGCACCGTGATACCTAAAGTACGGGAAGTAATGACTTATAAGGAGGCACTTACCTATGCAAAAACACTGGATATTGTACTTGTTCCATATGAACTGGCGGATGGAATGAATAAGACAAAAGAAATTATAGGTCGGATTGAAAAAGGGCAGTCAATTGGTATTTTTATCGGTCCGGAAGGTGGATTTGAGAAAGAGGAAGTGGAACAGGCAATGGAAACGGGAGCAGAACCTATTACATTGGGAAAACGTATCTTAAGAACAGAAACCGCAGGACTTACTATTTTGTCGATTTTAATGTATCATCTGGAAAGTTAAATACATAATTTAATAGTAATAGAAGGAAAATAGGAGAAGAAACATGGAAGTATATTTGGACAATTCTGCCACAACTAAATGCTATGACAGTGTAAAAGACATTGTACAGAAAGTGATGTGTGAAGATTATGGAAATCCATCATCTATGCACAAAAAAGGTGTGGATGCAGAAAGGTATATAAAAGAATCAAAAGAAATTTTGGCAAAATTGCTAAAAGTACAGGAAAAGGAAATCTATTTTACTTCCGGCGGTACAGAGAGTGACAATCTGGCGTTGATTGGTACGGCGAGAGCAAATCATCGTGCAGGGAAGCATTTAATTACGTCATCTATTGAACATCCGGCAATTTTAAATACAATGCAGTATTTAGAGCAGGAAGAAGGATTTAGAGTGACTTATCTTCCCGTAGACAGTGAAGGTAAAATTCGTTTGGATGCGTTAAAAGAGGCGTTATCCGAAGAAACAATTCTTGTATCCATTATGTATGTCAATAATGAGGTTGGCTCAGTGCAGCCGATTGAAGAGGCGGTAAAACTTGTAAAAGATTATAATAAAAATATTTTGTTCCATGTAGATGCAGTACAGGGCTTTGGCAAATATAAAATATATCCAAAAAAGTTAGGTGTAGATTTACTTTCACTGAGTGGACACAAAATTCACGGACCAAAAGGAATCGGTGCGATTTATATCAATGAAAAGGCGAAAATCAAACCAATTATTTTTGGTGGGGAACAGCAGAAGAATATTCGTTCAGGCACGGAAAATGTTCCGGGAATTGCAGGACTTGGAATGGCGGCAAAAGAGGTTTATACAGATTTAGATAAAAAAGTTGCACATATGCGTGAACTAAAACAGCGTTTTATTGACGGAATTATGCAGATTGAAGATACAACTATTCACGGAAGATATGATGATACAAGTGCTCCTCATATTATCAGTGCAGGGATTGCAGGTATCCGAAGTGAAGTGGTTTTACACACTTTAGAAGAAAAAGGAATCTATGTTTCATCAGGTTCAGCCTGTGCGTCAAATCATCCGGCAATCAGCGGTGTACTAAAAGGAATTGGAGCAAAAAATGAGTTTTTGGATGCAACAATACGTTTTAGTCTTTCTGAGTTTACAACTGAAGAAGAAATTGACTATACTTTGGAAACATTATATAATTGTATACCAATGCTTAGAAGATATACAAGACACTAGAAAGTTTGCAAAATAGAGAAAGGTAAGAAGATACATGAAGTTTCAATCATTTTTAATAAAATACGGTGAAATAGGTATTAAAGGAAAGAACAGATACATTTTTGAGGATGCTCTGATGCGTCAGATACGTTTTGCGTTGAAAGATGTAGAGGGAACATTCAATGTACACAAAGCACAGGGCAGAGTGTACGTTGACTGTGAAGGAGATTTTGATTATGACGAAACAGTTGCCGGCTTAAAAAGAGTTTTTGGTATTGTTGGAATCTGCCCTGTTATTCATGTGGAAGACAGAGGATTTGAGGAACTTAAAAAAGTAGTTGTAAATTATATGGATGAAATGTATCCTGATAAAAATACAACATTTAAGGTGGAAGCAAGACGCGGAAAGAAAAGTTATCCGAAAAATTCTATGGAAATCAACTGCGAAATAGGAGAGGCTATTTTAGATGCGTTCCCTGAAATTAAAGTAGATGTGCATAAACCTGCCATTAAATTAAATATTGAAGTCAGAGATGAAATTTATATTTACTCTGAAATTATTGCGGGACCGGGAGGAATGCCGGTTGGAACAAATGGAAAGGCAATGCTTTTACTTTCAGGCGGAATTGACAGTCCGGTTGCCGGATATATGATTTCAAAGAGGGGGGTAGGATTGGAAGCAACTTATTTCCATGCACCACCGTATACAAGTGAACGCGCAAAACAGAAAGTAATTGATTTGGCAAAACTTGTTTCAAAATATTCAGGACCGATTAAATTAAACATTGTTAATTTTACTGATATTCAGTTGTATATTTATGATAAATGTCCTCATGATGAACTGACAATTATTATGCGTAGATATATGATGAAGATTGCAGAACATTTTGCGAAAGAAAGCGGATGTCTGGGACTTATTACAGGGGAAAGTATAGGACAAGTTGCCAGTCAGACAATGCAGAGTCTTATGGCAACAAACGATGTATGTACATTGCCCGTATATCGTCCGGTAATAGGCTTTGATAAACAGGAAATTGTAGATATTGCAGAAAAAATTGATACTTATGAAACATCTATTTTACCATTTGAAGATTGCTGTACAATTTTTGTTGCAAAACATCCTGTAACAAAACCAAACTTGAATATTATCAGACGTTCAGAAGAAAATCTGGCAGAGAAAATTGATGAATTGTTTGAGCAGGCAATAGAAACTGTGGAAACAATTGTTGTAAAACCGTAAGTAGTACAAAAATGAAAAAGCCCCACAAAATTTGTGGGGCATTTAAACTCATAAATTCAATTAAACGATATATGGTTTTAATACTTCGAGAACAGTTTCTGCATCATCTTCAGCATGAATGTTTAAGTCGATTGGTTTTGATAAATCTAAACTGAAAATACCCATGATAGATTTTGCGTCAATTACATAACGACCGGATACTAAATCAAAATCATAATCAAATTTTGTGATTTCATTTACGAATGATTTAACTTTGTCAATTGAATTTAAAGAAATTTGTACTGTTTTCATTGGAATAACCTCCTTGAATGTTTTTTACTCTATGAATATATTAAGTTGTAAGACAAAAAAAGTCAAGGAACAATATGCCAAAGAAAAGGTTAAATTTTCGTTATTTTATACATAGATTTAAGGAGGAGAAAATGAAAAAAGTTGCACTACATAATTTAGGCTGTAAAGTGAACGCCTATGAAACAGAAGCAATGCAGGAATTATTGGAAAAAGAGGGGTACGAAATTGTTCCGTTTAAAGAAGGAGCGGATATTTATATAATTAATACCTGTACGGTAACAAATATGGCTGACAGAAAATCCCGCCAGATGCTTCACCGTGCAAAAAAAATGAATCCCAATGCTATTGTTGTAGCGGCAGGGTGTTATGTACAAGCAAAAAGTGAATCGGATGAAGTGGACGACAGCATCGATATTATTATCGGGAATAATAAAAAACAGGATTTAATTTCTATTTTGAAAGAATATGAAGAAGAGCATAACGGCGTTCAGAAAGAAATTATTGATATTAATCATACGAAAGAGTATGAAGAATTGCATTTAAGTAAGACGGCGGAACATACGAGAGCATATTTAAAAGTACAAGACGGATGTAACCAGTTCTGTACATACTGTATTATTCCGTATGCTAGGGGAAGAGTACGTAGTAGAGAAAAAGAAAATGTTGTTGCGGAAGTAAAGGAATTGGTGGCAAACGGCTATCAGGAAGTTGTTCTTACGGGAATCCATTTAAGTTCTTATGGGGTGGATTTAGAAGGAGAAAATTTATTGTCGCTTATTTTGGCGGTAAATGAAATTGAAGGATTAAAAAGAATACGTTTAGGCTCATTAGAACCTCGAATTATTACAGAAGAATTTGCAAAAACAATTTCCGGTTTAGAAAAAATATGTCCACATTTTCATCTTTCACTGCAAAGTGGATGTGATGCAACTTTAAAACGAATGAATCGAAGATATACCGCTGAAGAATATTTAGAGAAATGTGAATTGCTTAGAAAATATTTTGATAGCCCGGCATTGACAACAGATGTAATTGTAGGATTTCCGGGAGAAACGGAAGAGGAATTTGAAGAATCAAGAGCATTTGTGGAAAAGGTCAATTTCTATGAAACACATATTTTCAAATATTCCAGACGTGAAGGGACAAAGGCTGCTGTAATGGAGAATCAAGTTCCTGAGCAGATGAAAACAAAAAGAAGTAATATTCTTTTAGAGTTGGATGCAAGAAAAAGAAAAGAATATGAAGAAAAATTTATTGGAAAAACAGTGGAAGTTTTAATGGAAGAAGAGATTGAAAAAGAGGGGAAAATTTATCAGACAGGGCATACAAAGGAATATATAAAGGTTGCTTTGGAGAGTGATGAGAACCTACAAAATCAGTTAACAAAGATTAAAATTGATAATCATTCACAAATTATACGTTGAATTTTATAGGTAATTATATTAGAATAAGGTTGAAATAAAGTAAAGGACGTGGTGAAATGAAAGATTTAAACAGTACACAATTTTTCCGTGTAGAACCCGCTCCACAAATTCAGGCAAAAGATATTCTTGAAATTGTGTATCAGGCTTTGCGGGAAAAAGGATACAATCCGGTCAATCAGATTGTCGGATATATTATGTCAGGCGACCCTACATACATTACAAGTCATAACGGGGCAAGAAGTCTGATTATGAAAATGGAAAGAGATGAGTTAGTGGAAGAAATGCTCAAGACGTATATTGAGCATCACTCATGGGAATAATATAATGAGAATTATGGGATTAGATTACGGCTCTAAGACAGTGGGAGTCGCAATTAGCGATGCCCTTTGTCTTACAGCACAAGGGATTGAAACGATTCAGCGAAAAGAAGAAAATAAGTTGAGGAAAACGCTTGCCCGTATTGAAGAACTGGTAAAGGAATACGAGGTGGAGAAGATAGTTCTTGGTTTTCCGAAGCATATGAATAATGATATAGGCGACCGCGCGGAGAAATCTTTGGCATTTAAGGAAATGTTGGAGAGAAGAACAGGACTTGAGGTCATTATGTGGGACGAGCGTCTGACTACGGTGGAAGCGGAACGGACATTAATAGAGAGTGATGTAAGAAGAGAAGACCGCAAAAAATATATTGATAAAATTGCGGCGATTTTCATTCTTCAGGGATATTTAGACTCGGTTTATTTAAAAAAATAAGTGTTCACGAGGTGAAAAAATGGAAAAAATTCAGTTTATGTTTGATGAAGGGACAGAGTCTGTAGATTTTTATGTTCTGGAAGAAACAAAAGTAAATGGCGTATCTTATATTCTTGTGACAGATTCGGAAGATGATGATGCGGAATGTATGATTTTAAAAGATACAAGTAAGGCGGAAGAAAGCGAAAGTGTTTATCAGATAGTGGAAGATGACACGGAGCTTGAGGCGGTATTGAAAATATTTGAAGAACTATTAGAAGATATTGATATAGAAATGTAACGTACAATTTTTAAGAGGTGGAATATGTCTGTAAATCAGGAAGAATTTAAAGAGATGTTAAAAGAAAAAGGGCTGAAAGTGACAAATCAGCGGTTGGTTGTTCTGAAAGTTTTGGCAGAGCATAAAGATAGACATATGACAGCGGAAGAAATATATGATTTAGTTAGAAATGAGTTTCGGGATATAGGAATTGCGACTGTCTATCGGACGGTTCAGTTACTTTTGGAAATGAAGTTGATAGACCGTATTGAATTAAATGACGGCTGTGTAAGATATGAAATAGGACATCAGTTTTTTGGTGATACGAAACACTATCATCACCATTTAATTTGCAAAGAATGTGGAAAGATTATTCCCTTTGACGATGATTTGCTAGAGGATTTAGAAAAACATATCGAGGAAACATTGGGATTTTGTGTTTTGGACCATGAATTAAAACTTTACGGAAAATGTAAGGATTGTATAGAGAAAGAAAAGAATGTGCGGGAACATATAAAATGATGGAGGTGTAAATTTGAAAAAAGAGAACAATTCAAAATTGAAAATTATTGCTCTTGGCGGACTGGAGCAGATAGGAATGAATATTACTGCTTTTGAATATGAAGATAGTATTATCGTAGTGGATTGTGGGCTGGCATTCCCGGAAGATGATATGCTTGGAATTGACTTAGTTATTCCTGATATCACATATTTAAAAGATAATATTCAAAAAGTAAAAGGGTTTGTGATTACTCATGGTCATGAGGACCATATCGGTGCATTATCATATGTATTGAAAGATTTAAATTTCCCTATTTATGCGACAAAACTTACAATGGGGATTATTGAAAACAAATTAAAAGAGCATAATTTACTTCGCAGTACAAGAAGAAAAGTAGTACGCCACGGACAGTCTATTAATTTAGGACAATTTAGAATTGAGTTTATTAAGACAAACCACAGTATTGCGGATGCTTCAGCATTGGCAATTTATTCTCCGGCAGGTATTGTTGTGCATACGGGTGATTTTAAAGTAGATTATACGCCGGTTTTTGGTGATGCTATTGACTTGCAGCGATTTGCTGAATTAGGTAAAAAAGGTGTGTTGGCGTTGATGTCTGACAGTACAAATGCGGAGCGACCGGGATTTACGATGTCAGAGCGTACGGTAGGAAAAACGTTTGACCATATTTTTGCGGAACATAGAGATACAAGAATTATTATTGCCACATTCGCTTCTAACGTAGACCGTGTGCAGCAGATTATTAACTCTGCATACAAGTACGACAGAAAAGTCGTCGTAGAGGGAAGAAGTATGGTAAATATTATTGAAACTGCTTCGGAGTTAGGTTATTTGAATATTCCTGATAAAACATTGATTACAATTGACCAGTTGAAAAATTATCCGGACGAAAAGACTGTATTGATTACAACAGGAAGCCAGGGAGAATCGATGGCAGCTTTATCTCGAATGGCTGCGGATATTCACAAGAAAGTAAGCATTAAACCAGGGGATACAGTTATTTTCAGTTCAAGTCCGATTCCGGGAAATGAAAAAGCAGTTTCTCGCGTGATTAATGAACTTTCTCAGAAAGGCGCTACAGTTATTTTTCAGGATACTCATGTTTCGGGTCATGCCTGTCAGGAAGAGATTAAATTGATTTATTCTCTCGTAAAACCAAAATATGCTATTCCTGTGCACGGTGAGTATCGTCATTTGCGTGCAAATGCAGGGATTGCGGAAAGTCTTGGAATACCGAAAGAGAATATTTTCTTGTTACAGTCAGGTGATGTGCTTTCATTAGATGCGAACGGTGCGGAAGTTGTAGATAAAGTGCATACAGGCGCAATTCTTGTCGACGGATTGGGCGTAGGTGATGTTGGAAATATCGTACTGCGTGATCGTCAGCATTTGGCAGAGGATGGTATATTAATTGTTGTTTTAACATTAGAAAAAGGCACAAATCAGGTGTTGGCAGGTCCGGATATTGTATCAAGAGGATTTGTTTATGTAAGAGAATCTGAAGGGCTGATGGAAGAGGCAAGACAAATTTTATCAGAGGCATTGGAACATTGCCTGACACAAAATAGAAATGCAGATTGGAGCAGAATTAAATTGGTTATCCGCGATACAATGAATGAATTTATTTGGAAACGTACAAAGAGAAGACCGATGATTCTTCCGATTATTATGGATGTATAAAAAATAAGGACGGGGAATGAAAATTCTACCGTCCTTACTTGAGGAAAGGAAACTGTCATGATTGTAGATGAACGCATGGTTACATTTATCAATTCTCTGGAAACAGAAAACAGTGAAATATTAGAGATAATAGAAAAAGAAGCGTTGGAAACTTTTGTTCCGATTATCCGAAAGGAAATGCAAAGTTTTATGAAGGTACTTTTGGCAATTCAAAAACCGCTTCATATTCTTGAGGTAGGGACGGCAGTCGGATTTTCAGCACTTCTAATGAGTGAATATGCACCAAAAGAATGTAAAATCACAACGATTGAAAAATACGAAAAGCGTATTCCAATTGCGAAAGAAAATTTCCGTCGTGCAGGAAAAGAAGAACAGATTACTCTTTTAGAAGGCGAGGCTTTAGATATTTTAAAAGGTCTGGAAGGCAAATATGATTTTATTTTCATGGACGCGGCAAAGGCACAGTATATTAATTATATGCCTGAAGTACTCCGTTTGCTTGAAAAGGGCGGGGTGCTTGTTTCTGATAATGTGTTGCAGGACGGAGATATTATTGAATCCAGATTTGCGGTGGAAAGAAGAAACCGAACAATACATAGTCGCATGAGAGAGTATTTATATAGATTGAAACATGAAGAACAGTTGTTGACCTCCATTATCCCGCTTGGAGATGGGGTGGCAATCAGTACAAAGCGATAAGAAAGGAAAAGAAAATGGCAAGACACCCAGAATTATTAATTCCGGCAAGTAGTTTAGAAGTATTAAAAACAGCAGTTATATTTGGTGCAGATGCAGTATATATCGGTGGAGAGGCATTCGGACTTCGGGCGAAGGCGAAAAATTTCTCGAAAGAAGATATGGCAGAAGGAATTAAATTTGCCCATGAGCATGATGTAAAAGTATATGTAACTGCAAATATCCTTGCACACAACAGTGACTTGGAAGGAGCAAGAGAATATTTTAGAGAATTGGGAGAAATGAATCCGGATGGATTGATTATTGCTGATCCGGGAATGTTTATGCTTGCAGGGGAAGAATGTCCTCATATTGAAAGACACATCAGTACGCAGGCAAACAATACAAACTATGAAACATACAAATTTTGGCATAAATTGGGGGCGACAAGAGTTGTTTCGGCACGAGAATTGTCTTTGGATGAAATAAAAGAAATTCGTGCAAATATTCCGGATGATTTGGAAATTGAAACATTTGTACATGGAGCAATGTGTATTTCGTATTCGGGAAGATGTCTGTTGAGTAATTATTTTACGGGAAGAGATGCAAATCGGGGGGCGTGTACGCACCCGTGCCGCTGGAAATATTCTATTGTGGAAGAAACAAGACCGGGAGAATACATGCCTGTTTATGAAAATGAAAGAGGAACATATATTTTCAATTCAAAAGATTTATGTATGATTGAGCATATTCCGGAACTTTTGGAAGCGGGAATCGACAGTTTGAAAATTGAAGGGCGTATGAAAACAGCATTATATGTCGCTACGGTTGCGAGAACATATCGAAAAGCGATTGATGATTATCAGAAAGACCCTGAATTATATAAGAAAAATATGCCTTGGTACTTAGAACAGATTTCTAACTGTACATACAGACAATTTACTACGGGATTTTTCTTCGGAAAGCCGGATGAAACAACACAGATTTATGATAATAATACGTATGTGAAAGAATATACTTATCTTGGAATTGTAGGAGAAGAGAGGGAAGGTACATATCGTATCGAACAGAGAAATAAATTTTCTGTTGGAGAAAAAATCGAGGTAATGAAACCGAACGGTGACAATGTTGAAGTGACGGTAAAACGTATTTTGACAGAGGATGGGGAAGAGCAGGAAAGTGCTCCGCATCCAAAGCAAATATTGTATGTAGACTTGGGGATTCCGGTAGACAGATATGATATTTTGAGAAGACAGGAAGAGAAATAATAAAAACTACGGACTTTTATGAAAAGAAAGTCCGTAGTTTTTCTATTGCGCTTTTTTCAATGCGGGAAACGTAGGAACGGGAAATACCGAGTTGACGGGCGATTTCTCGCTGAGTATATTCCTCACCTTTGTAAAGACCGTATCGCATTTTTAAGACAAGTCGTTCTCGGGGAGAAAGTTCAGAGGAAACTTTTTCGTAGAGCATTTTGATGTCGTCTTTTAAGGCGACTTTTGAGGGAGTGTCCTCTTCGTCTGATTCAATCACATCAAAAAGTTGAATCTCGTTACCTTCTCTGTCTGTACCGATAGGTTCATAGAGAGAAACTTCTTTAGAAGTTTTTTTCTTTCCGCGCAGCATCATGAGAATTTCATTTTCAATACATCTTGCCGCATAAGTGGCAAGACGATTCCCTTTTTCCACATTAAAGGTAGAAACAGCTTTTATCAGTCCTATCGTTCCGATAGAAAGAAGGTCTTCAGGGTCTTCGTCTAGATGTTGGTATTTTTTGACGATATGAGCAACAAGACGAAGATTTCGTTCAATTAGAATATGTTTCGCTTCAAGGTCGCCCTCTGTATATTTTTGTAGATAATAACGTTCTTCAGATGCAGTCAATGGTTCAGGAAATGTTTTCAAGAATGGACCTCTAAGCATATTTTTATTATAGTTTATGCAAAATAAAATTGTTTGTGCCTTTCCAAAAATAAAATGGTGGTGTGAAAGGCAAAATAATGGTATATTAGAAGAGAAATAGGAAAAGCAGGGGGATACTATGACGAAAGAAAAGAAGAGCAAAAAAATACGTGCGATAGAGATAATGTTAGCAGCGAGTATTTGTATTCTGTTTGTAACGGAAGGAGTTTTATTACTAAATCAAAAGAAACAGGTTAAAGAAGAAACGCCGATTCTGACTCAGGAAGAAGCGAAAGAAATTGATCGGAAAAATATGGAATCTGCCAAGAATACAACTGTAGAGAAGAAAGGTACAGATATTACCATTGGATCAAAAGACAAGGCAGAAACGCAGGAACCGAACCAGACGAGAGATTATATTATTGAGGATAGTTACACTCGTGCATTGACAATGGATGAACTGACAGGTTATACAGTAGAGGAACTACAAATTGCGAGAAATGAGATTCTTGCCAGACACGGAAGAAAATTTGAAGATGAAAAGATGAAAATGTATTTTGAAAGTAAGAGTTGGTATAGTGGAACGATAGAATCATCTGAATTTGATGCGTACTATGATTCGATTTTAAGTGAAGTGGAAAAAGCAAATATTCAGTTGATTCAGTCAATGGAGTCAGTGGCAGTTACGTCGGACGTAACAGAAGAAGAGGAATAGAGGTGAAGAGATGTACGAAGAGTGGAATGAGGACGAGGATATTTTTGAGAAATTAGAAGAGGAATCAAAAAAGACAAAGATAAATGGGAAAAAACTGATTATAGCAGAATTTATCTGTGTATTTATTTTGCTTTGTGTTGTTTTGGGAACATATTTTAAATTAAATGATACAAAGAAGGTTGCTAAAGAATATATGAGAAATGTATTGCAGGGGAATTGGAATGAAGTATACGAATATCTCTATTTTCCAAAAGATGATAATACATTTTTGAATAAGAAAATGTTTGTTTCTGTTCAAGAATTGAGTAATGATACAAGAACATTTCAGGTTAATATTGGCGATGTGAAAGAGGTTGGAAACAGCAGAAAAGATTATCGGCAGTTTGAGGTTTCTTATCGAGATAAACAGGAAAATAAAAAGGCGCTTGTTTCTATGGTGAGGCAGAAGGGTGAATGGTATGTAGATGGTCGTCAACAGTTTGTTGAGGATGTTGTGCATCTGGAAGTGCCGAAAGATACGAAAGTTTCTTTGGATAAAGTGATATTAGATAAGTCTTATCAAAAGAAAACAGAAGGAAATATTGATTTCTATGAAGTTCCAAATATTTTCCGCGGTGTACATTACATTGCACTGGAAAAGGAAAATATGGAGAAGTATGAGGATTTAGTCCGATTTGAAAAAGGTAAACCGGTGCAGGTCACAATGCAGTATGGAAAAGATATTTTAGATACGGCTGCACAGTATGCACAAGGTGAAATTCGTAAAGAATATGAAAATGTAACGAAAAATATAACAGGCGAAAAAGAGTTTCGTTATCTTCAATTAAAAAATAATCAGATAAAGATAAGACCGTCAGAAGAAAATCCGGATTATATTGTAGTGACGGTAGAATCGGAATACGAATATCAGTACCGACAGAAAGTATTTTACTTTTTCCATGTAAATAAAACAGATACGGGAAAATGTACAAATAAATGTGTTTTTTCTTATCAGTCAGGAACACTGAAATTAGAGAACAAAGAAATAAATACATCTTTTCTAAAATAAAAGAGAAAGTTTCCCACAGACAATGTTTGTCGGGAAACTTTTTATTGTATATAAAGAAAAAATGTGCTATGATAAACACATTCAGAAAACAATCTGTTTTCTTAATCATCAGGCGTTTCAGCCAAGTTTTCAATAATTTAGACAATAGAATGAAAGGAGAGAATGTAATTGTATAGTACAGTGTTGTCTGCGGCTATACATGGGCTAGAAGTAAAATGCATTCATGTAGAAGCAGACGTAAGCAACGGACTGCCCTTGTTTCATATGGTGGGGTATCTGTCATCGGAAGTGAAGGAGGCTGGAGAAAGAGTGAGAACAGCTATTCATAATTCAGGGTTTTTGTTGCCTCCGAAAAAAATTATCATTAACTTATCTCCGGCGGATGTGCGAAAGAAAGGTTCTGCTTTTGATTTACCAATCGCTGTTTCTGTTTTAGCATCTCTTGGATATGTTTCCGACAAAAAATTAAAAAACACTCTTTTTATCGGTGAACTGGGGTTAGACGGTAAAGTCCGTAAAGTAGCAGGAGTTTTACCTATTATAATAGAAGCAAAACAGCAGGGGTATAAGGCTTGTATCGTGCCGAAAGGAAATGGTTTGGAAGGTAGTATTATAGAAGGGGTACGGGTGTATGGTGTCAGAACTCTTAAAGAAACAATCGGTTATCTAAATGGTGAAATTCAATTATCTGCGGAGAAGAAACAGTTACCTAAAAAGCAGGAAAAACAGGAAGGGGATTTTGCAGAAGTTCGGGGACAGGCAATGTTAAAAAGGGCGACAGAAATAGCAGTTGCGGGAAATCACAATATTTTATTTATCGGTTCAGCGGGGATTGGAAAAACGATGATTGCCAGTAGAATTTCGACAATCTGTCCGCCGATGACAGAGGAAGAGTGTATTGAGGTCACGAAGATTTACAGTATTCTCGGAATGATTGATGAGGAAAATCCAATTATCAGAGAAAGACCGTTTCGCTCGCCCCACCATACATCGACAAAGGCGTCGTTAATCGGCGGAGGGAATATAGCTATGCCCGGAGAAATCAGTATGGCGAATCACGGAGTACTCTTTTTGGATGAGTTGGATCAGTTTCAAAAACAGGTTTTAGATGCACTTCGACAGCCGATGGAAGAGAGGGTAGTCCGCCTATCGAGAAAATCGGGAGTGTATGTTTTTCCCAGTAACTTTATGCTTGTAGGTTCATGTAATCCATGTCCGTGTGGAAATTATCCGGATTTGAATAAATGTACCTGTACCTCTGCACAGATTCAGCAATACTACAATCATTTCAGTCAGCCATTTCTGGATAGATTTGACCTGTCTATAGAAGTGTCAAAAGTACAGTATGAAGATTTAGAAGGTGGAAAAGAGGAAGAATCTTCAGCAACAATACGAAAAAGAGTATGCAAGGCAAGGGAAAGACAGTATAAGCGATATGGACATACAAAGACAAATGCTGAATTATCGTCTACAGAAGTGGAAGCATATTGTGAACTGGAGCAGAAGGAAAAACAATTTATGGGACAAATATTTGAGCAGATGGAATTAACGGCAAGAACGTACCATAAAGTATTAAAAGTAGCAAGGACGATAGCGGATTTAGCGGAGGAAGAAAAAATACAACTTTGTCATTTGCGTGAAGCGGTAGGATATAGAATGTTTGATAAAAGGAGATAAAATGCAGCAGGAAGAGAAATATGAATATTGGTTTGCCAATATAAAAGGCTTGACGGCGAGAAATAAAAGAGAGATAAGAGAAAAGATACAGTCTGCAGAAGAATTTTATTATATGGAAGAAAGTGAGCGGAAAAAGTATGTGGAGGAGGGGATTGATGAGTGTGTAAGAAAAAGTATAGATGAATGGAAAATAGAAAAGGAATATTCGGTATTAAAGGAGAAGAATGTGCAATTTCTTCCTTTTTTTCAAGAGAAATATCCATCTATGCTAAATGATTTGGAAAATCCGCCCTATGCCATTTATATGAAAGGTAAACCTATAAGAGAAGATACGTTAAAGGTAGCCATAGTAGGTGCAAGAAAATGCAGCCCTTACGGAGAGAGTATGGCGATTCGCTTTGCGGAAAAACTAGCTGAGAATAATATTGAGATAATAAGCGGTATGGCAAGAGGGGTAGATGGAGCAGGACAGAGAGGAGCGTTAAATGTGGGAGGATGTTCTTACGGTGTGCTTGGATCCGGTGTGGATATATGTTATCCGAGAGAACATATAGGATTATATGAGGACTTGCAGGAAAAGGGAGGAGTGATTTCAGAACAACCACTGGGAATGTCCCCGCTTTCGAGAAATTTTCCTGCGAGAAACAGAATTATCAGTGCCTTGGCGGATGTTGTTATTGTTATAGAGGCGAAAGAAAAGAGCGGGTCACTGATTACGGCAGATATTGCTCTGGATATGGGAAAAGATGTATATGCTCTTCCGGGACCTGTGAACAGTGAGTTGAGTAAGGGATGTAATATGCTTATCAGACAGGGAGCGGGGATACTTTTGTCCCCGCAGGATCTGTTGGATGAACTGCGGATTTCGACAAAGGAAGATGTGAAAAAGAAATTAAAAAGTAAAATAAGTCTTGAAACAGAGGAAAATATGGTGTATAGTTGCCTTGATTTGTATCCAAAGAATGTAAATCAGTTAATGATAGAAACAAAAATGGAGATTCCACAGTTGATAAATCAACTGGTATCTTTAGAAATGCAGGGATATATAAGAGAAATATCAAAAAATTATTATGTGAAAAACAATTAGACAGAAAAACTAATTGATTTTGGAGGAATATAATTATGGCACGAAATCTTGTGATTGTAGAATCACCGGCAAAAGTAAAGACGATAAAGAAATTTTTGGGAAGCAGTTATGTGGTAATGGCATCAAATGGTCATGTGAGGGACTTTCCGAAAAGTCAGTTCGGGATTGACGTGGAGAATGACTTTGAACCGAAATATATTACAATCAGAGGAAAAGGAGAGATTCTTGCCAGTTTACGAAAGGAAGTAAAAAAAGCAGATAAAGTATATCTTGCAACTGACCCTGACCGCGAAGGAGAGGCAATTGCATGGCATTTATATGTGGCTTTGAAATTGGAAGGAAAGAAAGTATATCGTATCAGTTTCAATGAAATTACAAAGAATGCAGTAAAATCAGCCATTAAAGAGGCGAGGGAAATCAATATGGACTTGGTTGATGCTCAGCAGGCAAGAAGGGCATTAGACAGAATTGTAGGTTACAGAATTAGTCCTCTTCTTTGGGCGAAAGTGAAGAGGGGATTGAGTGCAGGACGAGTACAGTCTGTGGCGCTTAGAATTATTGCGGACAGAGAAGAGGAAATTGATGCATTTATTCCGGAAGAGTATTGGACAATTGACACAGTGCTTAAAGTTGAGGGAGAAAAACGTCCTCTTATAGCAAAATTTTATGGAACAGATAAACAGAAGATAACAATTCGTTCTAAAGAAGAATTAGACAGTATTCTTGAACAGATAGAAAATGAAGAATATAAGGTGGCGGAAGTAAAGAAAAGCGAACGTTTGAAAAAAGCGCCGCTTCCATTTACGACAAGTACATTGCAGCAGGAAGCGTCAAAAGCATTGAATTTTGCTACACAGAAGACAATGAGAATTGCACAGCAGTTATATGAAGGGATTGATATAAAGGGGCAGGGAACTGTCGGTATTATCACATATCTTCGTACGGACTCAACAAGAGTTTCTGATGAAGCGGAGAGTAGTGTTCGAGCATATATACAAGATGTGTATGGTGAGAATTTTGTGTCTGAGGCAGAACCGAAGAAAGAAACAGGAAAGAAAATTCAGGATGCTCACGAGGCGATTCGTCCGACAGATGTGACAAGAACACCTGCATCACTGAAAGAATCTTTATCAAGAGAACAGTTCCGCCTGTATCAGTTGATTTGGAAGCGTTTTGTAGCAAGCAGAATGAAGCCTGCAAAATACGAAACGACTTCTGTAAAAATCGGGGCAGGGGAATATAGGTTTAATGTGTCTGCATCTAAAGTTGTTTTTGAAGGCTTCCGTTCTGTTTATATCGAATCAGATGAGGAAAAAACAGAAAATAACGTTCTTGTAAAAAGCATAACAACAGATACGAAACTGACAAAATCAGATATTGAAACAAAACAGCATTTTACACAACCACCGGCACATTATACGGAGGCATCACTTGTAAAAATTTTGGAAGAACTTGGAATTGGGCGTCCGAGTACTTATGCTCCGACGATTTCTACAATTATTGCGCGACGCTATGTATCAAAAGAGCAGAAAAACCTGTATTTAACGGAAATTGGTGAGGTTGTCAACAATATGATGAAAACATCTTTCCCAAGTATTGTGGATGTGAACTTTACTGCCAATATGGAAGGCCTTTTAGACAGAGTTGAGGAAGGGGTAGTAGAGTGGAAATCTGTTATTCGAAACTTTTATCCGGATTTAGAAGAGGCAGTTGAAAAAGCGGAAAAAGAATTGGAAAGTGTTAAGATAGAAGATGAAGTGACAGACGTTATCTGTGAAGAATGTGGAAGAAATATGGTTATCAAATATGGACCGCACGGACGATTTCTAGCCTGTCCGGGATTTCCTGAATGCAGAAATACGAAACCTTATTTAGAGAAAATAGGCGTATCTTGTCCAAAATGTGGAAAAGATATTGTACTTAGAAAAACAAAAAAAGGAAGAAAATATTATGGCTGTGAAGATAATCCGGAATGTGATTTTATGTCATGGCAGAAGCCTTCCAAAGAAAAATGTCCAAAATGTAATGGTTACATGGTGGAAAAAGGTAATAAATTACTATGTGGTGACAAGGAGTGCGGGTATATCACAGATAAAAAATAAATAACAAATAATTGAATATGAAAATTTCTTGAAAAAACTAGAATTGTATGATAATATGAAAAAGTAATAGAATGTTTTGAAGTTTATATGCGAAAACATATGAAACAGTTGATAATAGCAAAAAGATACGGAGGAAAGAAATATGAGTGTTCAATTATTAGACAAGACAAGAAAAATTAATAAACTGCTTCATAACAACGATTCCAGCAAAGTTGTATTTAATGATATTTGTGAAGTGTTGACAGAAATTTTGGATTCCACAGTGCTTGTAATCAGTAAAAAGGGAAAAGTGTTAGGTGTGAGTGAATGTGATAAGGTAGCACCTATCAATGAACTTGTACAGGAAGAAGTTGGAGCGTATATTGATTCACTTTTAAATGACAGATTATTAAACATTTTATCTACAAAAGAAAATGTAAATTTACAGACTTTAGGTTTCACTCCGGAAGTTGTACAGGGGTATCAGGCAATGATAACTCCGATTAACACGGCAGGAGAAAGACTTGGTACATTATTTATGTACAAGAAAGATGCCTTGTATGAAATTGATGATATTATTTTAAGTGAGTATGGAACTACAGTTGTAGGTCTTGAAATGCTTCGTTCTGTAAATGAAGAAAGTGCGGCTGAAACAAGAAAAGAACAGATTGTAAAATCGGCAATAAGCACGTTATCATTTTCAGAATTAGAAGCAATTGTTCATATTTTTGATGAACTGGAAGGAACAGAGGGAATTTTGGTAGCAAGTAAGATTGCAGACCGTGTAGGTATTACCAGAAGTGTAATTGTAAATGCCTTGAGAAAATTTGAAAGTGCCGGAGTAATTGAATCCCGTTCATCAGGCATGAAGGGAACTTACATCAAAGTTATTAACGATTATGTGTTTGAAGAATTAGACAGAATCAGAAAGAATAGAAGCAGATAGTGTAAGAGATGAGGGTATCAGGAAAATGACTGATACCCTTGTTTAATACATGGGAAGAAAGGAACAGTCACTATGGAAATATCAAAAGCAAAACTTAAAATGAAAAAGAGCCTTTTGGCAGAGGATCTTATGGATGACAAAACATATCATTGTGATGTTATGAGGTATGACAAAGAAGAAGAGAGCATATATTTGATTTTGAGAGATGAAAAACTTGTGGACATATCATTAGACGGTATTTATGAGTGTGTTATCTATCGTGGCAGTGTAGGAATTAAATGTGAAGGACGCATTGTAGAAAGATATGTGAATCAGGATGAAAGAATCATGCGTTTTCGAGTGGAAAAGGGATTTTATAAAATAAATATAAAGTATGTTGACAAAGAAGAAACAGAGTGATATTTTATTACTAGAGCGATTTAGCACTCGCTTTGATTGAGTGCTAATAACATGAAATCAGTATTCAAGGAGGAATTGACATGAAATTAGTACCATTAGGAGACAGAGTTGTATTAAAACAGTTAATAGCAGAGGAAACAACAAAATCAGGTATTGTTTTACCGGGACAGACAAAAGAAAAACCTCAGCAGGCAGAAGTTGTTGCAGTAGGACCTGGCGGAACTGTAGATGGCAAAGAAGTAGTTATGCAGGTTGCAGTAGGAGATAAAGTAATCTATTCTAAATATTCAGGAACAGAAGTAGAATTAGATGATGAAGAATATATCGTAGTAAGACAGAATGATATTTTAGCAGTGATTAAATAGTATTGAAGATTTCTTAGGAGGTTGATAGAAATGGCAAAGGAAATTAAATACGGAGCAGAAGCGAGAGCAGCATTAGAATCAGGAGTAAATCAGTTGGCAAATACAGTAAGAGTAACATTAGGACCGAAAGGAAGAAATGTTGTACTTGATAAGTCTTTCGGAGCACCATTAATTACAAATGACGGTGTGACAATTGCAAAAGAAATTGAATTGGAAGATGCTTTTGAGAATATGGGAGCACAGTTAATTAAAGAAGTTGCTGCGAAAACAAACGATGTAGCAGGTGACGGAACAACAACAGCTACAGTTCTTGCACAGGCAATGGTTCACGAAGGAATTAAAAACCTTGCTGCAGGAGCAAATCCAATCGTTCTTAGAAAAGGAATGAAAAAAGCGACAGAAGTTGCTGTAGAAGCAATCGCATCTATGAGCAGTAAAGTAGAGAGTAAAGACAGAATTGCAAATGTAGCATCAATCTCAGCAGGAGATACAGAAGTAGGTGCTATGGTAGCGGATGCAATGGAAAAAGTTTCAAATGACGGTGTTATTACAATCGAAGAATCAAAAACAATGAAAACAGAGTTAGACCTTGTAGAAGGTATGCAGTTTGACAGAGGCTACATTTCAGCATATATGGCAACAGATATGGAAAAAATGGAAGCAAACTTAGAAGACCCATATATCTTGATTACAGATAAGAAAATTTCTAACATTCAAGAACTTCTTCCATTATTAGAGCAGATTGTTCAGTCAGGAGCAAGACTTTTAATTGTTGCAGAAGATATTGAAGGAGAAGCGCTTACAACATTAATCGTAAATAAATTACGTGGAACATTTAATGTTGTAGCAGTGAAAGCACCGGGATATGGTGACAGAAGAAAAGCGATGTTAGAAGATCTTGCTGTTTTAACAGGTGGTCAGGTTATCTCTGAGGAACTCGGATTAGACTTAAAAGAAACAACTTTAGACCAGTTAGGACGTGCCAAATCCGTAAAAGTACAGAAAGAAAATACAGTGATCGTAGACGGATTGGGGGATAAAAATGCGATTGATGCCCGTGTAGCACAGATTAAAGCGCAGATTGAGGAAACAACGTCTGAATTTGATAAAGAAAAATTACAGGAAAGACTTGCAAAACTAGCAGGAGGAGTTGCGGTTATCCGTGTAGGTGCAGCGACAGAAACAGAGATGAAAGAAGCAAAACTTCGTATGGAAGATGCACTTTCAGCAGCCAGAGCAGCTGTGGAAGAAGGAATTGTAGCGGGAGGCGGTTCTGCGTACATTCATGCCTCTAAGAAAGTTGCGAAACTTGCAGAAACTCTTGAAGGTGATGAAAAAACAGGTGCGAATATTATTTTGAAAGCATTAGAAGCACCACTATTCCATATTTCTGCAAACGCAGGGTTGGAAGGCTCCGTAATTATTAACAAAGTAAAAGAAAGTCAGATCGGTATCGGATTTGATGCTTATAACGAAGAATATGTAGATATGGTTGAAGCGGGTATTCTTGATCCGGCAAAAGTTACAAGAAGTGCATTACAGAATGCGACAAGTGTAGCATCTACATTATTAACAACGGAATCTGTTGTTGCAAATATTAAAGAAGATGCTCCGGCAATGCCGGCAGGAGCAGGTGGAATGGGTATGATGTAATCGAATAAAGATACATTCCGGTATATAAGTCTACCTTAGATATTTTTATCTGAGGTAGACATTTTTTATTCATATGTGATACAATAATAAGAACATCAGAATATGGAGGAAAGATATGAATGATTTTTACACAGAACAGTTGGTAAAACGAAGAACAACAGGGAAAGTGATGTTTGCAAAAGCAGGATTGATTATTCTTACGTTGTTATCGCTCATACTTTTGCTGAAAACTCCGTTTGCATTTATTCTGACGGCGGCACTGATTGCAGCAGACATATTTTTATTTAGAAATATGGATTTGGAGTATGAATATTTATTCGTGAACGGAGAATTGGACGTAGATAAAATTATTGCTCGTTCAAAGAGAAAGAAAGTTTTTTCTACTAATTTGGAAGAATTGGAACTTCTTGCTCCAACAGGGTCAAGTGAACTTCGTCTTGTACAGGCAGAGAAGACATACAATTATAGCAGTATGGCAGAAGGAAGCAAGACGTATGAATTGATTGTTTCTCAAAAAGGACAAAAGATAAAAGTGATTTTTGAACCAAACGATACGATTTTAAATGGGTTTAAAACGCTCGCATCAAGAAAAGTCATTATTTAGTCTTGACAGAAGGGAAAGTTTTATGTAATATAACGTTACCTTATAAAAAAAGATATATAATAAGTAGTACTTATTAATATTTAAAACAGAAAGTAACAATGCAACAAGAAACGAAAGAGAGGAAGGAAAATCATGGGAAAAATTATTGGAGAAGGAATTACATTTGATGATGTGCTTTTAGTACCTGCATACTCAGAGGTTATTCCAAACCAAGTGGATTTGACAACTAATTTAACAAACAGCATTCAATTGAATATACCAATGATGAGTGCGGGAATGGACACGGTTACAGAACACCGCATGGCTATTGCAATGGCAAGACAGGGTGGAATTGGTATTATTCATAAGAATATGTCAATTGAAGCACAGGCAGATGAAGTGGATAAGGTAAAACGTTCGGAAAACGGTGTAATCACAGACCCATTCTATTTATCACCTGAACACACACTTGCGGATGCTAATGAATTAATGGCTAAATTCCGTATTTCAGGTGTGCCGATTACAGAAGGAAAAAAATTAGTTGGAATTATTACAAACCGTGATTTAAAATTTGAAGAAGATTTTACAAAGAAAATCAAAGAATCAATGACTTCAGAAGGGTTGATTACTGCACCGGAAGGAATCACTTTAGAAGAAGCAAAACAGATTTTAGCAAAAGCAAGAAAAGAAAAACTTCCAATTGTAGATAAAGATTTTAATTTAAAAGGATTAATCACAATCAAAGATATTGAAAAACAGATTAAATATCCATTATCAGCAAAAGATGCAAAAGGCCGTTTGTTATGTGGTGCTGCAGTAGGAATTACAGCAAACTGTCTGGAACGTGTAGATGCCCTTGTAAAAGCACAGGTAGACGTTGTTGTTATGGATTCTGCGCACGGGCATTCAGCAAACGTATTAAAAACAGTAAGAATGGTAAAAGAAAAATATCCTGAATTGCAGGTGATTGCAGGAAATGTGGCAACAGGAGAAGCGACAAGAGCCTTAATTGAAGCAGGAGTTGACGCTGTTAAAGTTGGTATCGGACCTGGATCTATCTGTACAACTCGTGTTGTTGCAGGTATCGGTGTACCACAGATTTCCGCAATTATGGATTGCTACGAAGTAGCAAAAGAATATAATATTCCAATTATTGCAGATGGTGGTATTAAATACTCAGGAGATATGACAAAAGCAATCGCAGCAGGTGCTAACGTATGTATGATGGGAAGTATTTTTGCAGGTTGTGATGAAAGCCCGGGAACATTTGAATTATTCCAGGGAAGAAAATATAAAGTATATCGTGGAATGGGTTCTATCTCGGCAATGGAAAACGGAAGTAAAGACCGTTACTTCCAAGCAGATGCGAAGAAATTAGTTCCGGAAGGTGTTGAAGGACGTGTAGCTTATAAAGGAACTGTAGAAGATACTGTATTTCAGTTAATGGGTGGACTTCGTGCAGGTATGGGATACTGTGGAGCACCTACAATCGAAACATTGAAAGAAACAGGAAAATTCGTTAAAATTTCAGCAGCATCTTTAAAAGAAAGTCATCCTCATGACATCCACATTACAAAAGAAGCGCCAAACTACAGTGTAGACGAATAAAAATAGCAGAAGGAATGGAGCGTATAAGATACGTTCCATTCTTTTGTGTTATGCGGAGAAAATATCAGAATAATCTTAAGAAATTTGTAAGTAAGTTTTTACGAAAAACGGATAAAAGTATGCTAGAATGACAATCAGTAAAAACAAATGGGGTTACAAAAGATGAAGAAGAAACGAATGACAAAACGGAGAAAGAAAAGAAGAGTACAGTTATATACCCGAGTGGGAATTGTGCTTATGTCTTTTATTCTTATAGCATTAAGTATGATGAAAATATTTCATTTTGGAGTATTCGGCAGCGAGGCAAAATATACGGAGGAAAACGGTGCGGAGATTGATAAAAGTAAGCCGGATATAGACGTACAGTTGATTACACCGAATCCGTATTCAAGACCTGAAACAAAGACAAAGAAAATAAAGGGGATTGTAATTCACTATACAGCCAATCCCGGTTCAACGGCAATGCAGAATAGAAACTATTTTGAAGGATTAAAAGATAGTCATCAGACGAAGGCAAGCAGTCATTTTGTTGTGGGAATAGAAGGGGAAATTGTACAGTGTGTGCCTACATGGGAGGAAGCGTATGCATCTAATACGCGCAATGAGGATACGATTTCTATTGAAACCTGTCATAAAAAATCTGATGGGAAATATACTCGGCAAACATATAAATCTATGGTACAATTAACTGCATGGTTATGTAAAAAATTTGACCTGACAGAAAAAGATGTAATACGTCACTATGATATTACAGGGAAGAATTGCCCTAAATATTTTGTAGAAGATGAAAAGGCGTGGGAGCGGTTTAAACAAGATGTTGGAAATGCACTGCGCTAATAAGTGGGTGGAGAGAAGGTAAATCAATGAAAACATATGATGTAATTGCAATGGGCGAGTTACTTGTTGATTTTACGATGAATGGGAAGAATGAAAGAGGAAATGCTATTTTTGAGGCTTGCCCCGGCGGAGCACCGTGTAATGTACTTGCAATGCTGAGTAAATTAGGGAGGAAAACTTCGTTTTTAGGTAAAGTAGGAAGGGATTCTTTCGGTGAACAGTTGAGGAATACATTGAGTGACTTAGGGATTGATACTTCTCATTTATATGAAGATACAACTGTGCATACGACACTTGCTTTTGTTCACACACTTCCGGATGGCGACAGGGAATTTTCTTTTTATAGAAATCCGGGTGCGGATATGATGCTGACGGAGGAAGAGGTTTTCGAAGAATATATTCGTCAGGCACAAGTGTTTCACTTTGGAACGCTTTCCATGACGCATGAGGGAGTTAGAAAGGCGACAAAAAAGGCGGTGGAACTGGCAAAGAAAAATGGGATTCTTATTACATTTGATCCTAATTTACGCCCGCCTTTATGGAAATCTTTGGAAGAGGCAAAAGAGCAGATGAAGTATGGTTTCTCAAAGTGTGATGTGCTGAAAATTTCTGATAATGAATTGCGGTTCATATCAGAAAAGGAGGATTATGATGAAGGAATCTGTATTTTGCAGGAAAAGTATGGAATACCGCTTATTTTTCTGACGCTGGGCAAAGATGGGAGTAGGGCATACTATAAGGGGCGGCGTGTTGAAGAAAAAGGATACAACGTTCGGGTGACAGATACAACCGGTGCGGGCGATACATTTTGTGGAAATATTATACATTATGTATTACAATATGGATTAGACACACTCACGGAGGAGAAACTTCGCGAGATACTTGTTTTTGCAAATAGTGCTGCGGCATTGGTTACAACAAAAAAAGGAGCAATCTGTTCCATGCCGGAACGGGAAGAAATACTATCATTAATAAAGAAAGAGAAAAGGATGTAGAAATGTTTAAGAAGTTTTTTCCAGATGATTATAAAGCGTCCACATACATTATTCCGTTTGAGGATTTGTATAAAGAAGGATACAGAGGACTTATATTTGATATAGATAATACGCTTGTGCCTCACGGAGCGCCGGCTGATGACAGGGCAAAAAAATTGTTTATCCGTCTGAAAGAAATTGGTTTTCAGTGCTGTCTTTTGTCAAATAATAAAGAAGGCAGGGTAAAGATGTTTAATGAAGAAATAGGTGTGAATTACATTTATGATGCCCATAAACCTTCTACAAAAAATTATAAAAAAGCAATGGAAATCATGGGGACAAATTTGCAAAGTACAATTTTTATCGGCGACCAACTTTTTACTGATGTGTATGGTGCGAAACGTACCGGAATTAGAAATATTTTAGTGAAACCGATTCATCCAAAAGAAGAAATACAGATTGTATTAAAGCGATATTTGGAAAAAATCGTACTGTATTTCTATAAGAAAGAGCGTAAAAAGCAAAAAAAGGTTGAAAAACTATAAAAACTATTATAAAATTATATGCAGTAAAAAGAAATGGAATATGTCTTAGACATACTATTAAGGAGGATTATAATGATTTCAGCAGGAGATTTTAGAAATGGTGTTACTCTTGAAATTGAAGGGAACATTTATCAGATTTTAGAATTTCAACACGTAAAACCTGGAAAAGGTGCAGCGTTCGTAAGAACAAAATTAAAAAATATTATTAGTGGAGGAATTGTTGAAAAAACATTCAGACCAACTGAAAAATTCCCTAAAGCACATATTGAAAGAAAAGATATGCAGTATTTATATACAGACGGTGAATTATATCACTTCATGGATGTAGAAACATATGATCAGATTGCGTTAAACGAAGAAACAATCGGTGATGCACTTAAATTTGTAAAAGAAAATGAAATGGTTAAAATCTGTTCACATAATGGAAACGTATTCGCAGTAGAACCACCATTATTTGTAGAACTTCAGATTACAGATACAGAACCTGGATTTAAAGGTGATACAGCACAGGGTGCTACAAAACCTGCTACAGTTGAAACAGGAGCTGTTGTATATGTACCATTATTTGTAGAACAGGGAGATGTTCTTAAAATTGATACACGTACAGGAGAATACTTATCAAGAGTATAATAATAAAAAACAGGAGGGATATGACTTTAATCATGTCCCTCCTGTTTTTATTTATTTAGTTTTTATCATTAAAGTTGTAAGAGCGAAGTTTATCGTCCACAAAAACAGCGGAAAAAGATTTTTTTGAATTGGAGTCTTCCCACATATATAATTTGTTTGTGAATCCGTCTTGCAATGTTTCGGATAAAAGTACTCCTTTTTCTCCGAGAAGTTCAACAATCTCATCGTAACTCATATCAAATTTTAATTCTTTTTTCATATGTTCTGAAAGAGAAACGGATACATTTGATTTCATTCCTGTTTGGGAAATACTGATAAGTTTTTCATCTTCAAAAGAAAGGAGAACAGTTCCTTCCCCATTTTTAGTTGTCCATTGATAACGCGTTGCGGAACGCTCATCAGAACTAACTTGTAAAAGTTTATTGCCTTCATTTCCGATAATATCTTTTATCTCGCTGTAAGTCATACCGGTTTCCAGTTGTTTCAGTGCGTTAGATGAAATTTTGTTTTTTCCGACCATTGTGCTACCTATATTTTCGTTCTGTGCATGAGATTGGTTGAAATGTTTGATAAAGAAGAAAGCGCAGATACCGATAAGAAGCAGTATAATAAGTAAAATAGCAATTAAAATTTTAGTTTTTCTTTGTTTTTTTGCCCGATACGATGAACTTCTGTTGGAACGTTTTGCTATTGTCTTTTGCTGTCCCAAGTTTCTTTTTATTTTACAATTGTAACAGTAAGCGTATTTATTGTAGATTGGATTGCCGTAAATATCCGTATCTACTTTTACATTTTTGATTTTCATTTCTGAACCGCAATGTGAACATCTCATTCGATTACCTCCCTTATTTATGTCGTACAGTATGTATTATAGCGAAGATGGAAAAAGAATGCGAGTAAAAAATTAAAGTATTGCAAAAAATCTCATCTTCCTCTATAATAAGACTACATAATATTCTATTTATTCAAATCCAAGATGCAATTCGCATCGCATTCGCCATAGTAAAATAATTAAAGATGGACTGCAAGGAGGAAAAGGGATGACATATTGTCAATTTATTGCAGCCGTAAAGGAAGAAGTGGAATGTAATGTAGACGGAAACGTGAAAATAGATGTTCACATTGCATTAAAAAATAACGATAAAGAAAGGAGAGGACTTGTTTTTCAGGAGGAAGGAATTAATATCTCACCTGCTATTTATTTGGAGGAGGCGTATAAAGAGTTTCAAGAAGGAAAAGATTTGCATAAGATTGTTCATGATATTTTAGAAGTGTATGAAAGTGCCAGATTTTCAAAAAGGTATGAAGTAGATAATCTGCGGGAGTTTGATAAAATAAGAAAGAATGTATTGTGCAAACTCATTAATAGGGAAAAGAACAAAGAATTTCTTAAAGATACTCCATATATTCCATTTTTTGATTTAGCGATAGTCTGCTATGTATTAATTGAATTAAGTGACCGTGGAATTGCTACAATGCCGGTGAAATTTACACAGTTGAAAATGTGGAAAATCGGGGAAATGGAATTGTTTCAGGTGGCGAGGGAAAATGTGCAAAAACAATTTCCGGCTGAATTACGCCGAATGAAAGACGTTATTGCCGAAATGCTCGGAATGGATTCGTTGGATACGGAGGATGACACTATGTACGTACTTAGTAATGAAATGAGAAATTTTGGAGCGGTTTGTATTGCGTATGATAATGTACCTGATTTGATCGGAGCGGAACTGAAAGAAAATTATTACATTATACCGAGTAGCGTTCATGAGGTAATAATTGTTCCTGAGAGTAAAGCACCCAAAAAGGCGGAAATAGAAGAGATGGTAATGGAGATAAATGAAACACAGGTAGAAGAAGAGGAGGTTTTGTCGAACCGGATTTATTTCTATAACATTAAAGAGAAGATGATGAGTTGATTCTTTACTTTTGAAATAAAATGTGTTAAACTGATAAAGCATTTGGGGATAAACCAAATGCGAATATACATCTATAGCTCAGGGGATAGAGCAATGCCCTCCGGAGGCATGAGCGGCGGTTCGAATCCGCCTAGATGTGTATCTGGAATAGATTATTTTTTCATAGTATTAAGTGCTCTAAAAGGATTTTTATGGTGAAACATAAAAATCCTTTTCATGTATATGAAAAAGACAAAACGTTGTTAATTTTTATGAAAATAAATGAAAGAATACTTGCTTTATTATGATATTCGGTATAAACTAAAGATAATTAATTAAACAGGAGGAGAGGGCATAACAACATGAGAAATGAAAAACTTGATGAAAGAATGCTGGAGTTGAAAGAGGATATTTTCACATCTATCCGTGAAAGTGTTGCGATTGAAAGTGTGAAAAGTGAGGCGAAGGAAAATGCACCTTACGGTGAAGGACCAAAGGCTGCACTGGATCACTTGCTTGCACTTGGAGAAAAGTTAGGATTCAAGACAGGTAACGTTGATAACAGAGTAGGTTGGATTGAATACGGCGAAGGTGAAGAAATGGTAGGTGTTTTAGGACACGTTGATATTGTACCTTTAGGAGAAGGCTGGGATTACGATCCACTTGGTTGTGAAGTACATGACGGTAAAATGTTTGGTCGTGGAGTGTTGGATGATAAAGGACCAACAATTGGAGCAATTTATGCAATGAAAGCCATTAGAGATTTGGGACTTCCGATTGATAGAAGAATCCGTGTAATGATTGGAACAGATGAAGAAAATGGTTCTTCATGTGTACAGCATTATATTAAAGTAGGAGGAGAAAAACCAACGATTGGATTTACTCCGGATGCAGAATATCCTGTAATTTTCTGTGAAAAAGGACAGATTTTCTGGGAAGTAACAAAACAGGTTGAAAATCCTTCAACAGTTAAAGTGCTTTCTATTAAAGGCGGTACAGCGAAAAACGTTGTTACACCAAAATGTACAATGGTGGTAGAAGGCGATTTTGATTTCCCAGCATCAGAAAATATTTCTGTTACAAAAGAAAACGGAAATACAGTAATCGTGTCTTCGGGAATGGGAGCACATGGAAGCCTTCCTCATTTAGGAAGAAATGCGGCAATTCAGCTATTTACTGCGCTGAAAGAAAATGGAATTGATTTAGGCGGAGATTTGCAGAGAATGATTGATTTTGTATTAGATAAAATCAACATGGAAACAAAAGGAGAAAGATTAGGTGTATATACTAATGATGAAGAAACAGGAGAAACTTCAGTATGTTTCGGTGTTGTAGATTGTACAGAGGATAAATTATTCTTTACATTAGATGTTCGTTATCCAAATCATGCAGATGATGCAAAAATGACAGAAACAATCAAAAATGCAGCAAAAGAATACGGTTTAGAGGCTGAAGTAGAACAGACAGGAAAAATGTTATATGTGTCTAAAGAATCTGAACTAGTACAGAAGTTAATGGGTGTATATCGTGAATATACAGGAAGTGAAGAAGAACCGATTGCAATCGGTGGTGGTACATATGCGAAAGCATTTGAAAACATGGTAGCATTTGGACCTATCTTCCCAGGAGATGATGATGTGATTCATCAGCCAAATGAATATGCAGATATTGATAAATTGATGAAATCATTCCAGATTGTTGCTACGGCAATGTATGAACTTGCTCAGAAATAATAAAATAAAACCCCTTGCACTTTTGGGTGTGCAAGGGGTTTTGCTTATTCTAAATTAATTTTTTTCTTCATTACATATAGTGTTGCAATGTATGAAACAATAGCCTGAATAATTACGATAATGCAACTGACTGTATAGGAGGTTATAAGTAAATGTGAAACATTTCCAATTTCTGAAAATTCAGAGGCTGGTCCAAAGATAAGAGGAAATGCTCCTGCTATAAACAATACGACAAGACTTAACACTCCCACTATGCTGGATATAGTGAAAAAAGTACGACAGCTGCCAGTATACGATGTTTGCTGAATAGTTGTCCAAGTGCAATACAGACATAATAGAATGGCAATGCAAAAAAGCAGGAGATTAATCCAACTAAGAAAGTTGAAGTAAAGAATAAAGTGGCAGGCATTTCCATAGCTTTTGACATTTCATTCATAATCATATCCGAATTTTTTGTTATCTCCGGTACAAGAACAATCATCAAAATGGACGCAGTGAGAACAAAATAACTTAAAACAATCCAAAATGTCCCACTGATTGTTTTTGCGAGTAAATGTTGTGAAGGTGTTACCGGCAATGTCAATGTTAAATATCCCTCATCAGTAAAAAGGTTTTTGTAAAAACGGTAGATAACTGCAAACAGAGTTATATAATTGATAAGTACGAGGAGAATAATATATGTTGTTACTCCAAGTCCGATAACATAGTTCGGAAGAGAGTTATATAATTCTGAAGTAATTACCAATCGTGCTACAAAAGCATAAACAAGCAGAAAAAGATTTGTTGGTATTAATATACGAGCAAGAGATTTTAAGTCATATTTAATTAGTTTTGTTAACATTTGAACACCTCCCTAAATAATGCATCTACAGACTGTTTCTTTTCCATTCGGATTTCATCTACTGTTGAATTAGTGATAATATGTCCGTTTTGAATAAAGATAACTCTGTCGAGAATATTTTCAATATCATGAATTAAGTGGGTAGACAATAAAATAGTAGCGTTCTCATTATAATTTGTAAGAATGGTATTTAAAATGTAATCTCTTGCAGCAGGGTCAACAGCGCCGATTGGCTCGTCTAAAATATATAAATCGGCATCTCTGCTCATAACAAGAATAAGTTGTACTTTTTCTTTTGTCCCTTTAGAAAGAGATTTGAGTCTTGCTTCAGGATTGATTTCCAAATGTTTTAACATACGGTACGCTCTTTCGGAGTCAAAGTTATCGTAGAAATCTGCAAAGTAGGAAATAATATCTTTAACTTTTCGGTGAGCGTTTAAATAAGTTCTCTCAGGAAGATAAGATACAATTCTCTTTGTTTCAATACCGAGAGGTTCACCGTTAATATAAATTTCTCCGGAAGTCAATGTAAGTAACCCGTTCAATAGTTTGATTAAAGTTGTTTTGCCGCTTCCGTTTGGTCCTAAAAGACCGATAATCTGCCCTTTTTCCAGTGTAAGATTTAGATTGTTTAATGCATAGAAATTACCGTATTTTTTGGTGAGTGAGCGACACTCTACTATAGGTTTCATTTAATTTTCCTCCTTCATAGTCTGTTCGATTAGTGTTAAAATTTCTTCTTTTGGAAAACCTAAATGTTTCATTTTCTCTAAAAATTCGCGAATATGCTCTTCTGCCATATCGGATTTTAATTTATTTAACATCTTTGTATCCTCCGTAATAAAACGTCCGCTTGTTCGTTGTGAATATACGAGTCCTTGCCTTTCCAATTCTGATAGTGCTTTTTGCATTGTGTTGGGATTTACAGCCGCTTCAAGCGCTAAATCACGTACAGAAGGTAGTTTATCACCTGCGTGGTAAGTGCCGGAAATAATATCGTGGGAAATTCTTTCCATGATTTGCAAATAGATAGGGCGGTCATTATCCAAGTCCCATGCCATAAAAGTATCATCTCCTTTATCTAAAATATTTTATTGTACTATATATCTAATACAATAATAAAACGTATATTATGATTAGTCAAGAAAAAACTCCCCGTGAGGAGTTTTCTCTTACTCGTTATATTGAAGGATGACATCTGTAATATTCGGACGGAAATGATTTGCCCGAAGCATTTCGATTTCATATCGGTAAGGAGCGTAGGATTTCTTTGCCTTTGTCGGAGAAGGAATATAAGGTGTTTCTAAAATTTTAGGAACATCTATAAAATCTTTGTGATGCACAATATAAGAAATTGCGTCAAAACCGATTTCGCCAAAACCTAAATTGGCATGGCGGTCTTTCTTTGCACCGAGAACATTTTTGCTATCGTTGATATGAAAGACGGAAATCTGGTCTTTGCCGATTAATTTATCAAATGTATCTATTACACCGTCAAAATCATTGACAATATCATAACCGCTGTCGTTTGTGTGACAGGTATCGAAACAGACACGGAGTTTATCATTATAGATGACTTTATCATAAATCTGTGCCAGTTCTTCAAACGTTCTTCCGATTTCCGTTCCTTTTCCTGCCATTGTTTCAAGGGCAATATTGCAGGAAGTATCTTTTGTTAAAACTTCATTAATTCCTTTGGCAATTTGCTCAATACCTGCGTCTGTTCCTGCACCTACATGAGCGCCGGGATGTAAAATTAAAGTTTGACTTTTACAGGCGGCGGCACGTTCCAGTTCTAAACGGAGAAATTCGACTGCCAGTTCAAATGTTTCCGGTTTGATTGTGTTTGCGAGATTGATGATGTAAGGTGCGTGTACAACAATTTCATTAATTCCGTGTTCCTTCATATATGCCCATGCGGGTTCGATATTTAATTCAGAAATCTCTTTTCGTTTTGTATTCTGTGGGGCACCTGTATAAAACATAAAAGTATTAGCGCCGTAGGAAACGGCTTCTTTAGCAGAACCAAGTAGCATTTCTTTGCCACTCATTCCTACATGAGAACCTATTTTTAACATAGTGTATCCTTTCTGACTGATTATTTGTAGGTGAATTTTTCCTTAGTTACTTTACAAATCGGACATTGATATGTATCGGGTAATTCTTCAAAAGGAGTCTTGCCGTCATAAATATATCCGCATACACTGCAAATCCAATGTTTGTCAGAAGAAACAGGTTCTTCAGCAATGTAAGTAGGAGCATTTTTTGGACTTTTTCCTTTAACAACTTGATGATAGTAGGCGTAAGTCATCGGAGGTTCGTTTTTGAGTGGATCTCCCTCAATAACTTCACCGAGGAAAACAGTATGAGTAGAAGTTTCCATTGTGTCTGTCACTTTACAGATAACATATCCGCAGCAGTCGTCTGGTATGGGAAGTTCTGATATTGTTTGGAATGGAATTTTGTCAAATTTATTTACATCTTTGCCGGAATGAAAACCAAATTGTCCGATTAAATCAGGAGAAGTATTCTCTGATAAAATGGAAACGGCAAACTGTCCGGATTTCCGAATACATTCATTTGTAAAGTTATCGTGATTTATACTGACGGCAATCGTAGCAGGTGAGGAAGTAATCTGCATAGCACTGTTTGCAATACAGCCTGTCGGTCTTTGCTCGTCTAAAGAAGATACAAGATAAACTCCGTATGAAAAGTTGCGAAATACATTTTTATTCATAATAGACCTCCTTGATAATAGTAATTGTTACTGATATTATAACATGGATGCAATGAAAAGGCAAGAAAGGTTTTCAAAATATATGGTTGTTGTTCATTACCTCATATGATAAAATATACAAAGTATAACAAATATTACTTATTATATGTGATAGAGGATATATATACAAGGAGGCACTATGAAGAAGATAGCAGATATTATCAGTGGAGAATTAGAGAAGGCTTTTGAAGAGTCCGGCTATGAAGCGAAATATGGAAAGGTAACTTTATCAAATCGTCCTGATTTATGTGAGTATCAGTGTAACGGTGCGATGGCTGCGGCGAAAGCATATAAGAAAGCGCCGATTATCATTGCGGGAAACGTTGTTGAGAAATTGCAGAACAGTGAGTCGATTTCTAACGTGGAAGCGGTTAATCCGGGATTTATCAATATTAAGTTAAGTGAAGAATTTGTTGCGGATTACCTGAATAAAATGAGTGAAGATGAACATTTGGGGTTGGAACAGAAAGCAGAGCCGAAAACAATTGTTATTGATTATGGCGGAGCGAACGTTGCAAAACCATTGCATGTGGGACATCTTCGTACGGCTATTATCGGCGAAAGTGTTAAACGTATTGCACGTTTTATGGGCGATAAAGTTATTGGAGATGTGCATTTAGGTGACTGGGGATACCAGATGGGATTGATTATTACGGAATTAAAGAAACGTAAGCCGGAACTTCCATATTTTGATGAGGAGTTTGCGGGAGAGTATCCTGAGGAGGCGCCGTTTACAATTGATGAGTTGGAAGAAATTTATCCGACAGCCAGTGCTTATGCAAAAGAGCATGACGATTATAAAGAAGAGGCGCTTCACGCAACGTATTTATTACAAAATGGGCATAAAGGATATACAGCAATCTGGAAACATATTATGCGTGTATCTGTTGCGGATTTGAAGAAAAATTATGCAAATCTGAATGTAGATTTTGACCTTTGGAAAGGAGAATCTGATGCACAGCCATATATTCCTGAGATGGTGGAATATTTGAAAAAAGAAGGGTATGCAAGATATGATGATGGTGCTTTGGTAATCGATGTTAAAGAAGAAACAGATACTAAGGAAATTCCGCCATGTATGATTTTGAAATCTGACGGGGCATCATTATATGGAACAACAGACCTTGCAACGTTAATTGAACGTGAGAAACTATATAATCCTGATGAAGTGATTTATGTTGTAGATAAACGTCAGGAATTACATTTTGTGCAGGTGTTCAGAAGTGCAAGAAAAGCACATATTGTAAAAGATGATACAAAACTTACATTTATCGGATTTGGAACGATGAATGGTAAAGATGGGAAACCGTTTAAAACAAGAGAAGGCGGTGTTATGCGTCTTGAAAATCTTATCGGTGACATTGAAGAGAGAATGTACGGAAAAATTATGGAGAACCGTGCTATTGAGGAAGAGGAAGCATGCAAAACGGCTAAGATTGTTGGTTTGTCTGCAATTAAGTATGGAGATTTATCAAATCAGGCATCAAAAGATTATGTGTTTGACATAGATAGATTTACTTCTTTTGAAGGAAATACGGGACCGTATATTTTGTATACAATTGTACGTATTAAGTCTATCCTTGCAAAATATACAGAAATGAAAGCAAGTCCGGTAAGGGCGGTTGTTAAAAAAGCGGTATCGGACAGTGAAAAAGCATTGATGCTTGAAATTACAAAATTCAATTCAGTGATTGAAAATGCCTATGAAGAAAAAGCACCGCATAAAATTTGTGCATATGTATATGAACTTGCAAATGCCTTTAATCGTTTCTATCACGAAACAAAAATTCTTGCCGAAGAAAATGAAGAAAGACAGATGAGTTTTATTTCTATGCTACTTTTAACAAAAGAAGTATTTGAAGCGTGCATCAATATGCTTGGATTTGAGGCTCCGGAAAGGATGTAAAGATGACAGAGAAATTGTTTTATGAAGATAGTCATTTAACAGAGTTTACGGCGACAGTAGAGTCCTGCGAACAGGAAGAAAAATATTACAAGGTAGTTCTTAACAGGACTGCCTTTTTTTCTGAGGGGGGAGGACAGAGTTCGGATACAGGAATTGTTGATGATGTCAGAGTGTTTGATGTACAGGAAAAAGACGGAATACTTTACCATATGACAGAGAAACCGCTAGAAGTGGGAAAGACGGTAACAGGGAAAATAGACTGGGATGAGAGATTTTCTAAAATGCAGCAGCATTCGGGAGAACATATTGTGTCCGGTCTTATTCACCAAAAATATGGCTATAATAATGTGGGGTTTCACTTGGGACAGGATGCGGTTACAATGGATTTTGACGGTGTTATTACAAAAGAACAGTTGAAAGAGATTGAACTTTTAGCCAATGAAGGTGTTGCAAAAAATTTGGACATTCAGGTGAACTATCCGACAGAGGAAGAATTGGAGAAGATTACATATCGCAGTAAGATAGAAATCGAGGGGCAAATTCGTATTGTTACAATCAAGGGATACGATGTATGTGCCTGCTGCGCGCCTCATGTAAAGAAGACAGGGGAAATCGGTCTGATAAAATTGACAAATGTACAAAACTATAAGGGCGGTGTAAGAATTACAATGCTTTGTGGGTTCAGGGCATTAGCGGATTACAACGAGAAAGAAACAAGTGTTAAAAAGGTTTCTGTATTAATGTCGGCGAGAGAAAATGAAATTACTGAGGCGGTGGAGCAGTTAAAAGAAGAAAAGGCACAGTTGAAAAACGAAATTGCTCTATTACAAGATAAGTTGTTGAGAAGCAAGGCGAGTCAGATTGGTGAGGGACAGGAAAGAATATGTCTGTTTGAATCAGAATTGGAAGGAAATGCTCCGCGGGAACTGGTTAATCTATTGTTGGAAAAAGATATAAAAGTTTGTGGTGTGTTTTTTGGAAGTGATAGTGAGGGGTATCGTTATGTAGTAGGGAGTCGAAGTGTTGATACCCGTCCGATAGCAAAAAGGTTGAACGAAAAATTTTCGGGAAGAGGCGGCGGGAAACCGGAAATGGTACAGGGGTCTTTAAAAGGAATGGAGAATGAAATTTATCAGTTTTTCATCTGTGATTTGTCAATGGAATAAGCAGGTGGAAAAGAAAGAGAGGAAAGAAATATGGAAAGAAAGAGAAAAATAGGAGTATTTGCCATAATTTCTCCATTTTTAGTATATTATGCAGTGTCGCTGGTAGTGGAAATTATTGCTTCGGTTATCATTATGATTCCGGAAGTGCAAAAAGGCGGAGTAATAAATGTCGATGAAACGGCAAATTATGTGATGAATATATTTATGTCACATTTGACTTTGATTACGTCAGCAGTGGCTTTTTTTGTTATTCCGTTCTTTTGGCTGATGTATAGAAAAGATGTCAATTATGAAAAAAGTCTTGGAGTTATAGAACGGGAAAAAGCGTCTGTCTGGAAATATGCGGTAATAATTGGTTTGGCAATTACTGCCTGTATCGGATTAAATAACCTTCTGGTTCTTGGAAATGTGGCAGCGTACAGTGGAACTTATGAGGAAACAACGGCGGCGTTATATAAAGAAAGTTTTATTGTGCAGGTTATTGGGCTTGGAATTATTGTTCCGATTGCGGAAGAATTTATGTTTAGGGGGGTTATTTATAAAAGATTGTCATTTATTACAAGAAGAGGTAAAGCAATGATGTTGAGTGCTTTAATGTTTGGGCTGTATCATGGAAATCTTGTTCAGGCAATCTACGGATTTATACTTGGTTATCTTGCGGTATATATTTATGAAAAGTATGGCAGTTTAAAAGCCTCTATTTTATTTCATGCAGTTATCAATCTGACAAGCGTGATTGGAACAGAGTTCGGTTTATATAATTGGATATTTGGAAATGTTCTGCGTGTTGGAATTGTTACGGTTATATGTGGGGCGGCAGCATCCAGTTTTTTTGTACTTATGCAGAAACAGTTTAAAAATGAAGCGAAAGCAGATGCCTAAAATGAAATGTTACAGAAATGTTAAAAAAGTATTGAAAAAACAAAACAGATGAAGTATACTTACTGTGTCAAGTTTAATAATAATGTAATAGGAAGGTTAAATCATGAGAAAATTTGCAAAAGTTTTAGGCGTATCTGTGTTGGCGGCTTCATTGGTAGTGACACCTATATTGGCTGCACCAAACGTAAGTGATTTAGAGAAGAATAGAAAACAAACTCAGAAAGAAGTTGATTCTCTTCAGTCAGAATTAACATCTTTAATGAATAAAATTAATAAAGTAGAAGAAGATTTAGTTACGAAAGGTAAAGAAGTAACAGATGCTACTGCAAAGTTAAAAGAAGCAGAGAAAAAAGAACAAGAACAGTATGAAAAAATGTTGTATCGTATTAAATATATGTACGAATCAGGCGAAACAAGTTTCATGGAAGGACTTCTGTCAGCGGATGGAATGGGAGAAGTGTTAAGTGAAGCAGAATATGTTGAAGATGTACATGAATACGACAGAAAAATGTTGACGGAGTATGAGAAAACAAAGAAACAGATTACAAAGTTAAAATCAGGTTTGGAAAAAGAACTTTCTGATATTGAAAAAATGCAGAAAGATTTTGAAAAAGACAAACAGAAGTTAGACGATACAATCAAAGAAAAGCAAGGTGAGATTGCAAATTTTGATACACAGATTGAGGCGGCAAGAGAAGAGGCGGCAAGAAGAGCGGCTGAAAGAGAAAGCCACAGAGGAAATTCAGGACATGGGAGTTCTTCGGATAATGGCGCTTCAGATATGAATGTTCCATCGGATTCAAGCAAAGCATCTATTATTGTAAGAACAGCATCCAGTTATTTGGGAACACCTTATGTATGGGGTGGAGAATCTAAATCAGGAATTGACTGTTCAGGGTTGACGATGAGAGCACATCAGGCAGCAGGTATTTATTTATCACATTCTTCAGGGGCACAGGGTGCCGGAGGAAAGAGAGTTGCGAATATGTCAAGTGCATTGCCTGGAGATCTTGTATGTTATAGCGGACATGTTGGAATTTATATTGGTGGCGGACAGATGATTCATGCACCGAAACCGGGAGATCATGTTAAAGTTGCAAAAGTATATGGCTCGCCGTGGTTTAGAAGATACTGGTAAAAGGAAAAGAGAGGGATTGCGTAAGCAGTTCCTCTTTTTGATATAGAAGAGCAGGAAAAATATGTTCATATAAATTTGTCAAAAAGTGTTGAAAGATGAAATGAAGTGTAGTATTTTTAAAATGTATGCACAAAGGTAAGGATTCATATTTGGGAGGAATATGATGAGAAAAATAAAAAAAATATTTGTAGCAACGGTTATTACAAGTTCTTTGATTACAGTTCCCGTATTGGCAACTCCGAATGTAAACCAGATTGAGCAGAACAAGGCGGAAACAGAAAAGAAATTGGAGGATGCCAATAGCAAACTGGTAACGCTTTTGACTGATTTTGAAGTATTAAAGGGGGATATTAGAAATCAGGAAGCGAAGATTGCGTTAGTTGATAAAGATTTACAGAAGGCAAAGAAAAAAGAAGAAAAACAGTATAAAGAGATGCTTGTTCGCATTAAATATATGTATGAAAACAGTGATGGCAGTGAATTGTCAGCATTGCTAGGTGCGGAAAGTTTTGGTGAAATGATAAATCAGGTTGAATACATGAAAAATATACATGAATACGACAGAAAAATGCTTGATGAATATAAAAAATCAAAAGAAAAGGTAGCAACTCTTAAACAGGACTTAGAATCAGGAAAAGCGGATATGGAGTTTATGGCAACTACATATGAACAACAGGAAAAAGAGTTAAAGACAACTATTGAAACGATGAAGACACAGGTTGCGGATTTTGACACGCAGTTGCTAAATGCTCAGAAACAGGCGGAGGAAGAGGCAAGACGTCTAGAGCAACAGACACAGCAGATGGAGGCGAATTTGTCTGATACAAAACCGCAAAATAAGCCTTCAAGACCACAGACAAACAGACCGTCTTCGAATAATGATAATAATGATAAAGAGGAAGAGGAGAAGCCGACTAAACCAAATCCGGAGAAACCGTCAAAACCAAATCCGGAGAAACCATCAAAACCGAATAAACCGTCAAAACCGGATTCAAATGACAAACCGGCAAATGTATCAAAAGGTGAGCAGATAGCGAATGAAGGATTAAAATATGTAGGAAACCCGTATGTGTGGGGTGGAAATGATTTGCACAACGGAATCGACTGTTCGGGGTTCACTTCAAAAATACATTCTATTTGCGGAGTGTATGGTGTACCAAGGAATTCTAAAGAACAAAGAACCGGAGGAAAGGCAGTAAACGGATTGTCCAATGCTCTGCCGGGAGATATTATCTGTTATGAAGGTCATGTGGCAATTTATATTGGAAAGGGTCGTATTGTACACGCTTCAAATCCAAGCCCATATCCAGAAGGGGGTATTAAGACGGGAACAGCAACATATAGAACTATTTTAGCAATCAGAAGATATTGGTAGACAGGCAATTATTTTGAAAAAATTGCTTGCACCTGTAAAATTGATATGATATACTGTGATAGTCGCAAAAAAACACGTATGTGGTGAGCCTTAACGGTGCCTAAACTGTTTATAGTCGGTCTTAAGGAGTAGAAGCATACGGAAGTAAAAACCAATGGAGGAAAAAACATGAGTGTTATTTCAATGAAACAATTATTAGAAGCAGGTGTTCACTTTGGACATCAGACAAGAAGATGGAATCCTAAAATGGCTGAGTACATCTACACAGAAAGAAACGGAATCTACATCATCGACTTACAGAAATCTGTAGGAAAAGTAGACGAAGCGTACAAAGCAATTTCTGACATCGCAGCAGAAGGTGGAACAATTCTTTTTGTAGGAACTAAAAAACAGGCTCAGGATGCTATCAAAACTGAAGCAGAACGTTGTGGAATGTTCTACGTAAACGAAAGATGGTTAGGTGGAATGCTTACAAACTTCAAAACAATCCAGAGCAGAATCGCCCGCTTAAAAGATATCGAAAGAATGTCTGAAGATGGAACATTCGACGTATTACCTAAGAAAGAAGTTATCGAAATCAAAAAAGAATGGGATAAACTTGAAAAGAACTTAGGCGGAATTAAAGACATGAAGAAAGCACCGGATGCAATCTTCGTAGTTGACCCTAAAAAAGAAAGAATCTGTGTTCAGGAAGCACACACACTTGGTATTCCGTTAATCGGTATCGCTGATACAAACTGTGACCCAGAAGAATTAGATTATGTAATTCCTGGTAACGATGATGCTATCAGAGCCGTTAAATTAATCGTAGCAAAAATGGCAGATGCTGTTATTGAAGCAAATCAGGGAACAACAGGTGTTGAAGAAGTATACGAAGAAGTTGCAGAAGAAGTAGAAGCAGCTGAAGAAGCGTAAGAATTTAAACATAAATGCTTCAGCCTAACGAAAGGTTGAAGCATTTTTTAAAGAAACAAATAATATTCAGATGGAGGAAATTATCATGGCAATTACAGCAGGTATGGTAAAAGAATTAAGAGAAATGACAGGTGCAGGTATGATGGACTGCAAAAAAGCTCTTAATGAAACAAACGGTAACATGGATGAAGCAATTGAATTCTTAAGAAAAAATGGTCAGGCTAAGGCAGACAAAAAAGCAGGAAGAATTGCAGCAGAAGGTATCGTAAAAGCTATCGTAAAAGATGATAAAGTAGCAGCAATCGTTGAAGTAAACTCTGAAACAGACTTCGTTGCTAAAAACGCAGACTTCCAGTCATATGTAGAAGAAGTTGCAAATCAGGCATTAAATACAAATGCAGCAGACATGGACGCTTTCTTAGCAGAAGCATGGGTAGCAGATAACTCAAAAACTGTAAAAGAAGTTTTAACAGAAAAAATCTCTGTAATCGGAGAAAACTTAAACATCAGAAGATTTGAAAAAGTTGAAACAGAAGGTTGTGTAGTATCTTACATCCACGGTGGCGGAAGAATCGGTGTTTTAATCGAAGCAGAAACAGACGTTATCAACGATGAAATCAAAGGATGCTTAAGAAACGTAGCAATGCAGGTTGCAGCAATGTCACCAAAATATGTTTCTCGTGATGAAGTATCAGCAGATTACTTAGAACACGAAAAAGAAATCTTATTAGCACAGGCAAAAACAGAAAATCCTGAAAAACCTGATAATATTATTGAAAAAATGATCATTGGTCGTTTAAACAAAGAATTAAAAGAAATCTGTTTATTAGATCAGGTATATGTACAGGATAGCGACTACACAGTTTCTAAATATGTAGAAAAAGTTGCTAAAGAAAATGGCGCTAATGTAACAGTTAAGAAATTCGTTCGTTTTGAAACAGGTGAAGGTCTTGAGAAAAAGAGCGAAGACTTTGCTGCTGAGGTAGCTGCACAGATCGAAGGAAAATAATTTATCAATTATAGGATTGATAAATGCTAATAAAATAGCGATTTAAGTATTAAAGGCATATTGCGAGAGCAATATGCCTTTAATACTTATTGGAGTGAAGAAAAAATGTTAAATATCTTCAAGTAAAAATAGGAGGATTAGAATATGTTTCAATATAGGAATTTGTGTGAAAACGAAATAGATCTCGACTTATTTAAGGGATTTATTCGACACCAGGTTGTCACAAAATGTTGGCGTAAAGAAAAGGGAAAATGGATTGTTAAAGATGATCCGTTTATTGATGATTGGACGGAGGAAGAGTACGAAGAACTAGTATTGTTTCTCAAAAATACAGTTCGCTTAGGTGGTTTGGTATATGCGGTATTCTATAATAGTCAGTTGAAGGGATTTGTTTCTGTAGAACGTACAGTGTTTGGTGGTTTTCATAAATATCTTGATTTATCGAATATTTATGTTTCGGAAGATATGAGAAATCAGGGAATCGGTAAAATACTTTTTGACAAAGCTAAAAAATGGGCGAAGAAACAGGGGGCGAATAAGTTATATATTTCAGCGCATTCGGCGGTAGAAAGTCAGGCGTTTTATAAAAAAATGGGATGTGTTGAGGCGGAAAAATATGATCAGAAGCATACTGAAAAAGAACCGTATGATTGTCAATTAGAATGTGAACTATAAAATAAGGTGCTTTTCTGCAAATGGAGGACAAGCCGAGTCTATATTATCATCTGATAAAAATAATGAGAGATGGGAGTTACAGTTTGAATAAAAAGTGTTATACTGAAAAAATAAATTATCAGTGTTTCGGATATAGGGGAGGTGAGTAAAATGAGAAAGGTAAGTTTGTTTATTGCTATGAGTCTGGATGGGTATATTGCGGATGGTAAAGGAAATGTAAACTGGTTGGAAGGGCATAGCGAAAATGAAGAGAATAAGGATGTATATTCGGAATTTGCAAAAGATATTGATACGATATTGATGGGATGGAACACCTATTATCAAATAGTTACGGAACTTTCGCCGAATGAATGGATATATGGGGAGTTCACAACTTATGTAATTACACATAATAAACATACGTCATCTGAACATATTCGATTTACGAATGAAAATCCTGTTAGTTTGGTAGAAAGATTAAAACAGGAAAAAGGAAAAAATATTTGGATTTGTGGCGGAGCCAATCTTGTTCAGCAGTTAATCAATCGGGATTTGATTGATTATTATTACATTACTTTAATTCCTACGCTATTAGGAAATGGGATTCGACTTTTTGACAACGGAGAGAATGAAATAAAATTGAGATTGATTGGTACGCAAAATTATAATGGTATGGTAGATTTGATTTATGATCGAAGAGATGAATAAGTAATGTGTTGTTGAGGAGGAATACAATGAAGTTTGATGCATTGAAAATAACAGATAAAACAGGGCGGGAAGTGATTTTCAGAAGTGCAGAGAAAAAAGATGCGAAATCTTTGCTGAAATATTTGAAGGTAACAGCAGCAGAAACACCATATTTAATTAGAGAACCGGAGGAAATTACGTTGTCTATTAAAGAGGAAGAAGAATTTATTCAGCGGATAGAAGATTCTGAAAGGGAACTAATGCTTGTTGCAACAGTTGACGGAAAGCATATCGGTAATTGTTCTCTTATGAGTATGGGCAGTTTTAAGAGATATAGACACAGATGCGATGTGGCAATAGCGTTATATCAGGAATATTGTGGAAGAGGCATTGGAAAGATGATGCTTGAAGCAGTTTTAAAGGTTGCAAAAGAACTTGGATATGAACAGGCTGAATTAGAAGTGGTGGCAGATAATAAAACTGCGATAGTTATGTATGAGAAACTTGGGTTTGAGCAATATGGAGTTTTTCCTCATAATGTGAAATATAGTGGCGGAAAATATGCGGATGCGTGTTGAATGATGAAGAGGTTATAATATAAGAGGTTGGCAGGAGGGAACTGAAATGAGTGAAGTTAGACAGAATTATTATGGTAGTCTTTGCACGGAAATGTACGAGATTTTACATGAGAAAGCGCCACAGGATGAATTAGAATTTTATCTTTCTTATGCGAACAAGGGAGATAAGATTTTAGAAGCATTATGCGGAAGTGGACGTTTTCTTGTTCCTTTTATGGAAAGGGGATTAAATATTAAAGGCATTGACTTGTCTGGCGAAATGCTGGAGAAGTTAAAAGAGAAAAGGGAAGATGCCAAAGTTGTTCAGGGAGATATTATAGAATATGTTTTTGAAGAAAAATTTGATTATATATTTATTTCTTCAAGTTCAGTTTCGTTGTTTACAGATATAGAATTATGTAAGAAAATTTTAGGGAGAATAAAGGAAATATTGTCCCCGAAGGGTAAATTTGTGTTTTCGGTTGAAACAATAGCTGACAGATGTTCGGATGACGATGATTATAAAGAAACTGTTTCAGTCAAAACAAAAGAAGGCTTAGAATTGATATTAAAAAGTAAAAAATATTATGATGAACAAAAACAAACACAATTTATGCCGGGGATATATGAACTTTATCGGGAAGGTGAATTGCTTCAAAGAGAAAAAATGGATTTTCAAACACATTTATATAAATTTGGAGAAATGGAGAGATATTTAGAGGAAGTAGGTTTTGTAAATGTGAAAACGTATTCAACATTCTCTAAAAACAATGAAGTCGATTATAACAGTGAAATGTTCCTGTTTGAATGTAGTGTTAGTTGATGTGACTGAGAGTGTAGAAAATAGTAGGAGGGAATATAAATGAATATACGACTTGCAGAAGAAAAAGATTACTTACAGGTAGAAGAGTTAATGAAACAGGTACACGATATGCATGTGGAATTGTGTCCTAATATATACAAACCGGAGAAAGTTGTTTGAACAAAAGAGGAATTTATGACACTGGTGGAAAAAGAAGAGGTTCTTGTTGCGGAGGAAGATGATAAGGTTGTCGGGGTGTTGTCGTACATATTCCGTATGATTTCAGGAAAAGTTGTAGTGGATAGAAAAGTAATGTTTATTGAAAGTCTGGCTGTAGATGAGAAGTATAGAAACAGGGGAATTGGAAGAGGACTGCTTGACCGTGCAAAAGAAATTTGTAAAGCAAAAGGGTGTGATTCTTTGGAGTTGCAGGTGAATGCGAAAAATATTAGGGCGTGGGAGATATATAAAAAATATGGTTTTAAAGAAAAAAGTATTAATATGGAACTAACATAAAAATTAGGCGGTAAATCAAGAAAAGGTTTACTGCTTATTTTCTTGTGGGAAATAATTGCAAGAAGTATGGTAATATGATACAATATTTAAGATTACGGTTGGAGGAAAAGCCGAGACCACTGAAAAGAACATTTGAATAAGCGTGTTTTTCAGTAGTTTCGGAAACCAACTGAATGATATGAAAAAGGAGAACACTATGTTTAAGAAATTTGAAATGGAATTAGCCGGAAGAACACTTCGTGTTGATATCGGCAGAGTAGCCGCACAGGCGAACGGTGCAGCGCTTATGCACTACGGAGAAACTGTTGTATTATCAACTGCAACAGCGTCAGAAAAACCGAGAGAGGGAATCGATTTCTTCCCACTTAGCGTAGAATATGAAGAAAAATTATATGCAGTAGGAAAAATTCCGGGAGGATTTAATAAAAGAGAAGGAAAGGCATCAGAAAATGCAATCTTAACTTCACGAGTAATTGACAGACCGATGCGTCCTCTTTTCCCGAAAGACTATAGAAATGATGTGACATTGAACAACTTAGTTATGTCGGTAGATCCTGATTGCAGCCCTGAATTAACTGCAATGTTAGGTTCTGCTATTGCTACGGCAATTTCTGATATTCCTTTTGATGGACCGACTTCAACAACACAGGTTGGATTGATTGATGGAGAATTTGTATTTAATCCAAATGCAGCACAGAGAGCAGTTTCTGATCTACAGTTGACTGTTGCATCTACAAGGGATAAAGTTATCATGATTGAAGCAGGGGCAAATGAAGTGCCTGAAGATAAAATGATTGAAGCGATTTTTGCAGCACATGAAGTAAACCAGCAAGTAATTGAGTTTATTGATACAATTGTTGCAGAGTGCGGAAAACCAAAACATGAATATACAAGTTGTGCAGTACCTGAAGAATTATTTGAGGCAATGAAAGAAATCGTAACACCGGAAGAAATGGAAGTTGCGGTATTTACAGATGAAAAGCAGGTTAGAGAAGAAAATCTTCGTGTTATCAGAGAAAAATTAGAAGAAGCATTTGCAGATAATGAAGAATGGTTAGAAATTTTAGGAGAAGCGTTATATCAGTATCAGAAAAAGACGGTTCGTAAAATGATTTTAAAAGATCACAAACGTCCGGATGGCAGAGCAATTGATCAGATCAGACCACTTGCGGCAGAAATTGATTTAATTCCGAGAGTACACGGTTCGGCAATGTTTACACGTGGACAGACACAGATTTGCACAGTTACGACATTAGCGCCATTATCTGAAGCACAGAGAATTGATGGTTTAGATGAGGCAGAAACATCTAAGAGATATATGCATCACTATAACTTCCCTTCATATTCTGTAGGGGAAACAAAACCTTCAAGAGGACCGGGACGTCGTGAAATCGGACACGGTGCATTGGCGGAGAGAGCACTTGTACCTGTACTTCCTACAGAAGAAGAATTTCCATATGCAATCCGTACTGTATCTGAAACATTTGAATCAAACGGTTCTACATCTCAGGCAAGTATTTGTGCATCAAGTATGTCACTTATGGCAGCCGGTGTGCCTATTAAATCGGCAGTTGCAGGTATTTCAGCAGGGCTTGTTACAGGGGATACGGATGATGATTATTTAGTATTAACAGATATTCAGGGACTTGAAGACTTCTTTGGAGATATGGACTTTAAAGTTGCCGGAACACATAAAGGTATCACTGCAATTCAGATGGATATTAAAATTCACGGATTGACAAGACCGATTATTGAAGAAGCAATTGCACGTACAAAACAGGCAAGAACATATATTTTAGATGAAGTTATGCATAATGCAATTGCAGAACCGAGAGAAGAAGTCGGACCATATGCACCGAAAATTCGTCAGATGCAGATCGATCCTGCTAAAATTGGCGATGTTGTAGGACAGCGTGGAAAAACAATTAATGCTATTATTGAGCAGACAGGTGTTAAAATTGACATTACTGATGAAGGTTCAGTATCTGTTTGTGGTGTTGATGCAAAGGCAATGGAAGAGGCAATGAAGATGATTGCCATTATTGTAACTGATTTTGAAGCCGGACAGGTATTGGAAGGAAAAGTAATCAGCATTAAAGAATTTGGTGCATTTCTTGAGTTTGCACCGGGTAAAGAAGGAATGGTTCACATTTCTAAAATTTCAAAAGAAAGAATCAACCATGTAGAAGATGTTCTTACATTGGGAGATAGAGTAAAAGTGGTTTGTCTTGGAAAAGATAAAATGGGAAGAATTAGTTTCAGCATGAAAGATGTTGTAGAAGAATAAGATGAAAAATAAAAGTGTTGAGAATGACTGAAAAGTTGTTTTCAGCACTTTTTTTGATTGTATAGAAAATTCTTGTAACTTTTGTTCTAAAAAGAAAAAGCATTCATATACTGTCTAAAGAGGTGGACAAGATGAAAGAACAGAAAAAACAAATTTTACAGGTATTGGGAAAAAGAATACAGCAGGATGTGGAGAAAGAACAGTTCGATTTTTCCTGCTTACAGGAAATACGCTTGCGGACAGGAAAACCACTTACTGTTTTGTACAGAGGAAAAGAGAAACTTTTGACAAAAGTAGAACAGGAGGATATAAGAGAAACGCTAGAGTACATAAGCAATTATTCTTTATACGCATATGAAAATGAAATGCGTCAGGGATTTATTACGATTGAAGGAGGACACAGAGTAGGTATGGCTGGGAAAGTGGTGATGGAAGAGGGGAAAATAAAAAATTTAAAATATATTTCTTCGATTAATGTAAGGGTGGCTCATGAGGTGAAGGGGTGTGCGGACAGATTGTTTCCCTATATTACAAAGGAAAGACAAATTTGTCATACATTAATTATATCTCCGCCTCGATGTGGGAAGACAACACTTTTGCGGGACATGATAAGGCAAATATCAGATGGAAACAGGTGGGTAAAAGGGGTTCCTGTAGGGGTTGTAGATGAAAGATCTGAGTTAGGAGCGTGCTATATGGGAAGGGCACAGAATGATTTGGGGATACGGACGGATATTTTAGACTGTTGTCCAAAAGCAGACGGAATGTTAATGCTCATTCGCTCCATGGCACCGCAAGTAATTGCTGTAGATGAAATTGGGGCAAGAGAAGAAATATGTGCGATTGAATATGCGCTTCACTGCGGCTGTAAAATGCTGGCAACTGCTCATGGCGTTTCGATGGAGGAAATGAAGAAGAAACCCTTTTTTGAGCAGATGATACGGGAAAAGAGGTTTGAGAGATATGTTGTTTTAGGAAATGAACATCATATGGGAGAAATCCTAGGGATTTATGATGAAAACGGAAATCGTATCTTTGAAAATGTAACCATTTGAAAGGCGGAAAAAAGGTGCAGAAACTAATCGGATGTATATTGATTATATTTGCAAGTTCAGGAATTGGGTGGATGAAAGGAATGGAATTAAAGAAACATTTGTCAGAGGTGGAGAAGGTACGGCAAATGTTTCTTATGTTAAGAAGTGAAATAAAACACATAAAATCCCCTCTTCCTGAAGCGTTTCGTCATATCGGAAAAAGAATGGGTGGTGTTTATGAAAAATGGCTTATAGATTTATCAGAAGAAATGACCCGAAAGTCAGGTGTGACTTTTATGGAATTATGGTCGAAGTCGATTGAATATTACTGGAAAGGGCAAAATCTAAAACAGGATGATATTGAGAAATTAAAAGCAGCAGGGGAGAATATGGGGTATCTGGATGAGGAAATGCAGATAGGAACAATTGATTTATATGTGGAACAGTTGGAGAGGGAGATACAGCGTCTGCAAAAAGAATTTACCGCAGAAAAAAGATTGTGTCATTGTCTGGGTGTTTTGGGAGGGATTTTTTTGGCGGTTATTCTTATATAGAGGGAGGGAAAGATGAACGTAAATCTAATTTTTAAAATAGCGGCGGTAGGCATACTCGTTTCCGTATTAAGTCAGGTGTTAAAGCATAGCGGGAGAGAAGAACAGGCATTTTTAACCAGTTTTGCGGGATTACTACTTGTACTGTTTTGGATTCTGCCATATATTTATGAACTATTTGAGTCGATTAAACGGTTGTTTTCTTTGTGAGAGGTAAAATATGGGAATTATACAGATAGGGGCAATAGGCGTTTTGGGAGCAATTTTAGCAATTCAGTTTAAAAGCGGAAAATCTGAGTATGGGATTTATATCAGTATTGCCCTAAGTCTTCTTATCTTTTTCAGTATTGTGGGGCGTTTGGAAACGATTGTGCAGATTATAAGGGGGATTGGAGAGAAAATACAAATAAAAAGCACATATATTATAGCGCTGTTGAAAATGTTGGGAGTGACCTATGTGGCAGAGTTTTCTTCTGCAATATGTAAAGATGCGGGGTATCAGACGATTGCACAGCAGATAGAGATTTTTAGTAAATTGACGATTTTAGCGTTGAGTATGCCGATTTTACTTGCATTGTTGGAAACAATACAGGCTTTTTTGGGGTAGAAACAGATGAAAAAAATAGTTTTTAGTGTACTTATATTTTTTCTTTTCTTTTGTATATCGACAGAGGCATCAGAAATAATCGATACCGAACCGGAACAAAACGAGGTGGAAGACACAATGTTTAAACTGTTTGATTTCGGGGAGGTCAATCAGGTTTTGAAAGATATTTTACCGGAAGAAAAAATGGATTTCGGAGAAACTGTGCGTGCGGTTATAAAAGGAGAGGTGAAATTTTCTGTAGAATTATTGGAGAAACTTGTGTCGGAGCAATTGTTTTATGAGTTTCGGCAAAATAAAAAGACGGTTATACATATTTTAATAATTGCAATCATTGCAGCAGTTTTTACAAACTTTTCAAATGTGTTTCAAAACAAACAGATTGGAGAAATTAGTTTTTATGTGTTATATCTCCTGTTGATTACCATTTGTCTGAGTACTTTTCAAATTCTTATTGACGGGGCGGGAGGACACTTGGAAAAATTAACGGCGTTTATGCGAGTTCTGGGGCCATTATATTTTTTGGCGGTTGCTATTTCAACGGGGAGTGGAACATCCATTATTTTTTATAATTTGCTTTTGTTTCTGATTTATATTGTAGAATTGCTTATTTTGAATTTTTTACTCCCCCTTCTGCATATTTATATGGTAATCAGAGTGTTGAATAATCTTTCGGCAGAAGAATATTTATCCAAGTTTGCTGAACTAATTGAATTTATCGTAACATGGACATTGAAAACATTGCTTGCGGCAATTATCGGGTTAAATGTGATACAGGGGTTAATCAGTCCGGCTATAGATTCTTTAAAACGGGGAGTGCTGACAAAAGGTGTAGAGGCTATTCCGGCGATTGGGGACGCTCTTGGAGGAACTGCGGAGATTGTTTTGGGAACGGCGGTTTTAGTAAAAAACGGTATCGGGGTAACAGGGGCGATTATTTGTATTGCCATTTGTGTTATTCCGATTTTACAGATGTTCGTTATGGCGTTTTTGTATAAACTGACTTCCGCATTTATTCAGCCTGTTTCGGATAAAAGGATTGTAGGATGTGTTTCGGGAATGGGAGAAGGATGTCAGATTCTTTTACGGGTTATTTTTACAACAGGAATGCTTTTTCTCTTGACAATCGCCATTGTCACGGCAACGACAACATAAGGAGGAGTGAAATGTTTGTTTTTTTATATGAATGGATTAGAAATGTTGCATTTTACATAGTGATTATTACGGCGATCATCCAAATTCTTCCAAATGATACTTATAAGAAATATATTCATTTTTTTACCGGATTGGTTTTGATTTTGCTTTTGATGACCCCCCTATTAAAAATACTGGGAATGGATAATTTGTCATCTCCTTTACGACAGGAGAGATTTGAGCAAAAACTAGAGGAGATAGAAAAAGAAACGCAATATTTACAGGAAGTGCAGTTTGAAGACTATTTGCACGAGAAAAACATAGAAGTGGAGGAAGTAGAGATTGGGGTTGAAAGTAAATGAAATTTTATCTAAGAAACGACAGTGGCTTATCGTACTTCTTGTAGGTGTATTACTTATGGTTATCTCAATTCCTTCAGAAAAAAAAGAAGATAGAGAAGAACCCATACAAAAAGTGACAGAAAAAAACGATAGTTCATCCTATACGGCAAAAATGGAGAGAAAATTGGAAAAGGTGCTAGGGCAGGTGGCAGGAGTAGGAGAAACAAAGGTGATGATTACGTTAAAGTCTACTGCTGAAAAAGTGATTGAAAAAGATGGGGAAAATACGAATCAATCTGTAGAGGAGGAAGATGCACATGGAGGAAAGAGAACAACGGAAGATAATAATAAAAAGGAAACAACAATTTATGAGGGGAGGAGTGAGGAACAGAAACCATATGTAAAAAAAGAGATGACACCGGAGATAGAAGGGGTTATCGTAATCGCCGAAGGAGGCGGAAATCCTACAACTGTTCAAAACATTACAGAGGCGGTTTTGGCATTATTTGATGTAGACACGCATAAAATTAAGATAATGAAAATGAATTAAAGAAAATAGGAGGATTATTTTGAAACGTCTATTTAAGAAAAACCAAATGATTATTACAACACTTGCAATTATGATTGCAATAGCAGGGTATCTCAATTATTCGGGAAAGATTTTCGGTGAAAAGCCTGCACAGGAAACGAACGGGGAACTTGCGAGCAAAGATTTATTGGATATTTCAGAGGAAACAACGGGAGATATTGAAAGTCATGACGGAGAAGTTGCAGACGGAAGTGTAGAAGGAACGCCGGGGGAAGCGGTTTTGACAAATGGAGTTGTAGCGGAGGCGAAGGTAACAAGGGAACAGGTAAGAGCAAAAAACAAAGAAACATTACAGGGGATTATTGATAATAAAAATATCAGTGAAGCGCAGAAAAAAGATGCCATTGCTCAAATGGTAGAGATGACGGAACTTGCGGAAAAAGAAGTGGCTGTGGAAACTTTGATGGCGTCCAAAGGATTTAAGAATGCAGTGGTAAGTTTGACGAAAGAATCAGCAGATATTGTTGTAGGAAAATCGGAACTGACAGATGCCAACAGGGCTCAAATAGAAGATATAGTGACAAGAAAAACGGATATTGCTCCCGCAAATATTGTTATTACACCAATTAACGAGAAAAAATAGTTTCTCCTTGAAAAAAAGAACAAAAGAGGGTATCATAAAGACTGCGATTGTGAAAAGAGGAGAATACAAATGTCAAATAGAATAAATGAAATAAAAAAACGAAGAACATTTGCGATTATTTCGCATCCCGATGCGGGAAAAACAACATTGACGGAGAAATTTTTGTTGTATGGAGGAGCGATTAATCAGGCAGGTTCAGTAAAAGGAAAAGCAACAGCAAAACACGCTGTATCCGACTGGATGGAGATTGAGAAAGAAAGAGGTATTTCTGTAACTTCATCGGTACTTCAGTTTAATTATGACGGATACTGCATCAATATTTTGGATACTCCGGGGCATCAGGATTTCTCGGAAGATACATACCGTACATTGATGGCGGCGGACTCAGCAGTTATGGTTATTGATGCGTCAAAAGGTGTCGAGGCGCAGACAAGAAAACTCTTTAAAGTATGTGTAATGCGCCACATTCCTATTTTTACGTTTATCAATAAGATGGACAGAGAGGCGAGAGATACTTTTGAATTGTTAGATGATATCGAAAAAGAACTTGGAATAGCAACTTGTCCGATTAACTGGCCAATCGGTTCGGGAAAAGAATTTAAAGGCGTGTTCGACAGAGAACACAGAGAAATAGAACTGTTTTCGGATACGAAAAAAGGAACAAGTGTAGGAGAAGTGAAAAAAGTTGCATTAAATGATACTTCTGCGGAAACATTAATTAGTGAGGAACAGAGAATGCAGTTGGAAGAAGAGATTGAACTGTTGGATGGGGCAAGCGCTGAGTTTGATCAGGAATTAGTAAATAAGGGAGAACTCTCACCGGTATTTTTTGGTTCGGCATTGACAAACTTTGGTGTGGAAACATTTTTGCAGCACTTTTTGGCAATGACATCATCCCCACTTCCAAGAAAATCTGATGAAGGGGAGATTGACCCGATAAAAGAAGAAGATTTCTCGGCGTTTGTTTTCAAGATTCAGGCTAATATGAATAAAGCACACCGTGACAGAATTGCATTTATGAGAATTTGTTCCGGAGAATTTGATGCAGGTATGGAAGTGTTTCATATACAGGGTGGCAAAAAAGTCCGTCTGTCGCAGCCGCAGCAGATGATGGCAAGCGAGAGAAAAATGGTGGAGAAAGCATACGGCGGAGATATTATCGGTGTGTTTGATCCGGGAATTTTCTCTATCGGTGATACGCTTACAACGTCACCTAGAAAATTTGCATATGAAGGTATTCCGACATTTGCACCGGAGCATTTTGCGAGAGTGCGTCAGGTAGATACGATGAAACGTAAGCAGTTCATTAAAGGAATTAATCAGATTGCACAGGAAGGCGCAATTCAGATTTTTCAGGAATACAATACCGGAATGGAAGAGATCATTGTCGGTGTAGTAGGAGAACTTCAGTTTGATGTATTAAAATATCGTTTGGAAAATGAATATAATGTAGAAATAAGAATGGAAAGATTGCCTTATGAACATATCCGTTGGATTGAAAACGAAGAATTGGATTTAGACAGACTTATCGGAACTTCAGACATGAAGAAAATTAAAGACTTAAAGGACAGACCACTGTTATTGTTTGTGCATAGTTGGAGCATTCGTATGACAGAAGAACGGAACGAAGGACTTAAATTGTCTGAGTTTGGACGTTCTTAAACTTTGTCTTTGCAAACCGTAGTAAAATTTGTTATAATAACAAGAGATAACAAACCAGTCAGGAGGTTTAAGATATGGGAAAAGAAGAAAGAAATGCTTATACGATACAATCAGATGAAAATTTAGGAGAAGTAAAGATTGCTGACGAAGTAGTGGCAATTATTGCAGGACTTGCAGCAATGGAAGTGGACGGAGTTGCATCTATGGCAGGTAATGCGACGAGAGAGATTATCGGGAAACTTGGCATGAAAACATTATCCAAAGGAGTAAAAGTGGATGTGTTGGAAGGAATTGTTACTGTCTGCATGAATTTGAATTTAAAATACGGATATGGCATTAGAGAAATTTCAGGAAAAGTACAGGAAAAAGTGAAGACTGCGATTGAGAATATGACAGGGCTTACAGTTGCTGATGTCAATATCCGCATTGCAGGAGTGGAGATGGACGCACAGTAAACGTGAAAGGAAAACAGTTTTTCTGTTTTCCTTTTTTTAATAAGTATTCAGCATTGGATTTACTTATAAAATGTAGTATAATATATAAATTAGAAAAATACTAAATGAAGAAGATAACAGAGAGGATAAAATATGGGAAGAACAGAATTAAGACAACATATCTTTAAAATGCTATTTTTGATAGAATTTAACGAGAAAGATGAGATGTCCGAACAGATAGAACTTTATTTAGATAATTTGGAAGATTTGTCGGAGAAAGATAGAGTATATATAGAGAATAAATATCATGCAATAGTTGAAAAAGTGGAAGAGATAGATGAACTTCTGAATACAAACACAACAGGCTGGAAGACAGCAAGAATGAATAAAGTTGATTTGACAATTCTTCGTCTTGCGATATATGAATTGAAATGGGATGAGGATGTTCCTGTAGGAGTTGCAATCAACGAAGCGGTTGAACTTGCGAAGAAATACAGCAGTGAAGAAGGACCTTCATTTGTAAATGGTGTACTTGGAAAATTAGTAAATTAGGAGTAGTCCAATGCGTAATGTATATTCGGTTAAACAGGTCAATTCATATATCAAAAATATGTTTACACAGGACTTTATGTTAAACCGTATTTATGTAAAAGGAGAAGTATCCAACTGTAAATATCATACATCGGGTCATATCTATTTTTCTTTAAAAGATGAGTCCGGAACGTTAGCCTGCATTATGTTTGCAGGACAACGGGCGGGGCTTACTTTTCGTATGCAGGAAGGTCAGCAGGTCATCGTTCTGGGCAATGTCACAACTTATGAAAGAGATGGAAAATATCAACTTTATGCCAGAGAAATTATTCTGGATGGTGCAGGTTTATTATATGAGAAATTTGAGGCGCTGAAGAAAGAATTAGAAGAAATGGGAATGTTTGCTTCAGAATATAAGAGAGCGATTCCTTTTTATGCAAAGCGGATTGGAATTGTTACGGCACCTACAGGAGCGGCAATTCGGGATATTATGAATATTGCGGCGAGAAGAAATCCTTATGTGCAGTTGATTTTATATCCCGCTTTGGTGCAGGGAAAGGACGCACCCGAAAGCATTATAAAAGGTATCAGAATGCTGGAAGAAAAGCAGGTAGATTTGATGATTGTCGGAAGAGGCGGCGGTTCAATCGAAGATTTGTGGGCATTTAATGAGGAGAGTGTAGCAAGAGCCATATTTAATTGTGCAGTTCCGATTATTTCAGCGGTAGGACATGAAACGGATACAACTATTGCGGATTATGTTGCGGACTTAAGAGCACCTACACCTTCGGCGGCAGCAGAACTTGCGGTGACGGAATATAGTCAGTTAGAAGAAACGATGTATGATTATAAGGTGCAGTTAAAAAGAAATTTAAGGCAATTTATAGCAGAGAAACGTTTGCTTCTTAAACAGTATGAAATCCGTATGAAATATTTGCAACCATATAATCAACTCCGTGAACAGAAACAGCGTTTAATAAGTATGGAAGAAAAGATGCGTGTTCTTATGGAGAAGAAACTGGAAAAGGCAAAGTATGGATTTTCTGTGCGATTGGAAAATATGAAAGCATTGTCACCTTTAGAGAAGTTAAGTAAAGGATTCGGTTATGTAGAAGGTGAGGATGGAATGGCGGTAAAAAGTGTTAAGCAGGTAAAAATAGGAGATACTTTAAAAATAGAACTGAAAGACGGAACACTTTATGCAAAAGTGACTAGCAGGATAGAGGAGGAAGAAAATGGAAGAGATGACACTGGAAGAAGTGTTTAATCAACTGGATGCGGTCATACAGGATATGGAAAGAGAAGACATTTCTTTAGAGGACTCTTTCCGTTTGTATCATGAAGGTATGCAGATGCTAAAAGTATGTAATGAAAAGATAGATACGGTTGAGAAAAAAATGTTGATTTTGGATGAAGAAGGGACAGAACATGAATTTTAATGAGTTGAGAGAAAAGAAAGTGGCGGAAATTGAAAACGTTCTGAAAAAATACTTGCCAAATCCGTCAGGGCATCAGAAAAAGATTATGGAGGCGATGGAATATAATCTTATGGCCGGCGGAAAGAGAATCCGCCCGATGCTGATGAGAGAAACATATGAGATGTTTGGCGGAACAAAAGAAATAATAGAACCGTTTATGGCAGCAATAGAAATGATTCACACATATTCGCTTATTCATGATGACCTTCCGGCTATGGATAATGACGATTATAGAAGAGGAAGAAAGACGACTCACATTGTTTACGGAGAGGCGATGGCAATACTGGCAGGTGACGCTTTGCTGAACTGTGCTTTTGAAACCGCGGCAAAAGCATTTGATATGGATGAGAAGCACAGTTATCTGATTGGAAAATCACTTCAGATTCTTGGGAAAAAAGCGGGTATTTATGGAATGATAGGCGGTCAGGTAGTTGATGTAGAGTCATCAGGAGAAAAGGTAGATAAAGAGGTGTTGGATTTCATTTATGATCTAAAAACAGGTGCTTTAATAGAGGCAGCTATGATGATAGGAGCAACTTTGGCAGATGCTACCGAAAAAGAAGTGGAGATTGTTGAAAGTGCGGCAAAAAAAGTAGGACTTGCATTTCAGATTCAGGATGATATTTTAGATGTGACAAGTACAAAAGAAGTACTTGGTAAACCAATACACAGTGATGAAAAAAATGATAAAACTACCTATGTAACATTAGATGGATTTGAAAAGGCAAAAGAACAGGTAGAAAAGCTTTCAACAGAGGCGATTGCATTGATGAAAGGATTAAACAGGGATAATCCGTATTTGATGACTCTTTTGGAAAAATTGATTTACAGGGAAAAATAAAGGAGTACGCATATGGTACTGGAACGAATTCAAAAAGAAAATGATATAAAGAAACTGAGCGGACAGGAACTTTCAGTTTTAGCAGATGAAATTCGTACATTTCTAATAGAAAAGATTAGTGTTACGGGAGGACATCTCGCATCTAATTTAGGAGTTGTTGAACTTACAATGGCGATGCATCTTGCTTTTGACCTTCCTCAAGACAGAATGATATGGGATGTGGGGCATCAGGCGTATACACATAAATTGTTGACGGGAAGAAAAGCGGGATTTGATGATTTGCGTAAACACGGAGGAATGAGCGGATTTCCAAAAAGAAAGGAAAGTGACTGTGACGCCTTTGACACAGGACATAGTTCTACCTCTATATCGGCAGGACTTGGTTATGTTGAAGCGAGAGAAATCTTGGGAGAGAATCATCATGTCATTTCAGTGATAGGTGACGGCTCACTTACCGGAGGAATGGCGTATGAAGCGTTGAATAATGCATCTCATTTAAACAGTAATTTCATTATTGTGTTAAATGATAACAATATGTCCATTTCAAAAAACGTAGGAGGAATGTCTAAATATTTAGACGGATTGCGTACGGCAGATGCTTACACCGGATTGAAAAAGGGTGTGGAATCAGCGTTAAAACAAATGCCGGCAGGAAAACCTCTTGTTTCCCATTTGAAGAAAACAAAAAGTAGTATTAAGCAACTTTTTGTACCGGGAATGTTTTTTGAAGATATGGGAATTACTTATCTCGGTCCGATAGACGGACATGATATAAAAGCCTTATACAGAACTTTTGAGGAAGCGAAGAAATTAAATAATGCCGTATTGGTACACGTTATTACCCAAAAAGGAAAAGGATATCTTCCTGCTGAGGAATTTCCTTCTAAATTTCATGGAACAGGCCCTTTTGCTATTGAAACAGGAGAAGCATTGGCAAAGAAAAAACAGGACACATACACGGATGTTTTTGGTAAAGTGATGTGCGATTTGGCGGCGAAAGACCCTAAAATCGTAGCAATTACGGCAGCAATGTCAGACGGAACAGGACTTTCTGAATTTGCCCACAGGTACAAAAAGAGATTTTTTGATGTGGGGATTGCAGAGGAACATGCAGTCACATTTGCGGCAGGTTTGGCTGCAGGAGGTTTAAAACCGGTATTTGCAGTATATTCTTCTTTTTTACAGAGGGCGTATGACCAGTTGATTCATGATGTGGCGTTACAGAATCTGCCGGTTGTATTTGCTGTAGACAGAGCGGGGATTGTAGGAAATGACGGAGAAACACATCAGGGTATTTTTGATTTATCATTTTTGTCAAGCATTCCGAACATGACGATTATTTCGCCGAAAAACCGTTGGGAATTAGCCGATATGATACGTTATGCAGTCAGCTATGAAGCACCGATTGCCATTCGCTATCCGAGGGGTACTGCGTATATGGGATTAAAAGAGTACCGTAAACCGATTACATTTCAGACGAGCGAAGTCATTTATGAGGAAGACGGAATTGCAATATTCTCTGTCGGTCATATGATGGAAGTGGCGGAAAAAGTGAGGGAGAAGTTAAAAGAAATCGGCTATAATTGTAGTTTGATTAACAGTAGATTTATTAAACCGATTGATGAACATATTTTAGATGAGATGGCAAAAGAACATACAATGTTTGTGACGATTGAAGAAAATGTTCTCTCGGGCGGTTATGGAGAAAAAGTACAGGATTATGTGATGCGTCAGCATCTTCCTGTAGATGTATTGAAAATAGGTGTTCCTGATGAATATGTGGAACATGGGAATATAGATGTTTTGCGAAAAGAGATTATGCTGGATGAAGACTCTATTGTAAAACAGATTATTACACAGTATATTGGGAGATAAAGAATGAAAGAACGTTTAGATGTATTGCTTGTAAAGAGAAATTTAGTAGAATCAAGAGAAAAGGCGAAAGCGATTATCATGTCCGGAAATGTATTTGTGGAAGGAGAAAGAGAAGACAAGGCGGGGACAACTTTCTCAGACGAAGTACAGATTGAAATAAAAGGACATACACTTCCTTATGTAAGCCGTGGAGGATTGAAACTGGAAAAGGCGGTTGCTAATTTTGATGTGGATTTGGAAGGAAAAGTATGTACGGATGTTGGTTCTTCGACAGGAGGATTTACGGACTGTATGCTTCAAAATGGTGCGAAGAAAGTGTTTGCCATTGATGTAGGAAGAGGGCAGTTGGCATGGAAACTGCGTCAGGATGATAGAGTTGTATGTATGGAAAAAACAAATATACGTTATGTGACACCGGAAGATTTAGGAGAAAAAATTGATTTTTCTTCGATAGATGTTTCGTTTATTTCTCTGACAAAAGTATTATTACCAATTCGCAATTATTTGAAAGATGACGGTCAGATTGTGGCATTAATCAAACCACAGTTTGAGGCGGGAAGAGAGAAAGTCGGGAAAAAAGGAGTCGTTCGTGAAAAGAGTACTCACCACGAAGTGATTGAAAAAGTTGTATCTTATGCGGTTTCTATCGGATTTAAAGTATTAAATATTGATTTTTCGCCGATTAAAGGACCGGAAGGAAATATTGAATATTTACTCCATATTCAGAAAACGGATAATCCTGAAACATTAGAAGACGTTGATGTTGATTTAAAGGGTGTTGTAAATAATGCGTTTGATACATTAGCAAAATAAGGACGTGTAAAATCATGGATAAATTTTATGTTATCACAAACCAAACAAAAGATGAAAAGTATGAGGTAACAAAAGCAATTAAAAAGTATATCGAAGAAAACGGAAAGAGGTGTATTCTGGAAGGGGAACAGCCGATACCAAATGATACTGAAGGGGTACTTGTGATTGGCGGAGATGGAACACTGATTCAGGCGGCAAGAGAACTATTGGACAAGAAAATGCAACTTATCGGTATTAACTTGGGTACGCTCGGATATTTAACGGAGATTGAAATGCAGACTGTGTATCCTGCATTGGATAAATTGTTTGCGGATGAGTATACGGTGGAAGAGAGAATGATGTTAAGGGGAAGGTTGCCTAATGGAAAAGAAGATGTTGCCTTAAATGATATTATCGTGACTCGTTACGGTTCTTTGCGCCTGATTTCTTTCCGCGTATATGTAAATGGCGAGTTGCTTAATACATATCAGGCGGACGGGATGATTATTTCAACACCGACAGGCTCAACAGCCTATAATCTGTCGGCGGGAGGACCGGTTGTAGAACCTACGGCATCATTGATTGTACTTACGCCTATCTGTTCCCATGCGTTAAATACAAGCAGCATCATTTTATCCGTAGAAGATGAAATTATTATTGAAATGGGAAGCAGAAGAGGAAATGAAGTGGAAGAGGCGGTTGTTGCCTTTGATGGAACAGATGTGTTAAAAGTGCGGACAGGGGATAGGATTAGAGTAAAAAAAGCAGATGAAACAATGAAACTGATGAAAATAAATCAAGTGAGTTTTTTGGAAACACTTAGAAGAAAAATGAAAGGAAACTAAAATGAAAGTAAAAAGACACGCGAAAATCGTAGAATTGATTCACAAATATGATATTGAAACACAGGAAGAATTGGCGGATTACTTAAATGAAGCCGGATTTCAAGTGACTCAGGCAACAGTTTCCAGAGATATTAGAGATTTGCGGCTGACAAAAGTACCTACCAGCACAGGAAGACAAAAATATATCGTACTTCGTACACCGGATGAGGATTTGAGAGATAAGTATCGCAGAGTGTTGCAGGACGGTTATCTTTCTATGGATAAGGCACAAAATATTCTTGTTATAAAAACTGTTCCGGGAATGGCTATGGCTGTTGCGGCAGCATTAGATGCGATGAAATGGAATGAAGTTGTGGGGTGTATTGCGGGAGATGATACTATTATGTGTGCAATACGAAGTGAAGATGCAACAACAGAAGTTATGGAAAAAATCAGCAAGATTGTTTTTCAATAGGAGAAGGGAATGCTACAAAATTTACACATAAAAAATCTCGCGTTGATTGACGAGATTGAAGTTGATTTTGAAAAAGGTTTAAACATACTGACTGGGGAAACCGGTGCGGGAAAATCTATTATTTTAGGTTCGATTCATTTGGCGCTTGGTGGAAAGTATAATGCCGATATGTTGAGAAAAGGCGCGTCCTATGGGTTGGTAGAACTAATCTTTCATATACAGGAAGAAGAAACGAAAAAGGCGTTGGAAAGGTTGGACATATTTCCGGAAGAAAATGAGATTGTATTCAGTCGTAAATTAATGGAAGGACGTAGTGTCAGCAGAATTAATGGGGAAACTGTTTCCATAAGTAAAGTAAAAGAGGCGGCGGCAATACTTATTGATATTCACGGACAGCATGAACATCAGTCTTTGCTGTATAAGAAAAATCATTTAGATATATTGGATGCTTTTGCGAAAGAAAGCATTGCTGAAATAAAATTAGAAGTAAAAGAAAAGTATGCGGCGTATAAGGCACTTAAAGATGAACTGGAGCAGGCAAAAACAGATGAGGCAGATAGAGCAAAAGAGATAGATTTTATTCAGTTTGAAGTGAAACAGATTCGAGAGGCAAATCTAAAATCAGGCGAAGACGCAGACTTAGAAGAACAGTACAAAAAAATGGTAAACGGTAAGAGAATAGTAGAGAATGTAGATGAAGTTGTCGGCTATATGGGAGAATATACCGGAGATGGAATTAGTGATATGCTAAATCGGGCAATTCGCTGTCTTGGAGAAATTTCTCATATAGATACCTTTTCCGCTACTCTGTATGAACAACTTTCGGACATAGATAATCTGTTGAATGATTTTAATCGGGAACTTTCGGAATACAGACATACTTTAGAATTTTCTGAGGAAGAATTTTATGAAACAGAAACAAGATTGAATGAAATTAATAGATTGAAGGCAAAATATGGACAGACAATAGAAAAAATTCTCTTGTATTGTGAAGAAAAAGAAAAACGTCTTGAGTGTTTAAATGACTATGACGCCTATGTAGAACAGTTACAGAAAAAATATCGTATGGCAGAGAAAGAACTGGAAAGGGTAACGAAAGAATTATCGAAATATCGACAGAAAGCTTCTCTTTTATTAAAGGATGCTATCAAAGAAGGGCTTTTGGAATTAAACTTTTTGGAAGTACAGTTTGAGATTGCTTTTGAGGAATTAAAAGAATTTACCGTCAATGGAAAAGATGCGGTTGAGTTCTTGATTTCCATGAATCCGGGAGAAACAGTAAAACCATTGGGTGAGGTCGCTTCAGGTGGTGAATTATCTCGAATTATGCTTGCTATTAAGACGGTTCTTGCTGATAAAGACGCAATAGAAACATTGATTTTTGATGAGATAGATGTGGGAATAAGCGGACGTACGGCACAGAAAGTTTCTGAAAAAATGTGTGTCATCGGGCGAAAACATCAGGTTATCTGCATTACGCATCTGGCACAGATTGCGGCTATGGCAGATACACATTTTGCCATTGAAAAAAGGGTAGATAGTGGAAAGACAAAGACGGAAATCAGTAAACTGACAGAAGAACAATCTATACAGGAATTGGCAAGAATTCTTGGAGGAGCAAAGATTACCGATAAAGTAATCGAAAGTGCGATGGAAATGAAAAATCTTGCTTTAAATGTAAAATAGTGCCAGTGTAAAACAATTAAAGATTCACATACTAAAACAGATATTCAAAAGAGTATCTGTTTTTTAATATATTTCAAGGAGGTATAGATAGTGAAAAAATACTGGTATCGTAGATGCTTGATTATTGCACTTGTATTTGCAATGGCTATAGAAGGTGGAATACTGCTTACGGAACAGCAGCGTAAACAAGAAGTAAGTGTGGAATCTATATCCAATGATTTACTTATTCCCGGAGGTGTGCCTGTTGGAATTTATATGGAAACAGACGGAGTTATGATTCTTGGAACGGAGAAAATAAAGTCGGTTGATGGTGTGAAATATGAGCCTGCGAAAAGGTTAGTCAGGGAGGGGGATTATATTCAGGAAATAGATGGAGTAAAAGTAAAAAATAAAAAAGAACTGTTGAATCAAATGTCTTATGTAAATCCTTCAGGAACAGTTTTGAAGTTGAAAAGGGGAAAAGAAAATTTATCAGTCAAAATTCATCCGGTAAAATGTAAAGGAAAATCATATAAATTGGGTATATGGGTTAGGGATAACACACAAGGACTCGGAACAGTTACGTTTTTGAATAGGAATAGTAAATATGGGGCGTTGGGGCACGGAATACATGATATGGATACAGGAAAACTTTTGCAGATGTCATCGGGCAGACTTTATGAAACGAGTATTCAAGATATAAAAAAGGGTGTAGACGGTGAACCGGGTGGTATGGAAGGAATTATCATTTATAATAAGTATAATATTTTAGGAAGTATTGAAAAAAATACAGAAGAAGGAATTTATGGAAAAATGGATGTGATTCCGCCGGAATTAATGAAACAACAGCCTTTGCAAATAGGAAAAAAGGAAGAAATCAGAGTGGGCGATGCAAAAATCAGATGTTCGGTTGACGGAGAAGTAAAAGAGTACGCTATTCGTATCACCAAAGTTGATTTGCGGGAGAGAGAAATAAATAAAGGAATTATTCTCGAAGTGACAGATAAAGAATTATTGGAAAAAACAGGTGGAATTGTTCAGGGAATGAGCGGAAGTCCAATTATACAGAATGATAAGATTATCGGAGCGGTTACCCATGTGTTTGTGCAGGATTCGGCAAAAGGATATGGGATTTTTATTGAAAATATGCTGGAGGCGTTAGAATAAAGTATGACAGGGTAGTTGTCCCTGTCATTTTAATGTTACGGGTGATATAATAAGTAGTAAAGGAGGTATACAAAATGGACATAATAGTAATTGGTATTATATTTTTACTTTTATTATTAATCGCTATTGCCTTTTCAGTGTTAATCGTATTTCTTTTTCGTAATTTTCATGATGTACGAGGATTTAATCGCAATGGCATTCATCGGAATGGTACAAAATATGATGACTTTGGCTATGACAAAAATGGATATGATCGGGACGGATATGATTGTCATGGATTTAATATTAACGGATATAACAGGGAAGGATATAATAGAAGAGGTTATAATCAAGAAGGAAGAAATAGTAAAGGGCAGTATAATAGAATTTTTGATACAAATTTCGGAAAAGACGGATTTTATAGTCCCAGAACATCTTTCGTTATTGTGACAAATCATGCAAAACAACGTATGTTAGAACGTTTGCCATCTCGATTAGTACAAGATATCGATAAACTTGCATATGAAGCCTTTTGCTACGGTAAAAGTAAAAGACAAATCAAAAAAAGTTCCGCTGTATTAATAGAAGAAATTGAAAATCGATATGATGGAAGTGTCATACTGATATATGGCGGGTACATATATGTTTTTTCAAAGGACTGTAAATTGATTACAGTATATAAAAATACAAGAATCCCATTATAAACGAGAGTTTATATGATTGACTGTGTTGCGTATTATTTTATTATACCTAAAAATATCGGTAAGAATTTTAATGATAAGAAAATTCCAAAGGTAAGAAAAAATAGACCTGCTATTACCGAAATTATAGTTCCTGCCTTGACTTTTTTAATTAAAATATATACTGCCGGATGCTTGGGATCGACATATATGCTATACACATTCCCCGTTATCATATTTCGATTTAATTGTTTATAAGATATATTTTGTGTTGTTTGCTCGTGATAAATAGTTTCATTATATGTGTATTCAAATATCGGAGATTGTGTAGAAACGCCATTATTTCCGTAATAGGTATTATAACCACAGTACACACCGTCTACCTTTTCTTTGCAACGTCTTAGAGAATATAAATCATTCAAACCAACCAAAAGAAGTATTAAGCCAAACATAATTGTCCCTAGAGGATAAACCAATATTTCTCCATAAGGTAAAACTATAGATAAGATAGAAATTGTAGCAGACCCAATGAAAGAAATAAATATAATCAAACAAATCAGCGGCATAACTTTGTAACGTTTCTTTTTAAGTATTATAAAAGATGCTATAGCAAATAGCACTGTTAATATATGAATAATAATTGTCATTATCGCACCTCCGCAAAGATTATTCTAAAACTTAATAGGTGTCAATTTTTAAAATTTGACTGTATTGTTTGTGTATAAAACCGAATTTTGCTTATCCAAAATGAAATGGTACTATTAGGTCAAGAGTGGCTGCCATACCGCAAGTTAATACAAGCATAATCATTGTATCCTTTATGGTGGTTCGCCTTAAAACTATTACTGCACAAATGAATGTTATCAATTCTAATATTGAACGTATTTCAAAATAACCACTACCATAAATAAATGTCGTATTAAATAGAACAGCAAGTATCGGCACTGATAGTATAAATGCAATTTTACTTTTCCCCTTTGCATACCAGCAGATAAAAGCAAATATTGGAGAAACAATTGTAAAAACGCCCCAAATCATTGCATAATTTACAGGAAAAAATCCAGCTATGAATTTTGAATATAGGTAATAACTTGTAACCATTCCCGCAAAAAACACAAATACATTGATGGATGATCTAACAGATGAATTGCTATAAACTGAGATGCCCAAGGCAAGCAACAACCATATAGCAAAACGTCCTAAAAAATTACTAATGTCTAAATAATTCATAATGAATGGCAAATCATTTGCAGGGGTAGTGTCTAAAAACTTTGAAATAATTCCTAAAACAACCCCGATCAACAATATAGACGCAGTATTTATAATTTGCTGTTTAAGAGGTATTGGGTTTTTTGTACTTCGTACAGTATTCAAAAAGTTCTTCATTTTTTATCTCCATAATTTTAAAATTACAAATGATTATATCATGCCTAAAAGAAATCGTCACTTATTTCTTTAGATCAAATGGTTATGTAGATTTTTATTTTGGTAAATGTAAGAAGAACGGGGAAGATAAAATAATTAATACATCTGTAACATTCCTGTTCTTCTAAATAAGTAAGAAAAATGTCGAAATCGTCCGACAATATTTTCTTGTATCCGCAAAATGAGTCGGATATAATGGGCGGGTAATTATATGTTGATAAAAAGTAGGAGGTTTCGATTCATGGGAAACTTAAATGTAGCAATTGCTGACGATAATGAGAGAATTTTGGAACTTTTAGATGAAATCATAAGTACGGACAATGAACTTACCGTTGTCGGAAAGGCGAATAATGGGGAGGATATGTGTCACATCATCAAAAACAAAGAACCGGACGTAGTGTTATTGGATTTGATTATGCCGAAAATGGACGGAATTAGTGTGATGGAGAAGATAAATACAGATGATAGCATAAAGAAAAGACCTGATTTTATTGTGGTGACGGCTGTAGGACAGGAAAGAATAACGGAGGATGCCTTTAGAAAAGGGGCAAACTATTATATTATGAAGCCGTTTAATAATGAAATGATCATTAATAGGATTAAAAGCACAACGGGAGGAAGGACAAGGGTAAGTAAGAAGCAGCCGGTATCCATTTCACAGCCTCAGATATTGACAAAAGAAAGATTAGAGGAGTATGTGACAGATATGCTTCATGAAATAGGGATACCTGCGCATATTAAAGGGTATCATTATTTAAGAGATTCTATTATTATGGTAGTAGAAGATATGGACGTATTAAATGCAATTACAAAAATTTTATATCCGTCAGTGGCGAAAAAACATCAGACAACGGCGAGCCGTGTGGAGAGGGCGATACGCCATGCGATTGAAGTGGCATGGGGTAGAGGAAAACCGGACACACTGGAAGAATTGTTTGGTTATACAATCAGTAATGGGAAAGGTAAACCGACAAACTCGGAGTTTATCGCATTGATTGCAGATACAATTCAATTAAAATACAAACACAGATAAATCTTTTCAACTGGATATAATTGCGTTATAATGGAATTACTATACGAAAGGTGGAGGAACGAGTATGAGAAAAATCTTATTTGCGGCATCAGAATGCGTTCCGTTTATTAAAACAGGCGGATTGGCAGATGTAGTGGGAAGTTTACCGAAGTATTTCGATAAGAAAAAGTATGATGTTAGAGTCATGTTGCCGAAATATATGTGCATGAAACAGGAATGGAAAGATAAAATGGAGTACAAAACTCATTTTTATTTAGACCTGTCATGGAGAAAACAGTATGTAGGCATTTTAGAAATGGAATTGAATGGAATTAAGTTTTACTTTGTAGATAACGAATACTATTTTGCAGGCTCGACACCTTATGGCAATATTTACGAAGATGTAGAAAAATTTGCTTTCTTTTCCAGAGCTGTTTTGAGTGCGTTGCCATTAATTGATTTCAGACCTGATATTATCCATTGTCATGACTGGCAAACGGGATTAATTCCTGTATATTTAGATAATTTCCGTTTTGGAGGAGAATTTTATCAAGGAATTAAAACCGTGATGACAATACATAATTTAAAATTCCAAGGAATATGGGATAAAAAGACAATTCAGGATATTACAGGATTGCCGGATTATTATTTTGCGGCAGATAAATTGGAAGCATATAAAGATGCCAATTATTTAAAAGGCGGTATTGTTTATGCGGATAGGGTAACGACAGTAAGCCGCTCCTATGCAGAAGAGATTAAGACGGAATTTTATGGAGAGCGTTTGGACGGGCTTATGAATGCGAGAGCGAACTGTTTATCGGGAATCGTGAACGGAATTGACTATGATGTGTATAATCCGAAAACAGATAAAATGATTGCTAAGAAATATTCGGTTGATAGTTTCCGAAGAGATAAGAAGAAAAATAAACTTGCACTTCAGGAAGAATTAGGTCTGGAAGTAAATGATAAGAAGATGATGATAGGAATTGTATCACGTCTTACAGATCAAAAAGGTTTTGATTTAATTGCATATATTATGGATGAACTGTGTCAGGATGATATTCAACTTGTTGTCTTAGGAACAGGTGAGGAAAGATATGAGAATATGTTCAGACACTTCGCATGGAAATATGATAAAAAGGTTTCTGCAAATATTTATTACTCAGAAGAAATGTCGCATAAAGTTTATGCTTCCTGTGACGCATTTTTAATGCCTTCCTTATTTGAACCTTGTGGTTTAAGTCAGTTGATGAGTCTTAGATATGGAACAGTTCCAATTGTTCGTGAAACAGGTGGGCTTCGTGATACGGTAGAGCCATATAATGAGTTTGAAAAGACAGGTACAGGATTTAGTTTTTCAAACTATAACGCACACGAAATGCTCGGTATTATTCGTTATGCAGAAAAGGTTTATTATGAGAAAAAACGTGATTGGAACAAAATCGTTGAACGTGGCATGAAGAAAGATTTCTCATGGAAAAATTCTGCTAAACAATATGAGGCACTGTACGAAGAAATGTAAACAACAAAGGAGTAAGGTATGAAGATTATTGACAGACTAAATGAAGACAGAATAAATATTTCTTTTGAGGTGTTTCCGCCAAAGACGGAAGCAGGATTTGACAGTGTAATAAAAGCGGTAGATGAGATTGCAACGGTTGACCCTGCTTTTATTAGTGTGACATACGGTGCGGGTGGTGGAACAAGCAGCAATACAGTTCATATTGCCTCGCACATTAAGCATGATTTACAAGTAGAAAGTTTGGCGCATTTGACCTGTGCATCTTCAACAAAAGAAGAAGTGCGTCAAGTTATTTCCACATTGAAAAAAGAAGGAATTGAAAATATATTGGCTCTTCGGGGAGATATTCCAAAAGAAAGAGAATTTCCTGTTGCCAGTCAGTATAGATATGCCTGTGAACTCGTTGAAGAGATAAAACAGAATGGAGATTTCTGCATTGGGGCAGCCTGTTATCCGGAAGGTCATGTGGAAAATGAACATAAGAAAGACGACATACAGTATCTGAAAGAGAAAGTCGACAGCGGGGTGGATTTTTTAACAACCCAAATGTTTTTTGACAATAGTATTCTTTATAATTTCTTATATAGGATTCGCGAAAAGGGGATTACCGTTCCGGTTTTACCGGGGATTATGCCGGTGACAAATGGTAAGCAGATGAAACGCATCTGTGAATTGTCAGGGACAGTCTTGCCACAGCGTTTTAAAGCAATTGTAGATAGATTCGGAGATAATCCGAAGGCAATGCAGCAGGCGGGTATTGCATATGCGACAGACCAGATCATTGATTTGCTGGCAAACGGAATTGAAAATATTCATATTTATTCCATGAATAAACCGGAAGTTGCAAAGGCGATTATGGCTAATTTGAAAGAAATTATAAAGTAGGAGAAAGTATGGAAAAACGAATACGGGAAGCGATTCGTTATCTTGGTTTTGGTAAAAATGCGGTGGATGACCGTACATTTGCTCTTATTATAAATTCTTTCAGAGAATTGGAAGAAGTGGCAGATGAACGGGTTGTTTATCGCATTTTTTCATTGGATATAGGACAGGATAATCGGATAAAAATCGGAAATATGATAATAGACAGTATGAATTTAAGGAAAAACCTGAAAGGATGCCACGAGGTAATTCTTTTTGGTGCTACTCTTGGCACGGGAGTGGATATGTTGATGAAACGGCGGGCAGTTACGGATATGGCGAGCGTAGTTGTTTTACAAGCGTGTGCTACGGCAATGTTGGAAGAATTTTGTGACAGGTGTGTGGATCAAATTTCAGAGGAATTAAATCGTGAAGGATTGTATCTGCGACCAAGATTTAGTGCCGGATATGGAGATTTTTCTATTTCACATCAAGAAGAAATACTAAGGATGACAGATGCGCCAAAAAAGATTGGGCTTACCATGACAAATGGAAGTATGCTGACGCCGATAAAGTCCATTACAGCGGTGCTTGGAATAAGTGATAAAAACATATTGTGTCATCGAGAAGGGTGCGAAGTGTGTGAAAAAACAGATTGTGATTACAGAAGGGAATAGACAATGATATTAGAACAACTAGGAAAAAAAATACTCTTTTTAGATGGTGGTATGGGAACGCTTTTGCAGGAGAAAGGACTTTTGCCGGGAGAACTGCCTGAAACTTGGAATATAAAAAGAAAAGAAATTGTAGCAGATATTCATCGCCAATATTTTGAGGCGGGAAGTGATATTGTTCTGACAAATACATTTGGTGCAAATGCCATTAAGTTTCATGATGATTATTATAATTTACAGGAAATTGTGGGGCAGGCAATTGCAAATGTGCATGAAGGTGCAAGAAGATGTAATAAAGCCAGAAACGATTACTGTGTTGCTTTAGATATTGGACCGACAGGAAAACTTTTAGAACCTATGGGGGATTTGTCTTTTGAAGATGCGTACAATACTTATGCGGAAGTAGTGCGTTATGGAAAAAATGCGGGGGCAGATTTAATACATATTGAAACGATGAGTGATACATATGAATTGAAGGCGGCTGTCCTTGCAGCGAAAGAAAATACAGATTTACCGATTTTTGCAACGATGATTTTTAATGAGAATGGAAAACTTCTGACAGGAGGAGATGTACCATCGGCAGTTGCAATGTTGGAAGGGCTTCGTGTTGATGCTATCGGACTAAATTGCGGAATGGGGCCAAAGCAGATGCTTCCCATTTTGAAAGAAATGAGGAAATACACATCGCTTCCGATTATAGTTAAGGCAAATGCAGGGCTTCCGAAACAAAAAAATGGGGAAACGTATTATGACATATCCCCTGAAGAATTTGCAAATGCAATGGCAGAAATCGTTGAGGAAGGCGGTTGTGTAATCGGAGGATGTTGTGGGACAACTCCAAAACATATTTCGGAAATGAAAAAAGTATGTGAACATAAGAAAATAAAAGTTCCGGAAAAGAAAAATGATACGATAGTATCTTCTTATGGAAAAGCAGTTGTTTTTGGTGAGAAACCGATTATCATCGGAGAGAGAATTAATCCAACCGGGAAAAGTAAAATGAAACAGGCTCTGAAAGAAAATCATTTGGATTATCTTTTAAAGGAAGCCATTACCCAACAAGAAAAAGGGGCGGACATTCTGGATGTGAATGTAGGACTTCCGGATATAAACGAACCTGAGATGATGAAAAAAGTTATACCGGAAATTCAAAGTGTAACAAATCTTCCTCTTCAAATTGATACGGTAAATGTGACAGCACTGGAGAGTGCAATGCGTTTATATAATGGGAAGCCTATGGTAAATTCTGTTACGGGGAAACAGGAATCCATGGATAAGGTGTTCCCACTTATTCAGAAATATGGCGGGGTTGTAGTAGGTCTTACACTTGATGAAGAGGGGATACCAAAGACGGCAAAAGGCAGACTTGCGATTGCAGAAAAAATTATTCGTGAAGCAGCGAAATATAGTATAGATAAAAAGGATATTGTCATTGATGTTTTGACAATGACGATTAGTTCAGAACCGAAGGGTGCAAAGACAACTTTAATGGCGCTGGAAATGGTAAAAACAATGTGCGGTGTCCATACAGTTTTAGGAGTGTCAAATATTTCCTTCGGGTTGCCGGCAAGACCTGTCATTAATGCTAACTTTTATACAATGGCGATGCAGAAAGGGTTGAGTGCAGGAATTATTAATCCATCCTCAGAGGCAATGATGAATTCTTATTATGCTTATTGTGCATTGATGAATTTAGATGAAAATTGTGAAAAATATATATCAAAATGTATGTCAAAAGAGAAGGAGATAAAACCGCTCACAACTATTACACTTAAAACGGCAATTGAAAGAGGATTGCGTGAGGAGGCTTCTCAGTCGGTAAAGGAATTGCTTAAAGAAGAGAAACCGTTGGACATCATCAACAGTTATCTTATACCGGCACTGGATACGGTGGGAAAAGGATTTGAAAAAGGAACGGTCTTTCTTCCGCAACTTTTGATGAGTGCCGAGTCTGCAAAAGAAGCATTTGCCATTTTAAAGGAGGAACTATCCAAAACAGGTCAGACAGACGAAAAAAAGGAAAAAGTTATTTTAGCAACAGTAAAAGGGGATATTCATGATATTGGGAAAAATATCGTAAAAGTCCTTTTAGAAAACTATTCTTTTGACGTAATTGATTTGGGAAAGGATGTATCCCCGGAAAAGATTGTGCAAACAGCAAAGAAACAGAATGTAAAACTGGTAGGATTAAGTGCGTTGATGACAACAACTGTAGTCAGTATGGAAGAAACAATAAAACAGTTGCGTAAAGAGATTCCAAGTTGTAAAGTGATGGTAGGAGGAGCTGTTCTTAATCAGGAATATGCAGATATGATAGGGGCGGATTTTTATGGAAAAGACGCTATGCAATCAGTTTATTATGCACAGAAAATATTAAAACATTAGGAGGAGAAAAATGCGAGGACTAAAAACACCTGTAAGATACATTAGAAGAAAAGTATTTGAGGAAGTAGCAAGAGTGGGATTTACATCTACGCCGGAAACGTTAATTGAGGATATTGAAGAAATTCCATATCGTCTTGTCAATGAAGATACTGAAAAATTCAGAGAGAGCGTATACCGTTCTCGTGCGATTGTAAGAGAAAGACTTCGTCTTGCGATGGGAATGTCGCTTCGCCCTGAAGATAAGCCGGTGCATTTAACAGCGGGAATTGAAGAGAGTAATATTTCGGCAAAATATTATGAGCCGCCTCTTATGCAAGTTATTCCATCAGCCTGTGCTTCTTGCGAGGAAAAGGAATATGAAGTCAGCAATATGTGTAAGGGATGCTTGGCACATCCTTGTAAAGAGGTCTGTCCTGTAGGTGCAATTTCCATGAAAGACGGACATTCGTTTATCGATCAGACGAAGTGTATTAAATGTGGCAAATGTAAGGCAAATTGTCCGTATGATGCTATTGCAAAAAAGGAGCGTCCATGTCAAAAATCATGTGGCGTAAATGCAATTGGTTCGGATAAATATGGTCGCGCCAAAATTGATAATGATAAATGTGTTTCCTGCGGTATGTGTATGGTTTCCTGCCCATTCGGAGCAATTTCTGATAAATCGCAGATTTTCCAGTTGGCGAGAGCATTAAGAGAAGGCGGAGAAATTATTGCGGAAATTGCACCTGCATTTGTGGGACAGTTTGGTGCAAATATCACACCGAGAAATATTAAGGCAGCTTTACAGGAACTTGGATTTAAAGAAGTATATGAAGTTGCTTTGGGAGCAGATATTGGAGCAATCTCAGAGGCACATCATTATGTAGAAAAAGTTGTTACGGGAGAATTACCATTCCTGTTGACATCATGCTGTCCGTCATGGTCTGTTTTAACAAAAAAATATTTTCCGGATTTAGTAGATCAGGTTTCGCAAGAATTGACACCTATGGTTGCTACTGCAAGAACAATTAAACAGGAACACCCAAATGCAAAAGTAGTATTTATCGGACCGTGTGCATCTAAGAAACTAGAAGCATCACGCAGAACAGTACGAAGCGATGTGGATTTTGTTATTACTTTTGAAGAATTGCAGGGAATGTTTGACGCAAAAGGAATTAATTTGGAAAAATACGAAGCGGAATCATCTTTCCATGATGCTACAGGAGCAGGGCGTGGATATGCGGTGGCGGGAGGCGTTGCGTCAGCCATTGAAAAATGTATCAACGAATATTATCCTGATGTGGAAGTCAATATAGAACATGCGGAAGGACTTGCGGAATGTAAAAAAATGCTTGTTCTTGCGAAAGCAGGAAAAATGAACGGTTGTCTGATTGAAGGAATGGGATGTCCAGGAGGTTGTATTGCAGGAGCAGGAACAAATATCGAAATTCCAAAAGCAAAAAAAGCGCTTGGCGATTTTGTTGCAAAATCTTCAAAAGGTTTACCGGCAAAAGAACTGGAAGAAATAGAATTGAAATAAATCTTTTTTTGTGTTATGATAAATAAACCGTGATAAGTTTAATGTATGGAGGTGCATAGATTATGGCATTTTGGGCAACATTAATTCAAACAATCATAAAAATGGTCATCGTTGGCGCAGCAGCTTTTGGTGGCATTATGTTAGGAAAGACGTTACGCAAAAGAAAGAATGAAAAAGATAAATAAGTATGAGGACGGGATGGTTTTTCCATCCCGTTTTTCTATAGAAAGAATAAAAGAAACTTATTTGACAAAAGAAGAAACTAACTTTATAATTAATAGTTAGCAAATTAATCAGAAATGATTGTTAATATTTTATGAGCAGGAGGACAATAATGCAACCATATGGAGTAAATGAATTGAGAAAAATGTTCCTTGATTTCTTTGAGAGCAAAGGACATTTAGCGATGAAAAGTTTTTCGTTAGTGCCACATAATGACAATAGTTTATTATTAATTAACTCAGGAATGGCACCGTTAAAACCATATTTTACAGGACAGGAGATACCGCCGAGAAATCGTGTGACAACCTGTCAAAAATGTATCCGTACAGGAGATATTGAAAATGTAGGAAAGACAGCAAGACATGGTACATTTTTTGAAATGCTTGGAAATTTTTCCTTTGGCGATTATTTTAAAAGAGAAGCAATTAAATGGTCATGGGAATTTCTTACAGAAGTAGTCGGTTTGGATGCTGACAGACTTTATCCTTCCGTATATGAGGAAGATGATGAAGCCTATGAGATTTGGAATAAAGAAATGGGTATTGCACCGGAGCGTATTTTTAAATTTGGTAAAGAAGATAATTTCTGGGAACACGGTTCAGGTCCTTGTGGTCCATGTTCGGAAATTTATTATGACAGAGGTGAAAAATACGGTTGTGGAAGTCCGGATTGTACAGTAGGATGCGAATGTGACAGATATATGGAAATTTGGAACAACGTATTTACACAGTTTGATAATGACGGAAAAGGACATTATGAAGAATTAGAGCAGAAAAATATTGACACAGGTATGGGATTGGAACGTCTTGCGTCTATCGTACAAGACGTAGATTCTATTTTTGATGTAGATACATTGAAAGCACTCCGTGAACATATTTGTACACTTGCAGGAACAGAGTATGGAAAAGAATATAATAAAGACGTATCTATCCGTGTAATCACAGACCATATTCGTTCCGTAACATTTATGATTTCAGATGGTATTATGCCTTCAAATAATGGAAGAGGATATGTGCTTCGTCGTCTGCTCCGTCGTGCCTGCCGTCATGGTCGTATTTTAGGTATCGAAGGGCAGTTTTTAACAAAACTTTGTGAAACGGTTATCAACGGTTCTAAAGATGGTTATCCTGAATTGGAAGAGAAGAAAGATATGATTTTTAATGTCATTCGTCAGGAAGAAGAACAGTTTAATAAAACAATCGATCAGGGATTAGGTATTCTATCTGAAATGATTCAGGAGATGACAGAGAAAAAGGAAACAACATTGTCAGGAGATAATGCGTTTAAGTTATATGATACATATGGATTTCCTCTTGATTTAACAAAAGAAATTTTGGAAGAAAAGGGATTTTCAGCAGATGAGGAAGGATTTAAAGTTTCCATGGAAGAACAGCGTGTAAAGGCACGTCAGGCGCGTGGTGTAAGTAATTATATGGGTGCGGATGCAACTGTATATGATGAAATTGATCCTTCTGTTACAACAGAATTTGTCGGATATGACAATTTAACATATAATTCAGAAATTACAGTTTTGACAACGGAAAATGAAATTGTAAATACACTTTCTGAAGGTGATAAAGGGACTATTCTTGTAAATAAAACACCATTTTATGCAACAATGGGGGGACAGGAAGGTGACAAAGGAGTTATCACAACAGATAATGCCGAGTTTGTTGTAGAAGAAACAATTAAACTATTAGGTGGAAAAGTCGGTCATGTCGGAAAGGTAACAAAAGGAAGTTTTGCAGTTGGTGAGAAAGTAAATCTTTTCGTAGAAGAAAACGGACGTGCAAATACTTGTAAAAACCACAGTGCTACACATTTACTTCAGAAAGCATTGAAAACAGTTTTAGGTTCTCATGTAGAACAGAAAGGTTCTTTAGTTACACCGGACAGACTTCGTTTTGACTTCGTACATTTTTCAGCAATGACACCGGAAGAAATTGCAAGAACAGAAGAATTAGTCAATGCTGAGATTGCAAAAAATAATGCGGTTGTTACGGAAGTAATGAATATCGAACAGGCAAAAGCAACAGGAGCAATGGCGTTATTCGGTGAAAAATATGAAGAAGACGTTCGAGTTGTATCTATGGGCGACTTTTCAAAAGAACTTTGTGGTGGAACGCATGTTGCTAACACTGGTATGATTACGACATTCAAGATTCTTTCAGAATCAGGAGTTGCTTCGGGAGTACGACGTATAGAGGCGCTTACAGGAAACGGAGTATTTGCATACTATCGTGAAATGGAAAAAGAATTGAACGAAGTGGCAAAAGTTGCAAAGGCAACACCGGCACAGTTAAAAGACAAAGTAGAACATATGTTATCTGAAATTAAATCATTACAGAGTGAAGTAGATGCATTGAAGAGTAAACTTGCTAAAGATGCACTCGGAGATGTCATGAACGAGATAATAGAGGTTAAAGGTGTGAAGTTGCTTGCAACTGCAGTAGAAGATGTTGATATGAACGGTCTTCGTGATTTAGGAGATCAATTAAAAGAAAAATTAGGAGAAGGTGTAGTTGTTATTGCATCTTCCGTAAACGGTAAAGTTAACCTAATTGCCATGGCAACAGAGGAAGCAATGAAAAAAGGTGCTCATGCGGGTAATTTAATTAAGGGAATTGCGGCACTTGTAGGCGGCGGCGGTGGTGGTCGTCCAAATATGGCTCAGGCTGGAGGCAAAAATCCAGAAGGAATTTCTGATGCAATCGCCAAAGTACAGGAAGTGTTAGAAGGACAAATTTCTTAAGAAAATTAAAAAAAGTGTTTTTTTGAAAAGAAATAGTTGACGAAACGATAAAATATGCTATAATACAGTGTAGTGCAATAAAAATACCCGAACAGTCGTATGATGCACAATATAGGGCTGGAGGGGAGGTTAGGTGTGAGACTATGTCAAATGTAATCGTAAAAGAAAACGAAACGTTAGATAGTGCTTTACGCAGATTCAAAAGAAACTGTGCAAAAGCTGGTATTCAACAAGAAATTCGTAAAAGAGAACATTACGAAAAACCAAGCGTAAGACGTAAAAAGAAATCTGAAGCTGCTAGAAAACGTAAATTTAACTAATATGTGCAAAAAATGAAGGGAGTGTTGTAAAATGCTCCCTTTTTATACTAGTATTAATGAGGATAAGATGAATGTGGAATGCAACGTTATTTGGAATTGAAAGTTATAAGATGATATTATGGTTTTTGACGTACAGTATTTTGGGCTGGGTAGTCGAATCTATTTATATGTCTATTTGTAACCGCAAATTGACAAACCGAGGATTTGCGAAAGGTCCTATCTGCCCGATTTATGGTGTGGGTGCATTGACAGTGTTCGTTATTTTAAAACCGTACAGTCATAATATGATTTTACTTTTTCTACTTGGTTCAGTGCTTGCGACAACACTTGAATATGTAACTGCAATTATTATGAATAAGATGTTTGGAGAAATCTGGTGGGATTATACGGACAAGCCGTTTAATTACAAAGGAATACTTTGTTTAGAAAGTTCGATTGCATGGGGATTTTACACGATTATTTTATTTACATTTTTGCACGGTTTTGTTGACGGATTGGTAAATCGTATTCCATTTACCGTTGGAAGAACGGTGGGTACAATTATACTGGTATTAGTTGCAATAGATTATACAATTATGATGTATAAACAAAAGAAAGAAAGTTTACCAAAACGTGTGGTGAGATTGAAAGAAAGTATTTTGTTAAAAATACGGAGATAGGAAGTGAGCAGAATGAACTCCAAAATGGACGTAAAGAAGTTTTTGATATATTACGGAATTATGTCGGTTATTATCATTGTTTTAGGAAGAATGTTTCCGGAATGGGTAAAGGATAATACGATGTTGTATTATATCATTCTTGTAGGAGCAGCGTTTCCGGCAGATATATTATCAAGACGTGGAAATAAAAAGGATAAATAAATGAGAGCATAGTTATTGGAAACGGTAACTATGCTTTTTGCATTTCGTCGTATGACATAATTCTTGCTTTTCTTGCTTATAATGGTAACATAATATAGGTAAGGAGCGATAAAATGAAAGGAATTGTATCTGTGCTGATAAGTTGTGTGCTGCTTGGACAGTGCGTTTATGCCGCACCGAAAAGTGAAATGGAAATTGAGGCAAAATCAGGAGTTGTGGTGGAAGCGTCTACAGGAAAAATGATTTATGAAAAAAATGCGGATGAAAAGTTGCCGCCGGCAAGTGTTACGAAAGTAATGACGATGCTTTTGATTTTTGATGCCGTTGAGGCTGGAAAAATAAAAATGGAAGATACGGTTACAGTGTCGGAATTTGCGGCATCAATGGGAGGATCACAGGTATTTTTAGAACCGGGGGAAACTCAAACCGTAGAAACTATGCTGAAATGTATTGCGGTTGCGTCCGCAAACGATGCGTGTGTGGCGTAGAGAGATAGTAGACGGGAGCGGATACTCTTATAGCATATATGGTTGTGAATTAAATAGTTGAATTTCTTATGTTAATATAGATGAAATATTTTAGTATGAGCAGTTAGTTTTGATACTGGCTGCTTTATTTTTATACTTTAGATTGATTTGATTGTTTTTTATAACTTTTTCTTAAATTGCTAAAAAAATTAAAAAGAGGTGAGTAAAATAAATTATGATTTATAGTTTTAATTAAATTATATAAGGGAGGAGAAGGGGTGAAACTATTATCAAAAGAATGCTTAAAGAGAGGCATGATCCTATGTCAAGATTTAGTACAAGTTAAAATGAGGTTTTCCTCATCTTAACC